>OLNI01001845.1_pt1 | contig 9906 bp, 8 predicted proteins | sample 1672921 | NCBI WGS metagenome assembly OLNI01 (sample SAMEA3136737, study PRJEB25190) | human gut metagenome | biome: human gut; feature: human-associated habitat; material: faeces | place: Austria | collected 2013 | reverse complement strand
GTACCTGCGTCCGATACAAGTACAATGTTTTTTCCGTTTTTTAAAAGTGATATAATATATTCGCCTTTTTCGTGTTTGTTGTGTTCGTGGTAGCTTGTCAGCGGCTTTGATATTTCAAAGTGATTTAAAAGCTGAAGAGTACGCCTTGTATCTTCCGCGGCAATTAAATCGGCATTGTTAAATGCTTCAAGACAACGCGCGGACACATCACCGAGATTGCCTATCGGTGTGGCACATAAATATAGTTTTCCGTTCATAAGTTCTCCTTGCAAAATGCGAATTATACAAATAGGTTGTTTATAACATTTACGATTTTCTGTGCGGTTTCGGGCTTGTTCATTGTGTAAAGATGAATACCGTCAATGTCGTTTGAAAGCAGGTCGATAATTTGATCAACCGCATACGCAATACCTGCTTGTTTTAAAGCCTCCGGATTGTCTTGGTATTTTGAAATCATACGCAAGAATTTTGACGGCATAGACGCACCGCCTGAAAGAATTGCCATACGCTGTATTTGACCTGCGTTTGTAAGAGGCATTATTCCGGCTGTGATAGGTTTGTTTATACCTTTCTTTGCAAGTTTATCGCGGAATTTGTAAAATTCGTCGTTGTCAAAAAACATTTGAGTAACAAGAAAATCAACACCTGCGTCAACTTTTACTTTTAAATTTTCAATATCGGCGTCAAGACTCGGAGAATCAGGGTGACACTCAGGGTAACAAGCACCGCCGACACAAAAATCGCCGAAATCTTTGATTGCCTCTACAAGTTCGTTTGCATAGTGATAACCCGGGAATATTTCACCGTCATAATCTTTCGGCTTGTCACCGCGAAGTGCAAGGATATTTTCAATTCCAAGGTCTTTATATTCCTGTAATTTTACCTTAATATCGTCCTTTGAGTTTGCAACGCAAGTAAGATGTGCAAGTGACGGAATAGAAAGATTATTCTTTAAATGTGAGGCGATGTATGCGGTATTTTTTGAATTGCTGCCGCCTGCACCGTATGTAACGCTCATATAGTCAATAGGCATTTTTGAAAGCTCGTCAACTGCTGAAATTACATTGTCAAGTCCGCTGTCCTTTTTCGGCGGAAATACTTCAAATGAAAGCACCGGCTTTTTTTGAGCAAATATATCTCTTATAAACATTCTGTTTTTTCTCCTTAATCTGTAATTATATATATAAAAATATTATACCGCAGATTTGAAACAATATCAAGTGTTGAAATTTGAAATAAATTAACTGATTTTTATATCGCAATTATGGAAAATATGTGGTATAATAATAGATAGTTATAAAATTAGAAATTGAGGGAGGAGAAAATATGAAAGTAACAAAAGCGGTAATACCTGCGGCAGGGTTCGGAACAAGATTTCTTCCGGCGACTAAAGCAGTGCCGAAAGAAATGCTGCCGATAGTCGATAAGCCGACAATTCAGTATATTGTTGAGGAGGCAATCGCATCGGGCATTGAGGATTTGCTTATAATTACATCACGCGGTAAGGACGCACTTGTAAATCATTTTGATAAGGCATATGAGCTTGAAACGATACTTGAACGTGACGGCAAGCAGGAAATGCTTAATGCTGTTCGTGAAGTGTCGGATAAAATAAACGTTCAGTTTGTACGTCAAAAGGAACAGAAAGGTCTTGGACACGCTGTACTTTGTGCGAAAAGCTTTGTCGGAAACGAGCCTTTTGCGGTAATGCTCGGCGATGATGTGGTTGTGGCGGAAAAGCCGTGTTTGAGTCAGCTTATCGAACAGTTTGACAAATATAATGCGACAGTGCTTGGTGTTCAAAAAGTCGGAATGGATCAAGTTTCAAAGTACGGTATTGTGGACTGCGATAATGTTGAAGGCAGAATGTATAAGCTGAAAGGAATGGTCGAAAAGCCGAAAAAAGAGGACGCACCGTCAGATGTTGCGGTACTCGGCAGATATGTAATCACACCTGCAATATTCGGTTGCCTTGAAAAAACACCTAAGGGTGCAGGCGGCGAAATACAGCTTACCGACGCACTTGTAATGCTTGCAAAGAATGAAGATATGTACGCATATGACTTTGAGGGCAGAAGATATGATATAGGAAGCAAACAGGGATTTTTACAGGCAACAGTCGATTTTGCACTTTCAAGAGATGATTTGAAAGATGAATTTGCGGAATATTTAAAAGAAGTAACAAAAAATTTATAAGAAAAAGTGCACAGGCAAGCCGTACAGAGATAGGCTTGCCTGTTTTTTTGTTGGGTTATAAATTAAAGTAAAAACATAAAATAAATGCTTTGCACGTTCCGGACAATTATTGGATTCTAAGAAAAAAAGACGGTGCACATTGGGGAATGCACCGTCTTTTCTCGTTTAATGAACTCAATTAAGTTCACTCATAGTATAAATTATTACTGTAAAAATTGCAATATAAAGGATAAATCTTCTATATTTAAAAGGTATAAATCGTTTAAATTTGTCATATTGCGTGACAAGACGTGACATTTTTACAAATAATTCATTAATAATGTCACGCATAACGGGGATATATAAAATAACGTGACATTTTTGTATAATTTGTACATCAAACCTCTATGATTTTTGTTTTTAGTTTACCGTTTTCGATTTCAGCCTCTGCATATGTGCCTGTATAACGTATACTTCCCGGGTTTAAAAGTGTGGCTTTGCCTTTGTAATCGGTATAAGGAATGTGCGTGTGACCGAATATTATTAAATCGGGATCATATTTTTCGGCAGCCTTGCGGAGAGTCATAAATTCATATTCGTATTTTACATTCTGTTCGTGACCGTGCGTAATAAATATCTTAACACCGTCTATTGTAACAAGCATATGTGACGGCGTTTTTGAAAAGTAGTCGTTGTTGCCTTTTACATAATATATAGGTATGTTTGGGTATATCGACTCCAAATCTTCCGCGTCACCTGTGTAATCGCCTGCGTGGAAAATCGCACTTACACTGTCGGCTTTTTCAATTATATCTAAACAGCGGTTAATATCGCCGTGAGTATCGGAAAAAATCAAAATTTTTTTCATAATCTAATCCTCTCAATATAAAAAGTATGTATGTAGTATATCATATGCAAACGCAATTTGTCAAAAAATGATGTCGAAATATTTTTATATATCGACAACAGGATTTTACATATTTATCCATAAACAAGTGGTATAATAACCTATATTGCACTTGTAGGAGGAATTAAAAATGAGTCAGCCAGCGGTAAAAAGACAACGGAATACAGAAATGCTCCGAGCACCGTCTGTTAGAGATGTGGGAATGAGTATGCTATTGCTTTTGGCAGGACGAGCGTCTGTTTTGGGACTTTTTCCGTTCGGAGTGGCTTTTTTTGCTTCTTGCTTTGATAAAAGTATTGCGTATCTCGGTATAACAGTGCTTTCGATTGCACTTGGGCTTCTCCAGGGCTTGGGGAGGGGCAGGCAGTGCGGTGCTTACAAAATATCTTGTTGCGGCACTGTTGTTTTGGATATATACACGTTTCAGAAATAAGGAAAACCTTGTGCTTGACGCGGCGTGCGTGGGCGGTGCGGTTATGGTCGGCGGACTTGTTTTTCTTATATATACATATGTCGGAGCATATGATATACTTATGCTTTTTGTTGAGTCGATAGTCACTTCATTGATGTATATAATATTCAAAAAAGCACACGGATTGATTGCAAACCGCAAAAAACGCACGCAGACCGCGCAGGACGAGCTTATCAGTATTTCTGTAAGCGTGGGTGTTTTTATAACGGGACTTTCGGGAATTGTGTTTCCGTATAATATCAGTCTTGCCAATATAGTTTCCGTATATGCGGTACTTTGCATTGCGCTTCACGGCGGTATTGCGGCGGCGGGCAGCGGGGGACTTTGTATAGGGTTTATGTCGGCAATGTCGTCACCGTCGGCGGTTGTTACTATGGGTATTTTCGGTATAAGTGCATTGTTCGGAAATTTGCTGAAATCGTTCGGACGTTTCGGAGTTGCGTTGGGTTTCTTGGGCGGCAGTGCGGTGGCGCTTTTGTATGCGGGAAGTGCATCGTCTTTGCCTGTGACGATTATCGAAACAGCGATAGGGGCGGTGCTTTTTGTACTGACGCCGAATAAAGTTCAAGGGTATATAAAATCTTTTTTTGCAAGGTCGTTAAAGCTTGAAACGGTAAGTGCGGACGTGAGAGTTAAAGAGTATTTGTCTATGCAGCTTGAAAAATCGTCAAAGGCATTTAAGAGCTTGGAGGAGTGTTTTTCAAATGCTTCGGAGAAAAGACTGAAATCATATAATAAAGATGTTGCTACGCTTTTTGATGAGGTTGCGGACAGAGTGTGCGAGGGGTGTCCGAATGTGGTTAAATGCTGGCAGTCCGACTTTACACGCACATACCGCAGTATAATGCTGTTGCTTGATACAATTGAAACAAGGGGGATATTGGAGTTTACATCAGTACCGAACAGCTTTAAGGATAAATGCTTACGACCTGATTTGTTCGTTGTGGAGTTTAATCACGTCTATGAACTGTATAAGAAAAACCTTGTGCGGACGGGCGAGGCGGTTACAAGCCGTGACTTGGTTGCAAGACAGTATAAAGAAATGTCAAGCCTTATGGACACAATGGCGGAAAATATATGTTCCGGCTTTACGTTCAGAGAGGATTTGGAGGAAACACTTATTGCCGAGCTTGACAAAGTCGGAATTATGGCATTTGAAATAAGCGTTATTGAAAGCAGTCACGGAAAAATGGAGGTATATCTCGGAACGTCTAAGGGTACGGAAGTCGGGAAGATTGAAAACGTGCTTGAAAACGTTGTCGAAACACCTATGGGCTATGAGTGTGACAGTGCGAACGGACTTATGAAATTTGTGTCACGCGCAAAATTTACCGCAGATATTGCGATAAGACAGATAAGCCGAGATTTCAGCGAAGTGTCGGGCGACAGTATAGATACGTTTGTGACGGAGGATTATAAACAGTATGTGATTTTGTCGGACGGTATGGGCAGCGGTAAAAGGGCAATGTTTGAGAGCCATATAACACTGAAATTGTTGAGAGAATTTTTGCAGTCGGGGTTTGGCGTGAAAACGTCTATTGATATGATAAATTCGGCACTCTGTTTAAAACTTGACTATGAGTGCTTTTCTACCGTGGATCTGCTATGTATAGACCTTATGACAGGTATATGTGAGTTTTTCAAAATCGGCGGTTCGGAGAGTATTGTACTTCACGGTCCGAATGTCGAAACGGTGTTTTCTGTTTCGTTGCCTGTCGGTATGCTGCCTGATATAAAGGTACAGGGACAAGCCAAACGCCTTGATGACGGCGATATAATAATAATGATGTCGGACGGAATAAGTGAAGCGGGATTTGGTACTGTCCGTACAGATTGGCTGAAAAAAGAAATAAAAATGCCGTTTGACACTATGGACGAAATGGCACAATCCGTAATTGAAAATGCAGTCAAAAAAAGCCGTGACGCAGTAATCGACGATATGACCGTTGCGACAATAAGGTTGATAAGAAACTAAAAAAGACAATATTTGAAAAATATATTGCAATTCCTACCAAGATATGATAAGCTATATATGTAAAAATTTATATGTGGGAGGCAATTATTTTATGAGAGAGAAAATTTTAAGTATGATTTTGGCACTGTCAATGCTGTGTGCATTTGTGCCGATGACGGCAAGTGCGGAAACGTATGAGAACTATTTGGAATATTGGGTAAATGAAGATAATACGGTTACGATTTCAAAATGTGCCAAGGAAGTGGCGGAAGTAAATATACCAAGTGAAATTGAGGGAGCAACGGTAACTGAGATTGATGGCGATGCGTTTTTTAAATGTGTGGATTTGAAGAAAGTAACAATCCCGTCAACCGTAACTTCAATAGGGTACGATACATTTTTGGGCTGTACAAGCCTTGAAAATATAGTTGTCGATTCTGAAAACAAAAATTATATTTCAAAGGACGGAGTACTTTTTAACAAGAGTAAAACAGAACTTATTCAATATCCTGCTGCAAAAAGTGGTGTAAGCTATACAATTCCGTCAAGTGTTTCGAAAATTGACGGTTGTGCTTTTAAGTATACACAAAATGTTAATACTATAAATGTTCCGCAACAAACAACATCAATAGCAGCGGGTGCATTCAGTAACAGCGTTAATTTGGAAGCGATAAACGTTGATGAAAACAACCTATATTACACTTCTGACAACGGAGTGCTTTTTAATAAAGATAAATCAGAACTTGTTGCATATCCTGCGGAAAAAAGCGATACAAGCTATACAGTTCCTGAAAGCGTGACATATATACAGGCACAGGCATTTTATGGTTGTACAAACTTGACTTCGGTTTCTCTTACAGATAATATTTATGATATGGGCAGTTCTGTATTTTCCGGCTGTACAAATTTGACGGAAGTGGTATTGTCTGAGAATCTAAGTTGGATTCAGGGTTCGACATTTTCAAATTGTACAAGCCTAAAGAGTGTAAAAATTCCAAGTGATGTAGATACAATATATTCTTCTGCTTTCAGCGGTTGTGCAAGTCTGGAAAGTATAACAATACCTAAAAGTGTTGATTTGATTGAACAGTATGCGTTTTATGATTGTAACAGCTTAAAAGATATATACTATTTTGGTACCGAAACACAATGGAATAAAATTGATATAGAAGAAAACAGCGCAGGTGACGGCAACGGCGCGTTGAAAAACGCAACAATTCATTATAATAAAACAATCGAGCCGTTTACTTATAATTTTAGTACCGACGGAAAATCTGTGGTTATTGTTAAGTGTGACAAATCTGTCAGCGAAGCTACTATACCGAGTGAAATTGAAGGCTTGCCGGTTACGGTGATAGATGACAATGCATTTAATTCTTGCAGCAATTTAGCAAATATAAACATACCTGAAAGTGTTGAACGTATAGGCGTCGGTGCTTTTTATTCGAGCGGAGTAGTCAATGTTACAATGACGGATAATGTTAAAAGCATAGGAGAGGAAGCTTTTAGCTGGTGCAACAAGTTGGAAAGCATAAAGCTGTCTGAAAATATCGACAAAATAGAAGAAAATATGTTTTACGAATGTGAAAGTTTGACAAGTATTGACATACCGAATAAGGCTAAGTCGATAGGGATGAGTGCATTTGCCTTCTGTACAAACTTAACCACTGTAACGATGGGTAAAAATATAAATAAAATTGCAAAAAATGCTTTTAGTGATTGTTATAGTATTACCAATGTGTATTACGCAGGTACGGAGGAAGAGTGGAGTAAGATTGTGTTGGTCGGAAATACATATCTTACAAACGCAACAATCCATTATAACGGAATACCTACGGATATGACTATGACAACGGTAGAAGTTACAAAAACAGAAAACGACACATCATATGATTTTGATATATCCGCACAAATGAAGTACGGCGACTGCTATGTATATGCGGCAATGTATGATGAAAACGGCGTTATGATTGGAATTGACAGAGTACCGCTTTCGATGAAAGACGATACAAAAATTTCTCTTGACAAAAAGGATAATGCCAAGAACGTGAATATATTTGTATTGTCATCACAATTACAACCTATTTCGGAAAAGAAAACAGTAAAATTAGTAGAAGAATAAGTATAAAAAAATGGCACGAAAGTGCCATTTTTTTATACCAACTTTTTATTAATCCACTTACCCGAATAGTATCGGATAACGGGTACTGACGCACCCATTGCCCAGGCGAGCGGAGTAGCAATCCAAATACCTGTTGAGCCGAGCGGGCGAACAAGTATATATGCAAAAATAATTCTTCCTATAAGTTCAAGTATACCTGCGACTGCGGAGGTATTAACATCACCCGCACCGCGAAGAACGTTTAAATATGTTCTCATAACCGCCGCAACTATATACGCAACACATACGATAGTAAGGTACTTGCTTCCTATTGCGATAGCCTCTGCGGCTTGTGTTTTGTCAAGGAACAAGCCAAGCAGTTGATTACGGAACAATACAATTCCGGCAGCAATCACTATACATATACCGATAAGCGACGCAAGTGTTTGATACATACCCTTTTTTATTCTGTCCATCTGATTTGCACCTATGTTTTGACCCGAGAAAACCGACAATGCCGAGCCGACCGATACAATCGGTGCGATTGCGATTGAGTCGATTTTTACGGCGGCGGTATAGCCTGCCATAGTCATTGCACCGAATGAGTTTACAAGACGTTGCACGCTCATTGTGCCGAGTGAAATCAGACAGCTTTCAAGTGCCGACGGTATTCCTGTTTGGAAAATCCGTTTGATTGCGCGTTTTGTTGTTTGGAAGTTTATGCCCTCAAGATTAAGCTGTCTGCGGTGTCTTACCATATGTATAATACAATAAATCGCACTGATAATCTGTGCGATAACAGTTGCAACCGCCGCACCGACAACGCCTGTTTTAAACACAACAACGAACAACAAGTCGAAAACTACATTTAATACAGAAGAAAGTATAAGTGCGTAAAGCGGTGTACGGCTGTCACCAAGACTTCTGAGTATTGCGCTTGACGCGTTATACATAGCCGTACCGATTGTGAATGCGAATATTACGTTTATGTATGCGACCGCCTCGTCGATTACGTTATCGGGTGTGTTCAGAAACGATAAAATCGGCCGTGAAAACACAACTCCGGCAACTGACGTAACCACCGCCAAAATTCCCACTATGTAAATAAGTCCCGTAACTGTTTTTCTCAGTTCGTCAAAATTCCTTGAACCGAAACACTGCGCTATAATAATTCCAGCACCGCTCGTAAGTCCCATCATAAGACAAATCATAACTCCGACAATCGTACCTGTCGAACCTACCGCCGCAAGAGATTCAGCCCCCACAAACTTACCGACAATCGCCGCGTCAACAAAGTTATATACCTGTTGAAAGATATTCCCGATCAGCATCGGAACTGAAAAAGAAATTATCAATTTTAACGGATTTCCTTTAGTCATATCGCTTATCATTTCACAATACACCGCCCCTCGTTTTAATAACTTATGACATTATAGTCTATTAAATTCATAAAGTCAATAAGGTTGAAAAATTTATTTTTATTTGTTATAATATTGTTAAAAAAGACAAGGGGGTCTTAAAATTGAAAGTGTTGTTGTTATCCGTAAAAGCCGGTTACGGACATCATTCTACGGCTAAGGCTATTATGGAATATTTCGAGGAGAACGGACATCAATGTCATATGCTTGATATATTCGACTATGTAAATCATCGTTTGGGAAATTCAATACAGGACGGATACTTGCTTTCGACAAAGTACCTTGCAAAGACGTATGCGAAGGCTTACGGCAAACTTACGCAAAAGGATGAGCCGTATGACCGTAATTCGCTTGTATCGATATTTTCGCGATTTGTTTCAAAGAAACTTGAAAAGTTCGTTGCTGAATATAATCCCGATTTGATAATCGGTACGCATAGCTATGCCGGAGTGTGTATAAGCATACTTGCCGACCGTGCGGCTTTTGACTGTCCGTCTGTCGGAATAGTAACCGATTTCACCGTACATCCGTTTTGGGAAAGTACGTTTCTTGACTATTACGTAATTCCGGATGAGCTTTTGGAACACGAAATGCAGAAAAAAGGTATAGCGAAAAAGAAACTTTTGCCTTTCGGTATACCGATAAGAGAACAGTTTGTAAAGAAAAACGACCCTATTGAGGCACGGAAAAAACTCGGGATTGAAAATATTCCCACTATACTTATAATGATGGGTTCAATGGGGTACGGAAATATAAAAAAGATTTTGGCACAAATTGATACATATCCGAAAGATTTTCAAGTGCTGTGCGTTTTTGACTCACTTCAAGCTCACTGTAACCGTTAGCACGTTTGAATTGGTGGTGCAGGTCAATAAGCAG
>OLNI01001830.1_pt1 | contig 9950 bp, 9 predicted proteins | sample 1672921 | NCBI WGS metagenome assembly OLNI01 (sample SAMEA3136737, study PRJEB25190) | human gut metagenome | biome: human gut; feature: human-associated habitat; material: faeces | place: Austria | collected 2013 | reverse complement strand
TTGTGCGGGCTATTTTCATTCAAAAGTTCGACGAAAGTCGAACTTTCCTATAAAGTAAAAAAGGATATGATATTCTCATTCATGAACCGAATTATGTATTAGACGATATCCGAGAAGGAGAAGACAGTATCAGCGACTTATACAGCGCTCTTTACAAAGGTGTTTTGGGGGAAGTTCCGAAAGAAATCCCTGCTCATTGGAATTTTAATTCTTTTATCTAAAATCCAAAACAGCAAAAGAAAAAGTCTGAAACAAAATGTTTCAGACTTTTTTACCAGGGGATGAGGGAATCGAACCCCCGCCAAAGGTTTTGGAGACCCCTATCATACCACTTGACCAATCCCCTATATGTACTTGTCGCACTAGATATTTATACCACACATATAGGCGTCTTGTCAATGTATATTTCATGTTTTATTATATTTTATTTCATTTTATTTCATTTTATTTCATTTTTTTATATTTCTACATCTTTTTAAACACGGAGAGCAACACTTTTCCAAGTGCAAGGACTAAAACTGCTGCCGCAATAGCCTCTGGAATACCGGATGCGGTTATAGTTCCCATAATAAGTCCCCATACTGCTGTGATTCCAACTTCTCTTGCTTGTGCATATTCTTTTGCAAACAGAACATAAATACTGCCCATCACCGCGATTGTATTTACCATAGAGCCCACAAAACCTACAATTGGCAGGGCTATTACTTGATTTACTTTCACCTTTTCCAATAATTTCCACAGCCATCCTGCCGCTACACCGATCAAGATTCTACAGCCTACAGATACCCAAATTGCTTTGATTGCACCGAGAATACCTGTTGTACTCATAAATGGTGAAAATGCAAAGGACAATAAAGTAGGCGCCATCGTATTGCTAATCAACGAACAGATTCCAAACACTGCCCCTAAGATTGCTCCGGCTGACGGACCAAGTAAAATTGCTCCGATGATGACAGGAATATGTACAGTTGTCGCCTTAATGATCGGAAGCTGTATCATGCCAAGCGGCGTATTCGCCAGTACAATAATGATTGCCCCCATAAGTGCAACACTGACCATCCAACGAGTGTCATGTTTCTTTGTTTTCATTATTCAATTCCTCCTTGTTATCATTCCTGCCTTATGCAGGATACAATACAATTACGAAGGTATTATAGCATTGCCTTTTTCCTATAACAAGTACTATTTCACATACAATCCTTGTATTTGCAGGCTTTCCTCCTTGCAAGATAAATAGAAACAAGCTATAGTTTAAGAGAATAATCAAAATCTGACACATCAAGTGATCATTATTATAAAAAGAAAGGATTTCTTCATATGTTAAAAGGAAAAACAATTCTCCTAGGTGTCACCGGAGGCATTGCTGCATACAAAAGTGCATCTCTTGCAAGCCTTCTTGTAAAATCAGGAGCACAGGTTCACGTTCTCATGACTGAAAATGCTAAAAATTTTATCAATCCGATTACATTTGAAACACTCACCGGACACAAATGTATTTCCGATACCTTTGACAGAGGGTTTGAATTTCAAGTAGAGCATGTCTCTCTTGCCAAACAGGCGGACGCATTTATCATTGCTCCGGCAACTGCCAATGTGATTGCTAAAATTGCACACGGAATTGCCGATGATATGCTGACCACTACCTTTCTAGCCTGTAAATCGCCTAAGCTCATTGCTCCGGCTATGAATACTGCAATGTACGAAAATCCGGTTACCAGGGACAATCTTTCATTACTTGCCAAGTACGGTATGGAAGTCATTACCCCAGACAGCGGACGTCTTGCCTGCGGAGATACCGGCGCTGGAAAAATGCCGGAACCAGAAGTCTTACTTCAATATATTTATAAATGCTGCGCCTTTCCAAAGGATATGAAAGGACTGAATGTCTTGATTACCGCCGGTCCCACGCAGGAAGCCATTGATCCTGTCAGATATATTACCAACCATTCTTCTGGAAAAATGGGCTACAGCCTTGCAAAAGCCTGCATGCTAAGAGGCGCCAATGTAACACTGGTTACAGGAAAGACCTCTCTTACCCCGCCTATGTTTGTAAATACTGTCCCTGTCATTTCTGCAAAAGACATGTATGAGGCTGTCACATCACGCAGTCAGGATATGGACATCATCATTAAAGCTGCTGCCGTTGCTGATTACCGACCAGCTTCTGTTTCTGATGAAAAAATGAAAAAATCGGATCAAGACCTTTCCATCGCTTTGGAGCGAACAGACGATATTTTACAATATCTGGGAACCCACAAGCCAGAGCATCAATTCCTGTGCGGCTTCTCTATGGAAACACAAAACATGCTGGAGAATTCCAGAAAGAAACTTAAGAAAAAGCATTTAGATATGATTGTTGCCAACAATCTAAAAGAAAAAGGCGCCGGTTTTGAAGGCGATACTAATATTGTGACTATGATCACTCCGGATTCTGTAACAGAATTAGAACTCATGAGCAAAGACGAAGTAGCCTTCCGACTGATCGATCAGATCTTAACGCTCAGAAACAAGTAAAATCTCCTCCGGATTGTTTGTTTTATAACAAACTTTGAATGAAAGAGTTTTTAATATTTCAATTTCATTTGTTAGATTCACAAAATATTCAATTTTTACTTATAAATTTGCAAGAAACCATTGACGAAATTTCAAAATATGATAAAATAGTAAAAGTCGAATATTATAGTAAACGGAGGGCATAACATTGACACCATATAAAGAACTAACAAAAGAAGAACTTTTAGAGATAAAATCTGATCTTGACGCTCAATTTAACGCAGTAAAGGCAAAAGGTTTAAAACTTGATATGTCCAGAGGAAAACCGTCTACCGAACAGCTGAATTTATCCATGGAAATGATGGATGTTTTAAAAAGTGACTCTAATCTTGTATGTGAAGAGGGGGTTGACTGTAGAAACTACGGTGTATTAGACGGCATCAAGGAAGCTAAACAGCTTCTTGCTGATATGATGGAAGTCCCAAAAGACAATATTGTTATTTTCGGAAATTCCAGTTTGAATGTCATGTACGATACCATTGCTCGTTCTATGACTCATGGTGTTATGGGAAGTACTCCGTGGTGTAAATTAGATAAAGTGAAATTTTTATGTCCGGTTCCGGGCTATGACAGACATTTTGCTATCACAGAATATTTTGGGATTGAGATGATCAACATTCCAATGACATCAACAGGTCCTGACATGGATCTGGTAGAGCAGTATGTCAATAACGATCCTGCTGTAAAAGGAATCTGGTGCGTTCCTAAATATTCTAATCCTCAGGGCATCACTTATTCTGACGAAACAGTTCACCGTTTTGCCAAATTAAACCCTGCTGCCGAAGATTTCCGTATTTTCTGGGATAATGCATATGGAATCCACCATTTATATGAAGATAAGCAAGATTATCTTCTTGAGATTCTTATGGAATGTAAGAAAGAGGGCCATCCTGATATGGTTTACAAATTTTCTTCTACTTCCAAAATCAGCTTCCCGGGCTCCGGTATCGGTGCAATCGCTGCTTCTGATGCCAACCTTGCGGATATCCGTAAGCAGATGCGTATCCAGACAATCGGACATGACAAGTTAAATCAATTACGCCATGCAAGATATTTTAAAACGATCCACGGTATGGTAGAACACATGAAGAGACATGCCGACATTCTTCGTCCGAAATTTGATATCGTCTTAGATACATTAGAAAAAGAACTTGGAGGACTTGAAATCGGAAGCTGGCTTGCTCCACGCGGAGGATACTTCATTTCCTTTGACTCCTTAGATGGCTGTGCAAAAGCAATTGTTGAAAAAGCAAAAGAAGCTGGCCTTGTTATGACAGATGCCGGAGCAACCTTCCCATACGGAAAAGATCCTCATGACAGCAACATTCGTATTGCACCATCCTATCCTACTGTTGAAGAGTTAAAAACAGCAGTTGAAATCTTTACCTTAAGCGTAAAATTAGTAAGTATCGATAAAATCTTGTCAGATATGCTTGGTATATAATTAACAAGGGACGTAGCAAAGTTAAACTTTGCTACGTCCCTTGTTAATTTTTCATCATTAAATCGCAATCTCTACACTCGTCCCTTTTCCCGCCTCACTATGAATATGAAACTGCATTTTCTCCTCGAAAAAAAGTTTCAATCGATGATAGCAATTATAAATACCAATATGCTCTACCACCGTCTCCCGTTCTTTCTTCTTCAACTTCTCTTTAATATTTGCAAGCATTTCTTCTGTAATTCCGATTCCATTATCCTCTACTTTAATCGTGACAGCATTTTCTTTCTTTTTACAAATAACTGATATGCTTCCACCTTCCACTTTCTGTAAAATTCCGTGCTCAATAGAATTTTCCACTAATGGCTGAAGTGAAAAAAATGGAATTGAAAATGTTTTTAATGTCTCGTCACAAAACACTTCATACTGTATCCTTGCTCCAAAACGTATTTTTTGAATGGATAAATATTTTTCTATATAATCCAGCTCCTGCTCAATCGTAACATACGTCTTTAAATTTCTTAAATTATATCGCATCATTCCGGCAAAAGAATTTAACATTTTCTCAGCTTTATCATATTGCTCTAACGCCACCATTCTGGATGCTGAATTAATTACATTAAAAATAAAATGTGGCGTCACTTGCTTTTGGAGCATATTTAATTGCGCATCCTTTAACTGATTTTCCAGTTCTGCCTGCTTTTTCTCATAGAGCAAAAACTTTTCCTGTGCCTGCCTGTATGCAAAATTTTGCAAAATATAATTAGAAATATTAGCAAGTGCAGTGGCCACTGCTTCAATCTGCTGAGGTGTCAATGTTTTAATCTTCTTATAATATTCCGCCAACTTTTCATCAGACAGCCATTCTGATACATTTGAATGGAAGTCTTGAGGATAATACCCCTCTTCTGAGCAAAACACCTGTCCGGCTGTCACTGCTCCGGCATAACATCCGTCACAGATCAGCGGAATCTCAATATTTACAAGTCCCGCATGGCAAATATAAATACTTGGTTTCTGAGTTTTCAATGCGATATTCACCGCCTGACAATTTGATCTGGCACAGCATTTCGCCCCTTCTTCTGTACAGTTGATCTGTTTACAGAAATCAGTAAAATTACTTCCTTCTCCAATATGATTTCCTTCTTTATCGATAAAAACAACTCCAAAACCTGTTGCATATGCAAATGACTCCTGAATTTCCTGTTGAAACTCTTCTGTAACGATATCTTTCAAATCCATATCATTTCTCACTTCCCTTTTTGTACTCCATAGGTGACTTCCCAACCAGATTTTTAAATACTCTGTTAAAATGAGAAATATTGATAAACCCGCAATCTATCGCAATTTCCTGTATGTTTTGTTCCGTCTGTAAAAGCAGCTTTTTCGCATTCTCGATTTTCTTTTTATTAATGTAATTACAAAGTGTACACCCCATCTCTTGATGAAATATCCTGGAAAGATAGGTGGGGCTGAAATGTGCAATATCTGCTAACACTTTTAGTGAAATGGCTTCTTTATAATGTGCTTCAATATAAGCGATCACGCAATCTAAATTCTGATTTCCGATTTTTTGTTCTCTATATTCTTTCTTCTTCTTTTTCAAGCAATTTTTGATTGTATCAATAATCATTTCTTCAGAAGCCGGTTTCAATAAGTACGCATCTAATTGATACTCAATGGCTTTTCTTGCAAACTCAAATTCTGCAAATGCTGTATTTAAAATAACGCATGTATCTGGAAATCTTTTTTTCAACTCTTTTGCTGCTTCAAGCCCACTCTCTCCCGGCATACAAATATCTATAATAACTGCATCTGGAATGGTTTCTTCTGCTAATCTTAGTACATCTTTTCCATTGGAAGCTATTCCTGTAATCTGAAATTCTTCAGAATGTTTTTGAAACATTTTATGTAAATATTCAATCTCTATAACCTCATCATCTGCAATGATAACTTTAAACATACAGTCACCTACCTTATCCACTTTATCATAATATTAACATAGGTGTTTGTCATAAAGCAAAGTAAATGAAAGCAATTTTAACAAAGAACTTCACAAAATCAACATACTCCGTTATTTTTTTGTCATATAATTTGTCATGGTTATCAGTCATTCTATTATCTATAGACATTCTCTATGTAGGTATTTATAATACAAACAATTCATATCTTAAATTATTATTATAAGAGGAGGTAGCTTTTATGAGAGTTAACAATCGCTATGTGTCATTTTACTACGAAAATGACAATGACATGGGAACCATCGAAATTGATCCTAAGAAAACAGCGCTATTAATTGTTGATATGCAGCATGTTTTCATTACCAGACCAACCTTGGAAAACCCAACTCCGGAAGAACTGGCCGAAGCTGAAAGATGGGAGCCATTCTTCTCCAAAATTGATTCTGTTGTCGTTCCAAACAACCAGAGATTATTGCAGGCATTTCGTGATCGGAATATGAATGTATGCTTCGCAAAAATCCAATGTCAGAAAAAAGACGGAAGTGATCGTTCTTTAGACCAAAAAGCAACTGGTTACAATGAACTTCTTCTTCCTCCTGGAACACCATCTGCTGAGATTGTCCCGGAATTAAAACCAATGGATGATGAAATTGTTGTTACAAAAACTACCGACAGTGTTTTAGCAGGAACCAGCCTTAGACTATGGCTTAATAATATGGGAATTGACACCGTTGTCGTTACCGGTGTTTTGACAGATCAATGTGTATCCGGAACCGTACGCAGCCTTGCAGACGAAAGCTTTAAAGTATGGCTGATTGAAGATGCCTGCATGGCTTCTACACAGAGAATTCAAGACAATGAATTAGAAATTTTAAATAACATTTATTGTCATGTTATCAACACAAACGAATTAATTGAGGCATTATCATAATATACTTATAAAAAGGAGGGGGTACTATGTCAGAACCTAAATTAAAACGTAATCTTAGTTTTGTATCTATGGTTGCTCTTGCATCCGGAGCTGTTATCGGTGGCTGGCTGGCAGAAGCGCCTTATTGGTTTTCTGTAACAGGTGCAGGTGCTGCAGTTATTTTCCCATTGCTTGCTATACTTCTGATTCCAATCGGACTTACATTCTCAGAATTAACAGCAATGCTTCCATTTGCCTCTGCGGTTGATATCTGGACAACAAGTGCCTTTGGTCACAAAGCCGGATGGGCAGCCCAATGGATGATGTTTCTTGTGCAAGTAGTGGAACCACCTATGATGGCATTTATTTTTATTACTGCTATCAGTTACTTTGTTCCGATTCCAGAAGGAAGTTCTGTATATGTCGCAATCGCCATTGTTGTTCTTTGGTACATTATTTCTAACTTTAATATTGGAATCACGGGAAAACTTGCTAATATTTTCTTCTTTACCATGATTATTGGATCTTTGATCGTAAGCTGTTCTCTGTTCTTCAGCGGACACTGGTCAGCATCAAATATCGTGGCTGACGGTGGATTATTCCCGAAAGGATTCCACGGTGTTTTCATTGCAATGGCTGTCTTTTCATTAAAATTTATTGGATTCGAAATGACACCTACTATGATTGAGGAAACGAACTTCCCTGTTTCCAAAATGTGGAAAGTCATCTTATCCGCACTATTTGTCCCTGCAATCTTATACTTCATCGTTGTTATGGCTATCGGAGGTATGGGACCATGGACAATGGTTCAAGAAATGGGTATGCCAGAGCCAGAATTTATAAAAATGTATTCACTGCCTCAGATTATCGCAATTATCGCAATTGTATCCGGTATTCTTCACGCATTGACCACTTTAATGGGATTCTGGACTTCATCTGCACGTGTACTTTATGGCGCCGGCCAATTAAACCAATTGCCTAAAGTATTTACAAAATTAAATTCCAAAGGCCAGCCTGTTGCTGCTAACACAGTTGTATTAATCTTTACTATTTTCTTCTGTATCTTTAGTGGCGATAACTGGGTTCAGTACATTTATGCTGTATCCTGTGTTGCTGCAGGCCTTGTATATTTTGCCTGCTGTCTGGACGCTATGGTACTGCGTAAGAAACACCCAGAATGGAAACGTCCATATAAAACACCCGGTGGAAATCTCCTGTTTATCGCTGGTATGGTAATTTCCGTATGGATTATTATCGGCTCTTGTATGGAACTAAACTTAGGCGGTTACATATCTTTAATTGCTTACTGTGTGATCGGTCTTGTGATGTTCTTGTTAGTTGGTCATAAAACAAATGATGGTAAACATGAATATGTCACACTTACACCTGATGACATCGGAAAAGATTATTAATAAGCCAGAGAAATTTTTATTTCTAAATATGGAATGATTTTAGGGCAGTGCCAAACTTATTTAAGTCGACGCTGCCCTATTTAAAAATCAAAATTTTCTAGCATCACCTAGAAACTTGCCCCCTTATTTCCCATATAATGATATACATTCCTTTTCTTCCAGAAAAAGCCCGCAGATATAAATACAGTCAAACACTCTGCAACCGGAACCGCCAGCCATACACCATTGTCACCTAAAGCTTTCGGAAGCAACAAAATACATACAACCAAGAACGCAAAGGTTCGTAAAAATGAAATTATTGCTGAAACTTTCCCATCAGAAAATGCTGTGAACATAGAAGATGCAAATATGTTCACTCCGGCAAATAGGTAATTAAACGAAAAAAGGAAAAATCCTCCCACTGCTATTGCAAATGTTTCGGCGTGACGTGGCGTAAAAATTGCAACGATTAAATCTGAACCGGCCAATGCTATTACTGTAATGATCATAGATGAAATAACAATAAATAGCACACATATTTTGTATATTCGCCTTAAAAGTTTTACATTTCTTCTTCCATAGTTGAAACTGAACACCGGAGCTACTCCCATAGAGAATCCCATGTAAAGTGCATTAAACAGGAATTGTCCATATAATACAATTGTAATTGCAGCAACTCCTTGTTCTCCCATCAAATCCAACATAATAATATTGAATAAATAGGTAACAACTGCATTTGACAAATTTGTTACCATTTCTGAAGATCCATTGAGACAACTGTCTTTTAATACTTTCATGTCAAATGCAGGTTTCACAAAATGGAGATCATTTTTCATAAAAAAGAAATAAAAGAGACCGATTACTGCCGGTATCATTTGCCCCAATCCCGTTGCCAATGCTGCCCCCGCAATTCCCATATTTAAAGGTCCCATAAGCACATAGTCTAATACTGCATTGGTGATCCCACCGCAGATTGTTACTGCGAGACCCATCTGTGGTTTTCCTGCTGTAACAAAGAAAGTTTGAAATAACATTTGCAACATACATGCCGGTGCAAAATATAAAGAAATACTAAGATAAGTTACACACTCCTCCTCAATCAATGGAGTGGATCCAAGTATATTTACGATAGGTGTAATCGCCAGATTTCCTAAAACCAAAATCGTGATTCCAAACAGAACACCAATTAATACAATCATAGAGAAATTACTTCTTGCTTCTTCTGCCTTATTTTCTCCGAATTTCTTGGCGATTACAGCGCTTCCTCCCGATGCTAACATAATTCCTACAGCAATTAATACATTTAAAACAGGAAAAACAATATTGATAGCTGACAAAGCTTCACTTCCAACCAATCTAGACACAAATATACCGTCTATAATCGTATATAGTGACATAAATACCATCATAATCATAGATGGCAATGCAAATTTCAATAACGAAAATAATTTAAAATCCTGACTGATTGAATTACTCATAATTTCCCTCCTCATTTTATTGCATATGCAACTTTATACTATCACATGTAAAATAACAATATTTTTGCCCAAGTCATTACATAATATCATCACAACAAATAACTGTCAACAAATATTTAGACACAAAAAAACAATCAGCTTTATACTGATTGTTCTTCATTATATACCTTCAAAACTGCATACAAGAAATATCATCCTTTTACCTATCACCTTGCT
>OLNI01001811.1_pt1 | contig 10049 bp, 8 predicted proteins | sample 1672921 | NCBI WGS metagenome assembly OLNI01 (sample SAMEA3136737, study PRJEB25190) | human gut metagenome | biome: human gut; feature: human-associated habitat; material: faeces | place: Austria | collected 2013 | reverse complement strand
GGATGAGCGCGAAGTCGCTCGGGACGATGGACTGCTGGCCGCCATGCTGGCGGCGCAGGGGCGCTAGACCCAGGACATAGCCAACGATCCGAGGCAGCCGATGCCCAGGCAGCCGGCCCCCTCTCTCGTATGACTGCGGCTTACGTGCGGTTCTGGGGCGTCTTCCGGGCGTTTTGCGACTCCGTCGGGGTCGGCGCGGGGAACGGATCGGGACATTCCCGCGTCATTTCCGCGGTCACGATCGAGTAGGGTGGATCCTCCATCGATGAAACAAGGAGGTTCCCATGAAAGACGGCATGCTCGAGTTCAGCGACTGGCCTATGTTCGATCTTTTGATGACGGATAAAGAGCTGTGCCGCGAAGTGATTGAAATTATCCTAGACGAGTCGATAGCAGATATCGAGTACATCGTCACTGAAGATGACGTTCGCCCGACACTTACCAATCACGGCGTGCGTCTCGATGCCTTCGTGAAGACGAAAAACGAGATCTATGATATCGAGATGCAGACAACCAAACGAGAAGATCTCGGACGGAGAATGCGATACTACCAGGGAGCGTTGGATACGCTGACTCTGCGGAAGGGGGAAGGTTACGAAGAGCTGCCCCCTTGTATCATTATTTTCATCTGTATGCACGATCCGTTTGATGAAGGACTTCCCGTGTATACGCTCGATGTGAACTGCTTGGAGAAACCCAGTGCGCGCATCGGTCATGGCTTTCTTTGGAAAGCCCTATCCGCTCCTGCTTGGGACAAGCTCCCCGAGGGGCGCTTGCAGAACCTGCTACACTATGTTTGGACGGGGGAAGCCGGGGAAGATCCGCTTATGGGCCAGCTTGCCGTTGCGGTGAAAAAGGCCAACAAAAACGAGAATTGGCGGAAGGAGAAGATGGCGTTGCTGACGTTTGAGGAAGACATGGAAATTCAAAGGCGCATTGCTGAGAAAAAGGGGCAAGAGCGCGGTCAGATAATCGGCCTCCAGATGGGGCTTGAACAGGGCCTGGCCGAGGGACTTGAGCAGGGCCTGGCGGAGGGCCGGGAGCAGGGCCTGGCCGAGGGCCGGGAGCAGGGCCTGGCCGAGGGCCGAGAGCAGGGCCTGGCAGAGGGCCGCGCGGAAGCGGCTAGCGAGGTTGCTTCGCTGATGGCGTTGCTTTTGGGCGCCGAACGGCTCGACGACGCTCGACGTGCAGCTGTGGATGAGAGCTACCGGGATGAGCTGATGCGTGAGTTTGGCGTCTCCCAGGCCGAATAATGCGGTTGACGAGCTGATAATTCTGTCAATATTTGGTAAACTTGGATCATCTTTAGCGAGATGTTGAAATGGGAAGGAAGCGGGTGATGATCGTGGGAGACATCACGCGGTTTACCAATAAAGGAATGGGTTTGGCGATGCGGGTTTTGGCTGCCGGCTTGGCCGCATTGCTCGCTCTGACATTTTTGAATCTGACGGTGCTTCCCGGCACTGCCCTGGCAGAAGAGGCCGACGGCGTCGATGCGGCTACTGAGCACCTTGTTTTGCCTGCACCCGAGGAGCCCGAGGCGGGATCGAACGTCTTCGTGTACCTGCATTTAAGTGGGCCGGCTCTGGATACGGCGAAGGCGGCCGGGTTGGAGGTTAACCGGGAGGGCTGGTTCACGGTAGGCGTCATTGCATTGGAAGGCATTGCGAAACCGAGTGAAAAGCCCTTGAATTACGAGGTTGACCAACCTGAGCTTGAAGCTATGCAAAGTCAGATAGACACGGCTTTGCGGTCGATCAACTATTACCCTGGTGCCCAAGCACTGAGCCTGAGTGCTGCGAAGTGGACTTCCCTTAAGGTGTGCTCCGGAGCGACTGATTATGCAGCGGCAGGGCATACGTGGCACCTCGACGGAGAACTGTGCGATCAGCTGGTGAATTTCGATGTCCGCTACATTGACGCCGAGGGCAATGCACTTGCTGTGGGCGATGTAGATGATCAGGGCAACAAGACCGACACGCGCACCATTTTGGCTGCCGTTGGGTCGGAGATAGCTGCGGACGACCAAATCATCGACATCGAAGGCTACGAATATTCGAAAGATCTAACTACAGAGAAGAACGGCGGCGAGTCCGTTACGGTAGCGGCTGAACCTCTCGCGCGATCCTCCGTTTCCGGCATGACCTTGGTCTACGAAAAGAAAGCCGAAGAGCCGGTCAGGCCCGAAAACCCTGGAGATAACGATCCTACCGACAAGCCCGTCGTTCCCGATGATGATGGTAACGGGTCGGTCGACAACAACGGTGGCGTGAAGCCGCAGGCACCTTCCGATAACGAAACCCCGAAGGTACCAAGCATCAAGGTTCCCGCGCCGTCCACACCTCAGCAGTCGCAGAGCAATGCCCAGAACAACGATAACGCTGATGGTGCCAACGGCGGCGGGTTCAACGCGGGCGAGCGCACGACCGTGTCCGAGCCCGCGCCCCAGGCCGGCACTGCGAAGGTCGTGCTTGCTGAAACGGCTCCCGCCGAGCAGCCTGCAGCCGAGACGGTTTCCATCGACGATGACGCAACACCGATGGTTGCTCGGGTCGGCGGCGCCGAAGCTATCGCCGAAGAGGACGTTCCCATGGGGGCTTTCGATGCTCCGGTTGATCCGGCTCCTTGGGTCGCGGGTCTGGGGGCTATTGGAACGGCACTGTGGGGCGTTGTCGCCGTGCGCCGGCGCCTCGTGATGGCGCAGCAGCTGGCCACATTCGAAAGCCAGGTGCTGGGCAATAGTGCTGTCGAGGCTGATGCCGTCGCCGTTCCAAATGCCGGGCATCAAGCGCTTTAGCCTTGCTTTAAAGGGAAAGCTTCTGAAGGGCGGCCGCGCCCCCAGGGTTTGGCGTTTCAGCTAGAGGGCAAGCGCTTGCGCCAGCGCCCACAGTGCTAGAAGATGCCCAGGGTAGTACCCATAGAAGAACCATTTCAACGGTCGGCCTCGCTGGCCGTTGTAGTTCAGCATGAGCGCTGTTGCCAACCCGAACCCAACGGTGTAATAGCCGAGCACGCCCAGGCTCAGCGGTACAGGATCGCTGATCGCCCATGAAAGAGCCGGCAGTCCTAGGCCCAAAAAAGGTACGAGCATCGCGAGCGCTACCCCGCGTGGCCGATCGTGAAAATGCCAGAAAAGCAGAATCATAAGCGGCCCGATAATGCCCCAGTCGCAAAAGGAACTGACGGCCAGCCCTCCAAGGAGGCCCAGCGCGCACAGGGCGAGATTCTGCCGCTGGTGGTCGACAAGCCACAGCATCCCGAGCCCGATAAGCAGCGTAATAAGCACGTTGCCCGTCGCTCCGAACAGCAGCGAATAGGGAATTTGCGAGACAACTGCGAACACGGCGAGTCGCTCTGCGTAACGTCGCACGCTGGAGGTGTGTCGATACCCCTCACACAGCAGATATGCCATAATGGGGAAGGTGAGGCCGCCCAAAGAATACAAAGCGACCATGGCGCCCCCTGGCAGCTCGCTGCCGAACACGTTGGCAATATGGTTGCACGTCATGCCCACGATAGCTGCCACCTTCAACGCAAAGGCGGTAACGGAGGGCATAGGCTTCATGGGGATCCTTTCGCGAGGCCGGCTGAAAGGTGCCGGCGCAGTCAAAGAGGCGCACCTATTATAATGATGCGCCATGGGAAATACCAAAATCATACCGCGTGGCTTTGGGCCTGCGCTCGTCTTGGTGCTGCTCGCCGGCGTCGTGGGCGGCCTCGGTCAGTGGTGGCCCGACGGAGGTTCGCAAGCAGTGCAGCTGACGCGCTGTGGTGCGTTGCTTGCCGAGGCTTGGGAGGCGGCGGCGGTGGAAGAGGTGCTTTTCCGCGGCGTGTTGTTGTGGGCATGCCTGTCTTGGGCGCGTCGCCGGAATGAAGCATACCCCAGAAGAGCATCGCGCGATCATCGGTTTGCTGGCTTACGCGCTGTCGTTGATCCCGCCGGTTTCGCGGTAATGGCGAGTTCCCTCGTATTCGGATTGGCCCACCTGTTCCCTGAAGGATCGTTGATGGCGCCAGGAGCCGACATTGGTGTTGCTGCGATCCAGGGCGTTCTCAAGGTGGCGCAGGCGACGTTGTTCGGGGCTGTCATGGCGCTGCTCGTCGTTCGTAGTCCCTACGGCTCGCGTCCTTTCCCGCAGCGGGCGCTTTCCCTGATGGCACCCGTAATCGTTCACGGCCTTTTCGATCTGCTGTTCTGGGGCCCCCTTTTGCTGACAGGCGGCGTGCTGCCCTCTACCTACCTCACGGGCAATCCGGCCGATCTCGTACCTTTGGTGATCACAACGGTTCTGCTGGCATGGGCCGTAAAATCATGTTAGGCTTTGCCCATGAACAGAACTGAAGCCCTGCATATACTCGGCCTGGAAGACGACGCCACGGCCGACGACATCAAAATCGCCTATCGCGAGACGGTGCAGATTTTGCATCCGGACAAGTTCGCGGGCAATGAGAAGCTGCAAAACCGCGCTACCGAACAGTTCAAGCGGCTGCAAGAGGCCTACGACCTGCTGACCTCGGGTTCCGGTGGCGGTCGCAGCGCCCGTGCGGGCCGCAGCTCGCGGTCGGGCGCCTCGTCCGGCCCGGCTACCTCATCCGGCGCTGCCCGCGCCTGGACCGAGGTCGAAGATGGCGTGGAAGTGGAATACCTCACCGAGGCCGAGATCAAGGCGCGCCTCGCTGGCATCGCCGCCGCCCGCGCCCAGCTGGTGGCCCAGCGCGACACCGTCTCCGATGAGCGCCGCAACGGCCTGGCCATGGCGGCCATTGGCGCGGTGGCCACGCTGCTCACCATCCGGCGGCCTTTCGGCATCCTCGGCATGATCGCCGCCGTCGCCGGCACCGCCACCGTGTGGGGCATCATCCAGTTTCTCGGTGCCCAGCGCAATCTCAACACGTTGAACGAGCACTTGGCGAAGCTCACCGAGGAACGCAAGGAGTACGAGGCGCTCCTCGAGGAGTAGTTGCTCCCGCCGCCTCGTCCGGCCGTGCGCATCGTACCCCTTCTGCCGCGCCCGTTTGTCGTCCCGGTGCCGTCTGCGGCCGCACGCCGCCATCATCCCCGCAAAGCGCTATAATTTCTGCGCCCAAAAACGAACCGAAAGAAGATTCATGAAGCAAGAGAACATCCGCAACGTCGCTATCATCGCCCACGTCGACCACGGCAAGACCACCCTCGTAGACCGCCTTCTGTGGGCCTCCCACGTTTTCCGCGAGAACCAGCAGGTGGAAGAGCGCGTCCTCGACTCCAACGATCAGGAGCGCGAGCGCGGCATCACCATCCTTTCCAAGAACATCTCCATCACCTACAAGGGCGTGAAGATCAACGTCATCGACACGCCGGGCCATGCTGACTTCGGCGGCGAGGTTGAGCGCGTGCTCAACATGGCCGACGGCGCCCTGCTCATCGTGGACGCCTACGAGGGTCCCAAGCCTCAGACGCGCTTCGTGCTGTCCCATGCGCTCGAGCGCGGCCTGCGCATTGTGGTGGTCGTGAACAAGATCGACCGCCCCAACGCCGATCCCGAGGGCGCCGTGGACAAGGTCTTCGACCTCATGGTGGAACTGGGCGCCAGCGACGAGCAGCTCGACTTCCCCGTGGTGTACGCCTCGGCTGTGAACGGCTACGCGCGCCTCGATCCCGACGACGGCAACATGGACATGGTGCCGCTGCTCGACACCATTCTGGACGAGATTCCCGCCCCCGACGTGGACATCGACGGCCCGGTTGCTCTGCAGATCTGCACCGTGGACCACTCCAGCTACGAGGGCCGTATCGGCGTGGGCCGTCTGTCCTCCGGCACGTTGCACGAGAAGGAGCAGGTGCTCGTCGTGAAGCCCGACGGAGCCGAGCGCCGCGCGCAGATTCGCAAGGTGTACACCTTCGAGAACCTGGGCAAGGCCGAGGTCACCGCAGCTGATGCTGGCGATATCGTGGCCGTCATCGGCATCGAGGATGCCGACATCGGCGACATCATCACCGACCCGGAAAGCCCCGTCACCGAGATGGCCCCCATCGCCGTGGAGGAGCCCACCATGGCCGTCGTCTTCGAGGCGTCCACGAGCCCCTTGGTGGGTCGCGAGGGCGAGATCGTCGGCGGCCGCCAGCTGAAGGAACGCCTCATGCGCGAGAAGGAGAGCAACATCTCCATGCGCATCAACGAGCTGGAGGACAAATCCGGCATCGAGGTGGCCGGCCGCGGCGTGCTGCACCTGTCCGTGCTCATGGAGACCATGCGCCGCGAGGGCTTCGAGTTCCAGGTGGGACGCCCCCGCGTGGTGTACAAGACCGCTGAGGACGGCACGAAGCTCGAGCCCATCGAGGAGGCCACGGTGGACGTGCCCAACGAGTACGCGGGCAAGGCCATCGAGGTCATGGGCACCGCCGGCGGCATCATGGAGCACATGGCCTCCGACGAGACCATGACGCACCTCTCCTTCTCCATCCCCTCGCGCGGCACCATGGGCCTGAAGACGCGCATCCTGAACGCCACCCACGGCGAGGCCATGCTGTTCCACCACTTCAAGGAGTACGGCCCCTACACTGGCGAGATGGCCGGGCGCAAGAACGGCGGCATGATCGCTATGTCCACCGGCAAAGCCGTGGCCTACGCGCTGGACACGCTGCAGGAGCGCGGGCGCCTGTTCGTGGCGCCGGGCGACGACTGCTACGAGGGCATGATCGTGGGCGAGTCCGCCAAGGAAGGCGACATGGTGGTGAACGTCGAGAAGACGAAGAACCTGGGCAACCAGCGTTCCAGCTCGGCCGACAAGGCCATCCAGCTGACGCCGCCCATCACCTTCACCTTGGAAGAGGCTCTGGAATACATCGAGGACGACGAGCTGGTGGAGGTCACTCCGCAGTCCGTGCGCCTGCGCAAGCGCCTGCTTTCCGCCACCGACCGCAAGAAGGCGAAGAAGAACTAGTCCCGCGCTCAATAGCTGGGCCACATAACCACCCGCAGGGGCGACTTCGGTCGCCCCTTTCTGCAGCGGGGGGCTCCCATGGATGGATCTCTCCGTAGGGGGCGACCTTGGTCGCCCCTCCCGACTTCCTATGGCCGCCATGGCCGAGAGGGCTGACCAAGGTCAGGTCCTACGAAATTCTCGGTGTTGACCGCGCGCCGCCCCTGCGGGAAACAGGTTGCGAAATTGTGTGGGTCATATTCTCGAACATGACCCGATTCATAAGCTTTGAAGTGGGATTTCTTCCTCGCGCTCATTGATGTACCGTGAATCAAAAGTGGGCAAATTGTGCGACGGTTGTTACCGTGCCGTCATGCGTGGGAAAATGCGCTTTGAGATCATCGGGAACTGTCTCAAGACGCACTCGTGAATTGAAGCCTGGCAGTTTCCGTCGCCTATGAGGAAGGTATTTAATGAAGAAGCTGTCTTTCGCGAAATCGCTTGCCTCGGTGAGTCTTGCGGCCGTGTGCGCCCTGGGTATCGTCGGTTGCTCCGAGCAGACCAGCGACACGCCCACTTATACGGGTGGTGTTGCAGCCACGGTCAACGGGGTGGAGATTCCCGAGGACAAGGTTACCCAGGCTATCCAGGACATTCGCGCCCAGATGAGCCTTACCGATGAGGACGCATGGGGCAAGTGGCTTGCCGAGAACGACTACACGCCCGAGTCGGTGCGCGAGGAGATCGTGAACTCTTATGTCGATCAGGAGCTCGTGAAGCAGGGCGCCGATTCCGAGGGAATCACGGCGGATTCCGCCCAGGTCGATCAGTACGTGGAAACCATGCGTGGCCACTATGACTCCGATACCGCTTGGGCAGAGGCGCTGGAGGCCGTGGGCATGACCGAGGACGAGTACCGTGACAATATCTCGCTGTCGCTGGTGTCTCAGCAGCTGCAGCAGAAGGTGGGCGAGGGCGCTGCTGAGCCGACCGACGAGGAAGTGCTTGAGAGCGCCAAGACTTACGTGAGCTCTTACGACGGCGCGAAGAAGTCTTCCCACATCTTGTTCGAGGCCTCCGATGAGGCTCAGGCCCAGGAAGTGCTCGACAAGATTAACGCGGGCGAGCTTGATTTCGCGACGGCGGCCGAGTCCTATTCCAAGGACACCGCTTCCGCTGCCGAGGGCGGCAATGTGGGTTGGGATCGTCTTTCGAACCTGGTGACCGAGTACACCACGGCGCTCGCCGACCTGAACAAGGGTGACGTGAGCGGGCTGGTGACCAGCACCTATGGCATTCACATCATTCAGTGCACCGATGTGTTCGAGGCCCCCGAGGAGCTGACGAGCCTCGATCAGCTGCCGACCGAGTTCCAGGACTCCATCCGCGCCATGCTGCAGTCTTCCAACCAGTCCAACGCGTACTACTCGTGGCTGGAGGAGCAGCGTAACGCCGCCGACATTCAGATCAACGACATGCCCGAGGGGCTGCCCTACTGGGTCGATATGGCGAACTATCCCAAGGAGGAAAGCTCCGAGGACAGCACGGGCGTGACGGCGGTTGACGCTGATGGCAACCCCATCGTTCTTGACGAGGGCGCTGTCGAAGGCGAGGGCGCCGGCGAGCAGGCCGACGCAAGCGCCGAGGGCGAGGAGCCCGTGGCTGAGGGCGTCGATGAGGGCGCTGAAGGTGCTGAAGATGCTGCCGCGGCCGCTGCCGATGAGGCTGCTGCCGACGCCGAGGGCGCAGCGCCTGCTGGCGACGACGCCGAGCAGCCTACCGAAGGCGCGGCCGAGGGCATCCAGCCTGCGGAGACTCCCGCCCAGTAGCACACTCGAGAAACAACGTCGCGAGGGATACCTTGCGAGAGAAGAGACGAGAGCGCCCGCGCCGATGCGTGGGCGCTCCGCTATGTAACCGGATTTGCTCTTGTCGATCATCAATCCGATTCTTCTCTGTTGGGCAAAAAAACTTCTTGAGACAGCGGCGGTGCTGCGCTATACTTCTTAGACGCTTCGTCTTAGGGCGGGGCAGACGCTATGCGGAGAGATGTCCGAGCTGGCCGAAGGAGCACGATTGGAAATCGTGTATGCCCCAAAAGGGTATCTGGGGTTCGAATCCCCATCTCTCCGCCAGACTAATCCCGCGAGCCTCTTCCAGGCTCGCTTTGATATGGCGCCCCTTTGCGGGCGCATCGCCCCTGCGGAGGGGTGGCAGAGTGGTTGAATGCGGCGGTCTCGAAAACCGTTTCACCGGTGCTCCCGGTGACGAGGGTTCGAATCCCTCCTCCTCCGCCAGTTTAGTTGCGACATTAGTGAACTCGCATTAAGACAAGAAATTGCAACGACGCGGGATTCGAACCGAGTTTTCTGGCGTTGATGTAAAGAAAAGTGCGATCGTGCGAGTTTTCTACGATGAAAAACTCGCACGATCGCACTTTTTTCTGCACAGAGAAGGTTTTTAGCACTTCAGGGGGGGTGCGGACGTTTTTCCGGACGGCCTAGGCGGCCAGCCCCAGCCGCCTCCTGCGGCCGGCTATCGTATCGTACACCTTGCGCCCTCCCTCGTCGAACGCCTTCAGCCTCCCCTCCCGGTACCAGCGGATCCACTCGGCGAGCTCGGCGGCGAACCGCTCGGCGGAGACCCCGCGCCAGTCCCTCCCGTGGAAGAACTCGACCTTGAGCCTGCCGAAGAACCCCTCGCAGGCGGCGTTGTCCGGCGAGTGCCCCTTGCGCGACATCGACCTCTCCACCCCGGCCTCCCCGCAGGCGCGGACCCAGTCGGGGGTGCGGTAGTGCCAGCCGCGGTCGCTGTGGAGCGTGAAGCCGCCCCCGGCGGCGGCCACGGCGCCGGCGAGCATCTCGGCCACGAGCGCCTTGGACGGCGAGGTGCCCACCGAGAAGGCGGCGACGTCGCCGTCGAACAGGTCGACGGCCGGCGAGAGGTACACCTTCCGCGGGTCGTCGGGCAGCCTGAACTCGGTGATGTCGGTGACCAGGACCTCGCCGGGGGCGGCGGCCGAGAAGTCGTGCAGGTCGCGGCCGGCGTCGACCAGCAGCAGGTTGGGCGCCGCCGCGCGGCCCTCCTCGCCGGCGTAGGAGCTGTAGCGGGCCGCCCGCGGGGCGCGGGCGCGCAGCCCCTCCTCG
>OLNI01001784.1_pt1 | contig 10137 bp, 7 predicted proteins | sample 1672921 | NCBI WGS metagenome assembly OLNI01 (sample SAMEA3136737, study PRJEB25190) | human gut metagenome | biome: human gut; feature: human-associated habitat; material: faeces | place: Austria | collected 2013 | reverse complement strand
TAAAGGAAAACGCCACCACCGACAAAGGCAAGGCGGCTTTCACGGGCGGGGAGGAAAAGCCCTCTGTCGGGAAATGTCCCCGTTGCGGTTCCCCCGTCCATGAGGGCAAGAAGAATTTCTACTGCTCTAACCGGGAGTGCGCCTTTACCATGTGGAAAAACGACCGTTTCTTTGAGGAAAGGAAAGTCACCTTTACCCCGAAGATTGCCGCCGCCCTCTTAAAATCCGGCAAGGCGAATGTCAAGGGCTTGTATTCCCCGAAAACAGGCAAAACCTATGACGGAACCGTTGTTTTAACTGATACGGGCGGGAAGTATGTCAACTACAAGATAGAGATACCGAAGAAAAAATAAGTTTCGTAGCAAGCATAGGAAAAGAGTACCCTTTTCCGTAAATCCCCCTGCCGACGCTTCTGCGCTGGACGGGGGATTTTGCTTGTTGGGAAGTGTCCCAAACCCTCTTGAAAAAATAAAAATCTTGGCAGAAAGCGCGGGTGCAGCACAGCAGACCGGGCAACAATAAAAAGAGCAGCTTCCGCAATGCTGCCATAAAAGAAAGGAGAATACACGAATGAGCGAAACATTTTCAATCTTAATCGACAGCCGCAGCCGTTTTGAAACCGGGCAACCGGGCGGCGTGTGGCTATCCATGCCGACCACCACGGAGCAGCTTCACGAAGCCATGAAAAGCGTCGGCATTACTGCGGACAATCCGCAGGATTTTTTTATCAACGGCTTTGCCAACACCGAGGAATATCCCTTTGATGTGCCGCTTCCTGTTATCCAGCGCAGCACCATTGACGAGCTGAACTATCTTGGAAAGCTCATGGAAATGCAGAGCGACGACGACCGGGATAAATTCACGGCGGCGGTGACGCTGGGGGAACACGCCGGGAGCGTGAAAGACCTTATCAACCTTGCACAGAACCTTGACTGCTACTGGATATACCCCACTGTCCGAAGCGAAGCCGACTATGGCTATTACCTCATTGACGAGCTGGACGAATTGGAGCTGCCCGAAGAAGCAAAGAAATATTTCAATTACGAGGAATACGGGCGGGACGCAGTAAAGAAAGACCGGGGACAGTTCACGGAGCAGGGCTATATCTACAATAACGGGAACACCTTTTCACAGTGGTACAACGGGCGCGAAAGCGACATACCGCAGGAATACAAGGCAATGAGTTTTCCGGAGCCGGAACACCCCGACCCGGATAAGCTGGAAAAGGACGAAGCCGCGCCGGGACAGGAAGCCGCAGAGCCGCAGCCGCCGCCCCAGCCGCGCCCGGTCAACCCGATTATCCTCACCGCCGACAAGCCCGCTGAAAAGCTGAAAGAGATCACAGACCGCTTGGAGCAGGGAATTACAGAATTGTTTGACAGTGAACGCTACAAGGAATATCTGCAAGTCATGTCAAAATTCCATAATTACAGCTTCAACAATACGCTGCTGATCGCCATGCAGAAGCCCGACGCTTCCCTTATCGCCGGATTTAACGCATGGAAAAACAACTTTGGACGGAACGTAATGCGCGGGGAAAAGGGCATACGCATACTTGCCCCGTCGCCGTACAAAATCCGGCAGGAGGTAGAAAAGAAAGACCCGCAGACGGGAAAGACAGTGATCGGAGGGGACGGGAAGCCCGTCACGGAAACAAGGGAAATCCAAATCCCCGCCTATAAAGTCGTCGCCGTGTTCGACGTGTCGCAGACCGAGGGGCGGGAGCTTCCCAGCATTTCCGCAAACGAGCTGACCGGGGACGTGGAACAGTACGAAGATTTTTTTGCCGCGCTGGAAAAGACCTCTCCCGTCCCTATGGGCTTTGAGAAGATCGAGGGGACAGCACACGGCTACTACCACTTGGAGGAAAAGCGGATTGCCATTGACGAGGGAATGAGTGAGCTTCAGAACCTAAAGACCGCTATCCATGAGATCGCCCATGCGAAGCTGCACGACATTGACCTTAACGCCCCGCAGGAGGAACAGCCGGACAGACCCGACCGCCGCACCCGTGAAGTACAGGCGGAAAGTATCGCTTACACGGTATGCCAGCACTACGGGCTTGACACGTCTGATTATTCCTTTGGGTACGTCGCCGGGTGGAGCAGCGGGCGGGAGCTTGCGGAGCTGAAAAGTTCCCTTGAAACAATCCGCGCCACCGCCGCCGAGATCATCAACACCATTGACGGGCATTTTGCAGAATTGCAGAAAGAACGGGAAGCCGCGAAAGAACAGGAAGCGGAAGCACAGACCCAGCCCGACCTTACCGCCGAGCCGACCGTCACAATCCTTTGGAGTGAAAGCAGCCAGTTACGGGAGGGCGAAACAATCCCCCTGTCCCGTGCAAACACCCTCATTGAAGCCCTTGACGAAGCGAACCTTGAAAGCCCCGGCTATGACAAGACCGAGTTCCGCATTGATTTTGTGATGAACGGCAAAGCCGACCAATACGAGGGGCGGCAGGACTTAGGCGACGGGGAGGGCGCATTGATCGAGCATATCGAAAAATACCATGCCTACTATGCCAATGACCCAAACTGGAATAATTTTCTTTTAGAGCATGAGGGCGAGGAAGCACTGGAAGCCGACAAGGAACACCGGGCTTTTCTCTTGAATGAATTTGTCCCCTATCTGAAACTGCATTGCAACCTCTCTGAAATGGAGCGTACCGCCGGGGAAGCCCTGCAAAAAGACAATCTGACCCCTGCTGAAACCACCTACCATACCGCCATGCAAGCCTATGTTTCCGAGTGCCGGGGACTTATCAATCAAGGCGAATATAACTTACCGCCTGTCCCCCAGCTCAAAGATTTTGACGTGGAGCTGCAAGCCTATAAGGAACACGTCAAGGAGGAAATCGCACAGGAAGCAGCCGCCGCAGGAATGACCGTGGAGGAATACGCCGCCAATGGGTACGAGCCATACACCGCGCAGGAACAGGAAGCCGCCTATCGGCTGGATAACGGCGATTATCTTTATATACAGACCTGCGAAAGCGGCTACGACTATACCTTTTACCGGGAGGATTTTTCAGAGATCGACGGAGGGCAGCTTGACAACCCCGATCTTTCTATGCTGTCTGCCCGTGATGAAATCCTTGCGCTGCATGAGCGCAAGGACACAGCGATAGAAAAGCTGGACGTGGAAGCATTTGAACAGGCACAGGAAGCAGCACAGACCGCCGAACCGCAGGAGCCGGAGAAACCCGAAGCACAGGAAAAGCCGCAGGAGCCGGAAAGCCCTATTTCTGAAAAAGCAGATACGCCGGAACAGGCAGAGTCAGCCACGAAACCCCTTACGGATTTACAGAAAAAAGCGGTTGAGATTGCAAAGCAGTACGAAAATCTCCCCTTGCAGGATAAGATCGGAATTATCGCACAGTCTTTCGGCGGCACGTCCGGCAAAATCGAAACTTCCCCATGTACGGGAAAATGGCGCGGCACAAGCGACGTATCTATCAAGTTTGACAGCGGCGCGACCCTCTTTATCGGCAACCACAGGACATCACAAGCCAAAACCGCAAAGGTACAGAATGAAGATGTCAACGCCGCGCTGGTGCGGTATAACCCGGAGATCATAGCCGCCACAAAGGAAGCCGCCATTTCCGCACTTAGGAAGCGGGAAGCAAAGGACAATGAGATTGCAGCACAAAAGGGATTGAAGCCCTACACCCTGCTTAATGTGGAGTTTAACGACGGTACGGACGAAAGAAGCGGCGGGCATATCGGCTGGTACTATGTGACATTAGCAGTTGATGATAAAATCTGCTCCCATATTGAAACAGGCTTGAACTATGACATACTGGACGGGAAAGTAAGCGATACCCCCACAAGGGAAAATTACTTTGCGGCAGGGGCATTGAAAGAAACCGACGTTGACTATGTATTCAACAACGTGGGCTTTTCCTCAACCTCTGACCTGTATTCGCTGCCTGTCCGTGATGATGTGCTGGAACGTGCGGAAAAAACGCTTGCACAGCGGAAAGAAGCACAGCCGGAGAAAACCGCCGAGCCACAGACCCACACGGCAGAGCAGCCGGAAACAGCCGTTACTTACTACCCGATCAACGAGAACGCCGCCCGCCGCGCAAAGGAAGCAATCAGTTTTTCCGATTACAAGCCCGGAAGCGCAACGGCAGAATACCGCCACTATGTAGACGAAGCCGCCGAGCTTGCCGCAAGGCAGAAAAAGCGCGTTGCCCCCTCTATTACAATAAATTTGGACAGGAAAGCCGGGCAGCCAGTCCGGCTTTCTTTCCATCTCGTGCCTAAGCTACAATAAGAGGAGCAACTGGCTGACCCTTGCCTCCTTGGGCTTTTATGTCCGTTGGAAAGACTGTTAGCCATCCTCTTGTTGCAGCGTTCGATTTGAGCAGGTTGAGCCACCGGATGCCGGAGAGTTCGTGTCACCCAATAGATTGAATCGGCAGCGAGAAAAGATGGATTTCCGGTTGCAGATTCTTTGTGTTGGAGGAATGTGAATGAACTGCGTTGGCATCGATGTTTCCAAAGGTAAGAGCATGATTGCAGTCATGCGGCCCTTCGGAGAGGTAGTGGTTTCACCCTTTGAAGTGCGCCACACCGCCAGCGAACTGAGCGAGCTGGCAAGGCTGCTCAAAAACCTGGACGGTGAGACCCGCGTGGTGATGGAATCCACGGGCAATTACCATGCGCCGGTGGCCTGGCTGCTCCACGGCGCGGGGTTTTATGTCTCCGTAGTCAATGCAATGCTGGTGCACGACTACGGGAACAACAGTTTAAGACGGGGCAAGACCGACAAGAAGGATGCCGTGAAGCTGGCCAACTACGGCCTTGACCACTGGCTCACACTTCCGAGATATGTTCCGGAAGAGGACACCCGGCTCATGCTGAAGACCTGCTACCGGCAGTACCAGCAGTATTCCAAAGTACAGACCATGCTGAAAAACAACCTGATCTCCCTGCTGGACACCGCTTTCCCAGACGCAAACCGCCTGTTTACCAGTCCGCCCCGCGCCGATGGCAGTGAGAAGTGGGTGGACTTTGTCGCCACTTTTTGGCATTGCGAGTGTGTCTGTGGTCTGTCTAAGAAAGCCTTTACCGCCAAGTACCAGAAGTGGTGCAGAAAGCACGGCTACAATTTCAGCCAAGATAAGGCGTTGGATATTTATGCCTCTGCCTGTGGACGCTTCGGTGTCATGCCGAAAACAAATACGGCAAAACTTTTGGTAGAACAGGCCATTTCCCAACTCCAGACAACTTCCGCCGCATTAGCTGCTCTCAAGCAGGAGATGCAGTCTCTGGCAGCTTCTCTGCCGGAGTATCCTGTAGTGATGGAAATGTTTGGTGTTGGCCCTACACTCGGCCCCCAACTCATAGCTGAAATTGGCGATGTGCGCCGTTTTCATTCCAAGAAAGCGCTGGTGGCCTTTGCAGGCATTGACGCCCCGCCCTACCAATCTGGCCAAATAGATGTCCGCAGCCGCAGCATTTCCAAGAGGGGATCTGCCTCACTGCGCAGGACACTTTTCCTGGTGATGGGCGTCCTCCTGCAATGTGCCCCAATGGATGAGCCGGTCTACCAGTTCATGAACAAGAAACGCTCTGAGGGCAAGCCATACCGTGTCTACATGATGGCATCCGCCAACAAGTTCTTGCGTATCTACTACGCTTCTGTGAAAGCCTATTTGGATTCCCTGGAACACGACTGATTTCCCTGCGCTATACCATCTGGCTGGCCGCCGTTTCGATTTTGAGTTGCTCAGCGGCTTGATTTTGTGTTGCCTTTTTCGCTGCTCCCAAAACCTGAAATTTCTACTTGACTTTTGTTAGCAGGTCTTTCCATGCGAAGATCGACGGGCTGCTTGACACCTACGCCCGGAAGTTAGCGGAAAATATGAACAAGGGAAATGAAATCACCGCCCGCGTCCCGTCGATTATGATTGCCGGAGGTTCTAATTTCCCCGTCCGCAAAAAGGAAAAGCAGAACGCCGCCGCAGATAAAAATATGCAGGAGTTTAACGAGATACAGGGCTTGCTTGACAAAATCCGCAGTACCGGCATGGGCGGTATCAGTGCCGACGACCCTAACGCCGTTTCTAAGCTGGAAAGCAAACTTGCGAAGCTGGAAACCTTGCAGGAAACCATGAAAGCGGTCAATACCTATTACCGCAAGAACAAGACCCTTGACGGCTGCCCCCACTTATCCACGGAGCAGATCGAAAAGCTGAAAGCGTCCATGTCCGGGAGCTACCGGGCGAACCCGAAACCTTTTGAGAGCTACCAGCTATCCAACAACAACGCGGAAATCCACAGGTTAAAAGACCGTATCACCGCCCTTACCCGCCGCAAAGAATTAGGCTATGTGGGCTGGGAGTTTGACGGGGGACGTGTGGAAGCCAATACAACGGATAACCGCTTACAGATTTTCTTTGATGAAAAGCCGGATAAGGAAATCCGGGAAGAACTGAAAGGGAACGGCTTCCGCTATGCGCCCAGCGCGGAAGCATGGCAGCGGCAGCTAAACGATAACGCCATTTATGCCGCCGACCGTATCAAATTTATACAGCCCCTTACCGGGGAACGCCCTACCGAGTTACAGAAACGGGCAAGGCAGGAAGCCGCCGCACAGAAAGAAGCCGAGCCGGAGCAGCCGCAGGAAGCAGCACAGGACACGGAGCCGGGGGACGCTTCCACGCCGGAAACATTCTGCAAGGTGCGGCAGAACCCATACAGCGACAGCCGGGAAAACAGCTATATCTTGCAGGAATATGTATCACAGGATAACGGCATGGCGAAGCTGGGGGATATTCTCTACATGGGAACGCCGGAGAAATGCCGGGAGCTTTTGGGGAAGCTGGAAGCCGGGGAGCTGACACAGGGCGACGTGAAAGAACTTTATGCAAAGGCGCAGGAAGCGGAAAAAACGGACACAGCTTTACCCGACCCCACAATCAGCGTTGCGGATATGGAAAAATACGGCTACAAGTGGAACGGTATGCTTCCCTTACAGGAAACAGCCGCCGCGCACCTTTTTGAAAAAGAGGATATGCAGATTTTCCTGCTTTACAGCGACGGAAGCGAGGGCATAGCCGGGAGTGTTGACGAGATACAAAACCACGCGGAAAAAGGCGGCATTTTCGGCGTACATAAGGAGGACTGGATCGCCCTCTGCGAGTACCGGGACATGAAACAGGATTTAGCCGGGAGCGAAGCCGCAAAGGAAGCCCTGCGGGAATATGGCGTAAAAGACACCTTTTCCATTTACCAGCTAAAGGACGGGGACGGTATGCGGGACTACCATTTTGAGCCTTACGACCGCCTGCAGGCGGCGGGGCTTGCCGTGGAAGCAGCGAATTATAATCTGACCTACACCGCAGAGCTTACGCCGGGGACTTCCCTTGAAGATATTTATACCCGTTTCAATATCGACCACCCCGCAGACTTTAGGGGACACAGCCTTTCCGTGTCGGATATAGTGGTGCTTCATCAGAACGGGCAGGACACCGCCCATTACGTTGACAGTTTCGGCTATAAGGAAGTGCCGGAGTTTTTGCAGGAGCAGACACAGCAGCCGGAAAAGGCAAATCCCCTAAAGCACGTCGAGGACACTATCGAGCAGAACGACAACAATTTTGACGGTATCATCAACAACACCCCCACCACTGACGAGCTGGAAGCAAAAGCACGGAGCGGCGAACAGATCTCCCTTGCCGAGTATGCCGCCGCGCTGAAAGCGGAACAGGAACAGGGCAAGGAAAAGAAGCCGGGGAAAAAGGCAGAAAAGAAGCCCTCTATCCGGGCGCAGCTCAAAGCCGACAAGGAACGGGCGGCGCAGAGGAAACAGGCAAGGAGTAAGTCGCAGGACTTGGAAAGGAGCTGACCCTATGGGGAAATTAAATAAATTTGAAGATGTGGACGTGTTCGCTTCCCTTGAAGCCATAATGAAGCAGAACACGGGATTTTATCAGAGCGATTTTGACATTGACAGACAGATCATTGCGGAAAAGGCGGCAAGCCCTAATAAAGAGGATAAGACCCTTTTGTGGCTTTCCCGCCCGTCCGGGACTTACTGCTTCCGGGAGCGTGACGTTTTCATCAAGGACACCGCACCGAATAACACATGGCGTTTCTACAAGGAGCAGACCCGCGACCTTATCCTTGCTTATGCCGTGGAGCTGACCGGGGTACAGGGCGGGAAGATCAAGGGCAACCTGTATGAGCTGGACTATGAAAAGCATTATGAGCGCGTCAAGGATAACACGGTTGACGCGGGGACAGTAACGCTTGTTTATGAGCAGGGGACGCGGGAGCAGCCAGCAGACCGACGCTTTGACGGTTATCCCGACCCCCAGCTTGGAAAGTTTGAACGCTTTGAAGTACAGCCGAAAGACCCGGAAACCCTGCAATCCCTGTTACGGGAGGAAAAGCACAGCCGGGACAAACTGACACCGGGGGACTTTGGGGCGCATATCGAAGCCCTGCATAACAATCTGATTGAGCGGGAAGCGCGGCGCATTGTGGCAGACATGAAAAAGCTGCCTGTCCCCAACAGCCCGGACAAATCACATTTCATGGTGGAGCTGTCCCCGGTATTCACCCGGCTTGCGTCCACAAAGGACACGGAACGGCTTTTCTCCATGCTTCCCTATAAGACCCTTTCCTTTTCCGCACTGAAAGACCAGCGCGGTACATACGCGCTGATCGGAAAGGACGAGAACCGGGACAGGGAGGTAAAAAAGCCCCGCCCCTCTGTCCGGGCGCAGCTTGCACAGGATAAAAAGAGAACCGCCCCGAAAAAGGCGGCAAAAAAGAAAGATCACGGATTGGAGGTATGAGCATGAACAGATTTAACAGTAATTTCACGGTGGAAGAAACCAACCTTTTGAGTATCTACATGACAGGCAGCAAGGAGGGGCTTGTCGTAGCCATGAACGCCGCGCTGCCCTTTATGGAGGGGGAAATGCGGGACTTTGCCGCCCGCACCCTTGAAAAAGTGGTGTGCATGACCGAAGCGGAATTTGCGGGGCTTGCCGTTTACCCCGCCGACGAGGTATGAGCGAGGTCAAGCGGCTCACGCCGCCCCAAAGCCGGAAAGTCAACGCCCTTGTGCGCCGGACGTGCTGCAACTGCGATAACGGCAACTGTATCTTGCTGGACGACGGGGACTATTGCGTATGCCCGCAGCTCATTTCCTATTCCCTGCTCTGTAAATGGTTCCGTATTGCGGTACTGCCCGCCGATAAGGAGCTGTACGCCGAGCTTTACCACACGGAGGATATGCGCCGTTGTAGCGTATGCGGTGCGCCCTTTGCGTCCAGCTCCAACCGGGCTATTTACTGCCCGGACTGCCGGAAACGTATCACCCGCAGACAGACCGCCGAGCGCATGAGGAAAATGCGGGGGAATGTGACGCGGTAGGGGCAAAATAAGCCTTGATTTATGCGGCTTTCCGGGCGGGAAAATGAAGCGGCAAGGGATTTATACCTTTACCCCCGAAAATGCCGTTCTATTGCGTAACATTTACCACAACAGCACCCACAAAAAGACAGGGCGCGGAAGTCATATACTGACTTTCCGCGCCCTGTTCTTTTTATTTCTTTGGCAAACATTTGTATGTATTTGTAATCCAATCATCAAATTTTTGACCCTTTTCAAATTCCATTACATCATACATTTCTGCCGCGATTGTTTTGAACGCTTCCTTGAATAATTGTAAATCTAATTCTTCCATTGATTTTTCACGTTTGATACGTAGAAAAACTTTAGTAAAGTCTTTTGTCTTAAAACCAATATCTTTACGTCCTAAGCGAATAGGATTTCCGCGGTAAGTAATCCCCATAGCTTGTGCTGCTCTAAATGCTTCCTCTTTAACTTTATAAACTTTGTCATGGAGAGCAAGACGAGTAATAACATCTCTTGATTGTTGACAATCATATTGTTTTAGTTCGTTCAACGCAGCAAGCCTAATTTTCCATGATGATTTATTGTTTGCGTCTTTGACAAGCTGACTAATATTAGCTGGTGTTCCTTTTGTCATGTACTATCAAATCCTTTCAAAAGTTGTAGATAATTTTATTATACCACATACCGCTTTCTGTTTCTATACGAAAATCATTTTTTGCTTAATCAGTGTTCCATTCCCTTTTCCCGTTCCGGC
>OLNI01001776.1_pt1 | contig 10178 bp, 9 predicted proteins | sample 1672921 | NCBI WGS metagenome assembly OLNI01 (sample SAMEA3136737, study PRJEB25190) | human gut metagenome | biome: human gut; feature: human-associated habitat; material: faeces | place: Austria | collected 2013 | reverse complement strand
AGCTGGGGGATTGACTCCCACCACTGATACCAGCTTGTTTCTCACCACCTATAGGTGGGAGTCATCTTCCAGCTGATATAAAAAGACAGCCACGACACATTTTGTGCGCCATGGCTGTCTTTTTCAATACCACCCTCATCTCATGATATTTTCTACTTTCAAGAATGCCTATACTGCCTGAATCTTTGCAATGTCCACCAATGTCAGTTTCTGAATATCTGTATTCTCCAGACTGGTGATCAGTGCTTTTGCTGTATCGATAGCTGTCAGGACATTGACACCCGTCTCAATTGCACTTCTTCGAATTACGAAACCGTCTTTGGAGTGTTCTGCTCCCTGTGGCGGAGTATCAATAACAAGATCTATCTTATGTCCAAGGATCAGATCCATGAGGTTCGGTGTGCTCTGTTCAATCTTGTTGACTGCAATTGCTTTCACACCTGCTTCTGTAAGTGCTTCTGCTGTTCCTTTTGTCGCAAAAATCTTGTATCCGATCTTTTCAAAACGTTTACCGATTTCTACAGCCTCATCCTTATCCTCATCACGGACAGTCATAATCATATTGCTAAATTTCGGAAGTTTGATTCCTGCACCTAAGAATGCTTTATATAGCGCCTCGTCAAATGTCTTGGCAATTCCAAGACACTCTCCTGTGGACTTCATTTCTGGTCCAAGGCTGATATCTGCATCACGGATCTTCTCGAAAGAGAATACCGGCATTTTAACTGCATAGTAATCTGCCTCCGGCTGAAGTCCCGGTGTGTATCCAAGTTCTTTGATCTTGTGACCGATAATCACTTTTGTTGCCAGTGGAACAATTGGAATTCCAGTTACTTTACTAATGTATGGTACCGTACGGCTGGATCTTGGGTTTACCTCGATAACATAAACCTCTTCATCACACACAATGAACTGAATATTAATCAGTCCGATGACATGCAGGGATTTTGCAAGTCGTCTTGTATATTCTTCAATAGTACGTTTTGTCTTATAAGAAATACTCTTTGCAGGATATACAGAGATACTATCTCCGGAATGGATACCCGCACGCTCAATATGCTCCATGATACCTGGAATCAGGATATCTTCTCCGCCACATACGGCATCAACCTCAATCTCTTTTCCCTGTAAATATTTGTCTACAAGAATCGGGTGATCCTGCGCAATCTGATTGATGATTCCGATAAATTCCTCGATATCATTATCATTAATAGCAATCTGCATACCTTGTCCGCCAAGCACATAGGACGGTCTTACCAGTACCGGATAGCCGAGTCTGTTCGCAACAGTCTTTGCCTCCTCAGCTGTAAATACAGTTCCACCAGTCGGTCTTGGAATCTGGCATTTTTCCAGAATTTCATCAAATAATTCGCGATCTTCGGCTGCATCTACATCTTCTGCCTTTGTACCAAGAATTGGCACTCCCATTTTCATCAATGCTTCTGTCAATTTAATTGCTGTCTGACCACCGAACTGTACAACTGCTCCGTCCGGCTTCTCCAGGTCTACAATGCTCTCTACATCTTCCGGTGTCAGCGGCTCGAAATAAAGCTTATCGGCAATATCAAAGTCCGTGCTGACTGTCTCCGGGTTATTATTGATGATAATTGTCTCGTATCCCTCTTTTGCAAATGCCCATGTACAGTGTACGGAACAGAAATCGAACTCGATTCCCTGTCCGATACGGATTGGACCAGAACCAAGGACAAGAACCTTTTTCTTACCGGAAGTCTCTTCTACTTCATTTTCACTTCCAAATACAGAGTAATAATACGGTGTTTCTGCCGCAAACTCAGCGGCACAGGTATCTACCATTTTGTAAGATGCGGTAATACCGTATACCATTCTAAGATCATGCACCTGTCTTTCTGTAAGACCTGTCAGTCTTGCGATAACCTCGTCCGGGAACTCCAGGCGTTTTGCTTCTTTTAATAATTCCTTTCCAATTCCGCCACGTCCAGACGCTACTCTTGGCGCGCATGCACGCAGAGACTGCTCCATCTCTACCAGGTTTGCAATCTTATCGATAAACCAAATATCAATCTTTGTAATCTTATGTATTTCTGTATAAGGAATTCCTCTTCTAACTGCCTCTGCAATCTTCCAGATTCTCTGATCGTCTACTACGTCCAATGCGTTCATCAGTTCTTCTCTGGAAAGATGACTGAAATCATAGGACATAAGACTGTCCACATGCTGTTCCAAAGATCGGATTGCTTTCATAAGCGCTCCCTCAAAATTATCACAAATACTCATGACCTCTCCGGTCGCCTTCATCTGTGTAGTCAGTGTACGTTTTGCACTGATAAATTTATCAAATGGAAGTCTCGGAATCTTAACAACACAATAATCAAGCATCGGTTCAAAACTTGCATATGTCTTCTTTGTAACTGCATTTTTAATCTCGTCAAGTGTATATCCAAGCGCAATCTTTGCTGCTACCTTTGCGATTGGATAACCCGTAGCTTTCGATGCAAGCGCAGAAGAACGGCTGACACGTGGATTTACTTCAATAACACAATATTCAAATGATTCCGGATTCAGGGCATACTGTACGTTGCAGCCTCCTGTAATATTAAGCTCACTAATGATATTGAGGGCTGATGTACGGAGCATCTGATATTCTTTATCGCCCAGCGTCTGAGACGGTGCTACAACAATACTGTCTCCGGTATGTACACCAACCGGATCAATATTTTCCATATTACAAACCGTGATACAATTTCCTGCTGCATCACGCATTACCTCATATTCAATCTCTTTCCATCCTGCGATACAACGTTCAACAAGTACCTGACCCACACGGGAAAGACGAAGTCCATTTTCAAGAATCTCTACAAGCTGACGTCTGTCATGTGCAATTCCACCACCGCTTCCGCCAAGAGTGTATGCCGGACGAAGAACGACCGGATATCCAATCTTTTCTGCAAATTCGATTCCGTCCTCTACGCTTTCAACTACAAGTGATGCTGCACATGGTTCGCCAATTTTTTCCATTGTTGATTTAAATTCCAGACGATCCTCTGCCTTCTTAATTGTCTGAGCTGTTGTTCCGATCAAGCGGACATTATGTTCTTTGAAAAACCCCCGCTCTTCCAATTCCATAGCAAGATTCAGCGCTGCCTGTCCTCCCAGAGTCGGCAGGACACTGTCTGGATTCTCTTTCATAATAAGCTGTTCAACAACTTCTACCGTCAAGGGCTCTATGTATACTTTATCAGCAATATCCTTGTCCGTCATAATAGTCGCAGGATTTGAATTCAACAGCACAACTTCCAGTCCTTCTTCTTTCAAAGAACGACATGCCTGTGTACCCGCATAGTCAAACTCTGCTGCCTGACCAATGACGATAGGACCAGATCCAATTACAAGCGCTTTCTTAATTTCTTTATTTCTTGGCATCTTATTTGTCCCCCTTCATCATCTCAATAAATCTGTCAAACAGGAATGTGGAATCCTGTGGCCCCGGGCATGCTTCCGGGTGGAACTGTACAGTGTATATCTTCTTGCCTATGTAATTCAATCCTTCGTTTGTTCCATCATTGACATTGATAAATGCTTCTTCTGCAACATTCTTATCCATAGTATTATAATCAACCGCATATCCGTGATTCTGCGAGGAAATGTAAACGCGTCCCGTAGACAGATCTTTTACAGGGTGATTGCCACCTCTGTGACCATATTTTAATTTATATGTCTTTGCACCATATGCAAGAGCCATCAACTGATGTCCCAGACAAATTGCAAATATTGGAATGTCTGTCTCTGATAATTTTCGGATCTCTTCTATAATAGAAACACAAGTTTCCGGATCTCCAGGACCATTGGATAACATGATTCCGTCCGGATTAGATTTTATGATTTCTTCTGCTTTTGTGTCTGCCGGATAGACAGTCACTTCACAGCCTCTTTGAATTAAAGATTTTGAAATATTGTTCTTTGCTCCAAAATCCATAAGTGCCACTTTAAATTTTTCTCCTGGAAGAACATGTTTCTCGTCGCAGGTCACCTTTGATACAACATCTCCAACAGTGTACGCCTTAAGTTTTGGAATGATTTCATCTAAATTATAATTCTCATTTGTAGTAATCATACCATTCATGGTTCCCTTTTCCCTGAGAATCTTCGTCAATGCTCTTGTATCCACGCCTTCAATTCCTGGAATGTCCTGTGCAGCGAGGAAATCCTGAATTGTACCGTTGCATCTGAAATTACTTGGCATTCTGGATAATTCTCTTACAATATATCCGTCCGGCCATGCTTTCTTTGACTCCATATCTGGTGTGATTCCATAGTTTCCTATCAGTGGATAAGTCATCACAACGGCCTGTCCGGCATATGAAGGGTCTGTCAGCACCTCCAGATAACCGGTCATTGACGTATTAAAAACAATCTCACTGATCATATCCCTCGTCGTCCCGATACTTTTTCCCTCAAAGACTGTCCCGTCTTCTAGAATTAGAAATGCTTTCATATATTCACCCTTATCCTTTCTGTTACTTCTAGTCTGCTCTAAAGCTTCCCAAATTGTTAAAAGTATACTATACTTATTCTCCTTTTTCAACCCAAAAAAAAGTATTTTTTAACAATTTTTTATCTACTTTCGACAAAAACCATTAAAATAGTCGCTAATTTTAATGGTTTTTATTTTACATCAAAAAATTGTTTTTTTCGTCAATATGCCTGTTATATTGGTTTTATCTATACTTTTTCGTTTAAAATCCGGTTGATATTTTTAGCATTTAGGATGGGATATATTTCAATTCTTTTTTTAAGAATATTTCCAGAAAATTGTAATTTTATTCATTTTTTTGTCATCTATGTAACTGTAGGAGACTTCTGTCAAATGATACCACTGCGCCAGATTCTGTGCAGCACGCTTCACCTCGTTATTTAAAATGTCTTCTTTTGCAGTTTTATAAACTGATTCATCGGAATATTTCAGTACAACTTTCGTCTCTCTCGCCGAAATCACCTGGTTCATTGCTTTAAGCGCCGTCTGACCATCATATTCTGTATAATACATTCCATTAACTACATAATAATTCAAATCCATCTTCGTACAATCTGGAAGTTCTACTTCCAAATCCGGCATATGAGTCCGAAACAACTCATCATCATCACAAAGCATATAATCGTAGCTGATATTGTCACGAATTTCGTCATCCATTACATTTTCAGCCTCCTCTTCCGACTCCTGGAAAATTGGATCTCCCCACGTCACATCCACATAATAATAATCGCCGTCACATTTCACCAAATTCCATGCATGAGGGATCTTATGACCATCACCATCACTGAAAGATTCTGTCACCTCCCCAGTAACATAAGTGCAGAACAGCCCCTGCTTCTCCATGAGATACTGCATTGCTTTAGAATAACCGGCACACACTGACTTTTTTCCAATAAATACACTGCAAATATTTTGGTTATCTTCTGCTGCATCATCATAATCCACCTGATTCACAATATACTCATAATCATAAAGAATCTTCTCATAATCCGAAGCATTTTCACTGATACCGGACAGACACTCCGACACCTCCATGTCAATCTGTGTCTTCTTTTTCTCACATTCTTCTTTCGTATACAAATATCCCGGCATCACAGACGTATAATTCTGAAGTCCAGAATAGGCTGTGGAAGAAGCTGTCCCATCGCTCCAGAAAATCTCTGGATAATCATTCAACACATAAACAAGAAGTTCATTAACACGTTCCGGCTTCTGGCTGTGCACATGAATTTGCTCTACATGTTCCAAAAGCCCTTGCAAAAGCTCCTGATACACTGTCTGCTCTTCTTCACTTAGCTGCTGATAATAAAATTTACCGTCCATTTCTCCGATTTCTTCTGAAACATGCTGATATATCACCGGATCCTGACCAATTAATTTCAGCATGACATCTTTTATATTGCCATATTCCCTGTATTGATATGCTCCACAGACAATCAAAACTCCCATTATTAAAATCAGGAATCCCAAACCTCTATGGCGTCTTCTTTTCTTCTTTTTTTCCATCTATAATCCTTTCTTCACATCTCACACACTTTCTTTCTCTATCATACAATAAAAGTAATCTAGTTTCTATGAGGTATTTTTTATTATGAGCATTTTTCATATAACCGACACGCCGGATTGGGGGCAGTTGAAAATAAATCTGACTTCCAGGATTCATGCACATCCTATTGAAAATGCACGTATTTCGATTTCATACACTGGAGTCCCTGATGAGACATTGGAAGAGTTGACTACAGATTCTTCCGGTCAGACCGACACCATTAATCTTCCTGCACCTCCAATTGAATACAGCTTAGATGAAACAAACGAATTGCAGCCCTATTCTGAATATACAATTTCTGTGGAAGCAGCAGGCTATGAATCTATCCAGATTGCAGGTGCTGAGATTCTATCCACAGTCACAGCTATCCAGAATATTTCCATGCGTCCGCTCATTCCTGACACAAATCAAAATTCTATTTATGTGATACCTGCACATACATTATATGGAAATTACCCGGCGAAAATACCGGAGGAAGAAATCAAACCATTAACCGAAAGCGGTGAAATTGTCTTAAGCCGGGTCGTTATTCCCGAATACATCGTTGTTCATGATGGAAGTCCGAGAGACTCCACCGCTAAAAATTATTATGTCCGTTACAAAGATTACATCAAAAATGTGGCATCCAGTGAAATCTATGCAACCTGGCCCACCAATACGATTCGCGCAAATGTACTGGCAATTATGTCCTTTACATTAAATCGGGTCTATACAGAATGGTCACTTCGTATATGGTCACTCAGGGTTGCAGAAGTATATTTCTTAATGAATTAGTCATTCAGTTGAGAGAATGTGGGACATGTTAGTTTTTCGGGGCATTCATTTTTGTTTGATAGTTGGATAAAGCATCAAAGACTTTGTGATAGATAACCTGATTTGGATAATATCTGTAGTTTGCGAAAACAGAAATTCCTGTTTTGTAGAAATATTCAAGAATGGCAGCAGCACAGCCAGAACTTCTGCTTTCCCCATATTCGCATTGACAGATAATATCCAGTCCGTCATTTTTAGCTTTGAAGATAAATTCTGCTAACTGGTCAGCTTCAGGAAAATAGGTTTCATAGCTCAAGTTGAATTTAGGCAGAACGGATAAATCTATATCATGTACGGCAACGTAAAAAATCCGCTCTGTCTTATTTTTATAATCAACAGGGGCAGAGTTTTTATTGTGATAATTATCGGGTGGGTCAAGAAAACTGATAACTGCTGAATTTTTAGGGAAATCCCCTTTGATAAGCGTTTCAATTGCCTGTCTGGAATAAATACTTACCTGCATGAAAATAACCTCTCTTTCGTGGAATTAACTAGGTGCGACACCATTTATAATGTTAATCTTGTTCTTCAATAATCTTCAAATACTTATATACCGTTGGGAGTGAAAGAGAACAAAGTCGTGCTAACTCAGATTTGTTAATTTTCTTGTTCTTGTATTGAGGGTAATAATGATAAAAAATAGATGGAATATTATCAGTAGTTGTTACGGGTCTTCCGATTGCCTTTCCTTTTGCCTTTGCATTTTCCATTCCGCTTTTTACACGTTGGCTTATCATGTTACGTTCCAGTTCCGCAAATACACCCATCATTTTTAACATTCCCTCAGTCATTGGGTCAAGTTCTTTGCTACAGTCTACTTCAAAAGTTCCAAGAACCAGTTTGATATGATTCTTTTTAACAAATTCTATGATTTCGCATAACTGTAAAGTACTTCTTGTAAATCGGCTGACCTCAGTGGCAATAATTGTATCTCCTGATTGTACGATATTTAAGAGCTTATCTAATTCTGCACGATTGGTTTTCGTTCCACTTTCATACTCTTTGTAGATTGTTTCATCAGTAGCACCTTGTTGTTTTAGTTCTCTTACTTGTCGTTCAATATCCTGTAAATTCTCATTTGTAGAACATCTTGCGTATCCGTATATCATTTGCAATCACTCCTCGAAAGTTCTTTGAATATATATTTCTTCACTATTTCCAGTATCGCTCAAGTAATCGTAACATATTTTCTCTTCCAACAGGGTTCATTGTATGAATGCGAACAGGATAAAAACGACCTGTTTCAGCAAGCCAATCCAATAATTTTATTCCGTCTCCACCGTCATATGCGAAATCGCCTAAATCATGGTCACAGTCAATCAATGAAATGGGTTCGTTTGCATGTTCGATTACTCGTTTTGCATCATTAACGCTTTTACAACAGATATACCCATTAGGTGCAGGGCGTATATCATCTAACCATATTTTCATATTTCCTCCAATCAGCGGTTTTCCCTTATGTGTGTAAATCTTATACCGGCAACCTCCGAAAATGCCTGAAACCACCAATCAACAGGGTCAGCATAGGAGGATTCTGTTATAGTCTTTCGTAATGTTGTCTGATATTCTATATATTCTGGAAACTCCCATTCTTCAAAAGGTAATACTTTTTCAATATTGTAGTAACCCATATGATAGCGGTTGGTTACATCTTCAAGCGGTGCACATTTCAAATGTAATACATGTTTGTAAGTGTCTCTTCCGTAAGCAGTAGCCATTTGTAATGTATATGTTTCTACTGGTACATGGAAAAATCTTCTTGCAGAATTTATATCCCAGTATCCTGTTTGGAAATTGGATTCAATTACTATCAGATGAATAAGTGTCTGATTGATTAGTCTTTGAGCAATACCATATGACCATTTGCATATTCCATCGTACATATGAATGAGTGTATTACATAAAGCATAATGTGTTTTATCAAAATCCTGTTGGGTTTCTGATTCAAACAAATGTGGCAGATTTTCAGAAAGAAAAGATTCCGATTTGTACTCGTTTTTGGTATCCTGATTAAACACATTTTTGCCATGAAAGTGTATCTGTCGCCAAAAGTCACGGTAGGAACGATTAACTGCATGAAAAATAATTTGCGAATCTGTGAAAGTTTCTTTTATTTCATAATGGTTATAAAGCAAAAATAAGTTCTCATTCATAGAAATAATCTCCTTTGTGTTTTCTCTTTCGACGTCGATTGATTATTTATATTGTAAGATGATACTATGTTACATTCAACCCCTCTGAAATCCGTTAATAATTTCGTAATAATTTGCTGTTCAACCCAAAACATAAAAGAAACGGTGGGTTAAATTTCTTTTATGATATATTCAAAAAATATCCATAATCACATTGGATTACAGATATTTTTTGAATGGAAATAACCATAAAGGAAAAGAGATGTTTTCTTTTATATGTTATTCATGGTCTTTTATAAATTGTATATTACTTTTCTCGACATCACTTAACATATCATCTGTAAAGTCTTCTGGTTCTATTGTGCCTGTGTACCATGCCTGTGAATTGAAATAGTTCTGCAAGGTTGGATTTGTAAATTTCCTACCATGTCGTGCATAAATTTCATTTCTTGCTAATTCCAGTTGGTCACGGGATAAACCCGAAATATCAGCAATGGTTAATTCTCTCGATGAACTATCTGAAAGAATATAATAATCAGAACTGTTATAATCATATTCCGAATCATTTACAGAATCATTGTCTGTGCTATTGTATGTATCTGCATAATCATTTGCAAGTTCCCATGAAGTCGCATGTTTTTCTTCAAATTTCATTGTTTCTATCGGCATATATAATCTTTCTGATTCAGTAATGCTGACAGAAATTGTATTATTTTCAAAAGTCAAAGTCCCTTTAAAAGTTAATCCGTCAGCATCAGACATAAAATCAGCTTTGTTTCCATCTAGTGTTGCACTAATATTGCCAACTGCATCAAGTCTATAATACCAAAGTGAAAAAGTAACTGTTTTGTCACTTATACTTTGAATTGTTAATTCACGGTCTTGATTTCCTTTTATGTTCCAATATCCTTGATAAACAGTTGCATCTACAACATTATCAGATTCTTCCGTCTTTGTAATATTTGAATCCGTATCTTTTGGAGATTCCTTTTTATCAATATCTACGTTTTTTTCTATACTCTTTGTCTTAGGTTCATTCCCTTTAATCGCAAATAGTTTATCTTTAAAAACAAACAATACAATTATGACTGCCGAAAAACATATTATGCTAATTAGTTGAAATTTTATATCTAATTTGCGATTATCCGCATAAACACTATACTTTCAAGCACTT
>OLNI01001770.1_pt1 | contig 10208 bp, 16 predicted proteins | sample 1672921 | NCBI WGS metagenome assembly OLNI01 (sample SAMEA3136737, study PRJEB25190) | human gut metagenome | biome: human gut; feature: human-associated habitat; material: faeces | place: Austria | collected 2013 | reverse complement strand
CAATCATGCCTTTGGAAACAAAAAACTCCCGGCAGTAGTCCCGGATAAGGTCGGCTTGCTGCGCCGGGGGAATATCCCTCGGTATGGCAAGCACCAGTCTCCGGGCAAGCTGGGAGTTCCATTGTTTTTCTATGGCTTCGGCGGCGTTCCACAAGGTATTGCGGTCTGCGTACTCCGGCGGGGCGTGGGGCGGCAGCATGATTTCGGTGTGGACGATTTCGCTTTTATGGGAATAGTATTTCTGTTTCTGGTCGTATTCGGAAAACAGCCGTTCCCCGCTCTGGTAGGCGGCGGCAGCGACGGCAGACTGGCGTTTGCTGCGCTGAACGATTTTCAGGTCAAAGTGCGGGCATGGTGGCATGACGGATTGTGACCTCCTTTCTCCCGGCGTCCGGGCAAAGAAAAAGCAGGAAACCGTCTGATTTCCTGCTCGGTGGTGCCGCCGGTGGGCGGCTGGTATTTAATTGGTTGTTTTACATTTCTTTATCAAACTTGAAACGGTAGTAAAGAGCAAAACCGTGAACAAAAAGATAAGCGAAAACGAGAAGGAGAACAGCAATCATGTCAATCCCCATGAGGGCGAATGATACCATTAAAGCACCATAAACAAAAGTCATCATATCATATGCTTTTCCTTTGGCTCGATTGGCGATTGCAATATTGCGTTCATCATTTTTTTCGATTTCTAACTTCTTTTGTATTTCCGGGTTACTACGAACAGCCCGTTCGGAAATTATATTTCCCATGCCCTGACCAAACAGGCCACATCCAATACCAATACATACATAAGGCAACGCAAGCATAATACCCTGTGGATCGCCATTCATTTTTAACAAACACAACCCTGCCGCCAATAGCAGCAATCCAATAATAGTAACTGCATATCCCGTTATCTTAGTTTTCATTTTTCTTCCTCCTCATATATAAAAATTTCTTCAATGCTCATGTTAAAATATTTTGCGATTTTAAATGCTAACTGAATTGACGGGTTGTAGCGCCCATTTTCTAAAGAGCCGATTGTTTGCCGTGATACTTCCAATGCATTTGCTAATTCTTCTTGCTTGATTCCTCTCTGTTTTCGGAGTTCTTCCAGTCTGTTTTTCATGCGAACCTCCTTTCTAATGGAAAGTTTACTTTCCGTATCTTCATTATAGCATAGCAAGCCCAAATGTCAAGTATGCTTTCCATATTGCTGAAATTAAATTTTGAAACTTGCTGAACGGGAACAGCTTGTAGCGCAAGGTGTTCCCGGGCGGCAAGTCCACAAAGGGGTAGCTGGCGGCGGCCAGCGTAGGGGAAGTGTAGCTTCCCCTGTGATGATTGGAACAGATTGAAAATCTGCGGAAATCATCTGCTCCCTGCAAGGGGCTTCCGGCAGGACGCAACGCACCGGCTTGACCGGTGTATAGTTGCGCCCTCTTTCAGAGGGGCAGTCCACGGGCTGCGGCTCTGGAAGCAATCATGGCCGTTTCCGGCCTGCGTCCTCTCCCTGAAAATTACCACTTCCGGCGAACACTTTTTCCATAAGCTGACGGGTGCTGTCTTTGTGGAATAGCAGCTTCAAGAACAAACTGACCTGTTCATCCGTGATAGCTTCCGGGTGGGGAAGGTAGCTTTCCAGCATGGCGGCTCTGGTGCAAAGCCGGTGCGTTCGTTCCTTCCGGGTTAGTGTCTTGGCCTGATGGGTCAGACGCTTTTCCTCCTGTTGCGCCCAGCGAAGCTTCTTTTCCGTTTCCTCTATTTCCTGATTGAGTTTTTCCAGTTTTTCATTCATAGGCGGGTGTCCTCCTTCTTCGGAATGAGTACATATATCTTGTTGGGTTCCCCGAAGCCCTGACGCACTCGCAGTATCAGTCCGGCGTCCTCCAATTCATTCAGGGAACGCTTCACTGTCATGGTGCTGCGGGCAAGTGCCGCCGCCAGTTCCACGATGGGGAAATGGATAAATAAAATCCCGTTGGCGTCCTCCATGCCGGACAGGATAATAATATCCAACATCCGGGCGTACATGACCTTGGCGGTGCTGCTGATCGGGAGCCGCAGCATGGCTCTCGGCAGCGGCATACAGGGCGGTAGGGCGATGTCTGCGGTCATAAATTCAACTTCCATTCAATCGGTGTCCTCCTTTACTTTTCGTTTTGAGCGTTTGGAAAGATAATGAGGGCAGTCCACAATGACCGCCCGGAAACTCTGCTTGCAAGTGCGCTGGCATTTCCGGCAAAGGTCGTTGTACGTTACCCGCCCCCGTTCATTGAGGAAGAAGGACAGTTCCAACTTCCTCTTTTTCGGCATTCTCGGCATGGTGCCTCCTTAAACAAAAATCCGCCCATTTCAGCCGTAACAGCCGCAATAGACGGATAGCAGATTTTAGTGTCGTGTTTCGGGGCGATTTTCAGGGAAAAAGCGGCCATAGAACCGCCCGGAAATCCCCCGTAGTATTACAGATAGGGCAGACTACGCCCTATCAAATTGATGTGTTTCGGTATCAATTCGGTGTTCATTTTCGCCGGTTCTCCCTGATGTCGTTCCTGCCCCTGGCTCTCACAACGGCGTTTCGCTCCCTTTGGTACGCTCGTTGCGGTCAGGGTTCCTCCATTTCCCTTCCGCAAGTCATTGCGCTACATCGCCGGGGAGCATATCCCATAGAGGCCGGTCATTCGATTGGAATAATCCATCGATGAACTAAGCCCATTATGGCACATTTTTGAGCCTTCTCCCGTATATCCACAAAGTAGGAAAAGCGCCCCGAAATCGAAAATTTCCACGATTGCGGAACGGGTATGGTATAATGGGATTGACGGCGGCAGCCAGCCGCAGGAAGGAGCGATGTATCTATGAAAACCCGCATTTCCGTACAGGAACGCCTGAAAGATTTACGGGTGGAACGGGGCTTAAATCTGGAAGAACTGGCGCAGGAAACCGGCATTTCAAAATCAGCTCTCGGCAGCTATGAAAACGACAACGATGAATACAAGGAAATCAATCACGGCAGCCTGTTGAAGCTGGCAGACTTCTATCAAGTGTCCGTTGACTATCTGCTCGGCCTTACCAACAATCGGAAATATGAAAACACGCCGATAGAAGAATTGCATTTGAGTGATGAAGTCGTGGAACTGCTGAAAAGTGAACGCTTCAACAACCGGCTGCTGTGTGAGATTATCTCCCATGAAAAATTCAAGGAACTGCTGGCAGACGCAGAAATCTATGTGGACGGAATGGCAACCATGCGTTTCCATGACATGAACAGCTCGCTGGCCGCTGTGCGGGCTATGATACTGGAAGGACATCCCGAAGCGGTGGCAGACCGGGCAATCAAAGTATTGGAAGCCTGTCAGGTAGAGGAAGAAGATTTCTTCTGCCATGTGACGCACAAAACATGGGATGTTATTCTCCACGATATACGCAAGGCGCACGAAAATGACAGCGAAAGTGCGCCGGATACCACGCCTGCCGATGAACTTATACGGGAAGTACAAAAGGCCATGCAATCTCCGGGGGACAGGGTTCAGCAATTCACGGAGATATTCTGCAAGGCGTTCCGGCTCAAATACAAGCGGCTCTCACAAGAGGAACGAAGCCTTTTGAAAAAGCTGTTCAAGAAATCCCCGCTGATAAAACAGTCTGGTATGAACTTCCGGCGCAGGCCGTGGAAATGAAAAACTGCCGTTGTGGGAATGGGTGTTCCTGCAACGGCAATTAGTTTAGGGGATGATATTCACTTTTTATTCTTTGCCCGGATATTCTTTATCTTTCCAATACCACCATTTTAATTTTTCTGCTTCATGGGTTTCATGTTCGGCAAAATACACGGCAAGGCGGAAAACATAAAGCTGGCACTTATCTTCCTGAAATCCTTTGTATAGACAATCCTGCAAATACAATTCTTCTGGCTTCTTTCCTTTTAAGTCGGAAATCTCTCGTATGCCAATGTTTATTAAATCTTGTTCAATATTTTTTCCAACTCCGGGAATTTCCTGCAATTTACCCATTTTCTAATCTAACCTTTCTATCTTTACCGTAGCAATCGCAGATTGGTTTGGTTCCCCGGTGACAAGGTTTTGTGGTGCCGGTATTAGCATCATAAAACCATCTTTTCCATATCTCTGCTCATAGCCTTGTGCATATTCTTTCTCAACAGAAATGTGTTGCACTTGGCCGATAACCATAGCTGCTATTCCTGCGCCGCTTAAATCCTGTGTTTCCTTCAAGGTACATTCCATATTGATAAATGCCTCTTGAATGACTGGTGCATGAATGGTTTTTGCATTGGAAAGCGTAAAATGACCTACTGCAAATTCGTCTGTTTCCATATCGTTGTGTTTGATTGTGTCTACCAACTTATCATAATAGCTTATCGGAAGAAAGTTGATACAAAAGCATTTTTCCCTTTTGATATTGGCATAGGTGTGGGTATGCTGATATAGATTTCCCATTACTGCGAAGAAAGCAGTTTTATCTCCATGAAAGCAACTCCATGAATGGAAACAGACATTCGGTTTCCCGTTTTCTTTCCATGTAGTGATTGCAAACAAAACCGTTGGTATTCCTGCGGATACTTCAAAATGTGAAAACAACTCAAATTCTTCTGGATATGAAGGTTTGAAATACCGTGGAAAATCTTTCCCAATCTCTATCTTCATTACAGTACCTCCTTGAATTTGCGCTATCCCATCATTCCTTTTCTATGATGTAGGACTGTAAACTTCTCTGACAACCATTCTTTTCATAAAACGCTTCAATTCCCGGCTGTGAACCAAAATACAGCATGGTGGGAGTATTCTCCTTGGCAAGTTGGATAAGTCGGCTTCCTATCCCTTGCTTTTGATACTCTGGAAGTATAAGTAGTTCGGTAATTGTTCCGAAGAAATATCCGTCTGAAAGAATACGCAGACAACCCACAAGTCTTTTCTCATCATAAACAGTTATATTCAAAGTTTTAGATAAAGCGTCCTGTGTTTTGCTTATATCATAATTTCCCGGCCATACCTTATTTACAAATTCAATAAATTGGGATGCCTTTAGCCCTTTATCATCAATCTTGTATTCCATTGTCCAACTACCTTTCCTGTTGAGCGTCATCCTGTTCCAACTCAATCACATCCAAAATTCCACAATTCAAGGTTTCGCAGATACGAACCAGCGTTTCCATACTGATATTTTTTCCTTTTCCCATGTTGGCAATCATATTTGTGGTAAGACCGGCGGCAAGCCGCAAGTCCTCTTTCCTCATATTGCGCTCAACCAGCGTGTGCCAGAGGGGTTTATAGCTTATGTGCATTTATCCTCCTGCCTTTCTCCCGGTTCCGGGGTTCCTATTCCCATTATATCAAAGTTCTTGCTATTCCACAAACATTTCTTGACACAACCGCCGGTTCCGTCTGGATTGTGCTTTTCCTTTCTTCTCTTGATTACATCTACTTAGCCATAAGCTGCTTCATGCCCTGGGACTTCGCACCGGGGTTGTCGTTGCCGTAACCTTCCAGCAGGTTGATGACACCCCAGATGCCGAGACCAGCGCCCAGAGCGATAACGAGGGTCTGAAGAACGGTGATAGCCTGATTGAAAAATGCCATAAATTATAGTTAGCCGGAATCATTTGAAAAGTTTGATTTAGTCATTCATAGGCATACAAAAGCCGGAACAATCGGCACCCGGTTTCCGGGGCCTGATTCCGGCTGTCCTCCTTTTTTCATTATTTTTTGGTGATTGTCCGCTTTGTACGCCGATGGCCCCATCCGGGGCGGTTGAGGCGGGTAGATAAGATCACTCCTTTCACAGCGGAACAGATTCATGCGTCTACTTCGTACACATCGTAGACCTCGTTGGGCTTGAGCTTGAGCCGGGTGGACAGGAACGCCTCGATGTCAAAGGCGTTCTTGGGGTCCGCGTCGGCGGTGTACGGGTAATTGGGGTGCTTGGTGATGTCGTACTTGTCCGAGAGGAAAGGCCGCACACCGCGCAGTTGGAGGATGCACTTGCCGCCGTCCATAACGGCCAGTTCATCCTGGCTCATAAGCTCTTTGCCGAGCTTCTGGTAGTTGAGAGAGTGGGAGGTTTCCCGCCCACGGTTCTCGCCGGTGTTGTAGGTGTCGATGGTTTCCTTGCCCAGCACGGCGGCCAGCTCCTTGAGGGTAGTCGGTTCCTTGCCGCCCAGGAAGATGGAGGTATCCATATTGCCGATGATGGTATCGGCGTTGTCCTTGTAGATGGCTTTCAGCTGGCTTTGCGCCTGCAAGACCAGACAGGCGGAGATCTCACGGCTTCGGATGGTGGCCACCAGCTTTTCCAGTTTGGGAATCTGGCCGATGTTGGCGCACTCGTCGATAAGGCAGCGCACATGGACCGGCAGCCGCCCGCCGTACACATCGTCGGCTTTTTCGCAGAGCAGATTGAACAGCTGGGTGTAGCACATAGAAATCAGAAAGTTAAAGGAATCGTCCGTATCGCTCATAATGAGGAACAGGGCAGTTTTCCGATCTCCCAGAGTGTCCAGCTCCAGCTCATCGTAGGAAGTGACCTCCCGAAGCTCGGCAATATCGAACACGGCAAGGCGCGCACCGCAGGAAATCAGGATTGATTTTGCAGTTTTGCCAGCCGCCAGCTTGTATTTTTTATATTGGCGGACGGCAAAATGATTGGGCTTTTCCGCTTCCAGTGCGTCAAACATCAGGTCCACCGGATTCTTGAACTCCTCGTCGTCCTCCCGGACTTCCATCGCGTTGATGAACTCGATGAGAGTGGCAAAGTTTTGTTCTTCCACCGGGGCTTCATAGTGGATATACCCGATGAGGGCGCAGTACAGAAGCGTTTCCGCCTTGACCCAGAAATCGTCCCCGGCTTTGCCCTCTCCCTTAGTATTCGCTATTAAAGTCGTAACCAGCTTCAAAATGTCCTTTTCGCTGTGCAGATAGGCAAAAGGATTGTAGTGCATGGACTTCTTGAAGTTGATGGTATTGAGGACTTTAATGCGATACGGCTCATAGACCACTTTGCCGTTTTTGTCCTTTACGGTCTCATAGACCGGATTGCCGTGCCGGTCCTTTATTGGCTGATGGTCCTTGCCCAGCTTGGGACGCATTTTCGGTGTACCGCGCTGGAGCATTTTACCGCACTCCACCAGGATAGTGCCTTTGGGGTCTGTCACCACATAGGAGCTGTGCATCTGCATCAGGTTCGGTTTCAGCCAGAACCGGGTTTTACCGGAACCGGAGCCGCCAATCACCAAAACATTTTTGTTTCTGGCGGTCTTGGGGTCCTTGGGGCGGCTGTTCATGGTCAGGCTCTCGGTTTTGGTCAGAATCACATTGTTCTGGAATACCGGGTCGATGTAGGGTGCAATGTCCTCATGGGTTCCCCACCGGGCGGAACCGTATTCCATGCCGTGCCTGTACTTCTTGGCGTTCTTGCTTTTCAGGTACACAGCCAGCCGCAGGCCGCCGCCGCAGCACAGGCCCACCAGCAGGTCCAGCGGGTGCAGGCTGGGCCACCAGCTGGCCAGCGCCACCGGCAGCGTGGAGAAGAACGAGAGCATTTTTGCCGAAGCGTCCGCACCCACGGCCATCCGCCACGCTTCACCGAAGTTGGTGGAGAAAAGCCCCATCAGGATATACGGCAGGTTCAGCAAAATGAGCTTTTTGATGTTCAGCTGCTTTTTCATCGTTCCAGCTCCTTCCGCTTGTTCCGGTCCACGACGGCGTGTTTTACCAGTTCTTTGAACTGGCTCAGCTTTGCCAGCACGGACGGGCGCTCGGATTTCTCCGCTTTCCTGACCTTTTTCCCGGTGTACTCGGTAAAAGCAGCGGTCAGGGCATCCGCGTCCCGACCCTTGAAAAAGATCAGATACTTGGGTGGGGAGCTGCTGCGGTCCTTCTTCACCGCATAGTCCACGCCGTATTTCCGGGCGATCTTCTCAAACTCCTTGATGGAGGGGTCGGTGATCTCGATGTTGGAAACGCCCTGATTCTGGCCGATCAGCTGCTTCACCGTCTGCTTGCCGTGGGGAATCACGGGGGTATCCCGGCTTTTCTGCTTTTGCAGCTTCTTTTCCTTGCGGTGGGCAAGGTACTTGGTGATGGCGGCTTTCATCAACCGCCCGGTAAACTTTGTTCCGCTGACTACCAGCGTCAAAGTCCTGTTTTCCACTTCCTCCTGCATAGGTCATCGCCTCCTTTCCACGGATTTTGCAGGGGTGGCACTTGATACTAAGGCGGGACCACCAGCCGCCGCAGCAGGTATTTCAGCATGGCAGGCTCCTTTCAGCGCAGCTGGTCGGAGCGGTCATAGTACAGATGGCCCTGGCGCACTTTGGCATGGCTGAGAATCTTGATGTGGCCCTTTTCCTGGTTCTCCAGGCTTTTCTGGTATCCGGCCTCCGTCAGAAACAGGCGGGTCCGTTCACCTTTCCAGCCCACCGGGGAATCGTCGGTCAGCACATCGAAGATAATCATGTGCCGGGTGTCCTCGGCAAACCGCTCCAAATCCATGTACTCATGGCCGTGGTAGTTCTGCGCCCCGGCTTTGAGGCGCATTTCCTCCATCAGCTGGCCCACGGTCTTACGCTCAGGCATGGCGTGCGCCTCCTTTCCCGCGTCCCTGGCCCTTCACGGTCAGGATACCGTCCAGGGTGGTGGCGGTGATCCGCAGGCGCTCGGCGGTGGCAATGTCATTCTTCACGGTCTCGTCGATGCCGTGGCCGCAGACCACCAGCACATGGGACCGGCGCAGGTAGTCCCGCGCCATATCCAGCCCGTCCTTGTGTTCCTGGGGAATCTCGTCCTTGAGGAAGGTAGGCAGGAACAGCACCGGGCAGATGGGCGAATACCCGGCGTCGTACACCTGACGGCAGTAGGCCGCAGCGTTCTCGGCGTTCTCATACTGGCTGTTGCTCCAGGGAGCCGTAATGTAAGCAAGGGGTCGTTTCATGGCAAAATCCTTTCTCCCGGTGTATCCGGGCAGCAGAAAAGCGGCTGTTTACCAGCCGCCTGCATACATATCGTGGTTGACTTGTGCAGTGTAGTGGTTGCTGATCGTGGTCGGCGCGTTGAACAGCACCGCAAGCAGATACTGCTTCATGTTGCGGACCTCGGTGGTGTTTTTCTGTAAGCTGTCCATGACAAACCGGATATGCTCGCTGTCCAGCTTCAAAAAACGGGAGCGCACCACCTCATGGGGGAAGTCACTGCCAGCGATCCGGGTGGTTTTCCGCTTGGCGCAGACAGTCTCCACCATCAGCTCCACAATCTCGTCCAGGTCCTCCCGGTAGGTGGTAAACTCCCGGCACAGGTGGTCATACTCGATGTTCTCCAGAATCAAATCCCGATAACTTTCCATCTCTGAGACAGACATCGCATCCCTTCCTTTCCGTTCCGGCAGCTGTGCTGCCGCTGGCTCCCGGAAGGGAATAGAATCGGTACTTGATCCATAAGTAATTGTTTTTTCTGTATTTGATTTCTCTATATTTAATTCTGCGGGCTTTTCCGTATCCGGTTTTACCATATCCGGGTTTTCCGTATCTGGTGAAGCCGTATCCGGCTGGGGCGTATCCGGGTTCTTCGGCTGTGGTTGCTCGTAGATAACATACTCGGTATCGCTGATCCGACCCTGCCGGTCTCGCAGCTGATGGCGGACAATGTACCCGGCAGTTTCCAGCTCCCGCAGCGCGCCGCCGATAGCGTCCACGCCCTCTTTGCAGATGGCGGCAAGCCCTCTGGTAGTATAGTTCCAGTCCTCCGGTAAGGACAGCATCATGGAAAGCAGCCCCTTGGCTTTCAGGGACAGTTTCCCGTTGCGTAAATGGTGATTGCTCATCACGGTATAATCTCTGGTTCGTTCAATGCGAAATACGGCCATTGACCTCACTCCTTCCAAATTTCTCAGGGTATGAAAAAAGCCACAATCCTGTAAAAAGAATTGTGGCAGTCAACTGTTTTGTTCACTTTTTCTGCGCCGGTAGGGGCGCTTGGGAATGGGCGGTCTGTCCAACAGGTCATTTCCCTGAGAGAATGGCAGAGTTTGCAGAACACGGTCAATCTCTATAAATTCCATACCATGCTGGGAATGGCAATCCTCCCGGATTGCTTCCCGGATTTCCTTTACAGTACACATTTCAATCCTTTCCTTTCGCAGTAATGATTTGTTTATGAGTGGCGGCGGTGTTTTCCCGGTTTGAAATCGAGGATATGTCCCTCAATCACACGAGCGTAACGCTT
>OLNI01001735.1_pt1 | contig 10368 bp, 6 predicted proteins | sample 1672921 | NCBI WGS metagenome assembly OLNI01 (sample SAMEA3136737, study PRJEB25190) | human gut metagenome | biome: human gut; feature: human-associated habitat; material: faeces | place: Austria | collected 2013 | reverse complement strand
CCGCCATGTTGGCGCACGCAATGTCCGTATAGAGACGATCTCCCACAAGAACAGCCTCATCGCGCGTTCTGCCTGTCATATCAAGTGCCATCTCAACCATCCGTATGCCTGGTTTTCCGATATAAGTCGGCATACGATGGATCGCATGGCCGATCATCTCGCAGATGGAACCACAATCCGGCACGTAGCCGAATTCAATCGGACAAACATAGTCCGGGTTCGTTGCAGCGTAATCGAGCTCCGGGCGCTCTGTCAACAGCCGACAGATATCCGTCAGTTTTTGATATGTCAGTTCATTGTCATAGCTTGCAAGCACACACGCAATTCCTTCTTTTTCCGGATCGCGGGTGGTACACACACCGAAGCTCTCCAATTCCCGGATCAGAGAGTCCGTTCCCAGCACATAGACGGGACGGGATCCATATTTCTGTTTCAGGTAATGAGCTGTCGCAACGGATGCTGTCAGAAAGTTCCCGCTTGTTGTCGGAATGCCCAGCTTTGCAAATTTTTTCCGGTAATCTGCTACGCTCATCGTCGTATTATTTGTGATAAACACATAATCTCCACCGTACTCGGACAGTCCGTTTAAAAACCGGTCTGCTCCCGGAATCAGACGGTTCCCCACGCAGATGGTTCCGTCGATATCCAAAAGGAACAGCTTTTTTTCTCCAATTGGTATCACTTCGCGTTGCGGCAGGAAACGGCCACATCCGGATAATTGGTGATGACTGCGTCAACACCGGCATCCATCAGGCGTTCGATCTCCGCCTTATCATTGACTGTCCACACATGCACCGCAAGATCGCTTTCCACATACTGCTGAAGAAAATCTGCCATCTGCACATGAAAGGTTGCCGGATGAAGAGCTCCTGTTCCGATTTTTTTCGCGTAATTCACGACATCGTAAATAACATCTGCGTAGAGGATGCCAGTGCTGGCTTTCGGATCCAGTTCCAGAATTTTTGCAATGCTGTAATGGTTAAAGGAAGAATAAATCACGCGATCTTCCATCTCCATCTCTTTTGTCAGCTCGAGTACCTTTTTTTCCAGGTCTTTATACCAGAAAATACCGGTTTTCAGCTCGACATTAATCGTCATTCCCGTTGGCTTTAATGCTTCATATACTTCGCGAAGCGTCGGAATTTTTACATTCTGATATTCCGGATGTGTCTTATTAAAATTCAGGTTCTTCAATTCCGCAAGCGTATAATCTTTGACAAATCCGCTTCCGTCACTGACCCGGTCGATTTCTTCATCGTGGACAACAACCATCTCGCCATCTTTCGTCAGCTGTACATCCAGCTCCACACCGTCTGCTCCCTGCTCTGCCGCAAGAAGAAACGCTTCCAGTGTATTTTCCGGTGCATATGCACTGGCTCCTCTGTGTGCCCATACTTTTGTTTTCATCTCGTATCTGTCCTCCATTTTCCGTTCCCATTTCCAAACCTGCACTCTTTTCTATCTTTTGTCCCGGCTGCAACTTTTTTTCTTTTATCGTAAACCCTGAAAATAAGTCAAGCGGATATTCGCAATCCGCTTTGCTACTTGCTCATAACCGAATAACTGCTCCGCAGTTTATCAGAAGGAGCTTGCACTCCTCCTGATACAAGCAAGTCCCCACCCACTGCTTATTGCTTCACGCAATGGAAGCAGGGGACTTACTTGATTCGGTTAAAAAAAGCGGTACTGACTCTTTTGCATTATTTGGAGGCTTACTATAAATCCGGAAACACGCCGGATTTTTGTCTCCGACGCATTTCCAGTCATATCTGAAAAATCATTTCCGTAACTCGGATCTTCCCCTTCATAGAAACCGTTCAAACACGCTTTGGGAACTCGTTTTTCTTCACTATAGGACGAAATCTTATTTTTGTAAAGCCTGTCTCTTATTCATTTACCAGATTATAGTCCTCGATGGAGCTGTTGATCTGAGAAGCCATCGATTCTACTGCTTTCTCCGGAGTCTCGTTTCCGTTGATCATATTCTCGATTTCTGTTTCCACAATCTGTCTTGCCTCCGGGAATACAGAGAGAAGTGCGCCGGCGTACTGCGGCTTGGAATCGTGCAGCTGATCAATCGCGGTCTGGAACTGTGGATACTGTGCCACATTATCTTTGAAGGTCTGCTCCTCATCAGCGGCTGTTGTAACCGGGAAGTAACCCGTCTCGGCATTCCAGTATGCCTGAGACTCCGGGGAAATCAGGAATTTGATAAATTTCCAGGTGGCGGCTGCTTTTGCATCATCGTTGTTGTTCAATGCCCAGAGAGATGCTCCTCCGATGGAAACACCGCCCTCATCGCCGTCCTTGATTGTCGGGAAATATGCGGTTCCAACTTCGAAGCTTCCATTGACATCCTGTAAAATCTGCTTCAGAGATGCGGTAGAGCCAAGGGTGATCGCTGCTTTTCCGGAAGTAAAGTCTGTCGTTGCGGTATCACTTCCGGCACGGCCTACGTTTGGTGCAACGTCGGCATCGTTCAGGGCTTTCCACTCATTTAAGATGTTGAGCGCTCCGCCGTTGGAATCAAATTCAACTGCAGTAGCAGCGGCATCACGGCCATTTCCATTATCCGCATAGGGAAGTCCCTGTTTACAGAGCCACTGTTCGAAATACCATCCATAGATGGAGAGTGCCAGCGGTTCACCGGCTCCGCCCTTTGTTTTCAGATCATCACCGATAGCAAGAATTCCTTCCAGGCTTGTCGGAACCTCAGTGATCCCTGCTTTTTCAAACATATCTTTGTTGTAATACAGAATCGGTGTGGACGAATTGAATGGCATCGAGTACAGCTCATTGTTTACCGTATAATAAGCAGCGATATTCGGCTCGATCCGGGAAATGTCATAGCCATCTGCATTAATCAGCTCCTGCATCGGAATGACCCAGCCGGAATCAATCATAAAGCGTGTTCCGATATCATAAATCTGTACCAGGTCTGCTCCCATATTTCCGATCTGTGCACTTTTCAGTTTGTTAATCGTATCATCATATTCTCCCTGATAAACCGCCTCAACGGTAATGCCATCGGTATTCTCTTCATTGAATTTATTGACAAGATAATCCATTGCCTCGCCATTGACACCGCCCATGGAATGCCAGAAGGTAATCGTGGTTCCCTTCGTATCCTGGTTTAAATCCGGTGCTTCTGCGCCATCTGCCGTACTTCCTGCCTCTGTGCTGGCTGTGGTTTCATCCGTTGTTGCACCCTGTGCCTCACTCGTTGTTTTTCCACCTCCACATCCAGTAAGCGCCATAGCTGCCATAGAAGCCGCAAGAATCGATGCAATCACTTTTTTCTTCATTTTTTTCTCCTCGTTTTTCATACAGTTTTCTATTCTTTTTTCTGTCACAGGAATCAGCCCTTGACTGCTCCTGAAAACATTCCTTTGATTAAGGCCTTCTGGCCTACGATAAAGATGGAAATGGATGGAATGATAATCATTACCACGCCCGCCAGCATCAGGGTAATCGACTGTGCGTCGACGCTGTTCAGCATACTGATACCAATCTGTACGGTACGCTTGCTGTCCGAACCTGTAACCAGCAGCGGCCACATGTACATATTCCATGCATTGATAAAGGTGTAAACCGCCATTGCTCCCATTGCTGACTTTGTCAGCGGCATCAGGATTTTTACGATAAACCGCAGATTCCCGCAGCCGTCCAGCTTCGCCGATTCATAAAGCGAAATCGGAAAGGTCATGTAGAACTGGCGGAACAGGAAAATTCCCATTGCAGAGGTAAGAGAAGGCAGGATCAGAACAATATAGGTATCGAGCAGTCCGAGACTTCCTACTGTCAGATAATTGGAAATAATGGTTGCCTCACCCGGCACCATCATGGTCGCCATGACCAGCATAAACAGAACATTTTTTCCTTTGAAATTCAGGAAAGAGAAGGCAAATGCCGCAAGAGAACATGTTACAATCTGACCCAGCGTAATGCTGCCCGCAACCAAAAATGAGTTCAGGACAAAGCGTACCAGCGGAATTTTATGAAATGCTTCCACGAAATTTTCCAGCGTCGGATGTTTTGGCACGATGTTCATTGCCATTGTGTAAAGCTCGCCGGACGGCATAAACGCTACACTGATGGTATAAAGCAGCGGAAACAGCATAAACAGACAAACGATCAGGTTCATGGTAACCAACGCTGTTTTCTGAAGCATTTTCTTTCTTTTTGCTTTTGCATTCATTGCCAGATGCAGTGCCTGCAGCTCCTCTGCAGAATAAGTTTTTGGTCCGGCAATCGTAGTTGCTATTGTAGACATCAGTATTTTACTCCTCTCTTTTCCATGCGGAACATAACCAGGGTAAGCGCCATGACAATCAGAAACAAAACAACGGACTGTGCGGCTGCGCTTCCAAACCGGTAATTAAAAAACGCATCACGGTATATCGAATATACAATCAGGTTCGTGGATTCTCCCGGTCCTCCCTGTGTCAGGATTTTCACCTGTCCGAATGACTGGAATGCCTGAATAATGTTAACAACCAGTGTGTAGAACATGATCGGAGAAAGTCCCGGCAGTGTCAGCTTAAAAAATTTCTGTACTGCATTCGCTCCATCTACAGAAGCACGCTCATAAATCGAATCATCAATGTTTCCAAGTCCCGCCGAAAAATACAGGAAATTGATGCCACTGTTCAGCCATGCCGTAAGGACAGCCACACAGATCAGCGCATATTTCGGATCACTGACCCAGTTAATGCTCACATGCAGCAATTTGTTTACGATACCGATCGTGGGATTTAAAATAATCTTGAAAATCATGGCGCCTGAGCTCGATGCTACTGCCATTGGGAGTGCATAGGAAGTACTGAATACCCGGATTCCCGGGAAAGCCTTGCTGCAAAGAACTGCTCCCAGAAGGCCAAGCGCCATACTTCCGACTACAACAATCGCCACAAATTCCAGTGTAACCCAGAGACTGTTGTAAAAGGATGGATTCGATAATAAGCTTTTATAGTTGTCCAGTCCCACATACAATTTCGCTTCTCCAAGCTTGTTTGTCTTATACAGGCTCAGATAAATGGTTTTAAAAAACGGATAAAACAGAAAGATGCTAAAGATCACCATACTCGGGATTAGATACATATAAACTTCTGCTTTTTTACACTTTTCGATTACTTTTTTCACTTCTTGCTCCTTCTTATGCTGTTGCACGTTCTTCTTTTTCAACCGGCAGAGATAAAATAATTTCTTCTGTAAACGGATCAAAGATCTGTGCTTTCTCCATATCTGCATACAATGTAATGCTTTCCTTTACAGTAACCGGCACCTCGGAAGGCACTCTTGCTGTAATCAGATTTTTTCCGGTATTCATATGCAGATACGCTTCTGCACCGATCATCTCCCGCAGGTCAACAAATGCCTTCAACTGATTCTCTTCGTAACAGATCCGATGTGCGGAAGCGGTTGTTTCGTCCTGTAAATCCTCCGGTCTCAGACCTAAGATCACCATTTTTCCGAGATAAGCGCGACGAAGCACCATTTCGTTCTCTCCTTTTGCACGAAGGGTAACTCCTCCGTCTGCCTCCAGATAAACCGCTCCGTTTCTTTCCGTCACCATCGTTTCCATAAAATTCATACTCGGAGCTCCGATAAAACCGGCCACAAATTTGTTTGCCGGATGGCGGTAAATCTGCCCCGGTGTATCCGCCTGCTGCACAACACCGTCTTTCATAACAATAATTTTTGTACCAAGCGTCATCGCCTCCGTCTGGTCATGTGTAACATAAATCACCGTCGTTTTCAGTTCCTTATGTAATTTTGCCAGCTCCACCCGCATCTGTGCCCGCAGCTTCGCATCCAGATTCGAAAGCGGCTCATCCATTAAAAATGCTTTCGGCCGTCTCATAATTGCGCTTCCAATCGCAACTCTTTGTTTCTGACCGCCGGAAAGGGCTGCCGGTCTCCGGTCAAGTAAATGCTCAATTCCAAGCATTTTAGCTGCCTCATGTACCTTTTTATCAACTTCATCCTTGGGCTGTTTCCGGATTTTCAGAGAAAACGCCATGTTTTCATATACCGTCATATTCGGATAAAGCGCGTAGTTCTGAAATACCATCGAAAGATCGCGATCCTTTGCTTCTACATAATTACAAAGCTGTCCATCAATCCAGAGCTCCCCGCTCGTAATCTCCTCAAGACCGGCAATCATCCGAAGCGTCGTCGATTTTCCGCAGCCGGAAGGTCCAACAAAAATCACAAACTCCCGATCCGGTATTTCAAGCGAAAAATCCCGAACCGCATAATGTTCCTTATCATAAGATTTACAGACATTCTTCAACACAATATTTGACATTCGTTTTTCTTCCTCCTCGTCTTGTCGAGATTCATTATACCTTTCCTTCCGTAAAGCCCACTACCACCGCTTTGTAAAATACCCGTTAATAAAATAACCGGCTACTTTACAAAAATCTTTTACATTTTCTCTCATCTCCGTCTCCATCCCCTTCTTTTCCAGCCATTTTTCCAGATCACTCTTTGTAAAATCCCCGAAAATCACCCGCAAAACCAATTTTCAAAACGAGTTCTGAATAGCCATTCTTTTTCCCAATACCAGACAGATTATTTTTGACACAAAAAAAACGCCGCAACTCTCAAAGCTGCAGCGCTTTCTCATCATAACATACCATATTCTTCTTTCATGTCAACGCAGTGGGCGCTCCCGCGCCCACATCCGTGTCCGTCCAAACCTATTCCACCGGTTCCGCCGGCACAAACACCCTGCTGTTTTCCTGTTCTTTCGGTTTTTCCGCTCTTTCCGTTGCCTCCCTGCAGAAATACTCCTGTGAATTCACCAGCGTCTTTCCACGCTTATCCGGCTTTGTATACGTTCCGTCTGCCTGTAAAATACTGGCTTTCACATTATCCTTCATCTGGATATCAAGAATATGCATTACTTCTTTCTTGATCTGCTCATCCTCAACCGGGAACACAATCTCCACCCGTTTTTCCAGATTTCGAGGCATCCAGTCCGCGCTTCCCATATAAATCTCGTCGCTGCCATTATTGTGGAAATAGAAGATACGGCTGTGCTCCAGGAAGTTTCCTACAATGGAACGTACATGGATATTCTCGCTGACACCCGGGATTCCAACCTTCAGGCAACAGATTCCCCGGATAATCAGGTCAATCTTTACTCCGGCTGCCGAAGCACTGTAAAGCGCCGCAATAATATCGCGGTCGCATAATGAGTTCATCTTCGCAATAATATGCGCTTTCTGTCCCTTCTTTGCGTGCTCCTCTTCCATCGCAATCAGATGCAGGAACCGGTCCTTCATCCAGAGCGGTGCAACAATCAGTTTGTTCCAGCGATCCGGTTCCGAATAGCCCGAAAGCATGTTAAATACTGCTGTTGCGTCCTCACCGATCTTTGCATTGCATGTCAGCAGGCCACAGTCCGTATACAGCTTTGCCGTAGAATCGTTATAGTTTCCCGTGCCAAGATGTACATATCTGCGAATGCCTGTCTCCTCGCGCCGAACCACCAGTGTGATCTTACTGTGTGTTTTCAGTCCCAGAAGACCATAAATTACATGGCATCCCGCCTTTTCCAGCATCTTCGCCCAGACAATATTGTTTTCTTCGTCAAACCGTGCCTTTAATTCCACCAGTACGGAAACCTGTTTGCCATTTTCCGCCGCCTGAGCCAGTGCCGCGATAATCGGAGAATTGCCGCTCACACGGTACAGCGTCTGTTTGATTGCCAGTACATCCGGATCCTTTGCTGCTTGTTGTACAAATTGCACGACCGGATCAAACGTCATATAAGGATGATGCAGTAAGATGTCTCCTTTTCGGATGTTTGTAAAAATGTCATCCTCATTCATCAGCGCCGGAACTGCTGCTGGAATGTATTTTGGAATTTTATACTCATCAAAGCCGTCGAGCCCATACATTTTCATTAAAAACGTCAGATCGAGCGGTCCCGGAATCCGGAACAGGTCGTCTTCATCGATGTCAAACTCTTTTTCCAGCATCTTCAGGAGCCGCTTATCCATCTTATCTTCCACTTCCAGACGGATCACTTCGCCCCACTGACGTTTTTTAAGCTGCTTCTGGATCTCCTTTAACAGGTCCGAAGCCTCATCCTCATCGATCGAAAGATCTGCATTTCGCATAACACGGTACGGATGCGCACAGACCACATCGTAGCTTAAGAACAGCTTTCCAATGTTCCGCTCGATGATCTCCTCCAGAAGAATCACATACCGCTGTCCCGTCTTTTCATCCTGCGGAAGCAGAATAAAACGCGGCAGTACCGAAGGAACCTGAACCGTCGCAAATTCCAGTTCTTTCTCTTTTTCCTTCTCCTTGCCTTTCTTCTCTTTCTTATCCTCCGCACGGCTCAGAAGCGAATCCTCTTTCTTCTGCACCAGTGCACCGATATTCAATGTTTTGTTCCGGATCAATGGGAACGGGCGGGCCGAATCCATGGCCATCGGGGTCAGAACCGGGTAAATGTTCTCCTCAAAATAGGAATCCACATACTCCGCCTGCTCCTTCGTCAGCTTCTCGTGCTCGCTGATAATCGTAAGGCCAACGTGCTCCAGAGACGGAACCGCCGAGCGATTGTACGTATTGTACTGCAGCTGCACCAGCTCGTGTGTCCGTTTGCTGATCCCGGCAAGCTGCTCCTTCGCATCCATGCCGGACAGATCCTTTTTCGTATAGTTTGCATGCACCTGGTCTTTTAGTGAAGCCACACGGACCATATAAAACTCATCCAGGTTGGAGGATGTAATGCTGATAAATTTCAGACGTTCAAACAGCGGAATACTCTTATCCCGCGCCTCGTTTAAAACACGCTCGTCGAAGCTGACCCAGCTCAACTCCCGGTTGCGGAAATATTCCGGTTTCTTATATGGTGCAATATCCATCTTTCTTCGCCTCCTTTTACATCTGCCGTTTCAGTTTGATGACCGGCTGTATGCTGAATACCTCATTGAAGAAATCTAATTTTTCCTGGCACAAACCTTGCTCAAGGGTAAAATCGCGGTTGACCGTGAGCGAAAGCTGCAGCTCGCGCTCCTTTAATGTGGCGCGGATCGCCTGAATCTTCTGCAAATGACTCCGGTCGAGCGCATTCGCCAGACGGACGATTGCGGTCAGTTCGGATACTGTCAGATACTGCTCGGCACTCAAGGACGATTCCATCACCAGCTCATCGTAGGACGGGAGCGTAACCGTGTTGTATCTTGCAATCAATGCCACCATCTCACGCTCAATGTGCGACAATCCGATGATTTCATTTGACATGATAATATTATAGGAAGAATCCGCCACATTATTGAAACTGATGTATTTTCCAACGTCATGCAGCATCACTGCCATCTGGAGAAGCAGCCGTTCGCGCTCTTTCATACCGTGCATCTTTTTCGTCGCATCAAACATGGCAAGCGCTGTCATCTCCAGGTTCTGGACATGCGGACGGTTCACTGCGTACCGTTTTCCGATATTTTTTGCCGCCATCAGAATATCATTTTCGAAATTATGACCGCCTTTCAGCAGTTTCATCTGCTCCGCATACTCGTATGCAATACCACGTGTCATATGCACGCCCGGAATCCAGATATGCTCCGCACCCATCATATCAATCAGACATTTATAAATCACAGCAGACGGATACATCAGTGAAGCGTTTTCCAGCGGAATACCAAGTTTTACGGCGAGCTCCATCGGTGACTGGCGGATAATTTTCTCATACCAGGTATTAAAGTTTTCGCGGGAAATGATTTTTGTCGTTTTTTCTTCAATGTTCTGATAAACACTGTCGGTGAAAACATCGCCGATCAGCATAATGTTTTCAATTTTGCGGTCTTTCAGATACATCTTTTTAAAGCTTGATACTTCGTTCCAGATCAGCTCCTCGACCATCTCTTCGTAATGTTCCGTCTCACTCTGAATTCCGGCAAGACGCTCGCGGATGCGAAGACTTCCCATGCGGATGTTCTGTGTTGTGACAAGTGCATCCTTGTCGAACAGGGAAATCTGAAAACTGCCACCGTCAAGATCGAGAATCGCAGTTCCCTTTTCAATGATCTTGTTAAAATTGTCCTCCATCGCCGCGAGCGCTTTATAGCTAAGAAAACGCTGCTCCGAGTTGGAGAGAACCGTGACAGAAAGACCGGTCAACTGATGAATTTTTCCAAGGACATAGAGACTGTTCGACGCCTCACTGATCGCACTGGATGCCGCTGCACGGTAATCGTCCACGCGATAGCCTTCCATAATCCGCACAAAATCTGCGAGTACACGGCACAGCTCTTCTTCCATTTCCGGGCGAATTTTTCCAAGCGTGTAAATATAATCCCAATCTAAACTAGACATATATTTTTTAGTAAAAACTGCAATATC
>OLNI01001734.1_pt1 | contig 10371 bp, 8 predicted proteins | sample 1672921 | NCBI WGS metagenome assembly OLNI01 (sample SAMEA3136737, study PRJEB25190) | human gut metagenome | biome: human gut; feature: human-associated habitat; material: faeces | place: Austria | collected 2013 | reverse complement strand
CCTGGTGCGCAGGCGACGGCGCCGGCTTCGGAGCGTCGTCGATGAGGGTGCGGGCGGCCGAGCCGGGACAGCCGCTGCGGTGCTCGGCCGCGGCCGGAACGCTGCCAGCCGTCGCGCCGCCGTTGCGGGCGGCCAGGTGTGCCGCCACGGCAGCCTCGTCGTAGGGAGCGGCTTCCCGCTCGACGAAGGAGATGGCGTCGGTGGGGCAGGCCGGCAGGCAGTCGCCCAGCCCGTCGCAATAGTCGTCGCGTACCAGGCGCGCCTTGCCGTCGACCATGGCGATGGCGCCCTCGTGGCACGCGTCGACGCACAGGCCGCAGCCGGTGCACTTGTCCTCGTCGATGTGAATAATCTTGCGGAGCATGGAACCTCTTTCGCTTCGTGTCGTATTTCGGGCAGCATCATAGCGGGCCAACGCGAAAGCGCAAGGGCCTCCATGCAGATGATGGAAAGTTGTGGACGAACCCCTACTCGGTCAGCAGTGCCTCCACCTTCTCGACCTTGGTGTGCAGGGTGTCGCTGTGCCCCGGGCGGATGTCGGCCTTCAGGATTACCTCGGTGCGGATGCCCTGGTCGGCGAGGCGCATGGTGGCGTCGCGCACGACGGCCATGACCTCGTCCCATTCGCCCTCGATCTCGGTGAACATAGAGGTAGTGCGGTAGGGCAGCCCGGAGTCGCGGATGACGCGAATGGCCTCCGCCACGTAGGGGGCCAGCTCGTCTCCCACGCCGAAGGGGGCGATGGCAACGGCAATAAGCGTGTTCATAGGAATCTCCTTTTGTTTCTTGGCTTACGCGGCTGATGTGCTGGCAAGCGCCAGAGGTGCCTCGGCCACTTCCTCGGCGGTGAGGTTGTAGAGGGCGTCGAGGAAGGCGACTTGGAAGCTGCCGGAGCCGTTGCAGGTTTCGGCAGCGCGCAGGCCGGCCAGGTTGTAGGCGGCCGTTGCGGCGAGCGCCGCCACGAAGGGATCGGCCACGCAGGCGTAGACCGCGCACACGCCCCCCAGCGAGCAGCCGGAGCCGGTGATGCAGGTCATGAGGGGCGATCCGCCGGAAAGGCGCGCCACCTGGGCGCCGTCGGTGACAAGGTCGGTAGTGCCGGAGACGGCCACGGCCCCTCCCGTGAAGCGGGCGCACGCCACGGCGGCGCGCTCGGCGGCGTTCACAGAGTCGGTACTGTCCACTCCGCGGGGACCGTCGCCGGAAGCGTCTTCGGCCGCGTCGTCCCCGAGTCCCCACAGGTCGGCCACGGCGATGATCTCCGAAGCATTGCCGCGTAGGATGGCCGGGGGATTCTCGCGCACGGCCTCGATGAGCTGGGTGCGCAGGCTGCCGATGCCGATGCCCACCGGATCGAGCACCCAGGGCTTGCCCGTCGCCGCGCAGGCCCGCGCCGTGGCGGGAACCGTTTGCTCGTAGACGGGCAGCAAGGTTCCCAGGTTGATATAGATGGCCCCTCCCAGGGCGGCGACGCATTCGCCCTCGTCGGGCAAATACACCATGGCCGCCGAGCCGCCGACGGCGAGCTGGGCGTTGGCGACGAAGTTCTGGGTCACGGTGTTGGTGATGGAAGGTGCGAGCGGGTTCGTCTCGCGCACCTCGTGCACGGCACGGGCCATGAGCGCCCGAAGTTCCGCCTCGGTGCGGGCGGTGGGATTGGTGGAAGGTTCGATCACGACGATTCCTTTCCGGAAGCCGGAGTGCTGGCTGCGAGTTGCGCAAAAAAGGCGCTCCCCGCAGGAAGCGCCCCTTGTGCTTGGTGAGCATGCTCCCTACGACAGTGTTAGCTGACAGGTTCGAAGGGTTGGGCAAGTGCCCTCTCAACCGCATCAGCGAGGCTGCCATAGGCTTTCGGCTCGCTTCGCCGGGGCGGTACCCCTGCATGCTTTCAGCTTAGCACGTTTGCCACCGCGCTCGGATAGCGCTGTTTCGCCTGCTGCTTGAAAGGCAGAGAAAGGAGGGAAAGCGGGCGGGGGCGCGCTGTGCTATGATTCGCCTCATGACTTTCGGAAATGACAGAGGAAGGGCCGCGACGCCCGAGGCGGCCAGCGTGATGGCGGCGATGTCGGGGGGTGTCGATAGCTCCGTGTGCGCGTTGCTCTTGCAGCAGGCGGGCTACGACGTGCGCGGCGCGACGATGGTGCTGCGCGGCGGGGAGGTTTTAGGCGCCGCCGGGGAAGGCGAGGGGTCGACGTGTGGGTCGACGCGCGATGTGGAAGATGCGCGGGCGGTGTGCCGGCGTCTCGACATTCCCCACGATGCCTTCGATCTGCGCGATCGTTTCGATGCGGCGGTGGTGCGCCCCTTCTGCGATGCCTATCTCGAGGGGCGCACGCCCAACCCCTGCATCGACTGCAACCGGTTCCTGAAGTTCGAGGCGCTGCAAAAGCGCCGGCGCGAGATGGGACTCGATTACGTGGCCACGGGGCACTACGCACGGCGCCGTTGGGACGAGGCGACCGGGCGCTGGCAGCTTCTGCGGGCGAGCGACCCGGCCAAGGACCAGAGCTACGTGCTGTACCATCTTGCCCAGGATACGCTGGCCCACATGCTGTTCCCCTTAGGCGAGCTGACCAAAGACGAGGTGCGCGAGCTGGCCCGCGCCCACGGCTTCGTCACGGCGGAGAAGCCCGAGAGCCAGGACATCTGCTTCGTCCCCGACGGCGACTACGCGGGGTTCATCGAAGGCTGGTGCCGGACACGTTGCTGCGAGGGAGAGGCCCCGTGCGTGCCCTTGGCGGTTGCGGCCGAGGGCGGACCAAGGTCCGCCCCTACGGGGTCGGGTTCGGTTGCTGCTTCGGTTGCAACCGCTTTCGAGCCGGGGGAGATCGTGAATCGGGGAGGGCGCGTTCTCGGGGAGCATGCGGGGCTCATCCGCTACACCATTGGACAGCGCAAGGGCATCGGCGTGGCGGCGCGCGAGCCGCTGTACGTGCTGGGGAAGGACGCATCTGCCAATCGACTCATCGTCGGCTTCAAAGACGAGCTGCTGAGTCGGGGCGTGGTGGCTCGCGACATGAACCTGATCAGCGGAGACGCCTTGGAAGGCCCGCGCAAGGTGCAGGTGAAGACCCACTACCGCCAGCGGCCCGTGCCGGCTGTCGCCGAGCAGACCGGCCCCGACGAGCTGACGGTCACCTTCGAAGAACCTCAACGCGCCGCCGCCCCCGGCCAGGCCGCCGTCCTCTACGAAGGCGACGTCGTCCTCGGCGGCGGCACCATCGCGAGGACCTTCTAGGCCGCCCGGAAGGGAACAGAGGCAGGGGGATGCTGCCCGCGCTGCTTCGGCCTACAGCCCGGCGAGGCCGATTTGGTAGCCTTCTACGAACAGGCTCAGCTTCTCGATGTAGCTGGCGGCAAGGGGGGAGAGCTGCCGCTCGTTGTGAACGATGTAGCCCACGCGCATGAGCTCCTTGGTCTGCAGGGGCACGCTGGCGATGCCGGTGTACATCTCGCTGGAGAGCACGCCGGTGGAGATGGTGTAGCCGTCATGATGGGCGAGCAAGTTCGACAAGGTCCCGCGGTCGCTCACGGAGATGCACTTCTTGTGCGGCAGCTCGGCCAAGGGTTCCTCGGAGTAGAAGAACGAGTTGTTCGCGCCCTGCTCGAAGGCGTAGCGGGGGTAGTCCTCCAGATCCTCCACGGTCACCTCGGTGCGGGAGGCTAGGGGGTGCTTGTCGCTCACGAACACGTGGGGCTGGGCGGTGAACAGCAGGTTGAAGGAGAGGTTCGCGTCGGAAAGGGCGTGCCCGATGACGCTCTCGTTGAACGTGGAGAGATGCAGCACGCCCAGATCGCTGCGGAAGTCGCGCACGTCCTCGATGACCTCGGAGGTGCGCGTCTCGCGCAGGCTGAAGTTGTAACTGGTGCCCTCGTATTCCTCGGCCAGTTCCAGGAACGCCTCCACGACGAACGCGTAGTGCTGGGAGGTGATGGAGAGCTTTTGTGCCGCTTCGCCGCCGCGGCCGGAGTAGCGCTGCTCCATGAGATCGGCCTGCTCCACCACTTGGCGCGCGTACCCCAGAAGCTCGATGCCGTCGCTCGTGAGCGTGATGCCGCGGTTGGAACGCTCGAAGATGGTGACGCCAGTTTCGCGCTCGATGTCGCGCACGGCCACCGACAGGCTCGACTGGGACACGTACAGCGTGTGCGCCGCCGCCGAGATGGAGCCGTGGTTCGCGATGGCGATGAGGTAGCGAAGTTGCTGCAGGGTCATGGGAAGCTCCTATGGCGGGTTGGAATTCAAGTCTAGGGAACTGCTAGGTATTATACGGCCGCTGAGCGACGATGGAAGGGAGAACTTGACGGTGCGCCACGGTTTTCTCGGCCGCGTCGCCATCGGAAACCGCTATGGCGCGGGGCGTTGACGAAGCGGGGGCATTCAGTAGGATGGGGGCACTACCAGTTACGAGCGCACCGACTCAACCAGGGAAGAGTGCCGAGGGAGCGCGGGGTGTTCTGACCGAGCGAGTTCCGCAGATGGTATTGAAGGCGCGGTGATGCGGGGAGACGTAATGCCCGCTGCGCCTTCGATACCAGCGAGGACTGTCTGAGCGAATCAGAATTCCCCGCGCTCCCGCCCCGCGGTGCGTTTCAACCAGAAAGGACCTGCCATGACCATCCACAAGAACGTCACCGAGCTGATCGGGCATACGCCGTTGGTGGAGCTGACCAACTACGAGCGCGCCCACGAGCTGCCCGCCACGCTCATCGGGAAGGTGGAGTCGTTCAACCCCACCGGCTCGGTGAAGGACCGCGCCGCCCAATCGATGATCGACGCCGCCGTGGAGGCCGGGGTCCTCGACGACGAGACGGTCATCATCGAGCCCACCTCCGGCAACACCGGCATCGGCCTTTCTGCCATCGCCGCCGTGCGGGGCAACCGCATCATCATCGTCATGCCCGAGACCATGTCCGTGGAGCGGCGCAACCTCATGCGCGCCTTTGGGGCGGAACTGGTGCTCACCGAAGGCGCCAAGGGCATGAAGGGCGCCATCGAGGAGGCCGAGCGGCTGGCGGCGGAGATTCCGAACTCGTTCATTCCCTCGCAGTTCTCCAACCCGGCGAATCCGGCCGTGCACGAGCGTACCACTGGCCCGGAGATCTGGGAGGACACCGATGGCGTGGTGGACATCCTCGTGGCCGGCGTGGGCACCGGCGGCACGCTTTCGGGCACCGGGGCCTATCTGAAGGCGCAGAACCCGGCCATCCAGGTGGTGGCCGTGGAACCGGCCGGATCCCCCGTGCTCTCCGAGGGCCGCGCCGGCGCCCACAAGATTCAGGGCATCGGCGCCGGGTTCGTGCCCGAGACGCTGGACACCGCCATCTACGACGAGGTCATCGCCATCGAAGACGAGGAGGCCTTCGAGGCCGGGCGCGAGCTGGCTGCCCATGACGGACTGCTCGTGGGCATCTCCTCGGGCGCGGCCGTGGCCGCGGCGGCGAAGTTGGCGCGCCGACCCGAAAACGTGGACAAGAACATCGTCGTCATCCTGCCCGACACGGGCGAGCGCTACCTTTCCACCGCCATGTTCGATTTCTCGTAAGCCTTCCACGTTTCTCTTTCGTTACAAATTCGTGGGCTCATCGACAGCTTCGGGGGCGCTGGGCAACGGCCGTGGTAGCATACGGAAAGCACCTTTTCGACCGACAGAAGAAAGCAGCACATGGCAACCTCGGCGCCCTCCATATTCCCCGCTTTAGCCCAGCTCGACATCGGCGACGTTCTCGCTCATATGCCGGGCGGCTTTTTCGTCTACCATGCCGATGGCGACGAGGCGGTGGTCTACGTCAACGAGGCCTGCCTGCGCATCTTCGGCTGCGCTGACGAGGAGCAGTTCGTCGCGCTGACAGGCGGCACCTTCCCCGGCATGGTGCACCCCGAGGACATCGAGGCCGTGGAGCACTCCATCAGCCGTCAGATTCAGGCCGACCGGTACTCCATGGACTACGTGGAGTACCGCATCATCCGCCGCGACGGCTCGGTGCGTTGGATAGAGGACTACGGCCACCACGTCACGTTGGACGCGGGCGAGTTCTTCTACGTGTTCATCAACGACGCCACGGACAAGCTGCGCGAGCGGGCCGACGAGCTGGAGGCGGTGAACGCCCAGCTGCGCGAGGCCTATGCCCGCGAGCTCGAGCACCGCACCATGCTGCGCAACGCCCTTTCCGAGGCCGAGGCCGCCAACGTGGCGAAAAACACGTTCCTCTCGAATATGTCCCACGACATCCGCACGCCGCTGAACGCCGTGGTGGGCTACGCGTCGCTCATCTCGGCCCATGGCGGCGAGGCCGAGCGGGTGCGCGCCTACAGCGACAAAGTTCTGGCCGCTTCCGAGCAGCTGCTCGACGTGGTGAACGAGACGCTGGAGATCAGCCGCATGGAGGCGGGCCATGTGCAGCTGGCCGAGGCGGAATGCTCGCTTTCCGAGCTGGTTCTGCAGGCGCGCATGGACATGGTGGATCTGGCGGACCGCGCCGACGTCACCCTGGCCTGCGACATTGAGCCTCTGGCCCACGATCGCGTGCTCGTGGATGCCGTGCGCCTGTCCCACGTGCTCACCCAGCTGGTGGACAACGCCATCAAGTACTCGCCGGCTGGCAGCACCGTGCGCATCAGCGTGGCCGAGAACGCCGGCGCGCCCCAGGGCTTCGCCAGCTTCCGCTTCGTCGTGGCCGATAAGGGCGTAGGGATGGAGCCCGCGTTCATGGAGCGCATGTTCATGCCCTTCGAACGGGAGAGCAACACCACGGCTTCGGGCGTTCAGGGCACGGGACTCGGGCTCACCATCGTGCGCAACGTGCTCGATCTTATGGAAGGCGAGCTTGCTGTGGAAAGCGCGCCGGGGGAGGGCTCCACTTTCACCGTGGACATCACCTTCCGCCAGGCTCCGGCCGACGTGGCCGCCGAAGCGCCGCGTCCGAGCCGCGGGCGGGGCCCGGTGCACCGCATTCTGCTCGTGGAGGACAACGAGCTCAACCGCGAGATCGCCTGCTGTCTTCTGGACGACGCGGGCTATGCGGTGGACACGGCGGAAAACGGCGAGGTGGCCGTGGGGATGATCGAGGAGGCCGATGCGTGCGCCTACGACTTGGTGCTCATGGACATTCAGATGCCGGTCATGGACGGCTATGCCGCCACCCGCGCCATCCGCGCGCTGCCCGACCCGCTGCGCGCATCGCTGCCCATCATCGCCGTGAGCGCCAACGCGTTTTCCGAGGACCGCAAGCGCTCGCTGGAATGCGGCATGGACGCGCACCTTCCCAAGCCGCTCGACGTTCACCGTCTTCAGTCCCTCATCGAGAAGGTCGTTCACTAAAAGGATCTAATAGCTGTCGGCGATGTCTCTCAGGTAGTCAGCGTACTGGCGGGCCAGGGCACTGGGGGCCTCTAGGCGCACGGCGGTGCCGAACTGGGCGAGCCAGCCGAAGAACACGGGGCTGGCGGCCACGGTGACGTGCACGCGGGCATGGGTCGCATCCACCGGCGCGCTTTCCACGTCCTTGCCGAAGCGGTCGATAATGGCGCTCATGACCGATTCCTCCACCAGCAGCGTCGCCGGCGTCGTCTCGCCGCCGAACATGGAGAACGTGCGAGAAGTGTAGGCCGCCGCATCGAAGGTGGCGATGCGCTCGTTGCGCACGGCCGCCTCGTCGGTGATGCGCAGCCCCTGCATGCGGTCGACGCGGTAGCTGGGGAAGGAGTCGTGCTTCTCGTTGTAGGCGATGAGGTAGTAGCAGCCCTCGGAGTAAATGAGGCACACCGGCGTCTCGCAGTAGATGCGGCCGCCCCCTTGGGGCTGTGGGCGCTTGTTCACGTCGTGCTTCACGTAGCGGAAGGCCACCTGCCGGTGGCGGCGGATGGCCTCGTGCAAGGTGTCCACGTGGTGGAACACCGATTCGTTCTGCATCTTGATGCGGCCTTCCACGTGCACGTTCTTGGAAAGCGCGGCGGCCTGGTGGCAGGAGCCCAGAGACGCCAGGCCTTCGGTGAGGCGATGGGCCATGCGAACCGTGAGGAAGCGCGAGGACTGCACGGCGTCGGTGAGCAGCATGAGCTCGGCGGCGGTGAAGGTGCGCGAGACGAGGGCGTAGCTGACCGGGTACGTGGGAAGCTTCGCGATGTCGAGGCCGAAGTCGCGAAGGGCGTCCAAGTCGCGGTACACCGATTTGCGCTCGGCCTCGATGCCCGCCTCGGCCAAACCCGCGATGATTTCGGGGCAGGTGAGGCCGTGGTTCTCGTCGGTGCGCTCGTAGAGCATCTTGGCGAGGTTGAGCAGCTTCAGTTTCTGGCTCTCGCCCGCCATCGTGCGCCCCTTTCCCCATGATCGCCTACGTTGGCTGATCGTCTTCGTAATCGTGGTCGATGACGACATTGTAGGTGTAATCGGGATATTTTTCCTTCAGATGGGCGATTATTTTGTCGCGGATGGCGTCGTCGTCGGCCTTAAAGCCTATGACCAAATCGAAGTAGATGGTCGAGGTTTTCTCGTCCACGTAGAAGCCGTGCATCTGCAGGATCGCCGGGTCGCTTTTCGCGAGGGCATCGAGGTCGGCATGCAGAGGGGCGAACGCACCGGTCGTGTTGGCGGCGTAGATGCCCACGGTGGCGAGGATGCCGAACTTCTCGGCGAGCCCTTCGCTGATCTGGCGGGTGAGGGCGTGGATGTCGCGGGCGCACATATCGTCGGGCACTTCGATGTGCACCGAGCCCAAAATCTCGTTGGGGCCGAAGTTGTCCAGCACCACGTCGTAGGTGCCGCGCACGTCGGGGAAACTGTTGGCGTAGGCAGTGATGTCGTCGACGAGCTTTTTGTCCTCGGGGCCGCCGATGAGCGGGGAGAGCGCGTCGCCGAGCACCTCGAAGCCGGCTTTCAGCACCACGAGCGAGATGATGAGGCCCACGGCGCCGTCGATGTTCAGGTTCCAGAAGTTCTGGGCCGCCGCTACCACCAGCGTGCCGGCCGACAGCACTGCGTCATAGTTGGAATCGATGCCCGAGGCGATGAGGGCCTCGGAGTTCGTTTTGTCGCCGAAGCGCTTGAACATGATGCCGATGGCGATCTTCGCGAGGATCGCCACCACGATGACGGTGATGGTGATGGCCGAGTAGCTGGGGGTGCCGGGGTGGATGATCTTGTCGATGGACTCGCGCAGCGAGATGAAGCCGGCCACCAGGATAATGATGGCGATGACGACACTGGTGAGGTATTCCACGCGACCGTAGCCGAAGGGGTGGTGGCGGTCGGGCCGGCGCCCGGCGAGCTTGGTGCCCACGATGGTGACGATGGAGGACAAGGCGTCGGTGGCGTTGTTGACGCCGTCCAAGATGATGGCGATGGAATGGGACATGAACCCGACGGCCATCTTGAAGGCGACGAGCAGCGCATTGCCGATAATGCCGTAGATGCTCGCCTTGACGATTTCCCTCTCGCGGTTCATGACTCTCACCCCTGATGGTTTGCGCTTGTGCCTCTTGGGTCGGCGTGCCTCGCTGCGTTATGGGCGCCGTTGCTGCTGGTGCGGCCGTTGATGTGGCTGCTGCGCTGGCGCCGATGCCGCCGCTGGTGCCGCCACCGGCGCGGCTGTTGACGCCGCCACTGGTGCCGTTGGCGCGGGCGCGCGTTGTCTCATGGGTCGATTATAGGCCTCTCCCCGCGCGGGCAAGTCCCCGCCCCGTAGCCTTTCTGAAGCAGTTCGGCAACTATCTTACTCAGTGGAGGTGGCTTGGTACGTCGGGAGTACCCCACCATCTTGTCAGAGCGAGAGCGCCCAAAGATACCAAACCCCCAGTTTTTGTCCGGCACTGCAGACGGCGGCATCGCAATTACATGGAAAGGTGGTCAGAAAAGTGCTCAAAAGAAAAGACCTCCTGACCGGAGGCGGGAGGTCTTTTGGCGGTTGGCTGCCAGTGCTGTGAAGGCTGCTCAGGGGATTTCTATGCTAGGCGGTGGGCTTGTCGTTGTCGGCGGCGTCGGTCGCAGCGTCGGCGGCTGCGGTGTCGGCGTCGGAGGGGATCTCCTCGACAACGGTCACGCCGGCCTGGGCATCTTCGATGTAGTTGTCGGGCAGGATGATGGCGGGCTCGGCTGCGGCCTCGGCGGCTTCCTCCGGAGTTTCAGCCGGAGCGAAGGTGTCCTCCTCGACGGTCTCCATCACGGCGGCGGGAACGGGCTCGGCGACGGTCTCTTCGGCGACAGCAGCCACGGGTTCGTCTGCTGCGGGCTCGGTCGCGACGACCTGCTCGGTGGCGACGACTTCTGCCGCAGGGGCCGTAGCGGCCGTGGCGGGCATCACTGCGCCGGCAACGGCCTCGGCGGCCACGGCGGCGGCTACGGGAACAGCGGCGGCCGGGGCGGCGGGCTGCTG
>OLNI01001726.1_pt1 | contig 10397 bp, 8 predicted proteins | sample 1672921 | NCBI WGS metagenome assembly OLNI01 (sample SAMEA3136737, study PRJEB25190) | human gut metagenome | biome: human gut; feature: human-associated habitat; material: faeces | place: Austria | collected 2013 | reverse complement strand
CGGGGCGGCCCTCCCCTTCCATCTCCGCCACCGTCCAGGCCCGCACGCCGGCCGCGGCGCGACGGGCGGCCGGCAGCGCCGCGAAGTCGGCGGCCGTCCAGTCGCCGGCAACGGCGCCATCTTCCATGAGCACCACCCGATCGGCCACGTCCGCCAGCCACCACAGGCGGTGCTCGGACACGACGACGGTCTTGCCCGCCGCTTTCAGCGCCGCCACCACCTCGGCGAGGCGCTTCATGGAGGGCACGTCCAGGGAGGCCGTCGGCTCGTCCAGCACGAACACCGCCGGCTCCATGGCGAAGGCCGAGGCGATGGCCACCGCCTGCTTCTGGCCGCCGGAAAGCTCCTCGATGCCGCGATCGAGCAAATCGGCGATCCCCAAGGCCCGGGCCGCCTTGGACACCCGCGCCACAATCTCGCCGCGGGGAAGGCCCAGGTTCTCGCAGCCGAAGGCGATCTCGGAGGCCACGTCCAGGTTCACGAACTGGCTGCGGGGGTTCTGGAACACCGAACCCACGCGCACGCCCAGCTCGTCGGGAGTCCAGGCGGCCACCTCCGTTCCCTCCACCATCACGCGGCCCTTCACCTCGCCGGCATAGACATGGGGCACCAGGCCGTTGATGAGGCGCGTGAGCGTGGTCTTACCGCAACCGGAGGCGCCGGTGACCACCACGCACTGGCCCCGCGGAATCTCGAGGAAGACCCCGCGCAGCACCGGCCGCTCCGCGCCGGGGTAGGTGTAGGACACATTCTCGAGGACGATGGCGGCCGTTGCGGCCGATGGGGTCGCGGCGCTCACGGGAGCACCTTCCCCGCCACCGCCGCCGCGACCAGCGCCACGGCCGCGACCAGCACCACGACGTCCAGCGCCCCGATGCGCAGCTCGTGGTAGGAGCCGCGTCGGCGCGTCGTTTCCACGCCGCGGGCCATGACGGCGTCCCCCAGCTCGTCGGCCACGATGGACACGCGGTGCAGGTAGGGCACCATGAAGTTCTCCAGCAGCCCGGCCGGATGGCGCAGGATGGCCGCCGGCGTCAGGCGAAGGCCCCGGGTGAGCATGGCCTCGCGCACGGCCCTCGCCTCCCGGGCGATGGTCGGGAAGAAGCGCATGCCCACGCACACCGCCACGGTCATGCGCCCCGAGAGCCCGAAAGACTGCAGAGCGCAGGCCAGCTCGCCCAAATAGGTCGTGGAGATGAGCGCGGCCGCGAACATGGCCGTGGGGAACAGCCGCGCGAGCATGACCAGACACGAGCCCATGGGCATGAAGAAGGGACCGCCCAGGATGCAGGCCAGCGCAATGAGCGATAAGGCGGCGTAGGCGCCAAGCCACGCGCAGGCCAAACGTCCGCGGCGGCACCACAGCATGAGCGCCGCATCGCCGGCCACGGCCGCCAGCTCGATGGCCTTCGCGCCGGATGCGAACACGGCCACGTTGAGCAGCACGAGCACCGCCAGCGCCACCCGCGGGTCCACGCGGCGACGGTCGTGCTCGGCCGCCGCCATCATCAGGCCGCCCGACGCCCCGCGAGTCGAGGCGCCCTCGCGCGCCCGAGATACCGACGCCGGCCGCGGCGCCTTCCTGGGCTCGGGCATGGCGCCCTCGATTCCGTCCATCGTGCCTTCCACCTGTGCGCACCTTTCCGCTTAAGGCGGCGCTCCCGTCCCTTTTCCGTCGCGTCGCCGTTCTCTTCTTGAAAGTTTCAGTCGGTTAATTTACCTTGCGTTAAGGCCTTTGTGTTAAGTAAGGCTAACTTATGGACGAATCGGAAAGAACTCTGGACGGATCGGAAAACGACGGGCACGATTATGGGCGCGAGCGCGTTGGCGAACATAGACAAGGGACTGCACCACCTGTTCCTCTCCCAAATTGAGACGCTGGGGATGGAGCCGGTGGCCCGGCGCAGCGGCATCGTGTCGCAGCTCGCGCCGGAGCGCGGCCGCGGCAGCGCCTGGATGGCGGGCATCGGCCCCGATTGCCTGATGACCGTGCTCGACCTCGAGGTGGAAGGCGCCGTGGACCTCACGAGCTGCGGACCCGGCTACTTCTGCCTGGGCATCATGTCGCCGAGCTGCCTGGAAACCATGCCGCGGCCCGTCAGCGCCCCCGGCCCTGCAGGTCTTGTCATGTACTGCCAGGATGCCGGCTCCTACGCCTACCGGCTGAAGCCGCGCACCCCCTATGTGTCCCGCTCGCTGTGCTTCACGCCGCGCTTCTGGGAACAGCTCGCTTTCGACCGCCGCTCCGACGGCGATGCCCTGCTGGAGCGCTTTGCCACGGCGCCCCAGGTCCTGAACGCGCCCCACGTGGGCGCCATGCTGCAGCGCCTCGACGCCCGAACGGCCGACGCCGCGGCGACCGAGCTGCACCTGACGGCGCTTGCCGCCGAGGCCGTCGCCTGCCTCATGGATACCGCCGAGGCCGAAGGACAGGCCGAAGCCGCTCGGGGCAGCAGCGAAGCGGCCCGTCTGGCCCGCGACGCCCGCGCGCTGCTGGAGCGCCACTTGGATGCGCCGCTCACACTGGAGTCCATCGCCCGCGAACTGTGCGTGAGCCGCTCGCGTCTGGCGGCCACCTACAAGGCCGAGCGCGGGCGCGGCGTGGCCGAGGAGCTGCGGGACCTGCGGATGGAGCGCGCCCGCGAGCTTCTGGCCGGCACGGACCTCCCTTTGTCCGAGGTGGGCCGCGCCGTGGGCTATCCGCGCCCGACTACCTTCGCCACCGCCTTCTCCCGCGAGGTCGGCTGCTCCCCCGCCGCCTGGCGCAAACAGCACCGCCTCTGAGACCGCGCTGCTGCGGGATCCCGTCGTCGGGCCTCTATAAAAGGGAAGGAGCCCCGAGAGGCTCCTTCTTGTCGCATCTGTCGCTGCCAGACCTGCTTGGCCCGCGCTCGGCTGTACTTCGCCGAACCGTGGGCGCCATGCCCACAGGCGAACCCGTTGTAGCGCGGCTTGCTCGCCAGCGTCGCTTCCTCAGCCGACTGCCGCCACACGACATCGCTTTTCGGCTTTACCGCCTGCACAGGATGCGCCTTCTTGCGCTTCTTCGACATTCCTCTCACCTCCTTCACGCTATGGCTTTCTCAGCGGAAGCATTCTAGCAGAACTAAACCAGCCAGAGCCGTCTCTCACACGATCGTTTGGAAGCTGGCAAGGCGAGCGCCGAACATCTGCGCCCGATCATTTGCAAGCTGCGAGGCGGCCGCGAGTGCCTGAAGCCGCCGCAATCCGCTGGGTGCAATCTCAGTTGCCGCCGAGCGCCTCTTCGATGATGGCGTTCACGGCAGCTGGATTATCGGCGTTGGAGTTATGGGCGGCGCCTTCTACCCAGCGAACGGGCAAGCCCGTACGCTCCGACCACAGCTCGTTGTACTTGCGGACGAACCCCGTGCGGTCGAGCTCGCCGACGATCAGCGTGAGCGGGGCGGTCGGCGCGGCGTACTCATCGCTTCTCACCACCTCGGCCAGCATGGCGAACCCATGGGCGGAAAGCCGGCAGTACTCCCCCTTCTCGTAGCCGGCCAGGATCGAGCCCATGATGGCGCGGCCCTCGGGAGTTGCGGCATTGCCTTCGGTGCTCGTCTTCTTAAGCGTGGCCCACGGGTACAGGTAGAACATGCGCGTCACGAAAGGCAGACAGGCCAACTCCCATCGCTTGTAGTAGTCGCGACCGAGCGGCGCGGAGTCCACCGACACGATGCCGCGGGCGCGCCCTGGGAACAGCACGTCGAACACCTGAGCCACGTACCCTCCCATCGACTGACCTACGAGCACAGGCGCACTGACGCCTTCTGCCTTCATGATCTCCCCCAACCAACGGGCCAAGTCGGGCAGCGAGAAATCCAGCGGGAACGGGCGCGACTCACCATGGGCCGGCGCGTCCCACACCAGGCAGTTGGCACGGCCCTCGAAGTGCTCGATCTGCGGCGCGAACAGGCGACGATCCGCCGTAAGCCCCGGCAGGAACACCACCCACGGCCGCGTCGCATCGGGTGCATCGCTTACCCAGTAGACGATCTTTCCGCGCCCTGTATCGAAGTCTGCTTTCCGCATGCTCCCTCGCTTCCTTCGCATCGAACGACACCCAGTATCGCATATTGCAGGCGGGAGAGACGCACGGACCTATTCCCCGCAGAAGCGTCCGATCGCAAAAGTTGCCTCCCCTGTTTTATAGCGCAAGCATGACGCGAGCGCAACTCACCGAACCATGCCAGATGCTCACGCTGCCCAATCGCAAGAGTCGACCGGACGCGCACGCAAAAAAAGCGACCGCCCCGGAGGACGGCCGCTTTCAGTGGGCAAAGTTGCCGCGGACGACTTAGAACTTGCGGAACTTGTCGGCCGGGGTGAAGCAGATGGGGCACTTCTCGAAGTCGTCGCCCTTGTGGATGTAACCGCAGATGGGGCACAGGTAGTAGGCCTCGTCGGTGGGAGCGTCGATGTTGTTGTAGGCGTCCATGTACAGCTCGGCGTGCACGGCCTCGGCGAGCTTGGCGCGGGTGAACACGAACTCGGCCTTCTTGTTGCCCTCCTCCTGAGCGACCTTGATGAAGCTCGGGTACATGTCGGAGGTCTCGTAGATCTCGCCCAGGGCGCCGGCGATGAGGTTCAGGTCGGTAGCGATGCCCTCGGCCTCGGGAGCGGCGGGGCGCTCGTAGCCCGGCTCGATCTCGGCGATCACGCCGGCCTCAAGGCCGATGTGGATCTGCTCGGCGGCGCTGGTGGCCTCGAACAGGCGGGCGATCTGGTCGAAACCCTGCTCCTTGGCGGCAGCGGCGCAGGCGGCGTACTTGGCGGACGCGCCGGTCTCGCCGCACACGGCAGCCTTCAGGTTCTCAAGCGTGGTGCCCACCTCGGTGATGGACTCGGGAACCACGTCGAAATTGCTGGAGTTCTCAGCGGTAGGGATAACGTCACGCAGATTCATGGAATCTTCCTTTCTTAAGCATCGACGACATCGTCTCAATGTCTGGGTCATTATAGTACGGCGCTCCCGCCCCGCGCATCGAGAAAACAGGATGTAACAATTTCCAAACTTTTCCCCACAGATTGGTTCATACTGTGTTCGATCGCACAAGAGAAAGGATGTTACGTGGAACGCGAAGTGGCTTGGAAGAAGTACGACGAGGCGTCGCTGGACGAGCTTGAGGCGCTGGCCGTCGACTACATCGATTTCATCTCCGAGAACAAGACCGAGCGCGAGTGCGCGGCGGCCGCCATCGCCGCTGCTGAGGACGCCGGCTACGATTCGCTGGCTGATTGCATCGCCGCCGGCACGCCGGTGGGCCCGGGCAGCAAGCTGTGGGCCTGCGCCCAGGGCAAGGCCGTCATTCTCGTACATGTGGGGGCCGCACCGATCTCCGAGGGCATGAACATCCTGGGGGCGCACATCGACTCGCCGCGCCTCGACATCAAGCAGAACCCGCTGTATGAAACGAACGACTTCGCGCTGCTGGACACGCACTACTACGGCGGCATCAAAAACTACCAGTGGACGGCGCTGCCGCTGGCGCTTCACGGCGTCGTGGCCAAAACCGACGGCGAGGTGGTGGAGGTGAACATCGGCGACGATCCGGCTGACCCGGTGTTCTGCGTGACCGACCTGCTCCCCCACTTGGGTTCCCAGCAGATGGATAAGAAGGGCTCGAAGGTCGTAGAAGGCGAGGACTTGGACGTGCTCGTGGGCAACCGGCCGCTCGCCGCGACCGACGCCGACGAGGCGGACGACGGCGCCGGGAAAGCCGAAGGCGACAAGGCCTCCAAAGATCCCGTGAAAGCCTACGTGCTGGCGCTTCTGTCCGACAAGTACGGCATCGCCGAGGAGGACTTCCTCTCAGCCGAGCTGGAGGTAGTGCCCGCCGGCCGCGCCCGCGACCTCGGCTTCGATCGTTCCATGGTCATCGGCTACGGCCAGGACGACCGCGTGTGCGCCTACACCTCCCTTGCGGCCCAGCTGGCCTTGGGCGACGACATCCCCGCCCGCACCGCTGTCTGCGTGCTGGTGGACAAGGAGGAGATCGGCAGCGTGGGCGCCTCCGGCATGGCTTCGATGTTCTTCGAGAACACCATCGCTGAGATCATGGCCCTCGCCGGCGAGAGCAGCCCGCTGCGCCTGCGCCGCGCCCTCACCCGCTCGCGCATGCTGTCCTCGGACGTGTCCGCCGGATTCGACCCCGCCTACGCGAGCGTCTTCGAAGCGAAGAACTCCGCCTATCTGGGCCGCGGCCTCGTGTTCAACAAGTACACCGGCTCCCGCGGCAAGAGCGGCTCCAACGACGCCTCGGCCGAGTACGTCGCGCTCGTGCGTCGCATCATGGACGACGCGGGCGTGAGCTTCCAGACCGCCGAGCTGGGCCGCGTGGACGCCGGCGGCGGCGGAACCATCGCTTACATCCCCGCGAAGTACGGCATGGACGTCATCGACTCCGGCGTGCCCGTGCTTTCGATGCACTCCCCCTGGGAAGTCACGAGCAAAGCCGACATCTACGAGGCCCGTCGCGGCTACGAGGCGTTCCTGCGCGCATAAAGTTCGCGGGAACCGAGGCTTCGACCGACTCATGCAATCGATGAGCGATTTTCGGACGGTTTTTTCGAGTTGTTAGGGTTCGGGATGACCATCCGAAAGAACCGGATGCAGATGATCGTGTGGCGACCTGGGGTTTTGCCGTTGTGTTCCCTAAACCGAGCGGCGAGAGGCCCTTTCCGCTTCCCCCACGACTCTAACAAGTCGAAATTCTTGCATAAAAAAGGGGCGGCTCCTTATCCCGGAGCCGCCCCTTCCATCATCGGAGGATGTCGAGCCGAACGCGCGAAGCCCCTACGCCGTGGGCTCCTGCTGGGTGATGCAGTGGATGTTGCCGCCGCCGAAGACGACCTGCTCGGACTGCACGCCCACGCACTTATAGGCGCCCGCGCCCCACACCTCGTCGTAGATCTCCTGCAGCGTCTGCACCGCCAGCGCGTCGTTCTCGTCGCCGTACTGGGGCACGATCACGCCGCCGTTGGTCACCAGGTAGTTCATGTAGGAGGCGATCAGCGGCTCGTCGGCCACGCGCGGCTCGGCGTTCTCGTCGACGTCGATGGTGTCGCAGGAGGCCTGGTCCATGTACAGCGGCTCCACCGGCATGGGCAGCTTGTACACCTTCAGCTGACGACCCTGGGCATCGGTGGCGGCGGCCAGCGTGTCGTAGGCCTCGTGGCACTGGCGGTAGAAGGGGTAGTCGGGATCGTCGGTCCAGATGACGGCCACCACGCCCGGCGCGATGAAGGTGGCCACGTCGTCGATGTGACCGTTGGTCTCCTCCGGGTCGATGCCCTCGCGCACCCAGATGACCTTCTCCACGCCCAGATACGCCTTCAGGTGCTCGTCCATGTAGGCGCGCAGCTCCTCGCTCCAGGGCTGGAACTTCTTGGCGTAGGCGGGCCAGATGGTGTCCTCGTCGGCCTCCTCGGCGAGCACGGCCGAGGCGGTGCGGCCCGGGGAGAGCAGGCACTGGTCGGTGACGATCACGGTGCCCTCGCCGTCCACCGTGATGGAGCCGCCCTCGAGGATCATGTCGTCGGGACGGTAGCGCGCGCAGCCCGTGAGCTGGGCCATCTTCGCGGCGATCTGGTCGTCGGCGTCCCACGGGAAGTACAGGCCGTCGATGAGGCCGCCGTAGGCGTTGAAATGCCAGTCGCAGGCGCGCTTGTTGCCCGCACCGTCGGTCACGAAGGTGGCGCCGGTGTCGCGGAACCAGGCGTCGTTGGTGGTCATCTCGATGACGGTCACGTTGTCGTCGTCCTCGAAGACGGCCAGGCAGTTGGCGAAGTCGGCCTCGTTGGCGCACATGGTGACCGGAGTGAACTCGGCGATGGCGCGGGCGATGGCGGCGTACTGCTTCTGGGCCGGCTTCGCGCCATGGGCCCAGGTGTCGGTGCGGTGCGGCCAGCCCATCCAAACGCGCTCCTGCGGGGCGAACTCGGCCGGCATGGAGAAGCCATCGGCGGCGGGCGTGGAATCGGACTCGTAAATGGTCTTCATAGCGAAATCCTTTCGGGAAGAATCGGCTTGGAAGAGGGGCGCGCCGGAGATCTGGTAGCGCGCCCCGCTTCTGCTTGGTCAGAGGCGCTCGGCACAAGCGCGCCTCGGTACCGCGGAGGTCCTGACGGTTAAGGCTTACAGGACCTTTTCGGGCTCGCCGTTGTTGGCGGCCAGGATGGCCTCGATCTGGGCCGGGTCGGCAGGCTCCAGCTGGTCGGGCTCGCCAGCGGCCTCCTCGGCCAGGCGCGCCGCGGCAGTCTCGGGCGTGAGGCCCTTGAACTCTTCCTTGCGGCCGCGGGCGCTCACGATGCGCACCACCTCGCCCATGGCCAAGAACACCAGGAAGATGATGAGCATGGGCACCTTGTCGGCCACCTCATCGCCCGACAGCGGCACGATGGTGGCGACGATGGCCAGCACGAGCTCGATCATGGGGATAGCCAGGATCACCTTCATAGCCGTGCCCTGGAAGGGGAAGCGGTACACGCGGGGGCGGTTCGCATCCACCTGGCGCAGCTTGATGAACGCCGGGAACATGGGGATGTAGGTGAGCAGGAGGAACACCACGGAGGTGGCGAACAGCGTCCAGAACAGACCCTGGGAGATGGACTCGTCGGGAATGAGCTGGATGAGCAGCACGGCCGAGGCCACGATGCCGTTCACGACGGCCGCGCCCGTGGGCATGCCGGTCTTCGGGTTCTCATGGGCGAAGACCTTGGGCATGTTCTGGTTCTTGGCCGCGTACTCGGCCACGGCATTCACGCCGAAGGACCAGGAGGCCATGTTCGCGAACAGGGTGATGAGGAACACGATGGCGATGACAATGAAGATGGGAGACGCCTCGCCGACCATAGTCATCACGGCGACGATCATGCCGAAGTCGGGGTCGATCTGATCGGCCGGGATGGCCGCGCCGATGCCGAAGCCGCAGAACAGGTAGATGGCGCCGATGGCAAGGCCGCCCATGATGATGGCCTTGGGGATATCGCGGGCGGGGTTTTCCATATCCTTGGCGAAGGTGCAGACCACCTCGAAGCCCATGAAGTTGAAGATGATGATGGACAGGTAGCCGAGAGCCGCCGTGTTGGTCAGATCGGGCAGGAAGGTGGCCGGGGCCATGTCGCTGGCAAAGCCGTTCTGCACGGCGAACCAGATGCCGAGGACGCCCACCGAGACGGCCACGAGCACCTTCAGCACGGCGCCGCCGTTCAAGATCCACTCGGAGTCGGACACCTTCGAGAAGCTCATGAACACGACGATCCACACGAAGGCGAGCTCGATGACCAGAGTCACGAGAAGGTTGGCCTCGATATCGATGCCGAACACCATGCCCAAAATGGGCGGGAACAGCGTGGCCAAACTGGCGATCCACAGCGGGAAGTTGATCCAGTAGTACCAGCTGATGCGCGCGCCCCACTTGTCGCCGAGGGCGTCGCGCACCCAGTCGTAGATGCCGCCTTCAGAATCGTAGGTGGTGCCAAGCTCGGCCACCACCATGCCGTAGGGCAACAGGAAGGTGATGATGAGGAAGATCCACCAGAAGAACTGCTGGTTGCCGATGGCCGCCGCCGGAGCCGCCGCCTCGCACACGAACACCACGCAGATTACGGAGAGAATAACGCTTACGAAGGAGAACTTCTTCTTACCACTCATAATGTGGCTCCTTAATTATTGAAGGGAGTCGGGGAAACCGCAGCTCCCCCGACTCCGTATGTCTTACAGACCGTGCTTGCCCAGCTTTGCCATGCCCTCGTCGATGGTGGCGCGGTAGGCGGTCGCCACCTTCTCGTCGGGCTCGCTCTGGGGGCACAGCGTCGCCAGGATGGCGCGGATGGAGTGCTTGCGGTTCTCCGCCTCGTCCCAGCAGAGGCTCCGGGCCTCATCGTCCATGACCTCGTTCACCACTTCCTCGCCGCGGGTGGCCGGCAGGCAGTGCATGAACTTGGAATCGGGGCCAGCGTAGTTCATCATGTCCATGGTCACCTGGTACTTCGGATAGAACACGTCCATGTAGCTGGTGCCGGACACCTCGTCGTCGTAGAGGCCGTACCACACGTCGGTGTAGACGAAGTCGGCGCCCTTGATGCACTCGATGTCGTCGGAGATGGTAATGGTGCCGCCGGAGACCTTGCAGTTCTCCTCGCCGATGGCCATGAGCTTACGCCCGAAGGCGGCGCGCTCCTCCTCGGTGCCCACGTGCAGGGCGCCGTCGCAGATCTGGTGGCCCTTCGGCCCGAACTGCACAAAGTCCATGCCCATCTTCGAGCAGATGAACATGAGCGACACGCACACCTGGGTGGCGTCGCCGATGAAGGCGAGCTTGCAGTCCTCGATCTTCTTGCCGGCGGGCAGGTTCTCGATCATGGTCATGAGG
>OLNI01001725.1_pt1 | contig 10412 bp, 9 predicted proteins | sample 1672921 | NCBI WGS metagenome assembly OLNI01 (sample SAMEA3136737, study PRJEB25190) | human gut metagenome | biome: human gut; feature: human-associated habitat; material: faeces | place: Austria | collected 2013 | reverse complement strand
CATCGCTCCGCATGCAGCTGCTAAGGAATACGGTCTTCAAATCTTGGCTAAGGATATTCAGGAGATTGAAAAGAATTATACCCGCTTTTGGGTGTTGGGGAACACCGTTCCTGAGATTCCGCTCAATCAGATTGATTGCAAATTAACGCTGGCCTTGACCCTGCCTGACAATATGCCAGGGGCACTTTACAAGGCCCTATCGACCTTTGCCTGGCGAGGCATTGACTTGACCAAGATTGAAAGCCGTCCTTTAAAGACGGTACTTGGTGAGTACTTCTTCATTATTGATTGTGATTATACAAAGAAAAAGTTGGCTCATTTCGCTCTTGAAGAGCTAACTGCAGTTGGAATTGGATATAAAATCTTGGGAGCTTACCAAGTCTACCAAATTTAAAGGAAAATCTTATGACCAAATCTAACGATGTGCCGTTTACGTATCATGAACGGTTACGTTACAGCTATCTTTTAAAAAATCTTGCCCGCCTTAATGGACAGCAGGCTTCGGAATTCAATTATCTACAAGGAAAGTTGGATGCCTATGAAGCTGAACGTTCCTACGAGAGGTATCAAGGTCAAAGAGCTGACTATCAAGAAGCATGGCGCCAACCTTATGATAATCGTTCAAATTATAATCATGATCATGATTATGAGGATGTCAACCAGCTAACAGAGGAAGGTTTGCCTGTCTATCGAGAGGAAGCGCCTCAACTAAAACCTAAGCGAAAAAAGGTTCAAAGACGAGTGCCATCTTCAGCAATATCGGAACCAAAGTCCAATCCGCATCCAACAAAGAAAACGCGACATAAGAAAAAAGAAAACTCAAGAAGGTTGTTAAACTGGTATTCAGATGCTTGAGTCTTGGGATTGTGTTCTTAGTGCTAGCAATGGCCTATCAATTTTACAAAGGAACTGACCTTTCTGCTGCTGGTAACAATGGTAAAGCCTATCGACCGGCCTTAGTCGAAACCTTTAACGGTAAAGACACTAAGGATGGGGTGAATATCCTTATTTTGGGTTCTGACCAACGAGTCAGCCAAAAATCTACCGATGCCAGAACAGACTCTATTATAGTTGTCAATGTGGGCAATAAGGAAGGCAAAATCAAGATGGTAAGCTTTATGCGTGACACCTTGGTTAATATTAAGGGCGCTTCAGAGACAGACTATTCTCAGGATCTGAAACTCAATACTGCCTTCAATATTGGTGAGCAAAACAATCATCAAGGAGCAGAGCTTATGCGACAGACGCTCAAACGAAATTTTGACATTGATATCAAGTACTATGCCATGGTCGACTTTGAGACCTTTGCGACAGGTATTGATACCCTGTTCCCAGATGGCGTGAAAATCAATGCCAAATTCTCCACTATTGATGGTAAAAAAGTATCTTCGGTTCAAGTTCCAGATGATTTGAAGATGGACAAGAACGGTCACGTGCCAAATCAAACCATTAAAGTTGGTAAGCAAGATATGGATGGCCGTACCCTTCTGAATTATGCCCGTTTCCGTAAGGATGACGAGGGAGATTATGGCCGTACCAAGCGCCAGCAACAAGTGATGCAGGCTGTCATGAAGCAGCTTAAGAATCCACTTAATCTCTTCAATGGACCTGAGGCTTTGGGGAAGGTTTACTCTCTAACCTCAACCAATATGAGCATGACGGAAATGTTGGATTTGGGACTTTCAAATGCTGGTAGTTTCAAAAAAGGGATCAATTCGCAAACCATTCCTTCAGATGGTGATTGGATTGACAGCTATGATTTGTATGGCGGTCAAGGGATTGAAATTGATTTTGATAACTATCAGTCAAAATTAAAAGAACTAGGATTTAGATAAGAAAACAAAGCAGGTTCACACCGAACCTGCTTGTTTTTTGGTATTAAGAGCTTGTATAAGCGCCTTGTATAAGAGTTTTAGAAAATGATAGAGCAAATAGGTCATGATAACAAGAACGATGACGAACTCTACCTTATAAATCAATTGGGTAGCTGGATTGACTAGTCCAAGACTAGTAGTGGCTGCCTTAAAAGCATTGATGCTATTAACCAAGGGGAAACTAAAGGCAGCAAAAAGTGGGACAAAACCCTTGTTAACGAGTCTGGTAAAAAGTCCCAAGGCGAAGAAAAAGAAAAGCTGGGAGAAGATAAGTAGGCCGACTAAGAGGATAGTATCAGGCCTTTGACCACTCTTGATTGAGCTGGTAATGAGAAGGGCCAGAGGTGCTGCTAAAATGGCAAGTATAGGCCGATATAGGTGAGGTATGGCTATCTGTCTCATTCTCCATAAAACAAGTGGAAAGAGGGCCAGAGTCGCTAATGCCGTTACTCCCAGAATAAGTCCCTTGATGCTAGTTGGAACACTAGCTGGTACTGTCACAAGACTGATAGCAGGTCCAACGTAGATCACGAACCAGCTTGGAAAGACTTGGTTCAAAGATAGTGGGTGCATAAAACGCAGACTGAAAAAAATAATATAGGCAATATAAAGTCCAAGGAGCCCAACCCAAGTCACACTTAAGCCTATTTGAGCTAGTGGAAGGCGACCGGCAAAGAGAAAGGCAGCCATAAAGTAGCTAGCAAAGGCCGAAGCAATGACTGGATTGTGCAAATCTTCCCTTACTTTTTCAAAGCCAAGAATCAAGCGTCCTAGTATAAGCATAAAACCTATACTTGCCAGAAACCAAATGCCCTGAGCAATCAGGGCATAGTGGTTTATTTGATTGGATAAACTAAAGAGGGCAAGAACCAGACTAGATAGGGCCAAGGGAATTTTATTGAAAAATACCTTCATTGGTCCACAGCCTTTCTAGCTAGCTGCAAGGATATGACGAAGCTGAACTGCACTCGGAGATACAATTGGAAGGAAGACGCCTTCATTCCAACGACGGATAAAGCTTGACTCAGATTCTTTCAAATAGCCACGACCTCCACTAGCCTGAAGTTCGAGGAGCAGGCTGTTGGCTACGACGTCGACAATATCGATACGCAATTGGAAAAGTTCACGTGGTTTTTCAATGAAATAATTAGCATCATTAAGACCCGCAAAGAGTTGGTCTTGAATAGCAAGAAGGTTGTCACGTGTAGCTTCAAATTCGCCACGGAGAACACTGCGGTTACTGTTTAAACTAGCTTCAACCTCATCAAGAGAACGTTGTGCCAAACCAAAGGCAAGACCAAATTGGAAACCAAGGAAGTTCGGACGTGTTTTGGCAATATAGTCTGCACCTTCTTTTGAAAGGACCCAATTAGGATCTAACTTAACGTGATCAAAAGTAAGAGAGGCAGTGTTAGCACCTTGAAGGGAAACAAATTTCAAATCTTCAGAACGGCTGAGGCCTTCAGCTTCAGATGGAATGGTGATAATCCAAGGTTGGCTACCGTCTTTAAAGTCAGCAGCAAAGAGAGCAGCGAATTTATCAGAACGAAGGTTAGTTACCCAAGGCAAACGACCATCGAGATAGTAGTCATCACCTTCTTGGCTGATAGTAACATTCAATTCTTCAATATCAGACAAGAATTTGACCGCATTTGACAAGCCAGTTCCACCAGCACGCTCACCGGTATATAATTCTTTCAACCATGTTTCACGAGGGTAAGCATTGTCGCTAGCTAAGATATACTCGATGAAAGTACGGTGTCCCCAAGAAATAAAGGAAGCTGTCAAAGAGTGTTGTGCCAATTCATTAAGCAAATCAACAACGTGAGTAGGACCACCACCTAGGCCATCAAACTCAGCAGGTACGCCGATCTTAAAGACGTCGTTTTCAGCAATTTTTTCAAGAAGTTGGTCCGCAATTGGTCCAGACTCTTGGTCAATATGGTCAGCGTTGGTGTCCAACCAAGTAAGGAATTCTTTTGAAAAACGTGACATAGGCTTATGTCCTCCTCTAGTTTATCGTTTGGTTTTGAATTAAGCGAATTCTTGAAGTTCAGGGTTAATCGGTGTTTGTGCGAGATTGTTAGCGTAGTTACACAAGCTAGCAAGGCTGACACCCAAGATAACGTCAAGGGCATTTTGAGCAGTGTAGCCAGCTTCCAAGAAGTCATTGTAGGCTTCGTCACCAACAGCACCTTTAGTATTGATTACGGCAATAGTGAATTTAGCAAGGGTATCAAGTTTTGGATCGTCTTCGATTGGTGTACGGTTACGAAGGGCTTCCAAAAGTTGAGGTGTCATTTGGATTTGCTTGATTGAAAAGGCTGTGTGACCTGCCACACAGAAGGCACAGCCGTTAGTAACAGCAGCTGTAATTTGAACAACCTCACGTTCAGTTGGTGTCAGTGAATTGCGGCGATTGATTTCACCGACAGTGCGGTAAGCTTCAAGCGCAGTTGGCGCATTAGCAAGGAGACCAATCAAGTTTGGAATGTATCCCCCATTGGCATCTTTGACTGTTTGAAGGACGTCTTTGACTTCTTCTGGTGCAGTTTCGATTGTATGAATGGTAATATCTGGCATGATTTCTATTCTCCTTTAGATAGAAACGACATCTAGCAAGTTGCTGAGTCGTTTATTTTTTTGTCATGGACCTATGATAGCACCGTTTAACTTTTCTGAAAAATCTATAATATTTATGGCCAGCAATAAATTTAATTTATATATGCTATAATGGAGGGTAACAAGTGGCTTTTTAGGAAACCTTAGAAGCCTATCAGAATAAAGAAAGTTGAATTATGTTAAATAAAAACGCTATTGTAGAAGTTGAAATTGTCGATTTGACACATGAAGGATCAGGCGTAGCCAAGGTCGACGGCTTTGTCTTTTTCGTGGATAATGCCCTACCGGGTGAAGTCATCAGAATGCGCGTGCTTAAGCTTAAGAAGAATATCGGCTTTGGTAAGGTTGAGGAGTATGTGACCCTTTCACCAAGTCGTAATCAGGATATTAATGCTACTTATCTTCGTTCAGGGATTGCTGATTTTGGGCATATGACTTACACTGAGCAGCTTAAGTTCAAGCGTAAACAAGTCGTCGATAACCTCTATAAGACAGCCGGTATCTCGGACGTAGAAGTTGCTGAAACACTAGGTATGGAAACACCTTACGCCTACCGTAATAAGGCGCAGGTGCCCGTTCGCCGTGTTAAAGGTCAGCTTGAAACAGGTTTCTACCGCAAGAATTCGCACGACTTGATTCCAATTGAAGATTTCCTCATTCAAGACAAGGAAATTGATAAACTCATTGTCTTTGTCCGTGACCTTCTCCGTCGTTATGACCTCAAACCTTATGATGAGAAGGAGCAGACAGGTTTGATTCGTCATTTGGTAGTTCGTCGTGGTCATTATTCAGGTCAGATGATGTTGGTCTTTGTAACGACCAAACCAAAAGTTTTCCGTATTGACCAAGTCATTGCTAAGATTACGGAAGCCTTTCCAAGTATTGTTTCAATCATTCAAAACATCAACGATAAGAACACTAACGCCATCTTTGGTAAGGAGTTCCGCACCCTTTATGGCCAAGACACCATCACAGACAGTATGTTGGGCAATGACTATGAGATCTCTGCCCAGTCTTTCTATCAGGTTAACACTGAGATGGCTGAAAAACTCTATCAAACAGCTATTGACTTCTCAGATCTAAACAGCGACAGCATTGTTATTGATGCCTATTCAGGAATCGGGACAATCGGTTTGTCATTTGCAAAACAGGTCAAGGAAGTCTACGGCGTTGAAGTCATCGAAACAGCCGTCGAAGATGCTAAGAAAAATGCAGAACGCAACGGCATTACAAATGCCCACTATGTGGCTGACTCAGCTGAAAATGCCATGGCCAAATGGAGCCAGGATGGTATCAAACCAGATGTCATCATTGTAGATCCACCACGCAAGGGGTTGACGGAAAGCTTCATCAAAGCCAGCGTCGCCATGCAACCTGAGAAGATTACTTATGTCTCATGTAACCCAGCAACCATGGCGCGTGATATCAAACTCTACCAAGAATTGGGCTATGAATTGAAGAAAGTACAGCCGGTGGATCTTTTTCCGTGGACGAAACATGTGGAGACGGTTGTTTTACTTTCCAAGGGAATGGCCGACAGTAGAAAAGTGAAGGTGGACTTCTCTCTGGAGGATATGGATTTATCTGAATTTAAGGGAAAAGCAACTTATGAGCAGATAAAGGCATATGTATTGGAACAGACAGAACTTAAGGTTTCATCACTGTATATCGCACAGATTAAGAAGAAGTGTGGATTGGATGTCGGTGAGAATTTTAATTTGCCTAAATCTGAGAATGCAAGACAGCCACAGTGTACACCGGAGAAGGAAGATGCGATTATGCAGGCGTTTAGGCATTTTGGAATTATATAGGTTGTGGATAAACTGCATCATGTGTTAAAAATATAGTGAAGTATGGGAAAAAGGACATTCCGGAACTGTAGATTTTACAGGTTAGGGATGTCTTTTTTGCTGATATGGAAGTGTTCAAGGGACAAGGTAATGATACTGAGAGATATTAAGACTGATATGAATAATATCTATCATATCTAATTAGATGATACGGATTGAAGAGATTGCGATGCAAATTGAAAAATTCACGTTTTCGTGATATACTTTCCTTATGTCTGTTGGCAAAATAATGGAGGGATGACATGGCGGTCAGTTATAAAAAATTATTCCATTTACTGATAGAAAAAAATATGACAAATGCACAGTTGCAGCAGGAGGCTGGCTTCTCCGCAAATATCATCACACGGCTGAAACGTAATGGGTATATTTCCCTCGAAAGCGTAGAGAGTATATGTTGTGTTCTGAACTGTGGCGTTGACGATATTCTGGAATTTGTACCAGAGGATAACGGAGGAAAAGAGAATGGTTGATACCAAAAAGGAACAGGAACGTGATGAACTGCACCGTGCAATATGGGCAATTGCAGATGAGTTGCGCGGAGCAGTCGATGGTTGGGACTTCAAAAATTATGTTCTTGGCACGATGTTCTATCGTTATATTTCTGAAAATATGTGTAATTACATAAACAGCGGTGAGATTGATGCAGGTAACACCGATTTTGATTTTGCAAAAATGCCGGATGAGGATGCAGAAGAAGCAAGAGAAGGACTGGTAGAGGAAAAGGGATTTTTTATCCTTCCGAGTGAACTTTTCTGTAATGTCCGTGCCAATGCTGCGAATGATGAAAACTTAAATGAAACACTGGAGCGTGTGTTCCGTCACATTGAGGAATCAGCGAAAGGCAGTGAGGCAGAGAGCGACTTTGCCGGACTGTTCGATGACTATGATGTAAACAGCAATAAACTGGGTTCTACAGTTGCAAAGCGTAATGAAAAACTTGTAAAACTGCTGAATGGCGTAGGCGAAATGAATCTGGGAGATGTGAAAGACCATTCTATTGATGCCTTTGGTGATGCGTATGAGTACCTTATGACCATGTACGCATCGAATGCCGGAAAATCTGGTGGAGAGTTCTTTACTCCGGCAGATGTGTCCGAACTGCTTACACGTCTTGGGACTATAGGAAAAACAGAAATCAATAAAGTATATGATCCGGCTTGTGGCTCGGGTTCATTGCTTTTGAAGGCTGAGAAAATTCTTGGCAAGGATGCTATCCGTAACGGCTTTTATGGTCAGGAGATCAACATTACAACCTACAACCTGTGCCGTATTAATATGTTCCTGCATGATGTGGAATTTGATAAATTTGATATAGCTTGTGAAGATACATTGCTCAGTCCTCAGCACTGGGATGATGAGCCATTTGAGTTGATCGTATCTAATCCACCGTATTCTATCAAGTGGGCGGGAGACGAAAATCCACTGCTCATCAATGACCCTCGTTTTGCTCCGGCTGGAGTTCTGGCACCTAAGAGCAAAGCGGATATGGCGTTTATTATGCATAGTTTGTCATGGCTTGCGTCTAACGGAACTGCTGCCATCGTATGTTTTCCGGGAATCATGTACCGTGGTGGTGCAGAGCAGAAAATCCGTAAATATCTGGTAGATAACAACTATGTGGATTGCGTTATTCAGTTGCCGAGTAATTTGTTCTTTGGCACTTCGATTGCAACCTGTATCATGGTAATGAAAAAGAACAAGGCAGACAACAAGACCTTGTTTATTGATGCTACAAGCGAATGCGTGAAGGTGACCAACAATAATAAGCTGACACCAGAGAATATTGACCGTATCGTGGATGTGTTTGCTAAACGTGAAGAAGTGGAGCATTTTGCATATCTGGCAAGCTATGAAGAAGTGTCCGGCAATGATTATAATTTGTCTGTATCCACTTATGTTGAAGCCGAAGATACCAGAGAAAAAATTGATATCGTGAAGTTGAATGCGGAAATTAAGGAAATTGTTGCCCGTGAGCAAGTGCTTCGTGATGAGATTGATAAGATTATCGCAGAAATCGAGGTGTGATTTATGGGAGAATTTTTTCCGAATCAATACTGGGGAACGGATATATGGAAACATCAGGAATTGCCGATAATAGAATCACATGATTTTAATTTTTTTAGATGCCTTGAATTTAATAATAGTTATTATGGAAAAACAGTAAGTGAACTTCATAGCGGAAATCTGAGATTAAGTAGAAAAGATAATAGGTACTCAAATCTCTTTCCCGGTCAAAAGCTGTCATATTGGGCAGACAGTCCACAAACGGCAAGGGCAGAAATAAAAAAGTGGGGATCAGGTAATAATATTTTGACATTTTGGGCATATGATGATGGGAGTAGCTTTATTCCTACAATTTATCCGGCTGAAAATATTCGGATAATCGATGGTGTTCATTTTGGTTTTGATAAGATTTTGAAAAAAGTTGGCAACCATGAAGAATTGACCCGTAGTGAAAAAGAGTTTATTGATAAAATAGGACGTGAAAAGCCAGATTGTCTGGCATATTATTCAGAAGCCAAAGTGGGAGGCATTTGCTTTTTATTTTTTGAACAAGGGTTTAAAAAACTTTCACTTCGTGAGGTTACATTACGTTTAGGTGATTATAAAGGAAAGAACACAGCAAAGGTGACTTGTGCAGTTACAAGTGATTTTAGCCCAGTATTGGAAGGCTATGGATATTATTTTTCTCCAATTGCAAAGACGAAATATGATGACAAGTATATAACAAGTGATGAATATATACTGCGAAAGCAAGTTGAGGATTATTCACATGAACAAATAGTGGAGATGATGCGATGAGCAGATTAGATGAATTAATTGAAAAATTGTGCCCGGATGGAGCAGAATTTTTAACTTTGCAAGAATGTACCCAAAAGGTTAAAAATATTAAATGGAAAAGTTATTCTGGAAATGATAAAAAGTACATAGATTTAAGCTCAGTGGATAGAGATTTACATTGTATAATGGAAACACAAAATATCAATTCGGATTCAGCACCAAGCAGAGCACAGCAAATTGTACAGACAGATGATATTCTTTTAGGGACTACTCGTCCAATGCTGAAAAGATATTGTATGATTCCGGAAACATATGATAATGAAATTTGCAGTACAGGTTTTTGCGTGTTAAGAGCGAATACAGAGATTGTGCTTCCAAAATGGATTTATCATAACATTGCTACGACTGATTTCTTTGCTTATGTTGAGCAAAATCAAAAGGGTGCAAGCTACCCAGCAATATCCGATGCAAGCGTAAAAGCGTTTAGCTTGCCTGTACCTCCTCTGGAGGTACAACGTGAAATAGTCCATATTTTGGACTCTTTCACGTTACTTACAGCCGAGCTTACAGCCGAGCTTACAGCTCGGAAGAAACAGTATGAGTTTTATCGCGACAATTTAATAAAAAAAGAACAACATATATCTGAAGTGAAAAAATTAGCTGATGTTGCCAATATTTATGATTCGTTACATCAAACACCTTCGTATTCTAATAGCGGATATAGTATGGTTCGTGTACAGGATATAAAAGGTGGGTATGTAGATGAAGATAAAACATTAAAAGTGGATGAAAGCGTTTGGAATTTATTTACGCAAAAATACACTCCTCGATTAAATGATATTGTAGTTTCACGGGTGGGTTCATATGGGAATTTTGCATTAATTCCTAATGATAAGTGCTGTCTAGGACAAAATGTTGCATTAATTCATCCTAACATAAATCCAAAATATTTATATCATGTATTAATGTCTACGATGACAAAACAGTGGATAAATAATAATGTGGAAGGTGCAAGTCAAAAATCATTTAGTTTAGCAGATATAAAAAGAGTGCCAGTTCCTGTTCCAAAGGAAAATATTCAACAACGAATAGCAGAAGTTCTTGATAATTTTGAAGCCATTTGCACTGACCTAAATATTGGTTTGCCAGCAGAAATTGAAGCACGTCAGAAGCAATATGAATATTATCGTGATTTGCTCTTGACATTTGCTGAAACAGGCAGCATGCTCATGACAGACAGACAGACAGACAGACAGACAGACAGACAGACAGACAGACAGACAGA
>OLNI01001718.1_pt1 | contig 10471 bp, 10 predicted proteins | sample 1672921 | NCBI WGS metagenome assembly OLNI01 (sample SAMEA3136737, study PRJEB25190) | human gut metagenome | biome: human gut; feature: human-associated habitat; material: faeces | place: Austria | collected 2013 | reverse complement strand
TATTTCTTCTTATGGGGTGTAGCAAAAACTATATAATGTATTGGGGGGTTTTTACAGTTATTATAGTACCATACGTCCCTCAAAAAGTCTGCACAAATCGCGTTTTTTTTTCATTTGATTCTTATTCAAAATAACGATGAATTTTTCCGGCGTTTCGGATTTTCTGTTTTAATTTGCACAAACGCCCGTAAAATCACAGAAAAAAACCTGCAAAAAACTTTTTTTGTTCTCTGCAGGTTTTCTATTGCAAATAAAAAGATATCAGATTTCTCCAGAAACTTCCGGTGCTGTTCCTGTCATCTGTGCTTCCTGCTCAAAAATGGCTTCGAATTCAGCACGGCTCAGCTTCTCTTTTTCCATCAGCTGCTTTGCACACTCATGCAGCACATAGGAATGCTCCAGAATAATCTGTTTCGCCTGATCGTGGCATTTCTCGATCATCTGGCGGACTTCCTCGTCGATGGCTGCGGCTACATTCTCGCTGTAGCTCTTCGTATGGCCCCAGTCGCGGCCGATGAAGACCTCATCCGAGTCGGAATCGTAAGCGACAAGACCAAGGTTCTCAGACATACCGTACTTCGTAATCATGGAACGCGCGGTAGCCGTCGCCTGTTTGATATCCTGGGATGCGCCCGTTGTGATATCGTCGAAGATCAGCTCCTCTGCCACACGGCCGCCGAGGCATACGGTGATGTACTGCATCATTTTGCCTCTCGTCTGGAACATATCATCGTTCTCCGGCTGCGGCATCGTGTAGCCCGCTGCGCCAGGACCGGTCGGGATAATGGAGATCGTATAGACCGCCTCCATATCCGGCAGCATATGGAACAGGATCGCATGGCCTGTCTCATGGTATGCGGTGATCCGTTTTTCTTTATCCGAAATGACTTTACTGCGCTTCTCCGCACCGATGCCCACTTTGATGAAAGCAGACTTGATATCGGACTGGCGCACAAATCTTCTGCGGTCCTTTGCCGCCATAATCGCTGCCTCGTTCAGCAGGTTCTCCAGCTCTGCGCCGGTGAAGCCTGCGGTCGTCTGCGCGATCTGCTTCAGATCCACATCCTCGGCCAGCGGTTTGTTCTTTGCATGGACTTTCAGGATTTCCTCACGGCCCATGACATCCGGCGGTCCTACAACCACGCGGCGGTCAAAACGTCCCGGACGGAGAATCGCCGGATCCAGGATATCGACACGGTTCGTCGCTGCCATCACGATGATGCCCTCATTGACGCCGAAACCATCCATCTCAACGAGAAGCTGGTTTAATGTCTGCTCTCTCTCATCGTGGCCGCCGCCCATGCCGGTGCCTCTTCGTCTTGCCACGGCGTCGATCTCATCGATGAAGATGATGCACGGCGCATGTTTTTTTCCTTCCTCAAACAGGTCGCGGACACGGGAAGCGCCGACGCCGACGAACATTTCCACGAAATCCGATCCGGAAATGCTGAAGAACGGCACGCCTGCCTCTCCTGCAACAGCTTTCGCCAGAAGGGTTTTACCGGTTCCAGGAGGGCCCACAAGAAGAACTCCTTTCGGGATTCTCGCGCCGACCTGTGTATATTTCTCCGGTGCTTTCAGGAAATCGACCACCTCAACAAGGTCTTCTTTTTCCTCTTTTAAGCCCGCAACATCGCGGAACAGGACTTTTTTGTCTTTGTCGGTGGACATATGGGCGTTGCTTTTTCCAAAATTCATCATTTTGTTTCCGCCGCCTCCACCGCCGCCCATGGAGCGGTTCATCATCGACATGCCAAAAAGAAGGATCATACCGAGCAGCAGGGCCGGCAGGACGGATGTCATGAAAATGCTGTCTCTCTGGACATTCTGCACGGTGTACGTTACATCAGCATCCTCCAGAAGGCTGATAGCTGCGTTTACGTCGGTCACATTGACCGTATAACTGTCACCGCCCTGCTCCTGTACCACGACGGAGCCGGTCGGCACTTCTTTGTTCTGGACAATCTGCGCGGATGTCACTTTGCCGTCTTTTACGGCGGTTTCAAATTTCTGCTGACTTGGGCTGCTGCCTGCGCTGATTTTTCCGGTGATGTAGAACATGGCAAGCACGATAATCACCATAAACGCCGCGTAGAGTCCAAATCCACTGCGCTGTCTGTTCATATTTTCTTTTTACTCCTCGTCTTCGTGAAACTCCACTACTCCGATGTATGGAAGATTCCGATATTTCTGTGCGTAATCCAGACCGTAGCCTACGACGAACTCGTCCGGGATATTAAAGCAGGTATAATCTACTTTGACATCGCACACTCTGCGCTCCGGCTTGTCGAGCAGAGTACACAGGTGTACGGATTTCGGATTTCTCTTTTTCAGGATGTCGATCAGATAGTAAAGCGTTCTTCCGGAATCGATGATATCCTCCACGATCAGAACGTCTTTTCCTTCCAGCGGCTGATCCAGGTCTTTTACAATACGGACAACTCCGCTGGACTTGGTGTCATCGCCGTAACTTGATACGGACATAAAGTCAAGGCTTACCGGCACTGTGATGCGTTTTGCCAGCTCGCACATAAAGAATACGCCGCCTTTTAAAACGCAGATCAGGTGCACTTCTTTTCCTGCGTAATCGCGGTTGATCTGGTCTGCTACTTCTTTAATTCGTCTGTCTACTTCTTCTTCGCTTAATAATACTCTGATTGTCTCTTTCATCTGTTTTCCTCCTTACCAACGCCAATCTGTATCTGCAGAACTGCTTTCGTGTCTTCCCCGACACGGCCGCTCTCTCCTCTGCGATACCCCACGACCCACCAGATCTCCGGTCCGTCGGCGAGCAGCAGAATGGAATCCCGCTCCTCTTTCGGTATCTTGGCATCAATCATATAATCTTTTAGTTTCTTTTTCCCGCCTTTTGCGGTTACTCTCAGATAATCTCCGCTTCTTCTCGTGCGGAGGACAAGACCGTCTTTTATTTTATCACAGTCAAAGCATTTCGTATACTTTTTTTCTTCAATTCTTTCGGGAAAAACCGATGTTTTTTTCACAATCGTGACTGGATTTTCTGCAAATGCGAGACTTTTTTCCTCTTCCCACCCGGCCGGAACCGGAATTGGAACTTCTTCGCCGCTTTTCCTTTTCCGTTCTTCTTTTAAATGCACTCCCTGCTTTTCCAGGCGGAGCGTCTCGTATCCGCGCACGGCGGTGATTCCATACGGCAGGCAGACACTTTTTCCGACCTGCTTTTCAAAAAGTTCCCGCACAGATTCCAGATGCTCCCTGGTAAGATCCTTCCGTTTTCCCGCCAGCTGTTCCAGAACGCGCCGGATCACGTAGCGCTGCAGAAGAGGCGCTTCGCTGCTCACCGCATCACGCAGCACAACCGCATTTTTCTCTGCGGATGCATACCGCTCCATCAGCTGATCCGTCTGCTGCTCCAGATATTCCTCCGTTTCCAGCAGGTCCAGCGATGTCTGTGCCATATGCGCGGCGGCTCGCGGATTGACCTCTTCGGTCAGATACGGCAGCACATGGTGGCGGATTCCGTTCCTCGTGTAAGCATCCTCTGCATTCGTGCTGTCCTCACACCAGGAACACTTCCGGCTTTCCAGTTCCTGCCGGATCTCTTTTCGTCCGACGCAGAGAAGCGGACGGATCACATTCCCCCGCACGGGGCGTAAGGAGGCAAGTCCGGCCAGCGACGTTCCCCGTGCCAGGTGATGCAGCATCGTCTCCGCAACGTCATCCTGGTGATGGGCGAGCGCAATTTTCACTGCCCTCTGCTCCTTTGCGCACGCTGCAAAAACTTCCTGCCGCGCCGCGCGTCCAGCCTCCTCCGTCGAGAGATGCTTTTCTTTTGCGATCTTCTCCACGGGACAGGAATAGAGATAGAACGGAACATCATATTCCCGGCACAGATTTTCTGCAAATGCCGCATCCCGCCCGGCTTCCGCGCCGCGCAGGTTATGGTTGACGTGGACAGCCAGCAGCGAAAAGCCAAGCGGCTCCTGCAGTTCCCGCAGCAGATGAAACAGGCAGACGGAATCCGCGCCGCCGGAGAGGCCGAGCAGCACGCGTTCGCCTGCCGTTACCATATGATACTGTTCCATAAAGGCTCTTACTTTCTCTCGCATCCTTCGTTTTTACTCCTATTTTTTCCAGATTCTGGCGACCAGAACCGTCATATCATCCCGTGCGCGGCAGCCGCCGAGGCGCAGCACGCGTTCCAAAAGCTCCCGGGCAAATTCCCGCGGCTCGCTGTTTTTCACTTCGAGAAGAAGCTGCTTCATCTGCTCCGTCCTGTCCCCGGGCAGCGCGTCCAGCACTCCGTCCGTCATCATCACAAGGTAATCACCGTCGTACAGCTTTTTCGTTGTGGTATCAAAATCCGTCTGGGAAACGAGACCTGCGGCAAGACTGGTCGACTCCACAACCTCCACCCACGTATCCCGCCTAAGGAACGTCGGCGATGCACCTCCTTTCAAAAAGCTGCAGACGCCTGTGTAGAGATTAATCGAAGCAACATCAAACGTGGAAAACATCCCTTCCTTTGGCTGCAGCAGAAGCATCGAATTGATCATCCGTGCCGCCATGATCCGCGGGAATCCGGCGCGCAGGAACTGTTCAAACAGCTCCACCACCGTCTCGCTCTCCCTGTTTGCCTCGATCCCGGAACCCATGCCGTCCGACAGGCAGAGGACAAACTGGCCGTTTTCGCAGAGCACACTGTAATTGTCCCCGGAGATACTCTCCTGCTCCTTGGTGATGCGTCCCACACCGTAGAGAACCTGGAATTTCACATCCTCCTGAAACAGCACCGTCTGGTATTCTCCGCTTAAGACCTGTGCCCCGTCGCGTACCGCAACCATCGGGATTCCGCACAGGGAACCGATCAGTTCCGCCGTCTGGCGAAGCGTGATCCGGCAGTGACGGCCCGCTTTGACCGTCATATAGATCTGTAAATGCTCTTTCGGCCGCTCCTGGAGCCAGATTTTCTGGACGAAAGCCCCGTTTTTCTTCATCTGGCGGCAGATTTTTTCCGAGAGCTCGTCCGGCAGACTGTTGAGGCTGTACAGATCACACGCGGCGCGGTCCATAATCCCGGCGACTTCACTTAACTGTTCCGCCACCACGCGGCGGCTCTCCGCCACACGCCCCGACCAGAGCGCCGTCTGGCGTTCCTGCTGGTAGCGGTTCCAGAACAGTTCCAGAAAGCGGGAGCCGTTCAGGCAGGAGGCGTTCCATTCGCCTTTTGCACGGCTGATCTCGTCCTCATCCCCGTCGGCGATTGTCTGAAGAAGTTCCTGGCACCGCTCGCGCGTCAGGTTTCCGTACTGCTCCCAGCACCACGACGCCTTCGCACAGCGGCTGCAGACTTCCTGCTGTTCTTTTTCCAGAATCTTGTCCACCCGGCCCGTCTCCGGCATCACACTTTTTGACGGCATCTGGTAAAAGCTCTCTGCCAGAACGCGGAACGAATCGGCGTAGTGCTCCATCTGCAGTTTCTGCGGATGATTGTCATAGACGGCCGCTTCCCGGCGGCTTCTTCTGGCTTCCAAAAAAATTTTAGCCATGTCCCCTGCTGACAGCAATGCGCCGATCAGGAACATGGCAATGATCCACTCCGGCATGTTCCGCTCCTCCTCTCTTTGTTCTGGACTTCAAAGGGGACTGCGAAATCATGCCCTTTCTTTATCTGTTTTGTTTATTTCGACTGGGATTCTTTAAATAAAATCTCATTATCCTTTACCATGCCAAGTTTTTCTCTTGCCGTTTTTTCTATGTACTCATCGGTCTGCATGTATTCTTTCAAGGCGGTAATATCATCGGTGCACTGCTTCTCCTCTTCAATCTGGCTGTCCAGACTGGAAAGACGGGATGCATTTGCATTGACCTTCTGCTGAAGGCTGATTCCCTTTACGGTAAGGACTGCAACCAGGCAGCACAGGACTATGGTAATTGAGAACTCTGTTGTACGGCTCTTCTTTCTGACTTTTTTCTTTCGGCCAGAATTCTTTTCTTCCCTTTCTTTCATTCTTTTCTTTACCCTTGCTTTCTATTTTCCAACCATCTGCAGCCAAACTATCTGTTGTTTTTCGTCCGCAGACTTGTTTCTTTTGTTCTTACATGTGTAGTTACATCTTACCGTTCTTCCCATGAAATTTCAACCTTTTTCTCTGTTTTTTCATACTTTTTACCAGCCATTTTCCTGGAAAAGCGAGGATTCGCCCTGCTTTTTTGATTCCCTTTGCCAGAAGTTCCGGAAGAAAGCGTCCAAACGATGCGTGGTACAATGCAGCGCCCCCAAGGATGCCGCCAAACAGATACCCGCGGAGAATGCCGCTGTTCTCTCCGTAAATCCGTACAAACAGATACAGCGCTGCCGCAATCCAGTAGCAGAGGTCCTCTGCAGATACCGCCGCATGGCTGTGGCGGATCAGTTTCCGCGCTGTCTTGATCAGATCGTACCAGAACCCCAGGACTGCCCCCTGCCAGATGGAACAGGCGAGCAGAATCAGCTCCCGGGTGACATACGCACTCATTTTTACCGGAACAGCCGCGCAAGCGCAGACCCCTTCTTCTGCAGCGGCCCATGTTCCGTATAGACCAGGCTGTCGATGCTGCCTTCGATATCCGCCTCTCCCTTTTCCAGCTCCAGGCGGCCCACATGCAGCTCTTTTCCGCGGATGGTAAGAACACCGCAGACGGTCACGAGCAGAACTTCGTTCTCATCAAAGCTTTTCACATCCTGCACGCCGCCAAGAGAAAGTGTTTTCCGCTGTTCCATCAAAAGGCGGTGCACCTGTTCGTTCATCTCCCCCATGCAAAAAACCTCCATACAATGGTCTATACACCCATTATATGAAGGTTTTCTCTTTTTATTCGCTGCACATGAATCCTGCCGCACTTCTTATAAGTAGCGGTAAAGCTCCTGTGCTTCTTCTTTTTTCACGGTTTCCTGCACATTCAGCACTTCTACCCTGACGGATTTACTTCCGAACTGAATTTCCAGTACATCTCCTGCCTTGACCTGTGCGGATGCTTTTGCCGGTCTGTCATTGACGAGGACACGGCCTGCATCACAGGCTTCATTGGCTACGGTACGCCGCTTGATCAGTCTTGATACTTTTAAAAATTTATCTAAGCGCATAGATTTTTACTTAGTTCATCATGTCCTTTAAAGCTTTTCCTGCTTTGAATTTCGGAGTTTTGGAAGCTTTGATTTCCATGGTCTCGCCAGTCTGCGGATTTCTTCCTTCTCTTGCTGCTCTTTCGGATACTTCGAAGGTACCAAAGCCTACCAGCTGAACTTTCTCACCTTTCTTTAATTCTTCAGATACTACATCGATAAATGCTTTTAAAGCAGCCTCTGCATCTTTTTTGGATAAATTTGTCTGCTCAGCCATAGCTGCAACTAATTCTGTTTTGTTCATGAGTTTTACTCCTCCTGTATCTTACATTTGTTTTTTACATGATACGCGGGCCCGCTGATACACACGACCTGCCCTGCCGGCTGTTTTTCTTCCGGATGATCAGTCTGTTACGTTGACCGGCTTTTTCGCGTAGCTGTATATATTTATATACTAATGCGTCTCTCTTGTCAAGAAAAAAGTCCCCCCTACCAGCGGTTTTATGGCGATTTCTGCCAAAAACAGACTCTTTTCCACCGCACGGTTAAAAGAAGGATCCCTTAACAAACCGCAGCCAGTCTGCCTGCTGCGCATTGAGTGTTTTTAGTTTCTCCGTATTCCGCCCGGATATCCACGATTTTCTGCTTCCGTAGTAGCGGTTTGCCAGTTTCCAGTATTTCCACGGATAGGAAAGATAGAGGCGGAGTGTCTCGATTTCCCCCTCATCGAGCGGCCGTCTGGCGCTGTAGGCGTTTAAGATCCGTTCTGCCGCGCGCTCGCTCCAGCCGTGTTTTTCCAGAATTTTCCGCATAAAATAGCCAAGATCTGCCACCTGGAGATCGAAGTTCCACTTGTCGAAATTGACCGCCGTTTCGCCTCTGCCGTTTTCCAGCAGAATATTGTGCTGGCTGAATTCCCCGTGGCAGACGGTGCCTTCTTCGTCCGCCCGCTGCCGCAGTTTTTCATAGGAAGAAGCTTTCATTTCCGCGGCCGCCCGCTCCCCCTGTTCCAGATACGGACCGGCGCTTGCCAGCAGCAGTTTTTCGAACTCATTTTTCTTCTTTTTTGTCTGCAAATACTTTCGGATCTTTCGAATTTCCACATTGTGGCGGATGCACTCCTCCACGAGGGATTCCCTCCGGTATTCCATTTTCACCGGCAGATGAGCTGCCGTATGTAGCCGCGCCAGCGCATCCGAGGCGCGGATAAGATCCTCACTGTTTCCCGTCTCACATTCCCGGCCCGGGTACCAGTTCCGCACAATGTACGTTCCTCCGTCGTCCCCGCGCGTTGCAAGCGCTCCCTCTTCGTTCCGCAGAATCTGATCGCACCGCAGGAGCCCCGACTCCGTGATGCGGCACTGTAGAAGATACCGCTGCTCCAGTTTTTCCGCCGCCGTTCCGAACTCGCTGATCAGCTTATCCCCCTGTTCGGTGTGGCATAATAAAGCGCCCCGCACCCGCATTGTGCCGGAAGCCGTAAGACCGTAATGGGACAGCACACTCAATCCATAATCATACAAGAGCCTGACTCCTTTCCCTGTTGTGATCGTTTTTGGGGTCACGATTCAATGTATGCGTATCCAACCTGTGCCATGCATACTGGTTTCTGTTTTTTCTTTCATCTCAAAAGCAATGTTAAAAGTATTTTCTTTTTCTCTTATTTTATTGTTTTTAATTTCACCGCATGGTAAAATATTCCAAACTTGACAGGGTGAAAAACACCTGTTATGGGGTTCTCTAAAATCATTTTATTTTAAGGAGGGTTTTTATGATTTTCTTACCACAGCCATCTTCCCTTTCCTACGGAGAGGGCACCTTTACAATTCACTATGACAGCCGCATTTTTCTCGATTCCGAGAGCCCGGCTGAGCTTTTTTCTGCAGCACAGCTTCTGCAGCAGGAGATTGAGACACAGACGGGATTCCGTCCTGCCATCTGCCGCCGTCATCAGCCGGTGGGATCACACCTGATCTATCTGACTGCCTCTCCGGAATTATCCCGTGAGGCTTATACCCTCGCTGTCACACCGGAAAACATCACGATCTGCGGATCTCTGAAAAGCGGCGTTCTCTACGGCGTGCAGACACTCCGTCAGATGATCCGCCAGGCAGGTGCTGTTCTTCCAACCGTCCTGATCTCCGACAAACCGGCCATGGAAAACCGCGGCTTCTACCACGATGCGACCCGCGGACGTGTTCCGACGCTTTCCTATCTGAAACAGCTTGCCGAAACCTTGAGCTTCTATAAAATCAATCAGCTTCAGCTCTACATCGAGCACAGCTATCTCTTCGACGATCTGACCGAGATGTGGCGCGACGATACGCCGCTCACTGCAGAGGACATCCTCGAGCTGGACCGCTACTGCAAGGGACTTGGCATTGATCTCGTTCCGTCGCTTGCAAGCTTCGGCCATCTGTACAAGCTGCTCTGCACGAAATCGTATGCACATCTGTGCGAACTGGAAGGCTCTGCTTCGGCTTCTATGACCGCCAGGCGCACCATACGCTCGATATCACAAACCCGGAGAGCCTCTCCCTTGCCAAACACATTCTTTCCGAATATATGCAGCTCTTCTCCTCGAAGTATTTCAATCTCTGCGCGGATGAAACGTTTGACCTTGGAAAAGGGGCTTCCCGCGCACTCGCCGAGGAAAAGGGAACCACCGTCATCTACACCGAGTTTGTGACAGAGCTTGCCAACTATATCACTGAATCCGGCCGCACGCCGATGTTCTGGAGTGATGTCATCAGCCAGGAGCCGGAAGTTTATCATCTCCTGCCGAAGAACCTGATCTGCCTCCACTGGGATTATGCGTCAAATGTTTCATCGGAGCGTCTGACCCGCCTTGCCAATTCCGGTGCCGAGCATCTGTATGTATGCCCGGGCGTACAGGGATGGAACCAGCTCATCAACAAGTATCATGAGGCGTATGAAAACATTTCCAGAATGGCGCGCTACGGCCATGAACGCCATGCAATGGGACTTCTGAACACTGACTGGGGCGATTACGGCCACATCAATCACCCGGACTTCTCCCGCATCGGCATGATCTACGGCGCGGCGTTCTCCTGGAATGCAGACATTCTGCCGGAGGAGGAAATCAACCGCCAGATTTCCGTGCTGGAATTTGGTGATGCCTCCGGAAAACTCGTTTCCGTGCTCGATCTTCTCTGCCATCAGGATGCGTATCCATGGCGCACTGCCGTTATGGTACAGGAAGCACTCGAACTGCATCAGGACAAAGAAGAGGCTGCCGAACTGCTCCGCTCCTGCGCGGAAGGCGATGCGGATGCAGCAAATGCTTCAATCGACGCGCTCTGCGCCGTTCTGTACGAGAAAGCCGGCACCGTCCGCCCGGAGAACCGTCCGATGATCTATGCGTAC
>OLNI01001715.1_pt1 | contig 10486 bp, 2 predicted proteins | sample 1672921 | NCBI WGS metagenome assembly OLNI01 (sample SAMEA3136737, study PRJEB25190) | human gut metagenome | biome: human gut; feature: human-associated habitat; material: faeces | place: Austria | collected 2013 | reverse complement strand
CCCCGCCGCCGCCCACCTGTAGACACGACGTTACACACCCCTACCGCGGCTCCTCGTTGTTGAGAAGGCGATGGCGGGAGACCAGGATGTGGAACACCGTGTAGGCACCCAGCACGAAGGCGCCGACATAGCCCAGCACGCCGAGCAGGGGCACGCCGAGCAGTTGCGGCTGCATAGCCGTGGTGCACAGGATAGACGACCCCAGGAACAGCCCCGCCGACAGCAGCGCCAACGATATGCGACCCACCGAGGCGTAGGCGGTGGCAAGGATGCGCGAGGACACCTCGATGTCGCCGTTCACCTTGATCTGCCCGCGGTCGAGCATCTCCAACGTGTTCGACAGCTGGGTCGGCAGCTTCGCCAAGGCCTCGGCCGAAGCGGCGCTCGTCGTGGCGAGATCGATCAGCTGCGTCGCCAAAAACTTCGGGTCGGCCTGCTGGGCGATGACGTGCTTCGACACGATCTCGATGACGCTGATGTCGGGCGCGACCTGGGCAATGACCCCCTCGATGGTCACGAACCCGCGCGCGAGCATCGTTACCGACGAGGTCATCATCATGTTCTGGCCGCGCAGCACCTCGATGACCTCGGTGAGCACGGTGCCCACGTTGATCTCCTTCATCTCGGCCGTGCTGTACTCGGCGAGCAGCCGCGAGAGCGCCTCCAGCAGCGCCCCGTGGTCCACCGGCCCCAGCACGTGCACGAGGCCCATCACCGCCTCCTTCAGCAAGTAGGCGTTGTCGGTGGCCACGGCCGTGAACACCTTGCCCACGAGCATGCGCTCCGACACCGTCAGCGTGCCCACCATGCCCAAATCGATCCACACCACTTCCCCATCGCGCACAAGAATGTTGCCGGGATGCGGGTCGGCGTGGAAGAACCCGTCGTCGAGCACCTGGGTCACGTAGCTTTGGCACACGCGTCGCGCCAGCGCGCTCACGTCGATCCCCTGCTCGCGCAACGCTTGCGTGTGGGAAATTTCCGTGCCCTGGACGAACTCCATGACGAGCACCGACTCGCACGAGTACTGCGGGTAGGCCACCGGGGACGTGACCCCCTCTTCGTCGGCCAGCTCGTCGTGGAAGCGCATGAGGTTGTGCAGCTCGGAGGTGAAATCCACCTCACTGGCCGTCGTGCGCTCGATTTCCTCGATGAAGCCCTCGAGCGACAGCAGGATGTCGCGATGGGAATTGGAAGCGAACTCGCCCAAGGCCAGCAAGTGCTTCATGAGCATGATGTCCTCGGCCATGGATTCGGCCACACCCGGCCGGCGCACCTTTACCGCCACCGTTGTGCCGTCGAGCAGCGTCGCCTTGTGCACCTGAGCAATGGAGGCCGCACCCAAAGGCACCGGATCGATGGAGGCGAACACCTCGTGCCACGACTTCCCGTATGCGCGGTCGATCTGCTCGATCACCACATCGAACGGCATCGGATTCGCGTCATCGCGCAGTTTTTCGAAGGCGTCGCAGTAGGCCTTGGGCAGAAGATCGGAACGGTTCGAGGCCAGCTGGCCGATTTTCACGTACGTGGGGCCGAGCGCCTGCAGTACTTCCACGGCCTGCTCGGGGGTAAGCCCGTGAAGCACCTTGTACTGCCGCATGATGCGCACAATCTCGTTCATGCGCTTGTGAGAGGTCTTGTCCTTGATGGAAATCTCGGCGACCTTCATGAACTCCTCGAACGTGGCCATGGGCGCTCCTCCTTTCTGGAAAGCCCATGGTATCGTGCGAAATGAGAAGCGATCTCCTCATCAATTCACCTGGCATCAAGCTGTTTCCCATAAAAACGCGAAAAGCAGGAGGCTCATGGGTAATCAGGATTCCATGAGCCATCTGCTTTCTCGGGAAAGGCACTTTGCGAAGGTGGGCCCGTCATGACTGGCGAGCCCACCTGGCAGGCGCCCGGTAGTAGAAGAGGCGCCCGATCAAGCGGCCCTAGGGTGTGAAAGGGCCGCCATGATCATCGATATGCGCTAGCGTGCGTGCTTGCCCGCCTTCGCGCGGCGCGTGCGCCGTCCGGCGCCCATCGCCACAACAAGGCTCGCCATCGCCAGCAGTGCCATAGTCGCCATCAGCGGCATGAGCTGGTCGCCGGTCTGCGAAAGACGCGTCTTGTCACTGTCAGACTTACCGCCCTTGTCGTCAGAGCTGCTCTTGTCGCCAGCACCAGCCTTGTCGTCGTCCTTCTTCTCCTGATCCTTGAGCCACTGAGCGTGATCAGGGTGTCCCTCGTCCTCAGGGCCGTAGGAGCCGTTGTCGTCGGTGTCGATATTCTTATCCGGAATACCGTCGCCATCGGTGTCGATGTTGATATCGGGCTTGCCGTCGCCGTCGGTGTCGACATTCACATCGGGCTTCGGCGCCGGATCGGCCTTCGGGTCAACCGGGTCGGGAACGCCGTCCTTGTCCTTGTCGACGATGTTCAGGTCGGGCTTGCCGTCGCCGTCGGTGTCCACATTCAGGTCGGGCTTGCCGTCGCCGTCGGTGTCGATGTTCACGTTGGGCTTCGGCGCCGGATCGGCCTTCGGATCCACTGGGTCGGGCTTGCCATCCAGGTCGACGTCGACAATGTTCGTATCCGGAATCCCATCGTCATCATTGTCGATGTTCACGTCCGGCTTACCGTCGCCGTCGGTGTCCACGTTGGTCGTCGGCGTCTTCGGGGAATCGGGATTCTTCGGGTCAACCGGGTCGGGCTTGCCGTCGCCGTCGGTGTCGACGATGTTCACGTCCGGCTTACCGTCGCCGTCGGTGTCCTTGTTCACGTCGGGCTTGCCGTCGCCGTCGGTGTCCACGTTGGTCGTCGGCGTCTTCGGGGAGTCGGGATCCTTCGGGTCAACCGGATCGGGCTTGCCGTCGCCGTCGGTGTCGACGATATCGACATCGGGCTTGCCGTCGCCGTCGGTGTCCTTATTCACGTCGGGCTCGCCGTCGCCGTCGGTATCGACATCGGTATCGGGAATACCGTCGCCGTCGGTGTCCTTGTTGATGTCAGGATCGCCATCGCCGTCCTTGTCAATATTGGTGGGGTTGGTGTCAAACACAACAGCTACATGATGATTGCTCGTAATGTCATTGAAGGTGACAGAATTGGCGTCCACAAGATCGGGCCGGGGTTCGCCGTCGACGAAGACATAGGCGACCTTTTCCTCGGGGTTGGATGGAGCCCAGGTGACCGTGCGACTTGAGCCATCGGCTACAGAACCCGCACCACTGATCGTGCCCGCACCGCCCTGCACAGAGGTGGTCACTGCATGAACGGTGGTCGGGTCGACATTGATATCGCCCGGCACGGGGTCGTTATTGTTCTTAACAGGCTCGCGCTTCAACGTAACAGTGTAGTTATGATCAGCGCTCACATTCGACAGCTCGATCTTGCCGTCCTCGTGCATTACCTCATTGCCCGCCGCATCGACGACCTTTTCGATCTTGTAGCCATCCTTGGGCGTGATCGTGATGGTGGCATTACCGCCGTCCTCTACGATGGCGTTGCCACTAATCGCGCCCTCTCCGCCGGCGATGGTGGCAGTCACGCTATGAAGCACCGGCGGAAGCGGATTCACGACTGGTTTGCCATCCGGAGTCTCCTTCGGCGTGCCGTCCTCGTTCGTGGCCTGCTTGGCGAAGTACACCTCAATCTTATGATCCTTTACGATGCCCTCTTGATCCATGTCGCTACGATCGAATCCGTCGGGCTCAACCGCTTCGGCCGTCAGAGGCATGAACAGCGTACGCAGTAGCATGCCGAACAAATCGACCTGCGGCGTTGCGTCGTCTTCAATAGTGGCAGAAACCGCGCGCGCCGATGGCCCTTCGGAAGAGAGCACAGCAGCCGTTTGCGAAGCCGACTCCTCCTCTGAGGCTTCAGTGGTTTCAGTGGCTCCAGAGGCGTCAGGTTGCTCGAGGGTCTCTTCAGCGTCGGCCTCGGCGTCATCCTCGGCGGAAGTCGAGGAATCCGCTCCGTCGACGGCTTCGTCAGCCGATGCGTCCTTCTGCTTGCTCTCGTCGGTAGAAGCAGTGTTGTCTGAGCTGCCCGAATCCTTCGAACTGTTCGATTCGCTCGAATCCTTCGCCTCAGTAGCTGCCGCCTTACTGCTCTCAACGCTTTCTTTGACCACCTCAACGGAATTGAGAAGACTCATCGCAGCAACGGCAGGCGCATCAGCAATCTGCTCCTCGGGAAGCTGCCATACCGTTTCACCGTCGATGACAACCTTTGCCAGAACCGAACCCTCATCAGGATCCGCCTTCAAGTTCTTGTAATCGCCAAGGTGGTAAACCGACTTGGAGGAGGAAACCGTGCCCTCGCCATATTTGACAATGGTCACCGTGTGCAACACCGGACGGACATGAACTTCCACCTCCTGATCAGCATCAGTAGGCACCGTCAGCTTGCCATTAGCGTCCTTCTCGATCTCCTTACCATTCACGACGACTTTCTCAAGCTCATAGCACACATAGCTGTCGTCGCCGGGATCAACGTCCGCACCATCTTTCTGGGTCGCATAGAAAAGCCCATCACTTCCCTGCTCGAGCTGCCCTAGCTTCATGTCGCTATCAGAGGCCTGAAGCGCCCAGCTGACATCATAGCCGCCTGAGCCCTTCTCTACCACAGCACCGCCAGTGATGGAGCCCGAGATATCGCCTTCGGCGCCCACCAGTTTGGTGTTGATGGTGACGAACTGCTCCTTATCGGTGTAGTCAGGTACTACCGGCTCGGCATCTGGCTCAGTTGGATCGGGTTTGGCTAGGTAGATGTCCACCACATGGTTAGCTGAAATACCTGTATTGAATGGGGCTTTTTTGTAACCAGTAAATTGCTGCAGTTGCCTTTCATTAAGCGTACCCGTGATATCAGTTCCGTCAACCACGATCTTAACGATTTTGTAATCGCTGTTCGTAGCATCCCAAGAAGGTCTCACGCTATCCTTGTCATTAACTGTTACCGTGGGGGATGCGATCACCTTATCATCGCCACCATAGCGGTTAACCGTCACCGTGTACTTGTCCGCTGTCACCACATCGGTGCCACCAATGGTCGGCAGAGCATCAACGGTAACGACTACCTCGTGATCGCCAAGAATGTTGTCGAAATCGACAGAACCCTTATCAACGTCATACTCTGCGCCGTCCACCTTTACCGACGTAATCGTGTAACGAGAATTTTCGGCTACGCTCCATTCCACCTGCGTACTGCCGCCGTTCTTGATCGAGTGCGTCGGGGTGAGATCAACCGCATCAGCCTGGTAGGAGCCCTCAATCTTCGTCTTAATAGTGAAATAAGTGTCTTCCGTTACTGGCGGCTTGGGCTTCGCAGTACCGGGATCATCTGCGCTGTCCTTTTCGAACACGACACGCACGATGACGTCCTGATCCAGCGGATTCTCAACGGTATAGGAGGTCTTGGATACCAGGTCGTCGCGCACCACCCCGTCAACAATAACGTATTTCACGTGAGAGCCCGCAGCAGCAGCCCACGACACCATCGGCGTCGTTCCTTCCTTCTGCTTCAAAGCGCTTGTGCACGTGCCATCTCCCGTACTGGTAACGTCTTTGACCACCTTCGCATCGAAATAGCGGTCGTAGTACAGCTTAAGGGAGAGGAGCGGATTACCCGTAATAACGCCTGTCAGCACGTTGTTGTTAATAGTCGTCTGCTGACCATCGGTTTCAACCACGCGAGAACTGTTCTCGTTGTACCAATAGGTTTCTCCCGCCGTCGTAATCTCAGGGAGTTTTTCACTATCTTTTACAGCGACTGTAGACTCTGTGGCCCCTGTAGAGGTTTTCGTCACGCCAGCGTCGTTCACCTTAGTATAGATGTAGTTGCCATTGGCATCCTTGTTACCCGAGTTCACGTAGTAATCTACCGTGTACTTCGTATCGTCGCGAGGGGTCCACTTGGCTCGGAACGTATGCTCGCTTTTGTTGGTGATAGCTTCATTTCCGGTATAGGCATTGGCGCTTAGACTATCGCCCATGACCATATACCAGCCGTCAAAATCGTAGCCGGGACGCGTAGGAGTCTTGAAAGCAGTGTAGTTGGTTGCAGTCGCCGTCTTGTAGGCCTGATCGGACACGCGAGAGCCGCCATCAGAATCGAAATGCACGACAAACTGGTTCGTATCTTCCTTCCACACCGCATAGAGCGTAAGGTCGTGGGCAGGCATAGTGGGGGCAGCAATGGGGGTGATGCCAGTTACGCCGCTGGCCACAGCAAAGGTATTATCTGTGCTACCCATAGCGTTCTTGGTGGTAGACCACCCTTGGAAAATGTAGCCCGGCTTCGTGGGAATGCTGCGGCCCGATACTGGCAAATTCAAAGAACCTATATTTGCCTGATACTTGATTCCCTCGAAAGAGCGCAACGAACCCAGCGAGCCGCCATTGGCATCGAGACGAACGGTGTAGTCGCCAATCTCCCATTGAGCTACCAGGTAGTAGTTGTTCTTCTTGATGTTCGCGGGCTTTACAGGAACAGTGGTGTCAGATTCGTCGATTTTTATCAGTTTCGCCACCTGATCATCAGGATCGATCAGTTGATTTCCTGACGCTGTGGTAGTACCAGCTTCCTTGTTTACCAAACCATCGACGATGGCATTGGTGTCGCCGACCACAAGTTTCCATCCCTTAAAGGAATAGCCTTCGCGCACCGGAAGAACGTTCTGATCTTGGATCTTTTGGAGAATCGAATTACCAGAAATGACCTGGAAGCTCGTATAAGCGGCAGTGCTATCCTCGGCAATTTGGCCACCAGCCGCCAAATAAATCAAGTTAGCGTAGTCCTTGGTGTAATTGGGGCGAATGACAATGGTATGGTCATCTGACGGTGGCACATCTGTTCCAGGAGTTACCGGATCGCCTTTGTCTGTAGTCCAACCACTGAACTTATCTTCAGGATCATCAGGGTCATCAAGATCGCCCTCATCAGGCAATACGATGATGGGTTTCTCGCCAATAACAATATAATCGTCAATGGGCTTGCCGTCAGGATCTTGAACCTGAACGTGGGTAGGCTGGAACACCGTCTTTGCTCCGAGGTTCCCGCACTCGTCCTTCACCCACACGACAATGGGCTTCGTGTCATCGAGCGGATAATCAACAGAAGCCGAGTGGGCGACTTCATCAAAATACTCCCAATCGTCTTCGGTGGGCATTACACTCTCGTCATTGGTAATCCAATAGGCAGCTACGCCAGAACCGCGATTGTCTTCGATGAAGGTAATACCGTCATCATCTATGCCCTGACCGGTATCAGTGAAAGTAAAGGTCGCGGTGTTCTTTGAAGAGTTGCTACCCTCAATCAACGGAACTTTGTCATCAAGGAATGCTGTGATATAAGTCTGGGAAGGCTTCGACTCGTAGCCATTCTGGTCTTTGACCGTCAGCTCAAATATCCATTTTCCGTTTTTGGAATTCTTATTGAACTGGTAATCGGCTACTTTCGAAGGATCGTCAACCCAACCGCTTGTATACACCTCATTGTTGTCGGGATCGAGAACCCTGAAGCACCACTGAGCTATCTTACCGTCAGGACCGGCCAACTGCCCAATGATAGACTTGTCATGAAAATTTACCTCTACCGTTGCGTCGTTGTTGAACAAATGACGCTGATGAACCGTCATCAACTGATCGCCAGTAGCCGCATTGATCATATAGAAATTTGCCAGCGGGATGTCCGAAGAAATCGCAGCCTGGTCAAAACTCTTTCCCTCAATAAAACTCTGATAAATATACTCGGCCATCTCCGTCACGTAATCATCAGACATGGCGATGAAGCCATTCTGAGCACCAAGGCCCTGATGGACCGTGCCATCTGCATCAGTTGTTGTATCTCGAACGATTTTGCCATCCTGGGCATTTGAGAGATAGAATATCTCATTCTCATTCATACGATTAATGCCATCGGCAAACGTCTCGTCAGTCTCATCGGGAATCTGCGGATCATTCGAGTCACCTGCAAGATTGATGAAGTACTTTTGCTGAGCGCCTTCGTAATACTGCGTCGTCTTCAACGCATCAAAGGCGCTAGAATCGTACTTCATCTCCAAGTCAAGGAAAGAGAACTGGGTGAATACTTGGCAACCATGGCTAGAGTTTTGCATATAGGGCCCAAAGCCATTGTAGCCATTAGCGACTAAAGCAACAGGACCATTGAACAAGGTATCGATTTCTCCGAGATTACCCGATGCATCATAGTTTTGCTTCTGCACGGTAACGCTCGTTTCACGGAGCTCTACCGTGAAACGAGCACGATTAACATCACCAAGGTTGGTTGCCTGGGTAGCGCCACCAACCTGGGTACCCCCTATTACAGAATTATTTGTAGGATTGAAATTATCTACTTTATAGATAGCCGCATTTGAAATTTTATCGTTCGACCCTGTCAAACGAAGGTAATAACCGCTTAGCGTCCCATTGGCATTTCTGCCAACGTTCATCATAAAGCCCGTGCTGTTCAAGGTGTGTGTTTTTACTGCAGAGCCGTTTACATCAAAACTAAATGTACGACGAGCGTTGCTCGGCGCCGGATAAATCATTCCGTCGAATGCAGCAATGTCTGGATACCCTGCAAAAACCATACTAGTTTTGCCATCTTGGGTAAAGTTATAGATATGGCTGCTAAAGCCAAGGCAGCTCGTATTCGTTAACTTGCCTTGATTTGCGTCAAAGTAATTCGCAATGTTCACGCTACCAGTATTATGGTTGTAGACTAACCAACCTTCAGTGTTGCTGGTATCAATCTTTGCAGCAGTGTCGGTAATACGAAAGCTGCCAGGAGCCATGCCCTGATCAATAAGCTTTTGGGTAAGTTCCTGCTTAAATTCCAAGAAAGTTCCCGGATAGTCGCTAGGAAGGCTTACTGCGATGTCCACCTTCGGGGTGGGGTTGGCGCCGACATCGACGGCGTGGGCTTGGCTAGCGCCAAGCGTCAGAGAGGAGAACCCCCCCCCAGGACAAGAAGCACGCTTAGGAAACAAGCGAGAATGCCTTTGCCCTTTCTTTTCGCAATGTGCATTTTCTACCACCAATCCTCAAGACTGTTGATACACGACTGACCGACTAATAATTTGCCTTTTGTTTCAAAATGTCAACAGAATGGCTTATGAATGGCAACTTTTGATAGGGCATCGCGTCAATATGACAGGGTATCGACAGCCAAAAAAGCGGATCAGGCGCCCAGTGCACGCAGGGGTATGACGTAGATTCCCTCTTCAGCTTGGTAAGCGTACTCGCCCGTGCCCGTCGGAACCACCATGAACTCAGGGGCACGTTTTGCAAAATCCGAAGATTCCAGTTTGCTTTTTCCGAAGATTTCACTTTGCAAAATCCGAAGATTGCAGTTTGCATTTTCCGAATTTCGACAGCGCCAGGTGCCGTCAGGCTAACGCACGGAACATACTTGATCAATTGCATGCGCAGAAAACACCCGTCGGCACGCGACGGAAAAGCGGCGTGGCAAAAACAGGTGGTTTGGTTCCCAGCGAAGGGATTTTCTCGCTAGTTTTGGCAAAACCTTAGGTTTGGTTCCTGCCGAGCCTGTTTTCCGCTCACAACTGGCAAGATCGGCGATTTGGTACCTCTATTTCAGCCAAATTCGGAAGTTTGGTATCCGATGCTCGGAGAAACCCCAGGTCGGGAAATTCACTTCTCGCTATTCTGGGTACCAAACTAGCTGTTTTGCCAGAAGGTGGGTACCAAACCGGCAATCTTGGCGCGCCTGGGTACCAAACCCCCTAATTTTGTCGGCAATTTTTCGACACGAGATACCAAACCCCGCAGTTTTGTCACACATCATGCGCTGCCAGGTACCAAACCCGGGGATTCTGCCATGCGGAAGGCGTGTGGCATTTTTGCGCCTCGGGCTGCGGTGTATTCCGTAACTAACAAACGGCCACACTCGTTTCACCTGGGGTTTCCCAAATTTTTGAAAAGTCATCCATCGCTTACACCGCAGCCCGAGGCCGCTTTTTGCCAGGGCTGGTGTCGTCCCGCAGCCCGAGGCCGCTTTTTGCCAGGGCCCACATCGGCCCGCAGCCCGAGGCCGCTTTTTGCCAGAGCCGGGGCCGTCCCGCAACCAGAGGACGCTCCTGTCGCTGTTAACGCAGCTGAGGCCAATCGAACAAAATTGTCACTGTGGCAATTAAGTAAAATGGTTGGTCGATGAGGTGCGTGCATAGGTTTTATGGCAAAATAAGCTGCTGTGCTACTGAACGCTGCACCGAAAGCGCAGCGCAACCACGCAAGAAGAACGCAGCTTAAACACGCAAGAACAAGGAGAAGCACATGGGACTCCTCTCAAAATTCGAAGGCAAGATGGAAGACACCGTGGAAGGCGCCGCCGATCGCATGGGCGCAGCGCCCCTGTCTCCCGTGCAGATTGCCAAGAAGGCCGAGAAGCAGATGCGCCGCGAGAAGATGGTCGGCGCAGGCAAGCAGTACGCTCCCACGCTTTATACCGTGCTCGTCAACGCCGACGATGA
>OLNI01001696.1_pt1 | contig 10637 bp, 9 predicted proteins | sample 1672921 | NCBI WGS metagenome assembly OLNI01 (sample SAMEA3136737, study PRJEB25190) | human gut metagenome | biome: human gut; feature: human-associated habitat; material: faeces | place: Austria | collected 2013 | reverse complement strand
TGTCATTGCAATGATTGGAAGTTCTTTGACATCTGCTCTGTCTAAAGCACGGATCTGTCTTGCTGCCTCAATTCCGTCTAAAACCGGCATGCGAATATCCATCAATATCGCATCAAAATAATATTCCGGGGCATCTGTCACAAGTTCCACCGCTTTCTTGCCATTTTCCGCTGTGACAACCTCAAACTGTTTCTTTTCCAAAAGTCCCTTTGCAACGATGACATTAAGCGGATGATCCTCAACAAGCAGAATCCGCTTTCCCTCAAAACTGATATTCTCTGTTCTTTCCTTCCGCGCCTTTTTCCGGCGGTCAAAATCAAGTTTTGCGGTCACGGTAAACACGGTGCCTTTTCCTTCCGCACTCTCTACCGTAATGTCACCATCCATCATCCTTGCATAATTGCGCGCAATGGACAGTCCCAGACCGCTCCCTCCATAAACACGGGTATTTTCTTCATGCTCCTGTGTAAAAATTTCAAATACTTTTGGCAGAAAATCTTTTGCGATACCAATTCCATTATCGGAAACGACTGCGGTCAGCTGTACTCTTCCATCCGTTTCCTGCTCTGCAACAGAGACGTTGACATTTCCACCTTTGGGGGTAAATTTCACCGCATTGTTGATCAGATTTACCATGATCTGTTCTAACCTTGTGGAATCCCCAATATACACTTCCGAGATTGTCTTTCTTCTTTCAAAAGAATAGCCGACACCTGCCATGACTGCCTGTGCCTTCGCTAACATATTGACATTATCCCAGAACTTATCTCCCTCAAATGCCCGGATAGCAAGTTTCATGCTGCCACTCTCGATTCGCGACATATCAAGAATATCATTTAGCAGTGCTAAAAGATATTGGGATGCTGAATCCAGTTTTTCCGTATAATCAAGCACCTGCTCCCTGTCATCAAGCGATGAGCGTATCATGGAATTTAAACCGATGATCGCATTCATAGGTGTCCGTATCTCATGGCTCATTCCGGCTAAAAATTTCGTTTTTGCCTCATTGGCTGCCTCTGCCATCTTCAGTGCTTTCTCCAGCTGCTCCTGTTTTTCTTTTTCTTCTTTCACAATGTCCTCAACATCGGAAAGCATTAAAAGCAGTGTACCTGTCTGTTGATTTAAATACATACAGCGGATCTGTTTCTGACGGTACTTTCCATTTTTCGAACGCAGCGGAACCTCTACGATATACACATCCTGTGATTTTAAATGTTCACGGATATTCGACAATTCCATAGCTTCTGACAACCGCTTCTTTTCTTCCGGCGTTTCCACGCGGTCGGCCAGACATTGCAGCTCACCTTCATATTGATCCTGTTCAGCCTGTGAATCAAGCGCATACTGACCGCCAGTATGCAGGTGATCCCCGCCTGCATCAGATACATCTGGATGGGACGCACCAGAAAACAAAATGCAAGTCCCACCAGAAGATAATATACCGTTGTGCTTTCCCGTCCACCAAATATAATATGATTCATGGCAAAACAGGAACCTATTGCAACGTACTCGACCGCGATCAAAACAGACAAACGGATACCTGAATCTCTTTTCGAATAAAAGGAAACAAACAGTAAGATCAGAAACAATGCTGCATATAAAATACACATATGTTCATGGTAATAGTCTGCCTGTTTTCTCCATAATATGTAAAATGCCAGCATAAATGACAGGCACACCATGGAACTGTTTAAGACACAGAGCACGACTCTGTTCTCATGATCCACCTGCTGCCTGCATTCTGCCAGCACATCCGCTTTCAAAAATTTTTTCAGTTTTTCTTTCCAGTCTTCCCAAAACTTCATCATTCTGTCCCGATTCCTTTGGTCTTTAAGAAATCTACCCAGATGTTGTATTTCGACCCGTACAGATGCAGATTGTCAAACGTAAGCTCCTGTTTTAATCCACCCTGATCATCGCACACCACTTCATTGACATCAATATAAAACACACGAACACCATCCGCAAGCTGCTGTATGCGCTGATTTCTCGCATCAATGCCCGGATTATTAAAAATCGGATCTGAATCAGATTTTTTCTGGGTCACATGCATGATCGCCTGCACATAAATGACCGCATCCGGCTGCAGTGTTTTGAATTTCTCCACTGCATTCTGATACTCATTCATAAACCCGTCCAGTGTTCCACGTCCCATCTCATTGATACCGATCTGAAAATACACCTTTTTATACTGCTTTGCCTTCAAGGCTTCCTCTAATGTCACCTTTTTCCCGTTGACCTCACAGAATGCATCTTTCCACAGATCATAAATATTCATACCAACAGTTGCGAAAAAATCGGAATGATCCAGTCCACCATAATCATGCAGACCTACCGTTCTCGAATCTCCAATAAAAACTGCATCATCAAAATAACTGTCATCCACCTGTATAAATTTCTTTGGTTTTGCAGCCGCCGTTTCTGTATCCTGCATTACTGTTTCCGTCTGCCCTGCCACGTTTTCCTCATCCGTCATTTCTGTACTTGCAATGACACTTTCCTGGTTCTGTGGTTTTGTTCCATCCGGCAACAGATCCGGCAACTCTTTACTCCAAGGATAAATTTTATCATGAATTCCGTCTAACACCAATACAAAATACGGAGTTTTTTTTACATCGATGGAATAATTTTTATAGATCCCTTCTTTTTTTAAATATCCGATCAGGGAAAGTACCCCCCAGCCAATGATCAAAAAGACAGCAACCCTGCATTTCATTATTTTTTTCACGCTTATTCACCAGTCCTAAAAATTAAAGTACAAAAACGGGTTATTCGTAGAAACTGCCATATAATAAAGACTTAATCCTAACACCACGATCACCGCCAGACTCCCCAGCCATTTTTTTTCAAATACCTTATATAAAGCTGTCGGGTATGGAGTTGAAAAAACAATCCCCATCAGAAACAGTGGACCGTAATCTTTCAGATACTGCAAAAAATCCATCTGTCTGACCGTTTCTCCCACACCGAAAAATGGAAACATTCTTGCATAATAGACACCAAGCTGTCCTACATCCGCAATCGCAAATGCCATCCAGGTAAGCGGTACTACAAGCACCAGATATACATGGGAAAGTATTTTGCTTTTTTTCAGAAACTGCAGTAAAAATGCTTTTTCCAAAGCAAGCAGTAAGAGCAGTGATGCTCCCCAGATCAGAAAATGTCCCTCTGCCCCATGCCAGACGGCAGTCAGACTCCATACCACAAATAAATTAAATATCGTACGCGCTTTTCCCTTCCTGTTGCCGCCAAGCGGAATATAGACATATTCCCGGAACCAGCGTCCAAGCGTAATATGCCATCTTCTCCAGAATTCGGATACCGATCTTGAAATATAGGGATGTTTAAAGTTTTTCGGAAATTCAAATCCAAGCATCCGTCCCAGTCCCAATGCCATCAGAGAATAACCGGAAAAATCAAAATAAAGTTCGATCGAATATGCAAACGCTCCCATCCATGCCAACGGTGTTGAAATACTTTCAAAGCCGATTGCCTGGATGTTATTCCACAAAAGTCCAATACGGTCTGCAACGATCACCTTTGCACCAAGTCCCAGTATCAGTATTTTTAATCCGGATTCAAACTGTTCGAAAGTAACGGTTCTGCTGCATAAAGCCATACGGACCTCCGAATAGTTGATGATCGGTCCGGCAATCAGCTGTGGAAACATCGTCACATACGTTCCAAGCCGGATAAACGATTTTTCCACCGGCACCCTTCCCCGGTAAACATCGATGATATAGGCTGCAATCTGGAACGTATAAAAACTAATACCGAGCGGCAGCTTATCCATGAAACCGCTATACTTAAAAAGGAATAAAACACCAAAGTCGTAACACAGCGCCACGATCAGCAAAATCAGCTGTTTTTTCCCTCTTCCCTCATAAGTATCCCGGTACATCAGCCTGCCAAAAACATAGTTGATCACCACAGAAGCAAGTAAAAGCACTACATATTCTGCCTCACCTGCCGTATAAAATAAAATACTGCCCGCAAATAACACCGCATTTTTCCATTTCTGCGGTGTCACATAATATATCAGTAAAAAAAACGGCAAAAACCGGAATAAAAATTCAAAACTGCTAAATACCATCTTATCAGCTCTTTCTAATCCACATTATTTTTCAACACCGATTATTATAGCCAAAAAAATTCCTTATAACCACCTGTTAAGCAAAGTTAGTAAATTTGTAAATTTTTTGTGATTTTTGTTACATCTTGGAAATATTTTTCAATCTCCCCGACAAAGTACAAAGACCCAAATGCGATCGTTTTGTGTGCCACATCCAGCCGTCCCGGCATCAGTTCGTCAAAAGAGTGTAAAAGTCCTGCATCGCAGATTCCCTTTGCCCGGATCTTCTCCGACAGCTCCTGTGCCGCCAGTGCCCTCTCTGACTCTACCGTCACCGTCTTAAAATCCAGTGCAAGCGGCAGTAATTCCTCGATCATTTCCTCATAGTTTTTATCTGCCATAACTCCCATGACAAAATGAAACTTCTCTCCCGGGAACAAAGTACGAAGACTTTCCGCTAATGCCGCCACTCCGTTACCATTATGTGCACCATCCACCATAAAAAACGGTTCCCGGCTTAGGATCTCCATCCGTCCTTCCCATCTTGTCTTTTTGATTCCTTCTCTGATATAGTATTCTGCCTTTTCATCTGAAATTCCTCTGTCTTTCAGAAAAATTTCTGCGGCAAGGATCGCAGCAGCCGCGTTTTCATACTGGTGGACACCAAGCATTGCCATCTCAAAATTTTTGTATTTCTGATAGGAAAAATACTGTCTGCCATTTTCATAGCGGCATTCGGTCACGTCATGCATATCCGCAATCTTTATCTCAGTAACTGCTTCTTTTTCCGCTGTTTCCAGCAAAACATCCATTGCATCTTTTTCCTGGCTCTCTAATACCAGTTTTGTACCCTTTTTGATAATCCCCGCCTTCTCCGCCGTAATTTTATCTAATGTATCACCTAAAACCGCCATATGGTCATACCCGATTTTCGTGACCACCGTAACCTCCGGCACGCCGATTGCATTGGTTGAATCTTCCCCCAAGCCCGGTCTCTATCACGGCAGCCTGACACTGTCTGTCCCTGTAATAGAGCAGTGCCATTGCCAGACAATAATCAAACATCGTCGGTACTGTCCCAAAGTCCTCCTCAAGCAACATGTTTCCAAGTTTTGTCACTTCTTCACGGGATATCATCTGTCCGTCCACACAGATCCGCTCCCTGAAATCAACCAGGTGCGGTGAGGTAAACATTCCGGTACGAATCCCTGCTTCCTTTAAAATTGAGCACAAAAAAGCAGAGACGGAACCTTTTCCGTTCGTCCCCGCTATATGGATCACACTCATATTCTGCTGTGGTCTGCCTAACTTTTCCAGCATCAGCGCTGATACCTCTGCCCCCGGACGATTTCCAAACCGTCTCTGATGTTCGATCTGATCTAATACTTCCTCATATGTCAGTTCTTTCATATACTGTCCTTTCCCTGACGGATGCTGCAGTCCTCATACGCCGGCAGATCGGTAACTGACACTTATTCCGCCGTATTAAACTGCGATAATAACACCGCCGTCATTTGCATACATTGTGCTGACGCCCGCTGTATCCGTAACAATGATTTTTTTGAACTTTGCTATCTTTTCAATTTTTTCCTTTACTGCTTTTGCTCTCTCCGGACAATTACAGTGTGAAATTGCAAGCACCCTGTTCTCACAGTTTTTTGTCTTTGCAATCACATCCTGAATCATCTTATCCAGCGCTTTGTTCATGCCACGCGCCTGACCAAGCTGACAGATCGATCCTTCCTCTGTAGAACCCATTACCGGCTTGATATTTAATGTATTTGCAATAAATGCCTTAAGATTTGTCAGACGTCCGTTTTTTCGCAGAGTCTCTAATGTTTCAAGTACAAAAAAAGTATTCATGGAACTGATATATTTCTCTGTTGCCGCAACAACTTCCTCAAAACTCATACCGGCCTCTTCACACTCCTGCACTTTCATACCGATCAGTGTCTCACCGACGGAAGCGGAACGGGAATTGAATACATAAATCTTCTTCTCGCCCGGATGTTCCTCCTCAAATAAATTTTTTCCAAGTTCGGCACTGTTATAAGATCCGGAAAGCTTGCCGGATAAAGTTACCACATATACATGATCGGCATCCCCTTCATAGGACTTCATATATTCATCCGGAGACGGGCATGCAGACTTTGGTCCGGTAACACTTTCCTTTACCCTGCGAAGAAAATCCTTCTGGTCAAATGTCTCGTCATCGCGGATATAGCATCCATCTACCTCTAACTCTAACGATACATTCTGATAATGTCCATCCTTTTTTAAATCTTCCGGCAGTTCTCCACAACTGTCAATCACGATCTTGTACATATCTTATAACCTCCATAGTCCGACAATTTGTTATTCAAAAACTTTTTATATGTTATTTTTTTCCATTACATGTAGTATCAATTACTACATAACATTAGCACAAAAACTTTGTTTTGTATAGAGGTTTCTATTATATTTTATATATTTTTTATCTGATATCTTTTCTACGAAAATTTCAGGATCAGTACATTCTGATCTCTGTCCTCAATATACGATAATCCTGTAATTCCCTCACAATAATCGCGGATATGCTGTTCATCGATCAGATATGCTTTTGCCTGATCATATAAAGATATATCCGAAAAACGAATCTCCTCCGTGACAGCTCCATTACGATAAGCAGCGCCATAAATCTGTCCGATCACTTCCGGCTCCCACTCGGTGATATATTTTCCTTCTCTTACATAATAATTATCTGCCGTTGCCGTACATTCCGGCAAAAGCAGTGTACCGTCCGCCTGATGCGTTTTGCTGATCTCAGCCGTAGTCACCCCGAAATAATTATAATTGATAAAAGTCCCCATACCGCTCGCACCATTGTTATAGGAAGAATTTCCCCATGTCGTATCCATAAAATAATATGCACCGTCAAGCTGGACAAGATTCCATGCGTGTGTGTCTCCCTCCGCAGTTCCTGTCACCACAACAGCCGGAATCCCCAGAAGTGTCAGCAGATACTGCGTGGCGTTGGCATATCCCTGACAGACTGTTTTCTTATTTAAAAAGACACTGATGATATTCTGATTTTGTTCCGTCCCCATTTGATATTCAACGTTTCCCGCCAGATATTCAAACACATATTTTGCCTTTTCATAATCTCCCCAGGATGGATCCACATTTTTTAATATGGAATCCACCACTGCGTCGATCCGCCTCTGATAGGAATCACGCTCTGTGCGCTCCATCGTATAACTTGGGGAAAAATCGATGCTGACAATCTTTTTTCCCATAGTATACTGTGTGTAGTTATAACCGGATACCCAGAAAATGCCCCCATGATCTGCTATCACAGAACGATATGCCTTCTCTAAAACTTTTTCATCACAGGTACTTACTTTTACCTTTGAATCATGTGCCAGAATGATCCGGTACACTTCGTCATAGACAGTCTTCTGCTCCGCCGTCAGCGTTTCATAAGCATATCCATGCGGCACTTCGGTATCCGCTGTTTCATTTTCCGTGCTTATCTCTGTACTCTTTGCCGTCTGTTCCTCTGCCGTACCGGAATATGTTTCTGCTTTCGCATTTTTCTGTTCTACACTGATCTGGTCTGTGATTTTTTCCGGAAACACACCTGTATCCTTAAGCACTCCGGAATATTGAACCACTCCGCCCGCTATCACTGCAAGAATTATAAACTTAAGCAGTGTATGCCTTTTTCTTCTTTTCAAAATTCCTCCTTAAAGTGAAAAATATGCCGTTACAAGCTCTGTCAGTGCCTCCTGATCTGCTGCCCCCATCAATTCTCTTGCTGAATGCATTGCCAGAAGCGGAATACCAATATCCACTGTTTTTACCGGCAGCAGCGCAGATGCGATAGAGCCAAGTGTTCCGCCGCCTGCCATATCGGAACGGTTTACAAATTTCTGATACGGGATCTTCTTCAGATCACAGATCTGCTGGATGATTGCAATCGCCTCACAGTCTGTTGCGTAGGACTGGGAACATGCCTCCTTGATACAGAAGCCGCTTCCGAGCACCGGTTTATTTGTGATGTCCATTTTGCCTGCCTGATTCGGATGCAGTCCATGTGCAACGTCTACCGATAACAGCATACTCTGATACAGCAGCTCCTGCGCACTCTCCTTCGCACCGCATTCCGCTAAAATGCGAAGCAGCATGTCGTGAAGTAAGATAGAACCTGCTCCCTGTTTGCTGCGGCTTCCGATCTCCTCATGGTCAAATAAGGCGATTAGATTGATACCGTCTTTTCTTTCCGCATCTAAAATACCGGACACTAAAGCTGCACAGGATGTCAGGTTATCCAGTCTCGGAGAGGATATAAAGTCATCTGCTACCCCAACATACTCCGGCTGCTCCTTGCAGTACACCGACAGTTCAAAGTCTAAAATATCCTCTTTTGCAACAGACAGTTCCTTTGCAAGAAAACTTAAGAAATAATCGGCATTCTTCTCTTCTTCTGCAAGCAGCCCTGCAACCGGGATCATATCGATCTGCTTATTTAACTCCACGCCCTTATTCACTTCGCGGTTCATATGGATCGCAAGATTCGGGATTGTCAGCAGATTCTTTTCGGATGCAAAATATTTCATTTCCGGTACAAACGGATCATTGCCCCTCACTGCCACACGTCCTGCCACACCAAGCGGTCTGTCTAACCAGGTATTTAAGATCGCACCTCCATATACCTCGATGTTGACCTGTGCATAGCGGTTTGTCACGACATCACAGGACGGCTTAATGCGCAGACACGGAAAATCCGTATGTGCCGCTGCAATGCGCACTGCAGGTTTTTCCTCTTTTTTCATCTCATCTTCCGGAATCGTAAATGCGAACAATGTGGTATCGTGGTGATCCACATAATAACGTCCACCCGCTTTTAGATTCCATTCTTTTTCATAAGCTATCTTTTCAAATCCGGCATCCTCTAAACGTTTTTCACACGATTTTACCACATGTGCCGGAGATACTCCCTCTTTTAATAAATCAAATAAAACTGTTTGTTCGTTCATTGTATTTCCTCTTTTCTGTCATACTGATTAAAACCACTCCTATTCTACTATAAAATCAGAAAGATTACATCCTTTATTTTGTTTCCGGGTGTTTTATGGTACAATGGGGATGTGATGTTGGAGTTTAAAGGTGGATCATGATACCTGCAGAAATTAAAATCCACCTTTAAACTCCAGCACCACACCATCAGCTTATGAAAGAGGTATACCGCATGTTAGCGCTCAATATCCCGGAACTTAAAAATTTTATGAATCAGCTTTTATGCTCTGATACATTCGATCATTTCTTATTAAAAGAAGCCACGATCCAGAAAGATGCTGTGTGGAATTTTGACGGAACGGTCACACCGGACTTTTATTCCAGTGAAGAATTAGAAGAACAGGGGTTATCCGGCCTTGCGTTTCTGCCCTACGGCAGAGTGCGCCAGCACTGCTTTGATCTGATCAAGGGAAAACGGACACCTGCTTATTTTAAGTTTGTTTTTCTGCTCTCACCGGACAATTTATCCCGCACGCTTGCCAGTATGCAGACGCCTTTTACACCACAGGATGTGACCGGCATGTTTTTGAATCTGAAGTTCCAGAATGGAAACCTTATGCTCACGACCGGTGTATCCTATCGTATCTTTTCCACCGATAAATCCTTAGAGCACGAATGGGACAGACTGGTTGAGATTTTTCTCAAAAACCACAATATTATTATTGAGAAATTAGGTTAAAAAATATCCGTTTTTTTCCTTTACTTTTCAAAACTGTTATGATATGCTCTAACTAGCTGTAAATACAGCTAGTAATATTTTTTGGAGGTACTTTTCAATGAACAAAGGTACAGTAAAATGGTTTAACAACCAAAAAGGATACGGATTCATCTCTGACGAGCAGGGCAATGATGTATTCGTACACTACTCAGGTCTGAACATGGATGGTTTCAAATCCCTGGAAGAAGGCGCTACTGTAGAATTCGAAGTAGTAGAAGGCGCTAAAGGACCTCAGGCAACCAACGTTACAGTAGTAAAATAATTACTACCAGCACAATCAGTAGTTTCACATGTACCTTTTTCTTTTTAAATAGAACCAGTTTTTATTTGTTAGATTAAGATATTGTAAACAATGGATTTAAAAAAGAGTGTCGGCTTTCCGGCACTCTTTTTTATGTTGTATTGAAGCAGAGCATAAAAAGTCCACATAAACTGGTCTGCTCATTTTTCACTTAACTGGCATTTTAAAATAAACCAGTGTGCGTTTAAGATAGGCATAAACAAATGACTGTTAAAAATCGGTCATACGAAACAAATGAGGAGAAAAGAATATGAGCACAACATCTACAACAGCTGCAAAAGCAGAAAATTCAATCGGTCAGGTACAGTTTCTGACTATCACGGCACTTTTCATCGCACTGACCTATGTATTTACCGCATTCGTCAATGTCAGACTTCCGATCACCGCAAACGGCGGACTGATCCACCTTGGCAACGTTCCACTTTTCATCTGCGCGATTTTATTTGGCAAAAAAAGCGGTGCACTCGCCGGCGGCATTGGCATGGGAC
>OLNI01001695.1_pt1 | contig 10651 bp, 8 predicted proteins | sample 1672921 | NCBI WGS metagenome assembly OLNI01 (sample SAMEA3136737, study PRJEB25190) | human gut metagenome | biome: human gut; feature: human-associated habitat; material: faeces | place: Austria | collected 2013 | reverse complement strand
ATGTGGTCGGTCAGACAAAGGTGATGGCCATCACCTTTGTCTGACCGACCACATGTTTGACAGGCGCTTTATCTTTGATCGTCTTGATAGGAGTAGGAGGAACTTCTTGCTCTGCCAAAGGCTTCACAGTCTCTCGTTCAACCACTTCAATATGGTCGATGATCAACTCGTCCTCTACGATCTCTTCTTTTTTATGTTGCTTGACAGTCTCTGCTGCTTTTTTGTCTCGTTTGAGACCATCGAATAGTCCCACAGGGACCCCCTTTCTTGACCGCGAACACAGTATACCTTGTTTAGTGTTTCACGTGAAACACTCGCCCAAAATGTTTCACGTGAAACATCGGGAGCCTGCTAGAACCAAAAGTGTTTCACGTGAAACAAATATAGAAACCGCGTTGGAAAACAAGGTAAACGGCGTGATATCCGCATAGACCTCACGCTAGAAACCTGCCATATGCACGTAAGACCACATCTGTACAATACTAGATAGGAAAAAGGAGGTTGCTGATGAATACCACGCGGCGCCAATTGCTCGCCCAGCGGGCAGAAAACATGCGTAATCAAATGACCTATCCCGAGCGAAGGCTTTGGTTCTCGTTCTTACGAGAATATCCTACACCGTTCGTAGCTCAAAAAGTGATTGGATCATACATTGTTGATTTCTATTGCAGAAAGGCGCGTCTCAGCATTGAACTGGACGGTGATAGCCATTATACCGAAAGCCAGAAGGAATACGACCGCGTTAGAACAACCTTTCTCGAAATGCTCGAGATCAAAGAGCTGAGATTCACTAATAACGAAGTAATGGAGAACCTCGAAGGCGTGTGCGAAGCGATCCACGCTGAAGTCCTCAAGCGTCGTAACGACGTTCACGGAAGCCTATTCCAAAAAATGAAGGACAAACATTAGACTCCGCTGGATCCGAATTCAATTCACTATCTGCGTTGTCTATGCGAGAACGCGGCGTTTGGCGTTTACTCTGGATCCGAGCTAAATGCGCGTAGGCTGCGTGTTAGAACTGAATGGAATCCGCGTAAGGTTAGCGCTAGATTCTAATACAGAATGTTTCACGTGAAAACATTCTGTATTAGAGCGGGCGCTTTTGTGCGAGACCCGTTTTGCGCGGAAGCTTCACTTGCGGAGTACCCGCTTTTTCAAAGCAAATGATCCGACGACAGTTCTCGCCAAGCGTAACAGTACGATCGGATACGAGCTTCATCGCCAAACGGTCTTGCAACAACACGGCATGATCCAGCTCTTCATCGGACACATTAGCCTTATAGCAAATGAGCCTTCCGCCTTCCTGCAGCAAAGGGCTGGCGAATTCCATGAGTATCGACAGCTGAGCAAGCGCCCGAGCGGTCACCGCAGCGAACGAGGCAGGTTCTTCACGAGCAAGGTCTTCGATTCGGCCGGTATACACATCAACGTTATCAAGACCTAACGTTTGCACCATCGAAGCGAGGATCGTGGTTTTCTTACCGACGGAATCAGCTAGAAGCGTAGAACGACCGCTCTCTATAGCTAGGGGAATACCCGGATAACCTGCCCCTGATCCAATATCGACCATTCGACCTTCCGGTGCTTCTCTCAATTCAGGCAGACCAACTAAAGAATCCTGCACGTGGAGAAGCATCCCTTCATCCCATGTCGAAATACGCGTGATGTTGGTGGTCTTATTGGCCTCGATAACCAACTCCAGATGGCGTTTCAAAAGATCCTCGCGCATGTTCACTCCTCTACAATTGAATGCCCTCAGTATAGAGGAATGTTTCACGTGAAACATTCAAATCACGACGTTTCAAATGTTTCACGTGAAACATTTGAGCGAAACGCACCTCAGGTAAGAGTGTTTCACGTGAAACACTCATGACGCGAAACAGACTGAGGTTAGACCATTGTCTATTGTTTCACGTGAAACACTCACGACAATAAACCGAGCTCTTGACCCTTTTCTAATGTTTCACGTGAAACATTTAGCGTAAGGACAAAGGAGAATCAGGTTTAAGGCGATTCGCTTTCGAAACACGAAGGGAGACGGGGGAACCATCATCGAAAATCTCGATTGAAAGGAACTTCTAATGTTTCACGTGAAACACTAAAAACAAAAACCCGCACCTTTCGATGCGGGTTTGCGGCTAAACCGAGACTTACAAGTTTAGCGAGGAAGAATCACCACATGACGGGCGCTGCCTTCGCCTTCAGATGCCGTCTCCACACGGTCGTCGTCGCGCAGGCAGATGTGCACGATACGACGCTCGTACGGCGTCATCGGACGAAGCTTGATGCTGCGGTTCTGGCTAGCTGCGCGGTTCGCGGAAGAACGGGCAATCGATTCCAGCTTCTCGCGCTGACGGCTCTTGTAACCTTCGACGTCCACGATGACCGGGTAACGGAACCCGATGGTGCGCACGGTAATCGCCGACACGAGGAACTGCAGGGCATCGAGCGTCTTGCCGTGACGGCCAATCAGCACCGCCAGATCGTCGCCCGTGATGTCGAGGATCAGCTCGCCTTCGTCGCCTTCGTACTCGTCGATGGTCACTTCGCCCACCTCGAAGTACTTGAGAATATCCTGGAGCGCTCCGATCGCCGTATCGGCAATACGATCCAAATCTTCGTCGGTCAGTTCAGCGGGTTCCTCATTAAGAGGCTTCTCATCAACCAATTCTTCAGCCATGACAGACTCCTCAATGTTTCACGTGAAACAATCGCGGTTACTTGCGCTTCGTCGTATCCTTCTTGGTCGGACGGGGCTTCTTCTGCTTGCGGGTCACGTCCACCTCGATAGGCTTCACCTCGATGGTTTCAGCGGCCTCGGCGTCGCGCTTCTTCATGATGCGCATGGAGATCTGCTGCTGCGCAATGCCCATGAGGGAGGACGCGCCCCAGAACAGAAGCACGCCGGCGGGCGAGCTCCAGCTGATCCAAAGCATGAACACGCTCATCACAGCGGCCATGATCATGGTCTGCTTGCGCTGCGGGTTGTCCTTGTTTCCCATCTGCATGAGAACCATGGGCAAAAACGTGGCGCCCGCGAAGATCACCATAAGGATCAAATAGGGAACAAACGTTCCAAAACCAACGGCCAGAGCCTCAGAAGGCCTCATAACCAAGCTGGGAACCAGGTTGTAGAACTCGTAGGTGGTGCCCGATGTGCGCGAACCCATCTCGCTGAGCACTTGTAACAACGCCATGAAGATAGGCATCTGCAGCAGCATGGGCAGACAGCCCGCCAGCGGGTTGAACTTCACCTCGGCGTAGAGCTTCTGCATCTCTTCTTGCAAGCGAGGCTGATCGTCAGCGTACTTGCGCTGCAGCTCCTGCATGAGCGGCTGCACCTTCTGCATCTGAAACGACGATTTCGTCTGCTTGTGCATCAAAGGTGAGATCAGAATACGGAAGATGACCGTCACGATGATGATGGCCAGGCCCCAGTCGCCGCAGAAGTCATAGAAGAAATGGATAATGTCGAATATCCAGTCCTTAAATACGTCCCACATGTTCAGTTGTTCCTTCCTCTATACCAAAGAAGCCCGTGCGACGACCTCAAGGAACAGGATCGTAGCCGTGCGAACCCCCCGGACGACAACGTAGCACACGCTTCACCGTGAGCTTGAGACCCCGGCAGAACCCGTAGCGCTGGAAGGCTATGAGCCCGTATTCGGAGCACGTCGGCGTGAAGCGGCAGCAAGAAGGGAACAGAGGGGAAATGGCAGCGCGGTAGAAGGTGATGAGAAACACCGCCACTTTGCACGGCACCTGTTTCAGAAATGCCTTCATTCCTCTCGTCCCTAACGTAATTCAGCCCGCTTCAACGTCTCGGCACATGCTGTATGCACTTTACTATAAGAACCCCTCATGATACCCGACTTCGCGAGAAATATCACATCGTAGCCCGCCCACGGACCACCCAGTTCGTGACATACGGCTCGCATGCGTCGTTTAGCGCTGTTGCGCCATACCGCATTCCCTGACTTTTTACCCGCAATAAAAGCAACACGACCTTGCTGGCCGTGCTGCTTCGTGGGTAACACTATGAACGTAAGGTACGGCGTATGCAGACGCTTACCGCATGAGAACAGATCGGAGATATCCCCGCGGGATTTAATGGTCTCCAACCTAAAGCTCTCTTTACACGCAGAGACGCTTGCGCCCCTTGGCGCGACGAGCAGCCAGCACCTTGCGGCCGCCCTTCGTCGACATACGAGCACGGAAACCGTGGCACTTAGCCCGCTTACGAGTGTTAGGTTGATACGTGCGCTTCATATTGATTCCCTTTCATGGTTTTAGAGCAACCTCGAAAGTATAGCTCACGTTACCGGGGAGTCAAGGAAAACTCACAAGAAGGGTTCATGATTTTTTCCAGGTCGCTTCGAATAGAACGAACCCAAGGGAAGGTCTCTTCGCCGTGGAAAACCTCGAAAGTTTGTTCTGAATGTCCTCGACCATGCTTGGATGGCTATTTTTTCAACCGTTTTCCTCTTTTTCGCACAGCTCGATTGTGGAAAATGTTGAAAACTCTCGATTCATTCGAGAGCCGTTGTGGAAATCTCTAACGTCATCGGTTTGTCAAGGGATATTTTCTCATTCTTTTACAAGCCTCTCATCAGGCATAAAAGGTGATCGTAGTTATTAACAAAGCTTTGACCTGGTGTTATATATTGCTTGCCGGGTGATTCACCCATACGACCGGGCAATATGTTACCCAATCTTCACGTAAACGAATTCAAACGGTCACGTCCTGCCGGAGGACGCGTTTCGGCCCAGGAAGCGCCAATCCGCTTGGAGGCTATCAACATTTTTGCACGTTTTTCACCAACGTTCGTACGTTTTCCAGAATACGTTCTTCAACGTTTTCCACATTTTCTGAATAGAAAGTGGAAAACGTTGAAAAGCCCATGTGGAAAGCAGTGCAGGATTTAGAAATAGATGAATACATAGTTTTGAATGCTATGAATTCCCTAGGTGGATAGATTCAGAATCGAAAAAACGCTACAATGCCTTTGAATGTTGCTGAAAAATGCTGAATATCGAATCTGAAAACGGAACACCATTGGACAACCAGATTGAAAAAGCAGATCATCAGGATGAAACCGCTGATGAAAACGTGGAGCCTTTCGACTACACGCATGTACACGCCGTAGCGCGCATCGCGCTGTATGACGATCTTCGCAGCGCCCCGCGCGTGACGGAGATACACCCGGCGCCGACGGCTGAATTCATTGAAAGCCTTGCTTCGAAAATTTATGAACAGGCTAAAAACGCCGGAGGGACCATTCCGTACACCGTCATCCGCGAAGTATCGGAAAACTTCATCCACGCGCGTTTCGCCGAGGCTACCGTGTCCATCCTGGACGAGGGCAATACCATCCGTTTCGCCGACCAGGGCCCGGGCATACCTTATAAGGATCAAGCGCAGATCCCCGGGTTCACATCCGCCGTGGAGCCGATGAAACACTATATTCGCGGCGTGGGGTCGGGCCTGCCCATCGTGAAAGAGTACCTCGATTTCTCGCACGGCACCATCACCATAGAGGACAACCTGGGAACAGGCGCCGTAGTGACCATCAGCCTGCGTGCGGGCGAGGCGACCGATATGCCGCCCGTCGACCAATCGAGCGCGCTTCACCCTGCATCCGCGCAACCATCGGCCATGGAACCCGCTTACCCGATGCACGAGGCGCCGCAGCAGCTGCAGCAGCAGATTCCTCCCCAGCAGCCGATGCAGCAACCCGCCTACCCGGCGCAATACGGATATGCAAACCCACCGTATCCGCAGGAAGCCGCGCCCGCACGACCGCCTTACGGTTACGAGCCCGAACCGCAGTACGCGCCCCCGCGCTATGCGCAGAATCCTTACGCGGCAGGCGCGCCCTACTATCCCCAGCACGGTGCCCCGGCTCATCGCGCTCAGGGCATGGGCATGCAAGCCCAGCATGCGATGGCGCCGCTTATCCCCCCGTTGTCGCAACGCGAACGCGACTTCCTGCCCATCTTCCTGAGCGAAGGAGCCCTGGGAGTAACGGACCTGTCGCGTTTGACCGGCGTGCCGCAATCAAGCACGTACGTGGCGCTGTCGAAATTAGAGGAAGCCGGGCTTATCGAGAAAACGGTCGGACAGAAGCGCATTCTGACCGATCTGGGATACCACGTGGCAAATTCCCTATAATCGGCCTTTACCCGGCTTCGATCTGTTAATACAATCGAAGCGGCGGCGGGTGGCGCCCGCTTGACGCACGAGAGAGATGTTTCACGTGAAACATTCGCGATGCCCCCATCAAGGAAGCAAGCTATGAACAGCGAAAAACTCGAGCAGGTCTGGTCCGAAGTATGCGGCCAGGTGAAAAGCTACAACAATATCGATCCGTCGCAGATCAACGCGTTCTTCTCACGCCTGCATCCGCAGGCTATGAGCGACGGGTTCCTCATGATCACCGCGGACAACGACTTTATAAAGACATGGATCGAGCGTCATTATATCGAGTTCATCAAACGCGCGCTGAACGACCTGTACCACATGCCGTTCACCGTGATCATCGAAGTGGACATCACAGCCGCCGAACCTCCCGCTCCGGCGCCTGCTCCTCCCGCCGCGCAGGCAGCCCCGGCGGCAACCATGGCGACGGCGGCAGAAACGCCTGCGCCCGTCAGCCCTCCGCAGCCCGCGCCGGCTCCTGCCGCGAATGCCGCCAGTTCGCCGCAAATCGACGCAGGCCGTCCCGAAGCGCATAGAGGGGCGGCAGGGGAAGAGGTCGCCGGCGTCGGCGCGAAACGAGAAATAGCGCTCGACGGCCCCGACAGCCCCGCATCCACGCTCACGTTCGAGAACTTCGTTATCGGCGATTCGAACCGCATGGCGTACTCCATGGCCGTGGCCGTGGCCGAGATGCCGGGCAAGGCCCACCTGAACCCCCTGTTCATCTACGGGAAGTCGGGCCTCGGCAAGACGCACCTGCTCCGCGCCATCCAGAACTACGTGCACGAGACCATGCCCAACCTCTCCACCATCTACGTGGACTCGGCCGAGCTGCTGAGCGACTACATGGAGGCCAGCGCTGCGCACGACAAGCAGAAATCCAGCTACAAGAACTTCAAAACGCGCTACGAGGAAGCCGACGTGCTGCTCATCGACGACGTCCAGTACCTGCAGGGCAAGAAGCAGACGCTCGACATCGTGTTCCAGATATTCAACAAGCTCACCGGACAAGGGCGCCAGGTGGTGCTCTCGGCCGACCGCGCGCCGAAGAACATCGACATCGACGAGCGCTACCGCAGCCGCTTCAACTCGGGCGGCACATTCGACATCCAGCCTCCCGAGATCGAGACGAAGCTGGGCATCGTGAAGAGCTTCGTGGACGAGTACCGCGAGTCGGAAGGGTCGCACGACTTCAACATCCCCGACGACATCCAGATGTACATCGCGGAAAGCTCCAGCTCGAACATCCGCGAGCTGAAAAGCGCCGTCACGAAGGTGATCTACCAGATGACGTTCTTCAACCAGCCCGACCTCAAGCTTGACGACGTGCGCACGCTGCTGGAGAACCACTTCACCGGCGGCCCTTCGAAGCGCCTCACCATCGCCGACATTCAAAAGGAAGTGGAGAACTTCTACAAGGTGAGCCACGCCGACCTCGTGGGCAAGAAGCGCACGCGCAACATCATCTACGCGCGCCAGATAGCCATATACCTGTGCCGCCAGATGCTCGACCTGCCGTTCAACGACATCGGCAAGAAGTTCAACCGCGACCACTCCACCGTAATGTACTCGGTGACCAACGTCGAGGAGAAGATGAAGGAGAACCGCGAGCTGCGCGAGGAGCTGGAAGCGCTGCGCGGGCTCATCAACGAGATGTAGCGTACGCGCGTTCGGCGGAAAGATGACTGAAACATGACTGACAAGTTGCCGAAAAGCGGTGCAACCCTATGGAAAGATAATAAAAGCGATAATTGATGTTGAGGGAGGGCGCTCGGTCTGCACGATCGATTCAGGAAGAATTCCAAGGGTTGACATGCGATAACGTAGGTTTTCCACATTTCCACCGCCCTTATTATTACAACTATTAAAACCTTAGATATATTAGAGAAGATCAAGAGCAAAGAGCAAAACCCGAAAACCCGCATTCATACGTCATGCCGATCATACGCAATGTTTCACGTGAAACATTCGAACCTCTATAATGACGGCAGCGCTCGCTGCTTCTAGAGAAAGGGAACGTCTTGAAATTCAGCATCAACCAATCGGAATTGCAGAACGCGTTGTCCGTGGTGCTCAAGGGCATCGCAACCCGATCGACGCTTCCCATTCTGTCGGGCATCTACCTCGACGCGCACGACGACACCCTTACGCTTCAAGCGACCGACCTCGAGCTGTCCATCCAGTACTCGGTTGCGGCGCTCATCGAGGAGACGGGCAAGGCCGTGGTTCCCGGCAAGCTGTTCTCCGAGATAGTGAAGAACCTGCCCGACGCAGCCGTGCACGTGGCAGCCGAGGATGACTCGGCGGTCATCACGTGCGACACGGCGTCGTTCTCCATCAAGACGCTCGACGCGGAGGACTTCCCCGGATTCCCTCACGTGGACGTGCAGCAGGAAGTGTCCATTCCCTTCACGCAGTTCGCTTCCATGGTGAAACGCGTGGCGCGCGTGGTGTCGAAGGACGAGAGCCGCGCCATACTCACGGGCGTGCTGATCACGCTCGAGGACACCACGCTCAAGATGGTGGCCACCGACTCCTATCGCCTCGCCATCACCGAGGCCGAGCTTCCCGAATCCAGCGCCGAGGAGTTCCAGGCGGTCATCGCGGGATCGTTCTTGCAGGAGATATCTTCGCTGCCGCGCTCGGAGGACGACCTCAAGCTGGCGCTGGCTGAGAACCAGATCGTCGTCACGTACCATGACACCGTATTCATCAACCGCCGCCTGGAAGGCAACTTCCCGAACTACCGCCAGCTGCTGCCCGATTCCTACGCCACGCGCGTGAGCATGGACGTGGGGCACCTCGTGGCCGGCGTGAAGCGCACGTCGCTGCTGGGGCAGACCAGCTCGCCGGTGCGCTTCGACATCAACATGGCGTCGCAGACCGTGCAGCTGTCCGCCGTGGCGCAGGACGTGGGCTCGGCCCAGGAGACGCTGTCGTGCGAGGGCGAAGGCGAGGACGTGGAGATCGCTTTCAACTACGCCTACGTGTTGGACGGGCTGTCCTCGGTGAGCACCGACAACGTGTTCCTCGAAGTGCAGTCGTCCATGAAGCCCGGCATCTTCAAAGCTGACGAGGGCGAGAACTTCCTGTACCTCGTCATGCCCGTGCGCATCGCGTAAGGACGCGCGCGGCATATCGTGGATCTGGCCATCGCCCATATCTCGTTTCTGAACTTCCGCAGCTACGAGGCGTTCGATCTCGACGGCATCGGTCCGCTCACGGTGCTCGTGGGTCCGAACGCCGCGGGGAAGACGAACGTCGTCGAGGGAATAGGCCTGCTGACGGCGCAATCGTCGTTTCGACATGCGCCCGTCGACCAATTGGTGCGCGCCGGGGCTCCCTTCGCGCGCTTGACGGCCGACGTCACCGACGGCAGCCGTCAGCTTGAGCTGGCGGTGCAGATGGCCGAGGGCAAGAAGAAGCACCTGCTGAACGGGAAGCCCAAGCGCACAGCCGACCTGAAGGGCCTCGTACCGTCCGTGACGTTCACGCCCGACGACCTGGAGCTGGCGAAAGGGGCCATGTCGGTGCGCCGCGCCGCGCTGGACGCGCTGGGCTCGCAGCTGTCGGCCAACCACTACCTCATCCGGCGCGATTACGAGAAGGTGCTGCGCCACAAGAACCGCCTGCTGAAGGACGAGGCGCCGGCTGCGCTGGTGGGGGCGATGAACGAGACGCTGGTCACGTGCGGCGCGCAGCTTTCGTGCTACCGCGCCGCGCTGTTCGAGAAGCTGGCGGCTTCGATGGCGTCGTACTACGCTGAGATCACCGACGGGCATGAGCGGCTGGACGCGGGCTTCGTCCCTTCGTGGGAAGAGCACGATCCCCTTTCGTTCGCCACGCGCACGTTCGGGCGCGACGAGGCGCGCGAGGCGCTGGCGGATGCGCTTGCACGCCGCGGCGGCGAGGAGCGCGTGCGAAAGCGGGCGCTCGTGGGCCCGCATGCCGACCGCATCGAGTTCTTCATCGACGGCAAGAACGCCGCCCTGTTCGGCAGCCAGGGGCAGCAGCGTTCGGTGGTGCTGGCGTTCAAGCTGGCCGAGGCCACGCTGATCCAGGACATTTTGCGCCAAAAGCCGGTGCTGCTGCTGGACGACGTGATGAGCGAGCTGGACGCCGCGCGCCGCCGCGCGCTGGTGGCGTTCATCTCGGGCGACATCCAGACGTTCATCACCACGACGAACCTCGCCTACTTCGACGACGACCTGCTGGGCGGCGCTCGCATCGTAGAGCTGGAGAAACCGCGCGTAACCAGTGAAACTCCTGGTGAGGATCGAATGTTTCACGTGAAACATTCGCCGATCGACGCGCAATCGGCGCGCGGGGAGGCCGAAGAGCGCGATGGGCAGCCGTCCGATCCGGCCGAACAACCTTCGGCGCGAATCGAGGGGGACTCATGAGGAAGCTGGGCGAGAGCATCAACGAGCTGATGGCCGCGCTGGCCGCCGG
>OLNI01001691.1_pt1 | contig 10678 bp, 8 predicted proteins | sample 1672921 | NCBI WGS metagenome assembly OLNI01 (sample SAMEA3136737, study PRJEB25190) | human gut metagenome | biome: human gut; feature: human-associated habitat; material: faeces | place: Austria | collected 2013 | reverse complement strand
GATAGGCATTTGTGCTGCGTGTCTGTTCAGCAATTTTCTCAAAAATGCTCTCGATCATGGACAAAATGGTACTTTCAATTTCTTCAAGAGAGTGATAATTGTAAAGAAACTGCAGACTTTCTGTATAATCGATATAACAAGATGCCGGTATTTTTTTATCATTACAATGTTTTATGATGATCAGAGTAATCTTGTTTAGCCAGGAATGCAATTCATAATAGGAAGGTTGTTCATTACGCACGTAATCCATAAAGGAATAGACAGCATCTCTCGTATTCAGTAAATTGCTGCCGGTCAGCTGCAACTGTAAATTCTGGTATATAGAGTATGGAAAGGTGCACAAAGTTTGATCCTGATATATGTGTATGGGATCCTTTGAGTAAAAAAATTGTGTCAAGGCTGAAACGCCACTGTAAAATGCATTTTTAAGCGTGTCATCATGATCGCTGTGGTATATTCCCGCGCAGATTTCCAATCCGGGGTTAAATTTCCATAAGAGTCTTTGTACCTGTTTTTTCAGAAACTTATCATCTAAATCCTCTTTTTTTAATAAAATACAGTAAATCTTTTCGCAGAATAGAAAAACATGATGCTCGGATGAAATTCCGGCAGCAAACTTTTGCAGCACCGTTCTGTAGTTGAAAATCTGGCTGCTGAATTCGCTGTTGCCAGTCAATAGTAAGAACCATGCTTGCGGAAATGTAAATCCACATTGTTTTTCCAGTATTTGAATCTTCTGCTTTTTATTCGAAGCAATGGCTTCAGAAAACAACAGATCTAAAAACTGGTCGTATTCTGACTGGGTGAGATTATATTCACTAAGAGGATCCGCCAGTCGGAAAAAATTTTCTACGCTTGTAATGACTGCATCGAATTCGGAGGGAAGAATAGGCTTCAATATATATCGAAATACATGATGCTCAACTGCTTTCTTGGCATAGGAAAATTCCGAGTATCCGCTTATGATAATGATAGGAATGGTTCCGTTGTTTTTGCGAATTCTGCTAATTAGCTCAAGACCGTCAAATTTGGGCATGCGTATATCGGTAACAACCAGATTTACTTCCGGATGTTGTTGAAGATAGTCTAATGCAAGGCTACCATCTTCAAACAGACCATCTATCTCCCATCCTGGGGAATGATTTTTAAAAATTTCGGCAATTCCATTGCGACTTTGTACTTCATCATCAATGATAATCACATGATTCATAGGTTTTCCTCACTTCTGAACAGGCAATTTTATGATTACTTTTGTACTTTCCATAATGCGTGATGTAATTTCTATACCATATGACTGACCAAACCGCTGTTTTAAATAGGTATTTGTATTTCCAATTCCTATGCCATCATTTTTACCATGAAGCACGGAATGTATCAGAAGATCTGACATGCCCTTTCCGTTATCTTCTATAGTTATGAAAATGGAATTATCCTTAGTAAATATGCTGAGGATAATAATACCACCCTGATGAATTTCAGAAAAACCGTGCAGCAATGAATTTTCTATAAACGGCTGCAAAATAAAACGGGGTATTTTATACGATTGCATATCCGGTTCAATATGATAATGTATTGTAAAAGAATCCTGAAACCGGATCTTTTGAATATACATATAATTTTTCAACCAGGATAATTCATCATTTATAGTGACAAAATCATTTTCTTTGATAATGCTGTATCGCAAAATATCAGAAAGCGCATTTATAATATAGGGTACTTTGTCTGCATTTCCATTTTGGGACATCCAGCTGATGGAATCCAAAGTGTTATATAAAAAATGTGGATTCAGCTGTGCGTGGAGCAGAGCAAGCTGCTGTTTTGCTTCTTTTTTTGAGTATTCTTTTAACTGCTCCACCAGAGTCAGAGTACGCTGGCTCATAGACTGGAAAGAATCATATAAATTGCCGATTTCGTTGTGGACAGGATAAACTGGTGAAGGAAAGTAGTTCAAATAATCCTGTTCCTGCATAATAACGGAAAGACGGCGAATCGGCGTAATAAACTGTTTGGTGAGCATGAAGAAGATCAGGCATAAACACAAAAAATCCACACCACAGATCAATAACAGTAAAGTTTTAATGAACTGTGTTTTGCTTTCTATATTTGAAAATGGTAGAAAAGAGTAACAATTATATTCTAGTGTATCAATCTGTGAATTAAAACGATAATATTTCTCACCGTTTATAGTTACAACAGAGTAAGAATATGGGGGCGTACCAAGCACGTCGGTGGAAATAATGTCTCCAATATGATAATTCAGATTCTCCTCCTGATAACCCCATATTAATGTATTGTTTTGGGTTGTCAGGAAAAATGTGGAATCGGAACTGAAATTGGAAAATATAAGGATATCTTCAAAGGAAGCGATATCGACTTCAACTAACAAAATTCCAATAGGCCGGAAGTTGTGTGTCAAACTTCGTAAAAGGCGACCATAATAAATGGACGTATTTGAAGCAGGGTATTTACGCTTACTGGTATGTGTAATGGGATTAGATAAAACACCTGATCCATTATGTGCATATATTTTCTGTAAAAAATCAGGATCCAGGGAGTTTATATGTATAGCATTACTGTACCCGTCATTCCAGTATAAAGTATCTCCTGCCATTGTTGTAAGAGATACTGACAAAATCATGTCATCTGTTCTCATTAATGAATCAATAGCAGGCTGGATTCTTTTTTTATCAGGAGAGGATAATAATGTTGCTTGTCCTTTTTCCAGACAGCTCATAATATCATCATTGTAGTAAATTGAAGCGGTGAGATTGTTAAAGTAGGTGAGTTTCTGATAAATATTGGATGTAACTAATTTTAATACCTGGATCTGGGATTCGATTTCAGCATTCAGGGCATTTTGAGTTTGGAAATGATAAAGTAGCAATGCTGTAACTGTCATAGGAATGAAAGCTATAAACAGAAAAATGATGAGTAATTGCTTTTTTAGTGAAATGCCTGCTTTTTTCATGTTATATTTCCCCATATAGTCAATCATTGATTCATTCGATGAAATTATTATCCTATCTGAGATCATTATACTATATCAAATCAAAAATAAAATCCAGAAAAAAGTGCACCATTCAAAAAAAGTGGTATTTTATGCAATAATCCGGCAAGGTACAATAAGCTCACAAAACAAAGCCGCTGCGTCGGGGGTATAAAGGTATAAAGGAGGTACTTATATGAAGAGAAAAGTAGCAGCATGTTATCTGAAAAAGGGAATGGCGTATTGTCTTATGGGAGCCATGCTCTTAGGTCTGAGTATCGGGACTGCCGGATGTGGAAAAGAGCAAAAGGGAACCCAGGAAGCAGAAGGAAATACTGAGATCCAGGAAGTGGAAGGTAATGATGGACCAATAGAGATTGTTTACTGGAATCAGTGGACACAGGAAGATGAGACTGCCTTTTTAAAGAAGTACGTAGAAGAATACAATAGTTCCCAGGATAAATATCATGTATCGTTTCTGGCTATTCCGTATGAAGAGTATACGACTACAAAGCTGGCCACTGCATTTGCTACCAATGAAGCTCCGGATATCTTTGAGTGTAGTCCGGCAATCATTAACCAGTACCTTGATGCAGGTGTATGTGAACCACTGGATGATATTATTACCGATGAAATAAGAAATGATTTTACAGATGCAGCATTTGACCGGGTGTCGAGAGATGGGAAAATTTATGGAATTCCGTTAGACAGTGATCTGGTGGCATTATACTACAATAAAGAAATACTAGAGCAGAATGACATTGATCCACCGACAACGTGGGCGGAACTCAAAGATGCGGCAGCAAAGCTGAATACAGCTGATTATGCCGGATTTACCTTTGAAGTTGATAAGGGTGATTGGCAGTGCTTTACCTTCTATCCTTTTGTGTGGATGCAGGGTGGAAGCCTGTTTACATCGGATGGTATGGCGAATTTAAATTCTGAAGAAGTTGTAAATGCATTGCAGTTATGGAAGGATCTTCTGGATTCCGGAGACTGTAATGAGACACCTGGAAGATCTGTTTCAGATATTTCAATTCTGACAAATGGAGAGACAGCAATGCAGATTAACGGCAGTTGGTCGGTTCTTCGTGTGGATTCAGAAAAGTATGGTGTTGTGCCATTACCAGCAGCAACGGCAGGAGGTGATACAGCCAGTGTTGCAGGTGGGTGGAACGTACTGGTAAGTAATCAAAGCAGTGAGGAAAAGATAGCAGGAGCCAAAGATTTTATTTCATGGATGTGGCTGAATGTAGATCATGTGACGGAATTTGATACAAAAGCCAAGTTTTCATATTGTATGAGAAACTCTGTCATTGAGGCAGGTGCGGAGGTATATCAGAGCAATCCAAATGCCATAGTATTTTCTGATGAGGTATTACAGACAGCAAAACCTGAAATTGCATTATCCGGAGAAGCAAAAGAAATTGTATCTACCATGATTCAGGATGCACTTTACAATATGAGTGCAAAAGAAGCGGCAGATATTGCACAGGAAAGTATGCTGAAATATCAGGAAGCAAACGGAGCAAGATTCGGCGGCTGAAATAACAGGAAAAGCAGACATTGCAGGCAACTAGATATTTGATTTTTGTCCTGCTGTGAATAACAGCAGGACAAGATACAGGAGGTTTGAGTTAATGTGGGAAAAAAGCATAAACGTATAAAACGGGAGACTCTGATTTCTTATCTGATGATTGCGCCAGAAATGATACTGATGCTGATTTTTATTTTCATACCGATCGTGTATGCATTTTATATAAGCCTGTTTGACTGGAATGCAATGGGAACAAAAACATTTGTCGGAATCAGTAATTATTTAAAAATGATGCAGGACTTAACTTTCAAAAGCAGTCTGCTGGTTACTGGAAAATATGCTTTGATATATGTTCTGACTGTCTATGTTCTTTCTCTTGCGGCAGCAGTTTTTGTAAACTCGATCAGAAGCAATAAGCGGCAGCAGGCATGCAGAATAGGCATATACCTGCCCAATACAGTGTCGCAGCGACCTTATGGACATTCCTGTTCAATTCAAGAAATGGATATATCAATAAAATTTTAGATGGAATAGGAGTCGGAAGACAACTCTTTCTGGGATCAAGGTCACAGGCACTGATATGTGTTGCGATTGTAGGAATATGGGTAGTTTTTGGCTACAATATGATCATCTTTTTATCGGCTTTAAAAGATGTGCCAAGTGAATATTATGAGGCAGCTAAAATAGATGGAGCAAATGCTGTGCAAAGATTTTTCAAAATAACTCTTCCATCTATAAAGGGAACGACTATTTTTGTATTGGTTACATCACTGATTGCATCCTTTCAAGCGTTTGATCAGATCAGAGTCATGACATCCGGGGGGCCGGGCAAGACAACGGAGGTAACGGTGTACTATATTTTCCAGTTGGCATTTGAACAATATAGATTTGGATATGCTTCCACGATTGCTGTGTCCTTGTCACTGATCATTATGGTGGTTACTGTCATACAGATGAAATTGCTTAGGTTTAAGTAGGTGATATAGTGAAAAAATATGGAATATTGTTAGTAAAGAGTTTGGTCGGATGTGTATTTCTGGCTTTTACATTGTTCCCGATCGTTTTACTCATAAGCAGCTCGCTTAAAATAGATACAGAAGTATTTGATTATCGGATCATCCCCAAACATATTACTCTTGATGCTTATAAGCAGGTGTTTAGAATTCTAGATATTTTTACGGGAATTAGAAACTCGTTGTTTGTGGCAACTATGGTGACTGTATTAGCCCTGATTGTACATTCGATGGCTGCTTTTGCATTTGCAAGACTGGAATTTCCAGGGAAGAAGGGAGCATTCATGTGGGTTCTGAGTACCATGATGATTCCTTTTCCGGTAATCATAATTCCTTTGTTTTTTATAATCAAAAGTCTTGGACTGGTGAATTCGCTTTGGGGCATGATACTTCCTATGGTTCCGCATGCATATGGCGTATTCCTTTTTAGGCAATACTTTATGGAAATGCCGGATTCTCTGTATGAGTCAGCCAGAATCGATGGATGTTCGGTATTTCAGACTTTTAGAAAAATATATGTCCCGCTTGCAAAGCCCATGTTTATTACATTAGGTGTATCCTTTTTTGTCACAAACTGGAATTCCTATTTATGGTCTACTATTGTAGCGCAGGACGAAACTAAATATACAATCCAAATACAGATTGCAACTTTGATGGGATCTCTGAGAATTTCATGGAACCAGATTTTAGCAGCATCTGTGATTGCGATTGTTCCGACTGTTCTGTTGTTTGGTGTACTTCAGCGTTATTATCTTGAAGGCATTAAGACAACCGGGATGAAAGAATAAATTATATTATTTATATACATAAAGGAGGATTTTTATATGTTAGGAAACGAAATGTTTAAATTTCCAGAGGGCGTTGTATCAAGATGGGCGAGTTATGAGAATCCAGATGGAGCAAAAGGCGCGGGAGGAAAGGAAAGAAATGGCAGAAAAGGGGCTGCCTGGTTTACACTGAATCCCGGTGAAGAATTTGTTTTAGCTCATGCTGAAAATACAAGTGGCGTTATTCGTCGTATCTGGATTACGATCAACGATCAGACTCCGGAGACTTTAAGGGGACTGAAACTGGAGATGTTTTGGGATGGCTGCGATAAGCCGGCAGTGAGTGTTCCTTTTGGTGATTTTTTCTGTGTTGGACTTGGAAAAGTTGCAACTTTTAAGAATGCATTATTCTCAAATCCGGAAGGACGTAACTTTAGTACCTATATTCCAATGCCATTTAAGACAGGTATGAAGATTACGGTTACCAATGAATCCAGTGTCCTGATCAAGCATTTTTATTATGATATTGATTATACTCTGGGGGACAAATTTACGGAAGATACACTGTATTTTCATGCTTACTTTAACAGAGAGAATCTTACAAACTTGAAAAAGGATTTTGAACTTCTTCCGTATGTGGAAGGAAAAGGCAGATATCTGGGAACGAATATGGGAGTAAGATGTAATACAAAATTATACTCCGATACATGGTGGGGAGAAGGCGAATTTAAGGCATATATTGATGGAGATACCGATTACCCGACCATCTGTGGAACCGGAGTGGAAGATTATATCGGAACGGCATGGGGACAAGATTATTATTATGATCTGTATTGTGGCTGTCCGGTATATGATAAGACAAATATGGAGTTATGTTTCTATCGGTTCCATGTTCCGGATCCGATCTACTTTAACAGTAATTTTAAAGCAACTATACAGCAGATCGGAGCTGTTGATAGAGATGATTATTTCCATCATGCGCAGCTGTTGTATAAAAATCAGATGGCAAATAATCAGGTGATTTCGGTGGATGGAGAACCTGTAGATTTTACCAATATTCCGATGCTGGATGGAAGACCACTTTTATTTGAAAGAGAGGATGACTGGTCTTGCTGTTCCTATTTCTATTTGGATAAACCTATGAATAATTTGCCGGAATTAATGAATGTTTCGGATCGGACAAGGGATTTGGTTGGCCGCCGTGGCTTTATGGGAAAATATCCTCAGGAAATGCCGCTTTTTGATTGATGGGAGAAAATTAGTATGGTTAATAATAAAATTAAGGTTGGAATGGTTGGAATAAGCTTTGGAATGGAGTTTATTCCGATCTATATGAAGCATCCGGATGTATATGAGATAGCGATTGCTGACACGAATTTGGAACTGATTAAAACAGCCCAGGAAAAATTTGGAATCAGCAGTAAGGATTGCTATGATAATTATGATGACATGCTGAAAGATGACGCAATAGATGCAATCCACATTGTTACACCTCCGTCTACGCATGCTGAATTTTCCATAAAAGCTCTGAAGGCAGGAAAACATTGTGGGTGTACAATCCCGATGGGAATGAGTATTCAGGAGTTGGAAGATGTCATTAAGGCGAGAATAGAAAGCCAAAAACAGTATATGTTTATGGAAACAACTGTATTTGGGAGAGAGTATTTTTATGTGAAGGACTTGCTGGATCAGGGAAAGTTTGGAAAGATACAGTATATGACATGTGCTCATTATCAGGATATGGAAGGCTGGCCTTCTTACTGGGAAGGATTTCCACCATTGATGCACCCGACACATGCAATTGGAACCTGCCTTATGTTACTGAACGACTATCCAAAAGAAGTATATGCAAAAGGCTCAGGAAGAATCAGAGACGAACTGATATCCCAGTATCATTCACCATTTGCATTTGAAGCGGCTTTTGTAACAATGGAACACAGTGATGTTGCAATAGAAATGGAACGTTTTCTTTATGGTGTCGCCAGAAGCTATTCAGAATGTTTCAGAATATATGGAAGGGACATGAGCTTTGAGTGGCAGCAGCTGGCTTCTGAGAATCCGGTTATTTATACACGCACCGGAGAAATCCAGCAGGAAATGATGGATATTGATGGTGATCCGAACAGATATAACCGAGGCGGAGAAATTGTCGAAGAAAGAATAGAAGTCCCGGATTATGGATGCAGACTGCCGGATAGTATTGCCGGATTTACAACAGAAACTGTATATAACGATGAAAATACACATCTTTCATTTAAACAGGGAGGTGGGCATGGAGGTTCCCATCCTCATATGATACATGAATTTGTCCGTGCTATCATAGAAGATAGAAAGCCTGTAGTAGATGACATTGTTGGCGCTTACTGGACTGGCACAGGGATATGTGCTCACCAGTCAGCGATGGAAGGCGGAACGGTTGTTAAAGTGCCGGAATTTAAAAAATATCTCTAATACGTAATAGAATTGTAATCAATAGAAACTGGGGAATTCCTGTAGGGGATTCCCCTTTATTCTTTTGCTGTTCCTATGGGAATAGTATTTACATTTGCACAGGCGAACAGCCGTATATTGTGCAAGTTTTTCAATAAGAAAGCATTTGCATTAGAATGCTATTTCAGGTATAATAATCCGAGTATAAGTCTGCAAAAGGGGCAGACGTTTCTACCAACCGCCAAACTGGTTGACTACATTTTACGTAGTCAACCTTTTTTTATGAAAGAATATTTTATGGGAGGAAACATAATGTATGATGTTGTAATTGTAGGTGCAGGACCGGGAGGAATATTTACTGCATACGAATTATTAGAGAAAAGACCGGATTTAAGTATTGCTGTTTTTGAAATGGGAAATGAATTAACAAAACGCCACTGTCCGATTGATGGTGACAAAGTCAAATCTTGTATTCATTGTAAAAACTGTTCTATCATGAGTGGTTTTGGGGGTGCAGGTGCATTTTCTGATGGTAAATATAATATCACCAATGATTTTGGTGGGACGCTATACGAGTATATTGGTAAAAAATCTGCATTGGAATTAATGGAATATGTAGACAAGATCAATCTTGCGTTTGGTGGAGAAGGAACAAAACTGTATTCTACTGCAGGATCAAGTCTGAAGACACGCTGCATGCAAAATGGTTTACATTTATTGGATGCTTCTGTTCGTCATTTGGGAACAGATATTAACTATATTGTGTTGGAACATTTATATGATCATCTGAAAGAAAAGATTGATTTTCATTTCAATTGTTTCATTGATAAAGTAGAAAAACTGGATAACGGATATCGAATTTATCATGAAGATTCCTATTATGATGGTAAAGAATGCGTTATTTCCGCAGGGCGCAGTGGAAGTAAATGGATGGAAAATGTCTGTCGGGATCTGGATATTAATACGAATTCGAATCGCGTGGATATCGGAGTCCGAGTGGAACTTCCGGCAGGAATTTTTGCACATCTGACGGATGAATTATATGAAAGCAAGATTGTGTACAGAACCTCAAAGTATGAAGATTTGGTGCGTACCTTCTGTATGAATCCAAAAGGAGAAGTCGTAAACGAAAATACAAATGGCATTGTTACTGTTAACGGTCACAGCTATGAGGATCCGGCAAAGCAGACAAATAATACAAACTTTGCGTTGCTTGTTGCAAAGCATTTTTCAGAGCCTTTCAAAGATTCTAATGGATATGGAGAAAGTGTTGCTCGATTAAGCAATATGCTGGGTGGCGGCGTGATTGTCCAGCGTTTTGGGGATTTGATCAGAGGCCGTAGAAGTACAGAAGAAAGAATCAGCGAATCCTTTACTGTTCCGACTTTAAACGCAGCGGCAGGTGATCTGAGTCTTGTCCTTCCGAAACGTTTATTAGACGGTATTATTGAAATGATCTATGCTCTGGACAAAATCGCACCGGGAACTGCCAGTGATGATACCTTACTGTATGGTGTAGAGGTAAAATTCTACAATATGGAAGTGGAGCTGGACCACAACCTGATGACTCGCCATGAAGGACTTTATATTATTGGTGATGGCAGCGGTATTACTCATTCTCTGTCCCACGCTTCAGCAAGTGGAGTATATGTTGCGAGACAAATTATTTCAAAAATGTAGAGGTGACTGGGACGGAGCAATAAAAATTTATGGAAAAATGAGATTAAAAAGGCAGTGATTTCCTGTATTTAGGGCTAGTCACAGCGTCAGCGGCTTGGTACTATAAGGATAATACAATATTTTTCGGTAGTTGCACCTTTGTTTTATTTCATTTCAATGCAAAAGGAGAAGCTGCTATGCAGAAAAACACAGAACATATCCCGAACCGAGACGATGTTGGTACGGCGATTTTGCAGCATTTGGACGGCCTCCGTGGAATTGATAC
>OLNI01001689.1_pt1 | contig 10693 bp, 25 predicted proteins | sample 1672921 | NCBI WGS metagenome assembly OLNI01 (sample SAMEA3136737, study PRJEB25190) | human gut metagenome | biome: human gut; feature: human-associated habitat; material: faeces | place: Austria | collected 2013 | reverse complement strand
GAAAGTACCCGTTTTAGTACTTTCTTTTTTGGTGCGCCAACAGGGACTCGAACCCTAATAAAAATGGCTTAAATACTGATGTTTCGGTGCTTATGACGAAACATTGACGAAAAAATTATCATACTGCTATTATATGCGATAACTCTTCATCAATTTTTCGCATGATTTTTTGATTATTTTCTTTTGCTCGTCTGTTGCTGATATCGGTGTAAACATCCTTCGTTGTTGCCTCGTTTGCGTGCCCGAGCAATCTCTTAGCTTGTGTAATATCAATTCCTGCCTCGTTCAGAAGTGTAGCGTAATTGTGCCTCAGACAATGAGCCGAAATAACAGTAAGGTTATTATCGGTAGCATACTGCCTTAATCCCACATCGACACAATATGCATCCCATATCTTCTTGTAATGAGATTCAGAAAGCAATTCACCGTCTTTATCCGTAAACAGATAACCCTTTTTCTTTTTTGGAATGTGCAACATAAGCTGTTCGGGAATATATATATCTCTGATACCTGAGTCGGTTTTCGGAACTTTGAAAAAAGGTCGATTTCCCTTCCAAGACAAACTTTTAGTGATATGGAGTGTATTAGTATCTCTATCAATGTCTTCATAGCACACAGCTAATGCCTCGCCTCGCCTGCATCCAGTCATTAAGACGAACAATGCAAACAACCCAAAAGGCTTATCAACATTATCAAAGATTATTCTTATTTCTTCCTCTGTCGCAATTCTGCGCTTTGTTGACTTCTTCCCTTTCGCTTGGATATAATCACAGGGATTGCTTTCGATGCCAAAGTCCCCTTTTCTAATGGCATAAGAAAAGACACTCGAAAAGACCGCAAGGTGGTTTCTTTTGGTTTTTGTAGTGTATGATTGTGGTAAACTGTCAATACACCGTTGTATATCAGATGGCTTGATATTTGCGACCATAACATCCGAAAAAGTTTCCGATAACACTCTGAGTGCGTGAGAGTATCCGCTTTGCGTTGACTCAGATAATGTTGGTAGATACTCCTCTTTATAGTCTATCAACAATACACCAAGCTTTTGACTTTCCTCAACTTCCTGCTGATATAGCAGGATTTTTTTATTTAACTCGGCTTTAGTTTTACCGTAGAAGGTCTTTCGCTTACCATTAATGGTTATTGACTTCTCATATCTTCCATCGGCTCGTTTTTCGGACTTCTTTTCAATTTTCTTTCCACAGTAACAGCAAAACTTACTGTTAGTCGGAATCTCTTTCTTGCATTTCTTGCATTTTATCGTTGTTATTTTCATTTTCGGCATCTCCGTTGTTTCTTGGATAGCCGAAGTGAGCATCAACTCGTCTTGCAATGAAGAGAGTTAAAAAAGCGAAAACAATCATAACGATTGTTTCAAGCACACTTGCACAAAGTGCAGAACTTGCATCATATGGATTAGCATTCGACATTATTGATATTGATAGCGGTTTTTCAATTAGTGATAAAAACACAATGCCACCTATAACAACCACCCAAAACCATCCTGAATGTTTTCTTTCTTTTTTCATAGTTTTTTATCTCCTTTCGGCTATACTATTATTAGTATAGCATCTGCCTTAATAATTATTATAACTACACACAACAACATTTGTCAACACGAAGGAGTAAAATTTATGAATACAAAGTCAAAAATTATAGCACTTATCAACAATATTGAGGATGAACAACTTTTGAAATTCATTTACAATCTAATAACCAAAGTAATAATTGAGCATATTTAAACTGGTCGATTTACACCAGTTTAAAAGGCAAGTTTAAAAAGCAAATTAAAAAGGTGAGTAGGATTTTTCCTACCCACTTTTTTTGTTACCCGAAAACTTTTTTGAAGTAATCTTTGATTGCGGTTCTTTGCTCAGGTGTCAATTCAAGATATTCTCTGATTAACTTTTCGTCAAGGTCATCAATTGCGTATCTGCCTTTAATCGCTGTGATGATTGAGTCATCAGATTCCATCTTCATTTCACCGTTACCGTATTTGAGCCAGTCATAGTTGACATCAAATTGCTTGCAAATAAGTAATAATACTGATTCTTTGATTGAAACTCTATCTCTTTCAATATTATTTATTGTATCTCTTGTTGCTCCTAATTTTTCACCAAACTTTTCTTGACTCATTTTGTTCGTTTTGCGTACAAGCTTAATTCGCTCAGTAAGGTCACTCATATTGTCCCCCCTTTCACATATTATTATATCATATATTTTGAGTAAGTCAACCCAATAAAGAAAAATAAAATTTTATTTTTTTACTTAAAAGGGTTGACACACTCAAAAAATGGGTTTATAATGGGTTTATCAACCACGAAAGGGGATGCAAAATGAGTAAAATGGATAAACTCGTTGAGAATGTTACTCAGCGTGAAAAGGATGCCGAAGAATTTGCAAAAATCATTGATGAGGCAAAAAAGAAAGGTGCATCCGCAGATAAGATGGCTCTCGTTATGACAGCGTTCAAACTTGGCTATGCAGTCAAAGAGAGCGAGGTGATCAAGTAATGGCAAGAGAGAAAGAAACTTACCGTTTAATCCTCGACAGGCTCGATGAGAGGTTTCCTAATAGAGAGCTTATCTCGCAGAAAGATTTTGCGGATTTCCTCGGTAAGAGCCGATTCTTCATTTATAACAACTTTGAAGACATCAAGATTGTTGGTGGCTATCCCAAAACATCAATTGCGAAAATGCTTGCGAGGTGAGCCGATGTACGCATTTCTTATGTTATGTATTGTGCTTACAATGGGTGCAGTTTTTATCTGCGACAGCAAAAAATAAAGGAAGGATGAAACACTATGACGAAAAAAGAATTTATAGACAGCCTTAATGAAGAGGCTGTTATCATCAGCAAGGCTGAGTATGACAGACTGAAAGGCGGTGAGGGTAATGGATAAGTACGGTTGCGGTAACTGCGGTCATACTTGGTATGACAATGAAGAACCGACAAAATGTCCGAAATGCAAAGACTGGGATATATATCCTATTCTTGTATGTGAGGACTGCGGTCTTGAAGATGCAAAGGAAGATTTTCCTTACAACCGACTGTTTGACGGTATGTGTGCCGAGTGCTTTCAGAAGAGTATATCGGATAGTAAGATAGTTGATTACATCGTTTGGTGTGTTAAACTTTCCCTAAAAAATAAAGGATATAGTGATGTCAATGCTTGCGAGATTGTCGATTACTCATACAGTTTAGATTTAGACTATGGAACAGATAATGTTGCAATTTTCGCTTTGTTAACTAATCTTTATAGACTCTTACACTTAGAGGGTAAATGTAGAAATGAAAAGGAAAAAGCTATCTGTGAAAATGCTCGGGAATGGGCTTTCAATGATTTAGATAGCTTTTATGAATGGTGGTGTAAAAATGGAAAACAACAAAATCACAGTTAAACAAATCTTGGATATGGCAACCAAATACCAATTTTCAGATTGGCGACTTGAAGGAGCAAGAACAGGAAAATCCATATGCCAAAGCAATTATAGAAGCTCAGTAGTTAATGAATACTACGAAAAAATCGTTGCTTCTATATATACAGAAATATTTACACAAAATATAGTAAATCACGCAACCTCACGGCTTGTAATAACCGTTTCAGGAGAATAACGAAAGGAAGAAAAAACTATGAACTTATATGAAATGACCGAAACGGCAAAACAGTTAATGCAGTTATTCGAGGATGGCGATATTCCCGAAGATGCTGTCAATGATACTCTTGAGGGTATTGGAGTGCAGGACAAGCTTGAGGATTACTGCAAGGTAATCAAATCTTTTGGGTATGACTCAGATACCATTGACCGAGAGATTGAAAGACTCAAGTCAGCTAAGGAACGCACGCAGAAAGCTATCAACAGGCTCACGAAAGCAGTTACCGAGTATCTCGTAACTACGAAGAGCCGTAAAGCAACGGCAGGTACATTTGCTTTATCGCTGAGAAAATCGGAGTCGGTTCAGATTACTGATGAAAGCAAAATTCCTGAAAAATTCATTGTAACCAAAACAACAGTTAAGACAACTCCTGACAAAACCGCAATCAAGAAATTCCTTAAAGAGAACGAGGAAAATGTGGTTGAAGGTGCGATGCTTGTTGTCAACGAAAATCTTCAAATTAAGTGAGGTGTGAAAAGTGTCAATTTACCCCAAACTGCTTTTAATTCAGGCGGAATTAAAAGCCCCGAAATCACAGTATAACAGTTTTGGCAAATACAATTATCGAAACTGTGAAGATATATTAGAGGCTTTAAAACCTCTAATGACAAAATACGGTGCAACTGTATTACTTGATGATGAGATTATCAATATCAACAATCGTTTTTATGTTAAAGCAACCGCCCATTTTATTGATACCGAAAGTGGCGAACAAATCACTACTTCTGCATTTGCAAGAGAAGAGGAAAATAAGAAAGGTATGGACGGTTCTCAAGTGACAGGGGCAAGCTCATCATACGCAAGAAAATACGCACTTAACGGACTCTTTTGCATTGATGACACAAAGGACTCTGATACTCTTAATAACAGCAAAGAGTACACAGCACCACCAAAGGCACAGAAACAGCCCACAAAGCCTGTACAGCCACCAAAACAGGCAAGTAATGTAATTATATGCCCTGTATGCGGAAAGCCTGTACAGCCAGTCAGAGCGAAAGACGGAAGCGGTTACATTCCTGCCGATGTAATCATTAAGCAATACGGTAAATGCTCTAACTGCGTTAAGACAGAAAGGTATCCTAATGCTTAACAGAGTTGTGTTACAAGGACGGACAACCCATCATCCCGAATTAACTTATACGAAAAAAGGAACGGCTATACTCCGTTTCAGTATAGCCGTAAACGGCATCAATTCAACAAGCTTTTTTGACTGCTTTATGAAAGGCAAAGATGCTGAATCTCACGAACTGATGGGGAAAGGCACAGAGGTTTTTATCGTAGGGAAACTGATGCAAAGAAGTTATAAGCGAAAGAATGGCGAAAATTCGTTTAAGACGGAAGTTTTCGCTGAGGAATGTAATTATATTACTTTTTCGGATTATGACGGTACAGAGCAAAATGAGGCAAGGAATGAGGTGATACATAGTGGCTGAGGGATTTGTTCAATTTCCGAAGTGGATGTTCAGCGATGAAGTGCTTAATCACGATGAGGTGTACTGGTGCTTATGGTGTCGATTAATGGCTAATGCTAACTATGCAGACGGTACAGTTATTTTCAACGGCAAGCCAATGACTATACATAAAAATCAGCTTATTGTTACCCGAAAAAAGCTCAAAAGTTTTGTTCCGTTTGCCTCTGAAAGCAAGATTGAAAGAGTCTTGAACAACCTCGAAAAAGCAGGATACATTGAACAACAAAAAAACCGCCAAGGACGGCTTGTTTCCTTGGTTTTTTCAACATCGACTCAAAAAAGTGAACAACGGGCGAACAGCGATTTTGATGTTTTTGGTAGTAAACCTTGTATGAATGGCGATACCGAAAGTGAACAACAGATGAACAGCCAAAAACCGCTTGCTGACTGCGTTTCAGAAGTTTGCTTGTCTGAAAGTGAACAACAGATGAACAACAAACGAACAACAGATGAACAACAAACGGACAACAGATGGACACAGAATAATAAGAATAAAGAAAGTAAGAAGAATAAAGAAGGTAAGAAAGATATATTGTCGAGCAACCTCGACACCGTGAAATCTGTTGTCGATTACCTCAACGAAAAGTGCGGAACGAAATACAAACACTCGTCAGCAGAGACACAACGGTTGATTGTCGCAAGGCTCAATCAAGGTTTCGGTCTTGAGGACTTTAAGCGAGTGATTGACAACAAGGTTGCTGACTGGGGCAATGACTCGCAGATGTCAAAATTTCTCCGACCACAAACGCTATTCAGCAACAAGTTTGAGAGTTACCTCAATCAGTCATCGTCAGTCTTCAATGTTGAACAGACTAAACCATCGTACAACATCGAAGACCTCGAAAAAATAAATCTGTTGGAAGATTTTGCGTAGCGAAAAAATAGGAGTCACAAATTTCAAGAAAGGAATTTGAAAATGCCAACTAACTGGGATGCAGTCAACGCACAATGTCCGTTCTACTTGACGGAAACAATCAACACGATTACCTGTGAGGGGATTATCGGTCAGACCGATGTACACGGCTTTCACTTGCGAGCAGTCAAAGCAGAACACAAGAATAAGTTTTGCAACCGATGCTTTAAACGATGCAAATACTACATCGCATTGATTGATGAGAAATATCCCGAAGAAAAACCTTCAATGCCTTCAACGAAAAAAAGATGAAAAATCTACGATGTGCGAAATGTGGCAGAGAGTTTTATTCTGCGACAATTCAGAGATGCAAATTCAGTAAATCGGGAGCGTTAGTGTGTATGTACTGCTGTCAGCGGAACTGCAAATACGCACAACCGCATCCGAACGGAATGAGATGTGGATACAATAATGCAAAGCAAATACAACAACCGTAAAGTCCGTTTTTTGGGAGAAACCTTCGACAGTATGCTTGAGTGTGAAAGGTACAAGTATCTCAAGGCTCTTGAACAGCAGAAAGTCATATCAAACCTACAAAGGCAAGTGAAATATGTCCTCTTATCCTCTCAGAAGGATTCTAAGACACAAAAAACAATTGAGAGGGGAATTACATACCTTGCCGATTTCGTTTACGAGAAAGGCTCTCAGACGATTGTAGAGGATGTCAAAGGAATGAAAACGGATGTCTACAAGATTAAGCGAAAGCTGATGCTTTACTTTCACGGAATCCAAATCAAAGAAGTCACAAAGGAGATGAAAACTTGGATAGTTTAGAAAATAACGAGTCGATATCCAAAGAACAGTTGATGTTCGAGAAGTGCAAGGGCAATGTTAAGATACCGCCATTTGATGCACTCAAGGCACAAGCAAGACTGAAAAAAAGCGTGTTTAATCGTTTTCAGTCGATAATGTCGGCATACAATCTGACTGGCATCAATTTTTACAAATTCCTCGGTAGAGGATATCAGCTTAATCTTCCGTATCTTACGATGCAGGATATAACATACGCTCTCAAGGTTACACCGTCATACCTTCTCTGTATTGACGATGTGAACAGGTTTGAGGAATACAGAGCAGGGTATATATCACTTGGTGATATCTTGCACTACATATACGAGGAAAATATGATGCCTGATGTTGACTTGGCAAAGGTACTTGAATGCTCGACAACATCGCTCGGCAAAGTAAGACACGATGGTGTTCTTCCTGCAAGGAAATTCATCTATAACCTTGCAAAGCAGTTTAATCTTGATGTCAATAACCTTTACGGTTATTTCAAAAAATAATTTTCAAAGGAGCAAAAAACAATGGAAAAAGGAATTAAAATCACAATCAAAAACGGACTCTACGAGGTAACATTGGCTAATGTCAACGGCAAAGAAATGATGCTTTCAATCGGCACTTTGTTGCAGAGCGTATATAGCCACGCAAAACAAAACGGCGTTGAGGATAAATTTGAAAAAAATATACGCCACATTGTGGATAATGTGTTTGAAAACTCATTCGCCAAAGATACGACCAACGGTAAAGATTCCAAAAGTTACGAAGCCTCTTTGAAAAGCAGAACGGATGAGTTAAAAAAACTTATTGACTTTGCAAGAGAAATCGGTGTCAAAAATGATGAATTGCTTTCGGCGGCAGAAAAGGTAACCGAAATTGTATCAGGCTATTTTGATGAAAATATGAGGGGGTAAAATCATTACGAAAGGTTATAAAGCATTCAACAAAGGTTTAATTTGTAGAGATAAACAATATGCAGAAAACACCGTTTTTGAAGAAGAAAGTGCAGAAATTTGTAAAATCGGAATGCACTTTTGTAAAAACCCACTTGATACCCTTGATTATTACCCACTCATTGATAATAAAGGTAATATTACAGAGTTTGCGGAAGTTGAAGCACTTGACGATGCTAAAACGAATGATAACAAAAAATTTTGCACCAAAAAGTTAAAAATCGGTGCAAAATTAAATTTGTCACAGTTTATAAAGGCGAGTGTTGATGTCACTTATCAAAACATAAAATCTGAGGTTGATAAAAAATCACTGAAAGCAACCGCAGGTGGTAACTATGCCAAACTTGCAGGTGGTGACAATGCCAAACTTGCAGGTGGTGACAATGCCAAACTTGCAGGTGGTGAAAACTCTATAATTGTAGGAGATAACCACAGTATTGCTAAAGGAAAAAAAGGTGCTGTAATTGTACTGATTGAAAGGGATAATAATTGTAATATCATTGATTTCAAGGCTGTACAGGTTGACGGAGAAAAAATCAAAGAAGATGTTTTATATAAACTTAAAAACGGTGAATTTGTTAAAGTAGGTGTGAAATGAAAAATTTTTTTAACCGAATGTCCGATACAACTGTTTATCGCTACGCAACAGGATTTACGATTGCTGTCTTATCAGCGTTAAAGTCAACACTTATGTGGATTCTTGAGAGAGGCTCTCTGTTCCTCGGCATCACCGCTATAATAGCGGTGACTGCCATTGACAGCCCTGCTTACAGATTTATTGTGCTGTTAGCGTATGTTTTCATTGCACCGATATATGCATTTTTCTCTCTTCGCAGGAAGGAGAATCGCAAATGAAAGCTAACTGGAAAGCACGCAACAAGCAGTACAACGACCGCCAAAAGGGCGAAATCTTCGATGTAGGCATTGGCTACGGTCTTGAGTTGGCATCGGTTGTACTCAATCATTATTTTGGATTCGGAGCGAAAAGATTGTATCAGCTTAATATCGAGGCTCTTCATTACATTCACAAGATGAAAGATGATGCAGAGCAGTACACCGAAGAATACAAGGATAATGTCGAGTATGGCTCAATTAAGATGCACAGAGAGTTTGAAAAGATTATGGCTCTCAAGTATCACGGCATTGACTATGGCGAAAAGCTGAGAAATACAATCGACAGCGGAAGTTATCTAAATTCAGAAATCGAGGTAGATTAAATGAGTAAAGAAAAAAAACCAATCTTGAACTTGCAGAAGGGTTGTCCGTTTTGTGGTAACATGAATTTAGTTTCGGGATACAACCCGACTCAGAACGAGGTGAAAATTGCTTGCAGGGGTTGTAATTATTTTATTACTTTCAAAGTAGCACCGCCTATGTATGTGCCATATTTAGCAGAGAAAGTATGGAATTTAAGAGCCGATGAGAAAAAGCCGACAGCGGAAAATACAGAATCAACAGCGGAGGCTATCTTATCAGAACTCAAGGATATTAAGTCATATGTAGCTGAACTGGCAGGATATAGTCTTGAAAAATGATAGACTCTGAAAAAATCAAAAAAGCGTTAGATGCAATGGATAACGCAGACCTGCAAAAAGAATATAACCCTATTGCAATCCAAAAACATATGGAAATGATGTTGAAAACAGCAAGACCATATCTATACAGAAAATACAAGGAGTGGCAGAAAGAAAATGTCAAATAGAAGTTTGTTAGGTTGCTTAACAGCAATCGCATTAGTTGTTATCGCAGTTATTACTGTTCCTGTGATAAATTTTAGTAATGACCACAAATACACCGTAACAATCACCGATAAAGAGCGTGTGACAACACAGGTTGCCGAAGGTCAGACCGACAGCAAATATCTTATTTACGGTGAGGACAAGAACGGCAAGACTTATGTTTTTGAAGATACAGACACATTATTCAGATGGAAATTTAACTCGTCTGATGTTTACGGTGCTTTGAAGGAGGGCGAAACCTACGAATTAACGGTTATCGGCTTTCGTGTTCACATTTTAAATTGGTACGAAAATATTATTGATTTTAAGGCGGTGAAATAACGTATCACGGAATCAAATACAAAGGCTTACGCTATAAGGTCTTTTCTATCCGTTGGAAACGGAAAAATCGCAATTGGAAAGATTGTGCGAAAAAACGCAAGGCAATGAAAAAGGATTGGGAAAGGAAGTGCAAAAATGATTGATTGTTCAAAAACCGAGAATTATTTTGCTGAAAAGCGGAGAATGACGAAAAGAGCAGAGAAGGGACTATGTAAACTTAGCTGTTCTGACTGTCCTTTATGTAATAATAACAACGGTGAAGGTTTATCCTGTGCAACCTTTGAAATGTATTACCCTGAAAAAGCAATTTCAGCAATACAGCGATGGAGTGATGAACATCCACCGAAAACTTATTTGTCCGAATTTCTGAAACATTACCCAAACGCTCTGCTCAAGGATGGCAGAACACCCGAAATATGCCTCAGTAGCTTAGGATTGACGAACTATAATGGATGCAGAAACGGCATTACTTGTTCGGAATGTTGGAATCAGATTATTGAGGACGGTGAGAAATAATGGATTTTGTGCTAAACAAAGAAACGATGGAGTTTGAACCAGTCAAACCACCGTATAAAACCGTTGAAATCAGATGTGAAACCAAAAAAGATTACAACGACTTTGAAAAGATTGTAGCTTTAAGTCAGCCGAGAAAGCCTATTTTGGTTGATGAACAGGTTATCCGTTATGTGACTACATATGAGTGTCCTAACTGCGGAGGGCAATTCACAGACAACGGCTTATTGAATTACTGCTATCGTTGCGGGCAGAGGTTTGACTGGTCTGACAAAATGGGCGGTGAAGAGTAATGGACTTAGAAAAGGTTGCTATAATGCGACTTCGTGACGGAGCAGAAATAAG
>OLNI01001687.1_pt1 | contig 10737 bp, 9 predicted proteins | sample 1672921 | NCBI WGS metagenome assembly OLNI01 (sample SAMEA3136737, study PRJEB25190) | human gut metagenome | biome: human gut; feature: human-associated habitat; material: faeces | place: Austria | collected 2013 | reverse complement strand
CCGGCGAGCTGCGCCTTCCCGCGTTGCCGAGCGGTATCGTGTCGGTGTTCTCGCTGACCGATGTTTCTGCAGGGGTCGTGGAAGAAGGCTTGAAGTACGGCCTTGACGGCGTGGCCCTCACGAACCGCACGAGCTGGGGCCTTTCCAACGAGATGGTCGACGAGCCGGCGCGCATCGCGGTGGAGAGCGGTACGCTGGCGGTGTTTATGCCCCTGTAGGGCGGCCGTCCGCGCCCACGCCGCGTGCGACGCGGCCCAACTTCCCTATACTGTGCCTACAACCTCATACCCGGGGAGCTTGCAGCCGCGCGACGGTCGGGCAGGCTGAGAGGGGGCGCCGGATACGCCCCGACCCGAAGAACCTGATATGGGTAATGCCAACGAAGGGAGTCTCTATGGCCAATGCCGCACCGTGCGCCGCCGCCGACGCGCAAACCCCCATCACTCAGATCGATTTCGCTCGCGCCGGCATCGTCACGCGGCAGATGGCCGCTGTTGCCGCCGCCGAGGGCCGCGAGCCGGAGGCCATCCGCGCCGCCGTGGCCGCCGGGCGCATCGCCATCCCGGCCAACATCCATCACGCAAGCCTCGCGCCGGCCGGCGTCGGTTCCACGTTGGAGGGCGTGCCGCTTTCCACGAAGGTGAACGTGAACCTCGGCATCTCGGGCGATTTGGCCGATGAGGCCCTGGAATGGGAGAAGGTGGACGTGGCCCTGGAACTGGGCGCCGATGCCATCATGGATCTCTCCAACTCCGGCAAGACACGTGCCTTCCGCCGTGCACTCGTCGAGAAATCGCCGGCCATGATTGGCACGGTGCCCATGTACGACGCCATCGGCTATTTGGAAAAGGCGCTCATTGCCATTACGCCCGAGGATTTCCTGGAAGTGGTGCGCGCCCACGCCGAGGACGGGGTCGATTTCGTCACCATTCACGCCGGCATGAACCGCCGGGTCATCGAGTCGTTCAAAGAGACGGGGCGACTTACCAATATCGTATCGCGAGGAGGGTCGCTCATCTTCGCCTGGATGGAGGCCACTGGTCGCGAGAACCCCTTCTATGAGTACTACGACGAGGTGTTGGCTATCTTGCACGAGCACGATGTGTGCATCTCCATCGGTGATGCCATGCGCCCCGGCAGCGGCTACGACGCCACGGACGCCGGGCAGATCGCCGAGCTCATCGAGATCGGCAAGCTCACGCGCCGCGCGTGGGATGCCGGCGTGCAGGTGATGGTAGAAGGCCCCGGGCATATGGCGCTCGATGAGATCGCCGCCAACATGAAGCTGGAGAAGAGGCTGTGCCACCAGGCGCCCTTCTACGTGCTGGGGCCGCTTGTGACCGATATCGCCCCGGGCTACGACCATATCACGGCGGCCATCGGCGGAGCTATTGCGGCTTCTTCCGGCGCCGACTTCCTCTGCTACGTGACGCCGGCCGAGCATTTGCGCCTGCCGAATGCGAACGACGTGCGCGAGGGACTGGTGGCCACGAAGATCGCCGCCCATGCCGCCGACATCGCCAAGGGCGTGCCCGGCGCCCGCGATCGCGACAACCGCATGAGCGATGCGCGTCGCCGCGTGGCCTGGGACGAGATGTTCGACCTGTCGCTCGATCCGGCCCGCGCCCGTGCCGTATTCGAGAGCGCGCCGCCTTCCACCGAAGGCACCTGCACTATGTGCGGCAAGATGTGCGCCATGAAGACGGTGAACGACATCATGGACGGGCTCGTCGTCGACTTGGACGCGGAATAGACGCCCCTCGGGCACAAGGAGCGGGGTCGGGCCGTCCTTCTCGCTCGATTAGGGCAAGAAATTCGAGTTGTTAGACTTTTCTGACAGAGCAACTTGCGGAAACGCTGCATCGTAAAGGCCCGACCAGGTGTTTTCGCAGCGCTTTTCGCTTGCTTGTCCGGCATCGCGCTTGCGTGATGTCTAACAACTCGAAAAAAGCGATCGAAACGGGTACCCAATTTGGAACGAGGAGTGAATATGCCTGCACGGGAACGTGGAAAGTGGTCGGCAAAGGCCATTCGAGATGCTTTGAAGCTGTATGCGGTGACGGACAACGCGTGGCTCGGGGAACGGACGCTGGCGGAATGCGTGGAAGCGGCGCTCGCCGGGGGTGCGACTTTCGTGCAGCTGCGCGACAAGCAGGCAACCGGCGAGGCGCTTCAGGCCGAGGCCGCGGAGCTGCTCGCGCTCTGCCGCGCGGCCGGTGTGCCCTTCGTGGTGAACGATGATGTGGAATGCGCGCTGGCCGTGGGTGCCGACGGGGTGCACGTGGGCCAGGACGACATGGCCTGCGAGCGGGCCCGGGCGCTGCTCGGTCCGGATGCCATTGTGGGGGTGTCCACCCAGACGGTGGAGCAGGCCCGCGCCGCCGAGGCAGCCGGGGCCGACTACCTGGGCGTCGGCGGCGTCACCGGCACCGCCACCAAGCCCGAGGCCGAGGTGCTCGCCCCCGAGGAGTTCCGCGCCATCGCCGCCGCCGTGGACATCCCCGTTGTGGCCATCGGCGGCGTGAATGCCGCCACGATGCCGCGCCTGTCCGAGCTGAATGTGGACGGCGCCGCCGTGGTGAGCGCCATATTTGCCGCCGACGATATTGAAGCGGCGACTCGCGAGCTTTCGCGTATCATCGATGAGACCTTAGGCATTTAAGTCATCGTTTACACATTTTGAGGTGCCAGGGAGACGGACGGCAAGAGAAAGGAACATCCATGCTCGGCGACGAGAACAACAACGACCTCATCGACCTTAGCTCCATCGATCGCGCGAAGTGCGCGCTGCTCGTCATCGACGAGCTGGGCGACCCCACGGGAGGCCCGCTCGAGCCGGTGCTGCTGCCCGCCATCCAGCAGACGGCCAAGCTCACGACGGCCGCCCGCGCCGCCGGTATGCCCGTCGTCTTCACCAATGACGCCCATCTTCCCGGCATCGATCGCGAGTTGGCCCTGTGGGGCGCCCACGGCATCGCCGGAACCCCCGAGGCCCAAACGTCGCCCTTGCTCGATCCTCAGCCCACCGATTACGTGGTGGAGAAGCGCCGCTACAGCGGATTTTTCCAGACGGGGCTGCTTTTGCTGCTGAATGAGCTGGGCGTCGACACGCTCATCTGCTGCGGCATGGACACGAACATCTGCGTGAAGCACACGGTGGCCGACGCCTATTTCAACAACTTCAACATCATCGTGGTGGGCGACGCCACGGCCACGTTCCTCGTGGGTAACCAGGAGGAGGGCTTGGAGTACATGAAGGTGTGCTACGCCGCCAAGATCATCGACACCGACGAGGCCATAAAGCTCATCGAGGGGTAGCGCCCCGCCTCATCAACGATTGATTGCCAGAAAGGGGCGGCCATGCGGGCGCGCCCCTTTCGTGTGAAATGATGGCTTTGCGCGCGGCCCGCGGAAAGGCGGCCGCCATTGCGAAAGGAGCGTCCATGAAAGCGGTTCTCACCATTGCCGGATCCGATTCCAGTGGGGGAGCGGGCATCCAGGCCGACTTGAAGACCATCGCCGCCCATCATCTGTTTGGGGAGAGCGTCATTACGGCGCTCACGGCTCAGAACACGCTCGGCGTCACCGGCGTGCTCGAGGTGGATCCCATTTTCGTGGGCACTCAGATTGACGCCGTCTTCGATGATATCCGACCCGATGCGGTGAAGATCGGCATGGTGTCGTCGCCGGCCATCGTGGGCGCCATCGCCGACGGGCTCGATCGCCACAAAGCCTCCAACGTCGTCGTCGATCCCGTGATGGTGGCCACGTCGGGCTCGGCGCTCATCGCCGATGCCGCCGTGGACGCGCTAGTGCGCCAGCTGTTCCCCCGTTCCACGGTGATCACTCCCAACATCCCCGAGGCCGAAGTGCTCTCGGGCATGGCTATCGCATCGTTGGAGGATGTGGAGACGGCCGCTTCGCTGATCGCCGACCGCTGCATCGCCGTTTGGGAGAACGAGCCGGCTTTCGCGGACGCGGCGCCTTCCGTCCCCGCCATTCTCATCAAGGGCGGCCATGGCGTGGGCGAGCCGGATGCCGCCGACGACTACCTGCGCATGGCCAGCGGCGAATCGGTGTGGCTGCGCGGCAAGCGCATCACCAACGACAACACCCACGGTACCGGCTGCTCCCTCTCCTCGGCCATCGCCTGCGGCCTGGCCCGGGGCTTTGCCGTGGACGTGGCCGTGCGCGACGCCAAGGCCTATGTGGCCGGCGCCTTGGCGGCCGGTCTGAACTTGGGGCGCGGCTCGGGTCCCCTCGACCACATGTGGCAGTACGGCGCCCCCATGCCCTGCTAGCGATGCCCTGCTAGCTCTCTACTTGCGTCGCTCTCTCCCTGCCGGCTCTTTCCTAGCGGGCAACGCGCCTTCGGTTTGACAGTCTGTCGTCTTTCAATCTTTACAATGTAAAGTTAAGGTGCTATGATTCCTCCCGCACTGCTACTTTACAGTGTAAAGCACGTGCAACATCCCATGTTGAACGGGCTGGGAACTTGATGAGTCCGAGGAACGGATTCAGGGAGAGAAGGAGGAACCATGAAGGAAAGAAGCGTATCTCGGCGCGATTTCCTGCGCGGCGCTGGCACCGTTGGCGTTGCTGCGGGCGCCATGGCCGCCCTCGGCGGCGCTGGTGTGGCCGTTGCCGCCGAAGAGGCTGCCGAAGCCGGCGAGAACGCCTACGGCCTTGCGTGCGACACCACCTGGGTGCCCGTAAGGAAGGCGGCCTGCCCCGGTCCTCGCGGGCCGGTGGGCTTTGAGGATCGCGAGATTGCCGCCGACGAGCTGGCCGCCACCGAGGATTGCGATCTTGTGGTGGTTGGTGCCGGCATCGCCGGTCTCATGGCGGCGCTTAAGGGCGCCGAGGAAGGCGCCAGCGTCATCTGCGTGGAGAAGATGACCCGAGGTCGCGGCTGCTTCGAGTGCTTCGGCGCTGTCAACGCCAAGTGCCAGGAGGGCACCGAGATCAACAAGGTGCACCTGATTGACGAGATGCACCGTGCCGCCTACTGGCGCGTGCGCCCCGAACCGATTCGAACCTACGTGGATCGCTCCGGCGAGGCCACGGATTTCTGGCAGGCCATGCTCGACAAGGGCGCCAACGGCTTTGTCATTACCAAGGTGGAGCAGGCGCCGTCCAGCAACGGCATGCCCGCCGTTACCCCGCTCATCGATACCGAGCTCGGCTTCTACGACAGTCCTTGTCTACCGCCGGATGCCGGCGTGCGCTCCGGCTACTCGGGCATCTACGTGTGCCTGGAAATGCAGGAAGTGGCCAAGCAGTACGACAATCTCGAGCTGCGCTTCTCCACTCCGGCCGTGCAGCTTATCCGCGAGGGCGACCGCGTCGCCGGTGTTATCGTGAAGAACCCCGACGGCAGCTACGGCCGGATCAGCGCCGGCAAGGGCGTCATCCTCGCCACGGGCGGCTACGATGCCAACCCCGAGCTCATGGAGGCCTGGACCCGTCCCGAGGACTACGCTACCTCCAGCTGGTGGAATCCCGGCTGGGGCACGACCGGCGACGGACACCTCATGGGCATCAAGGTGGGCGCCCAGATGGATCCGTGCCCGCAGCCGGTCATGAACTTCCGTTGGGGCAACCCCGACTCGTTCTTCGACGCCCGCACGTGGAACGCCATCTACTTCGGCCTCATGATCAATCCCGAGGGCAAGCGCTTCGTGCGCGAGGATCTGCCGTTCCAGGGCGTGTCCAACGCGCAGAATGCCCAGCCCGGTTACGGCGCCGGCTGCTTCCAGGTGTTCGACGAGAACATGATGGAGGGCATGAACGACGATGCCACCATCCAGGAGTTCAAGGATAAGGGCTGGCTGTTCGAGGGCGCCACGCCCCAGGAGCTGGGCCAGGCCGCTGGCATCGACGGGGAAAACCTCGCCGCCACCATCGAGCGCTACAACGGCTTTTTCGCCGGCGGCGTCGACGAGGACTTCAACCGCGATCTGGCGGTCACCATGCCGTTCACCGGCAAGCGCTTCTTCGCGCTGACCACCAACAGCTGCGTGCTGGCCACGGTGGGCGGCCTCACGATTGATGGCAACTGCCAAGTGCTCGACACCGACGACAAGGTCATCGGCGGCTTGTACGCGGTGGGCAACGCCTCGGGCAATTTCTTTGCGGGCAACTATCCGCGCCATATTCCGGGAACGTCCATCGGCCGCGCCATCACCTTCGGGTACGTGGCCGCCGAGCATGCGGTGAAGGGGGAGTAATCTCATGAAGAAGAACGCGATCAAGCTGACCGGTTTGGCCTGCATCGTGGCGCTGTGCATGGCCCTGGCCGCCTGCGCCCCGGCCGCCGAGCCCAAAACCGCCGGCGACGAGTCGGGTGATGCGGCTACCGAGATGGCCGAAACCGGCGACGGGACTGGCGCCTATGTGTCCGACGAGCAGTGCCTGTCCTGCCACGGAGGCTCCTTTGAGGCTCTGGCCGAGACCACGGCCGACTACGGACTCTCGAATCCCCACGGATCCATCCACGGTGCCCCGGTGTCCTGCGTGACCTGCCACGCGAAGGACAAGGAGCTCACCGACAATCAGTGCACCAAGTGCCACAGCTGGCCGCACAATCCCGAAACCGGTCCGGGTGTGGCGCTGAACTAGGGGCCTGGAGAAGGGCTGCGCTCGGCTCTGGATTTCGAATGGCGAAGAAGGCGGCGCGTCCGGCAGGGCGCGCCGTTTCTCTATACTGGGAGACGAGAGCATAGAAACCCGGTTCGCAATGAGCGAGGAAGGAGGGGCCATGGCCCGAAAAGCTGCGGTCGAGGCGCGTCCGGCGCTCACCCGCGAGCGCATTGTCGCCGTGGCCTCCGATCTCATCGAGCGCGACGGCCTCGGTGCGTTCACCATGCGCTCCCTGGGCCGCGAGCTGGGCGTGTCGGCCATGGCCGTCTACAGCCACTTCGACTCCCGGGATGCCATTCTTGTGGCCGTCCTTCAGCGTCTCATGGCGTCCATGGATACCGATCCGGTGCCCGGAGAGGCTTGGGACGACACGCTGCGACGCACCATGACCTCCATCTATCGGCTGGAAATGGCTCATCCGGAATTGGCCACCATCGAGGTGGTGCCCCAAACAGGGGAGAACGGTCTGGCCGAGCACACCGACAAGATCGTGAACCTGCATCTGGCCCAGGGGATGCCCGAGCCGGTGCTGACCCAGGCATGGGCCCTCGTGGATGCCTACCTGACGGGCTTTATCGGCAATGCCATCGCGGTTCGGGCGAATCGGCCCTCCGGTGTCCGCGGCGTCTCGAGCGGGCGCGCGGCTGAAGGGGAAGGCGCTGCGAGCTGCACGGACGACGATGCGCTCCCTTGGCAGCGCGTCGTCGCGGCGGCCTACACCGACGAGGCCTTCGCCCATGGTGTCGAGATCATCATCCAGGGCATTCGAGCGCTGGCGGCTCCCGATCCCTGCGAGTGGCGCACGCCTGAGCCGTGATGCGGCCGGTCGTCTTTCGGATGGCTGCCCATCTGCGACCGCGCCCTTGCGACGCCGGGAGTCTTGCGGATCTTTGGCCGCTCCCCGCATTTTTCGTAATTCCCAAAATTGGGGCTTGACGGGGGGCGCTTGCTTCCGTAACATACTCACTTGCGCTCGCCGCTTTCGGGCGGTGTGGCGAGAAAGTTATGTTGGGGTGTCGTCTAATGGCAGGACAGCGGTTTCTGGTGCCGTATGTGAGGGTTCGACTCCTTCCACCCCAGCCATTTTCTCGCGTGGCATTTCGTGGCTCCGTCGTCTAGCGGTTTAGGACGCCGCCCTCTCAAGGCGGAGGTCGCCGGTTCGAATCCGGTCGGAGCTACCAAGAACTCACGAGCCGCCCTCGGGCGGCTCTTTTTGCGTCCGGCGAGTGTGGCGGAGAGGCGAGAAGGGAAGGCGTCGTGGAGTTTCTCATCGTGTGCCCGTTGGCGCTCATCGCCGGTTTCGTGGACGCCATCGCCGGCGGGGGAGGGCTCATCTCCCTGCCCGCCTACTTCTTTGCCGGCCTGCCGCCCCATGCCGCCATCGCCACCAACAAGCTCTCCAGCACCTTGGGCACGCTGGTGGCTACCGTACGCTATGCGTTGTTCGGTTACATGGTGAAGCGCTTCGTTGTCGCAGGCGTCGCCTGCGGCCTGGTCGGTTCGGCCATCGGCGCGAATCTGGCGCTTCTGGCCGACGCCACCGTGCTCACCGTGGTGATGCTCGTGGCACTTCCCCCCGTGGCGTTCCTCGTGTTCCGCTCCAAGAACCTCGACCGTTTCGCCGAACGTCCCTTGCCCCCGCGCCTGGCCCTTGCGGCCACGGCCCTCATCGCCCTGGCCGTGGGCGTCTACGACGGGTTCTACGGGCCGGGGACGGGCACCATCCTCATGCTGCTGCTCGCTGCCGTGGCCCACCAGGACGTGCGCACGGCCGCCGGCACCACCAAGGCGATCAACCTGGCCACCAACGTCGCCGCCCTGGCGGTGTTTCTCGTCAATGGTGCGGTGCTCATCCCGCTGGGGCTCGCCGCGGCGGCCTTAAATATCGCCGGCAATTGGCTCGGCTCCACCTTCTTCGACAAGAAAGGGGCGCTCATCCTGCGCCCCATCATGCTCGTCGTCATTGTCCTGTTCGCCATTCGCCTCGTTACCGACCTTCTGGCCTAGGACGTCTCCCTGCGAAGCTTTTCCGCGAAGGCGAGCAGCTCCTCGCGCTCGTTGGGGACGCGCTCGTCGATGACAGCGTCCAGGCACGCATCCAGCAGACGGCCCACCTCCGGGCTGGCCGCCACGCCGAGGGCCATGATGTCGCGGCCGTTTATGGCGAGGTGCTTCACCGTGAAAGCGGCCTCCTCTTCCAGAATCTGCTCCATGAGGGCGCGCAGCTCGTCGGCGGTATCGGCTCGGGGAGCGCAGAACGGCGCCTGGGCCAGGGCGTCGGCCCGCTTGATGTCGCAGAGGGCCGCGAACAGGTCGGTGCGTCCCCCGAGCCGCCCCAGCATGCGGCGCACGGCTCGGGCGTTGGGGGGCACCACGTCGTCGTGGGCCCGCACGAGAGGCGGCACGTCCCGGCGCAGCCAGGCAGGGAAGGGAAGGCGGTGCATGATGCCGCAGGCCAATGACACGCTGACGGCGGCATGGCCGTAGAAGTGCTCCACGGGCCCCTCGTCGGTCTCCTCGAAGAACGCCGCTGCGGGCTTGCCCATGTCGTGGAACAGGGCGCTCCAGCGCTGCAGCGGCTCGGGCGGCGTGCGCTGCACCACCCAGGCGGTGTGCTCGAGCACATCGTATATATGGTACTTCGTCACCTGGGCGCAGCCTTTCATGGCCACAAGCTCCGGCAGCACGAAGGCCAGTACATCGACGCAGGCCATAAGCGCATCGTGCACATAGTCGCCGCAGACGAAGCGCTCCAGCTCGCGGTAGACGCGCTCGCCGGACACTTGGCGCAGCAGGTTTTTGCAGGCGATCATGGCCTCGAAGGTGGCAGGGTCGATGGCCACACCGAGCTGTGAGGCGAAGCGACAGGCTCGCAGGATGCGCAGTGCGTCCTCGGAAAAGCGCGTCGTCGGGTCTCCCACGCTGCGCAGGACGCCGCGCTCCATGTCGGCCACGCCGCCGAAGGGATCGATGATCCCGCGCGCAGGGTGGTAAGCCAGGGCGTTTATGGTGAAGTCGCGCCGTTTCAGATCTTCCTCAATGGAGGAGGCTTGGGTCACGGAGTCAGGGTGGCGCCCATCGCTGTAGGTGCCGTCGGTGCGGTAGGTGGTGATCTCCAACGGCTCGCCGTCGCGCACTACCGTGAGCGTGCCATGGGCGACGCCGGTCTCCACGGTGCCCCAGCCGGCATCACGAAAGGCCTCTTGCACCGCGGGCCAGGGCAGGCTCGTCGCGATATCCACATCGTGGATGGGCCGCCCGAGCAGAGCGTCGCGAACGAAGCCGCCCACGCACCATGCCTCCCCTCCGGCCTCCTCGATGATTTCCAGAGCATCATGGGCGGCAAGAGGAAGGGGCAGCGCTTGGGGAAGATCGTCCCGAATCGCTTCGCCGGGAGCGAATTTGTTTTCACGTCCAGCACGGACAGCGACCGTCTCGTCGGGCTTTGTCGCGTCTGAAGGCCGCGATGCGTCGTTGGAGAAGCGATAAGGACGCGGTGATGTGTTGGGGTTGCGGTGAGCGGCAGTCATAGAGCTTGTCCTTAGGATCGGTGATTTATCCCTATTATACAGGGCTTTTGCGAGATAAGAAGATACAGCGTGATGCAGCTGGGCAAAAAGTTTTAATAAATTTCAAAAAACCCCTTGCGCGAAACCCGGGGAGCTGTATTATATGCAAGCTGTCTTTTTCGGAAGTACGAAAGACAGTGGTTCTGACGAACCTTCGAGGTTGTCAAGCGTTGAAACAAAATTGTTGAGGTTTTGTGAAGCGGTTGACAGGGACTTCGAAACAGCGTAAAGTATTTCCTTGCGCCGCTCGCGAGGGCGGCGGGGCGGGAAGCCTCCCGCGGAACCTTGACAACCGGATACTGAGGATGGAATTCGAGAGACGGAACAAACGTCTTCTCGGATGTCAGACGGACATTCGAGAGAGCAAGCTTTAACTTTTTCCCTGTCAGGGGCCCTAAGGCCCCGACGGAGAGTTTTCAAACAGAATCACACTCACATGATCTGTCGGCGCCTCCGGGCGCTGTTCGAACGGAGAGTTTGATCCTGGCTCAGGATGAACGCTGGCGGCGTGCTTAACACATGCAAG
>OLNI01001675.1_pt1 | contig 10830 bp, 8 predicted proteins | sample 1672921 | NCBI WGS metagenome assembly OLNI01 (sample SAMEA3136737, study PRJEB25190) | human gut metagenome | biome: human gut; feature: human-associated habitat; material: faeces | place: Austria | collected 2013 | reverse complement strand
GGTACGCCCAGATGGTTTGACGAGCTGGGCGAGAACGTTGTGACGGTGGTATTCACGCCGGACGACCTGCGTCTCCACAAGCCGACGGAGATTACCATCAAAATCAACGCCATCAAAAACACCATCGGGAATATCGATGAACCGGATCCCATTACCGATAAGCCGTTCGGCACGCCCTTTGCAGAGCTCGGCTTGCCGGAAGATGTGTGCATCAACGCCGTTGACGGCGCATGGCGCTGGATCGACGTGGCATGGGATGAATCGTCCTATGATGCGGAGTCCGTGGATTGGCAGACCATCATCGGCACGCCGGTGCTTAGCGAAGATGACAGAGACGTCTTTCAGCAACCGGAGCCTGCGGTAACAGCCGCGATTCGGGTGAAGCTTATCGATAACCGACCCCCTATGCCGCCGACAATCGTCGCGGAAAGTCTGCCCGACGGCATGGAAGGCGAGGCTTACAGCAACCGCTTGACCGCCAAGGGTACCGCGCCCATCATATGGAGCATTGTGAGCGGCGTCCTGCCCGAGGGACTTAGCCTAAACGAGGACACAGGAGAGATAAGCGGCACGCCTGCCGGGGAAGGGACCGAGGTCTTTACCGTCATGGCGGTAAACGATTTGGGTGAAGATATTAAGGAGTTTTCCATCACGATAGCCAAGGCTCCCGAGACGGAATATGCCGTCACCGTCAAGGACGACGGTCACGGCACGGGCAGCGCGGATCCCGCCTCGGCGACGGCCGGAACGGAAATCACCCTGACCGCTACGCCAAACGCGGGCTACCATTTTAAGGAGTGGCAGGTTATGAGCGGCGACGTGACGGTAAGGGACGACAAGTTCACTATGCCCGGCAGCGATGTGGAGATCAAGGCCATCTTCGAGGAGGATGCGCCGCCTACGCCCACGGAGTACACCGTCACCTTTGACGGCAACGACGGTACGCCCTCTGTCGGCAGCATGACCACCACCAAGCAGAAGCTGACCTCTCTGCCCGATGCTTCCCGCAGCAAGCACAGCTTCAACGGCTGGTACACCGAAAAGAGCGGCGGCACAAAGATCACGACGGATACCGTGTTCTCTGCAAATACCACCGTCTACGCCCACTGGACGCATACCGGAGGCAACAATCCGCCCGTCAACTACTACACGCTGCGCTTTGAAACAGGCGGCGGCAGTGCTATTCCCGACGTGCGGGAAACGTACAATACCTACATGGATTTGACCAAGTATGTTCCCACTCGGCACGGGTATACCTTTGTCGGCTGGTACAGCGAACAGAGCCTTGTGAACAAGGTCTCAAACATTTATCTGACCGGGGATAGGACTGTGTATGCCGGCTGGCGCGCGGTTACAATCCCGCAGACCGGTGACAGCGGTCAAATGAATTTGTGGAGCACCGCGCTATGTGCATCTTTTGCCGGATGCGTTGCACTGATCGTATGGAAAATCAGGCGTCGGGAGAAAAAATCACTGTAAATCCTCAAAAAGTAAAAGTCTTATCTTCAGGGGCGCGGGCAAATAACCCGCGCTCCATACTATTTCCCAAAAGCAGTAAGGTGGCTGCCCTTTAAAAGGACAGCCACCTTATTTTTCTGAGAGGATAAATCCGTTTGTTAGCCTGCGTCGGCGGCAAGAGCCTGGTCGATGAGCTTTTGCAGCTTCTCCGCTTGATTTTTTTCCGTGATGGCGCCTACGATGGGTTCGCCCACGATGTTGCCGTTGCGGTCAACCACATAAGTGGTAGGATAGGCAAAGATGTTGGTGGTAAACTTTCCCGCCTCACCGTCGGAGTTAAAATACACATTCTGATAGGTAGCGCCCTTCTTGGCCAGTACATCTTTTGCCTCGGAAATTGCCGCTTCGTCGCCGTCCAGCGTGAAGGTGTTGACGCCGATGAGGGAGCCGCCCTTCTCCGCAAGCTCTTTGTTCAGTGCATCCAGCTCGGAAAGCTCGCCCACGCAGGGATTGCAGGTTGTGAACCAGAAATTCACCACGGTGACGGCGTTGGCAGAGAACAGCTCGTCACTTTTCACCGTATTTCCATCCAGGTCCTTGCCCTCAAAGGTGGGGAATTTCTGCATGCTGCCGTCATCGGATTTCTGCATACTGCCGTCATCGGGCGGCGTGGTCGTGTCGTTGCCTGCGGGCACGCTCATAGCGCCATCCGTAGATTCCTGTGCTGCCTCGGGGTACTTTTCCTCAATCATGGTCAGCTTGGTTTCAATGTCGCGGATCTTCTCCGCCCCCTCCTTGAGCAGCTTCAGCTCATCCTCCGTAAACTGATCCTTGGCGGATTCGATTGTACTGAGCAGGAAATCACCGTAGTTTTTGCCGTCCTCCTGCATGGTCATGCCCTTGTCGGCTGCCATGAATACCTTTTCCCAAAGGGCTGTGTTCTCCGAGAGAATGGCATTTTCCTGCGCCATCAGATCTTTGTGCATGGCAACCGCTTCCTCGGCATTCTTCGGTTCGCTGCTCATTCCGTCCGCTTTGTCTCCGTTCTTTGTGCCGCAGGCTGTCAAAGACAACATCATCAGGGCGAGAAGCAGCAGTGCCAGCAATCGGCCGGCCGTATTTGTTCTATTCATTTTCATCTGTTTTTTTCTCCTTGTTATTATTGTTTATTGTTTTTCTGCGGCTTTTTTTGCCGCTTTTGTTTTATCTTTACCGTCTCCGAAGCCGTAACGGAAGCGCACGGCGCCCGTCGGACAGGTGCGTATGCACATTCCGCAGCGGATACACTCGGTATGGTTGGGCGCTTTTGTTACATCCACATCCATCTTGCAGGCTTTGGCGCATTTTCCGCAGGATACACACTTGTTTTTGTCCACCTTTATCTGAAAGAGAGATACCCGGTTGAACAGTGCGTAAAACGCCCCCAGCGGACAGAGCCACTTGCAGAAGGGACGGTAGAATATTACGCTCAGCACGATCACGGCAAGCAGGATACCGAATTTCCATGTAAACAGGCTTCCCAGCGCCGACCGGATACCGGAATTGGCAAGGGACAGCGGGATGGCCCCCTCCATCACGCCTTGCGGACAGAGGTATTTACAGAAGAACGGGTTGCCCATGCCTACATCGTTTACAAGGAACGCCGGCAGCAGGAAAACCATCACCAGCAGTACGGCGTACTTGAGGTATCGCAGGGGCTTGAGTTTCTTTGTGGAGAACTTCTTCGTGGGAATTTTATGCAGCAGTTCCTGAAACCAGCCGAAGGGGCACAGAAAACCGCAGATAAAGCGTCCAAGCAGGACGCCGAGCAAAATGAGAAAGCCTGTGATATAATAGGAAAAACTGAACTTGGAAGAGCCCACTACCGCCTGAAACGCCCCGATGGGACAAGCGCCGGAGGCTGCCGGGCAGGAGTAGCAATTCAGCCCGGGCACACAGACGGTTTTCCCTGCGCCTTGGTACAGTTTGCCCTTGAGAAAGTTCGGCAGGTGCAGGTTGGTCAATAAAGCTGCCCCCGCCTGTATCCAGCCGCGGAAGCGGGACATAATCTGTGACGCGCCCGAAAACTTCTTACCCAATGCCCACACACTCCAGACATAATTTAATCGCTTTGCTCAGTACCGTCGCGGCCTCGCCGCGCCATGCGCCGAAGCACAGCATGGCGATACCCACAACCAGCAACGTGGCCTGCGCCGCTGCTTTTTTTGCACAGCTCAAATTTATCACCCTTTCGCTTTTTCTGCCATCATCATAGCACAGGAAAGATAAAATCCCTGTTAAGAACGAAAATTTAATGCAGATCTTATCTGCTTTTGCTATAATAAAGAAAAAGGAAATGAAAAGGGGGACTCTTATGCACCTTTTGGTAATTGAAGATGAACGCGCCCTATGCGAGACGATTGTCCGCAGTTTGCGGCGCTTGGCATACAGTGTGGACTACTGCTACGACGGGGAAAAGGCGCTGGAACTTCTGGGTGTGGAGCGCTACGATTTGGTGCTTCTTGATCTGAACCTGCCGGGAAAGGACGGCATGACCGTGCTGCGCACCTTGCGGCAGACAGACCGCGAGACGCGGGTGCTGATTCTCTCCGCACGCGGCGAGGTGGAGGACAAGGTTGAGGGGTTGGATGCCGGGGCCAACGACTATCTTGCAAAACCCTTTCACTTGGCTGAACTGGAGGCCCGCATCCGCAGCCTGACCTTGCGGCAGTTCACCCAGCAAGCCGTGTTGCTGACCTGCGGGGAGCTGACGTTCGACACACGCTCCCGAACCGCTGCCGTCAACGGGCAGCCCCTGACACTCACACGTAAGGAGACGGGCATTCTGGAATATCTGATGGTGCATCAGGGGCGGCCTGTGAGTCAGGAAGAGCTGATGGAGCACGTCTGGGATAACAGCGTAGACAGCTTCAGCAATTCTATCCGGGTTCATATCTCCGCCCTGCGCAAGAAGCTCCGCGCCGCGTTGGGGTTTGACCCCATCCGTAATCGTATCGGCGAAGGCTATTTGATGGGAGGAGAGGAAACATGAAGCGACTTTCCTTGCAGTGGCGCATCACTCTGATGACTGTCCTGCTCATCGGTGTCACCTGTGTTGCCATGAATCTGCTGCTCTGTTCCTCCGGTGTGTACTATATGGACACAATCGCGGACACCTTACAGGGAGGCGACACGGTTATTATGAACAGTGAAGGAGCAGAGAGCTTTAATCCGCAGCTCGTAACGCCCGATGAGGATCTGACCATTGTTGTCAATGGAGCGCAGGGGCGCTTTCGCATGACCAACTGGTATATTACGGCTGTGGTGACACTGCTTAGCGGCGTTCTGGCCTATTTTGTCAGCGGACGCGCTCTCAAGCCGCTGCGCAGCTTTGTGTCTCAGGTGGAGAAGGTGCAGCTGAACAACCTGGCGGACATGAGGATTAACGAGAATGTTCTGCCGGAGTTTCGGCAGCTGAGTTACTCTTTCAATCAGATGCTGGAGCGGTTGGACAACGCCTTTGCCGCCCAGCGGCAGTTCACCGGCAACGCTGCCCACGAGCTGCGCACGCCGCTGGCACTGATGCAGGCGCAGCTGGAGCTGTTCTCCGCGGAGCATCCCGATATGCTGCCGGAAACGGCGAAGTTTCTCGCACTTTTGCGGGAACAGACGGAGCGACTGACACAGATGACCAAAACGCTGCTTGAAATGAGTAATTTGCAGCAGGTGGCGCGAAACGAGCAGATTCAGCTTGCCCCGATGGTTGAGGAGGTCTTCACAGATCTCGCGCTTTTGGCAGAAAAGCGCAATATTACGCTGGAGATGGAGGGAGACGGCTTCCTCATCGGCAGTGATGCACTGATTTACCGACTGCTTTTTAACCTGACGGAAAATGCAGTCAAGTACAACCGTTCGGGCGGCTCGGTGAAGGTTTCTGTTACGCAGGAGCCGGAAAAGCTTCTGATCCGCGTTTCCGACACCGGCTGCGGCGTCCCGGAGGAATACCAACAGAGCATCTTTCAGCCCTTCTTCCGGGTGGATAAGTCCCGCAGCCGGGAGTACGGCGGCGTGGGGCTGGGGCTTTCTTTGGTGTGGGAGATTGCCAATCTCCACGGTGGTTGCGTCCGGGTGGAGGAGAGCTCGAAGAAGGGCACCACGATTGCGGTGGAGCTGCCAGTACAGGGATAAGGCGCTCGAAATCTCCGGTGAGCCGTTCGCGGAATACGAACGGATTTAGAAAAAGCAGCGGTTTTGCGATGAACAGAAGGGAAGGCGATGAACACATGAGAATCTTATATGAGCTGTCTTGGTTATGGGAAATGCTGGGCATCGCGCTTGCTGCTGCAGCTGTCTGCGTGACTTGTGCTGCACTGATTTGCAAAGCAACGAAGAGGCGGCCCAACAAAAAAATGCTGGCAGTCGTAGGGGCGGCAGCATTTGCCGGTGCAATTCTGGCAGTCCTTCTGATTGCGCGGACACCGATGCCGCTTTGAAGATATTTAATCCTCCGGCAGCTTGGTCGACAACACGAAGAAGCTTGCCTGCACAATCCGTGGCCGGAGAATATATAGGCTGTCAAAAAAAACTCATGCTTTCAAACGGTGAAAGCATGAGTTTTTCAGTGTGCCGGTATGGACAGCCGCTGGTGTGGTCGGCTTTTTACCTGCGATTCCATTAAATGTGTCGTTTTTTAAGGAGCAGGGCGAGCGCCGCGAGGCTGCCTGCGCAGAGCGTCAGCCAAAGTGCGGGGGCAAAATCATCGCCTGTTTTGGGGTGGTTCGTCGGGCTTGGGGTTGCGGTCGGCGCGGCAGTCGGTACGGCTGTGGGAGCTGCCGTAGGTGTCGCCGTGGGCTCCGCTGTGGGCGTGGCCGTCGGTTCTGCGGTTGGGGTTGCCGTGGGCTCTGCAGTCGGTGTTGCCGTCGGTTCCGCCGTGGGCGTTGCGGTGGGCTCTGCCGTTGGCGTAGCTGTGGGTTCCGCAGTAGGCGTTGCTGTGGGTTCAACGGTAGGTGTTGCCGTCGGCTCCGGGGTCGGGGTCAGCTCGGGCGCGGCGATGGTGAAGGTGATATTCAGCCCGTCTCCGTCGCGTGCCAGAGACAAGTCCTTGACGGATGTACCTGAAGACGAAGGGTACTTTACGGAGCCTGTTACGGCTGTTACTTTATAATTTCCCGGTTCTAACGTGTAGGGAATCAAAATGCTTACCCGTGTAGAAGCTGGTAATATGTCATCATCCTCGTCAAAATTTACATATGTGAATGTCGGATCTGTGTCGATCACCGCACCGGTCAGTACGGTTGTATCGCCGGTATCTGTATTCGTAACGGTGAAGGACGTGTCTGCTGACAGTGACAGATAATATCCCGTGACGGTTGAGCACCGCTTCCTTTGGATACGAACAGTGTAAACCCAATGCGCAGCTGCCCTTTTGTAGGCCCCGGCTGTCCCGATGCTGCGCCTACGATCACCACATCATCATATTGACAGCCTGCCACTGAGAGCAGAGCGAACAGCAGAAGAAACACGACTCCGATTTTTATACCCTTGTTTTTCACGGCGTTACCTCCTCATAAATTTGAACGGTGTTTGTTGTGTTCATTATACCATGACATAGTGCAAACGTCAATTAGAATATGCTTAGAATTTATTCATTTTTATTTTACAGCGGGCAAAATTTTCCGTTGCAGCGGGCAAAACGGTTTTTCTTGCAAATGGGTGTTGCTATCTGCCGTGGGGTATGGTAAAATCAAGCTGTATGACCCGTTCTATAATTAAGAAGAACGAGGAAAAAGAGAGGATTGGTTCAAATCATGAAAAATATAAAAAAGCTGCTGGCTGTTCTGTTGGCCGCGCTGCTGTGCGTATCTGTGACGGCCTGTGCAAACAACGGCGCTTCAAGCACGGCGGTCGCAACGCTGGAGACATCTTCTACGGCGAGCGAGGGCGAGACCGTGGAGAGTACCGACAAAGACCCTGCGGGCTATGACGATGATATTCAGGGCCTTTGCAAGTATCTTGAAGACTGCAAGGTGGCAGCGGGCGAAAAGGTGCAGATGTCTTACGACGTCATCGGCGCCGAAAACGGCTATAAATATGTATACCGCTACGCAGATTCCGCTGTGCAGCTTGAAGTGTATGAGTTCCCGGCGGAGCTTTCCGAGACCGCTAAGGCGCTTCAGGACGCTGTGCGCGCAGACGGCACGTTTAAGGTGCTGGATAACACCGTGCCGGGTTATCTTTCAAACGACGGCCGCTTCCTTTTGATCTACACCGACGCGAAGTCGGAAAAGGAAGACACGAATAAAACACACAAGGAGCACGTTCTGGAGTGCTTCAATACGTTTGCGGACGCAAAGGCAAAATGAAAATTATAGGGGGCGGAAAGGCATGTGCTTTTCCGTCCTTAGTGCTTTCTTATTTTAAAAAATCGGCGGCGGTTAGGCATAAATAGGCATGAAACGCACCGAGAGGGGAGTTGTACACCATGAACACACAAGATACCGTGCACCGCAAAAGCGCCGCAGAGCTGCGCATACGGCGCGTGATGGATGCACTGGAGAAAAACAACATGCAGGCGTATTATGCGCCCACGTGTGCGGACGCCGTAAAAATCGCAAAAGAGCTGCTGCAGCCGGGCGATGTGATCTCCTGCGGCGGCAGCGTGACGCTGGATGAGACCGGCGTGATGGATTTAATGCGCTGCGGGGACTATGAATTTTTGGACAGAACAACCGCGAAAACGCCCGAGGAGCGCGAGAAGCTGTACCGCGAGGTGTTTTCCTCTGATGTGTTTTTGACGGGCACAAACGCCGTTACGGAGCACGGAGAGCTCTATAATGTAGACGGCAACGGCAACCGCGTGGCGGCGATGCTGTTCGGCCCGAAAAAGGTGCTGGTTTTTGCGGGGTGCAACAAGATTGTGCGCGATATAGACGACGCCGCAAAACGCGTGAAAAGCTGTGCGACGCCCGCAAATGCCATGCGGCTGAATTTGGACACGCCGTGCACGCACGGGGCGTGTCCCGGCACGGACGGCGAGCTGTGCGCGGGATGCCGCTCGGAAAATCGCATCTGCGCGATGTACACGGTTTTGGCACGCCAGCGCGTGAAGGGCAGAATTCATGTTATTCTCATCGGTGAGGAGGTCGGTTACTGATATGAAAGAAAAGATACAGGCTTTTATGGCAAAACGACAGGCGAAAGGAAAGCGGTCCTACGAGATCGACATGTGCAACGGTCCGCTGCTGGGCAAAATTCTGCGCTTTGCGGTGCCGTTGATGCTTTCCGGCGTTTTGCAGCTGTTTTTTAACGCGGCGGGTATTGTGGTGGTCGGCCGCTTTACCGGCCACACGGCGCTGGCGGCGGTGGGCTCTACCGGCGCGCTTATCAATTTGCTCATCAACGTGTTCGTCGGCCTTTCCATCGGCACAAACGTGCTTGTGGCGCGCTATTACGGCGCACAGGATGCAAAGCAGCTGAGCGAGACCGTACATACCTCTGTGCTGACAAGTCTTGTGAGCGGTGTTATATTGATTGCCGTGGGCGTTGCGTTTGCGGAGCCGCTGCTGACCCTGATGGGCACCCCGGAGGACGTTTTGGGTCAGGCGGCGCTTTACATGCGCATATACTTTGTGGGCATGCCGGCGATGATGCTGTACAACTTCGGCGCGGCGATTTTGCGCTCTGTGGGCGACACAAAGCGCCCGCTGTACTTTTTGACCATTGCGGGCGTTGTAAACGTCATTTTGAATCTGTTCTTCGTCATTGTGTTCCATCTCGGCGTGGCGGGTGTTGCCATTGCGACGGTCATTTCGCAGGTGATTTCTGCGGGACTTGTGACCATCTGCCTGATGAAAACGAACGCTTCTTACCGTTTGGAGCTGCATAAGCTGCATATCTATAAAGATAAGTTTTTCGGCATGATGCGTGTCGGCCTGCCGGCGGGCATGCAGGGCGCGGTGTTCTCCATTTCGAACGTGCTCATTCAGTCCTCTATCAACTCGTTCGGCTCCACCGTTATGGCGGGCAGCACGGCTGCGGCCAACATTGTTGCGATGAACGCGTTTTACCAGACGGCGCTGTCCTTTACCGGGCAGAACATGGGCGCGAAGAAATACGACCGCGTGGCGAAAATTCTGCGCATCTGCATTTTGTGTGTGACCGTGACGGGCGTTGTGCTCGGCTGCGGCGCGTATTTGCTGGGCACACCTTTACTTTCTATATATACGTCTGACCCGGAGGTTATCCAGTACGGTTTGGAGCGTATGCTCATTGTGTGCGTACCGTACTTCCTTTGCGGCATTATGGACACGCATGTGGGCGTTTTGCGCGGTATGGGGTATTCGATCATGCCGATGATTGTATCGCTTACAGGTGCGTGTGCGCTGCGTGTGGTGTGGATCCTGACGGTCTTCCAGATGAACCGCACGCTGTTTATACTGTTCCTCTCGTACCCGGTGACGTGGGCCGTGACGGCGGCCGCGCATTTTGTGTGCTACCTTATCGTGCACCATAAGATGATGGAAAAGGCGAAAGCGGAGCAGGCCGAGGCGGCAAAAGCATAAAGTATACTTATATATTAAGAAGAAACGCGTTGTGGGATGACCGCAGCGCGTTTCTTCTATATATAACAGAGAAAAGCAGAACCGCAAAAAACGTGTCATCCTATAACTATATATAAGAAGATATAGGGCCGCATTGTAAAGCTTTACGATACCTTCACGGCGATTTTAAGTGTTTTAAAAACTTTTTTCGGATAAAATCAGAAAGATTATGAGGAGATTCAGAAGTGAAAGGACACTGATGCGCCAGATATATAAGAAGATGTGCTTGAAGCTTTGGGGTACAGAGAGGGGCTTTTGCAACTTTAAGACCACCTTTTCAAAAACTTTTTCTTGATTTTTTCAAAAAAATTTCGTAAAATAGTTTGCGTAAGCCATGTATACGGGCATGTAAATGCAAAAATGCCCATTCGAAGATACACTATATATTGTGTTTGAATCAAGGCACAACATATAGATGTAGTTTTTCGAAAAAAACTTAAAAAAACTTTCAAAAAAGTGTTGACAAAAGGGGTTGTACGTGGTATTATAGTCAAGCGCTCGAGAGAGACGGCAAAAAACCGAAAGCGAAAAGCTTGAAAGGAAAGCCGCTCGAAAGAGAGCACAGGACCTTGAAAATTAAACAACGAGAGAAAGAATGGAACCTGTAATTTCTTTGAGAAACTCAAAGAAACTTACGAGAAACAGAACTCAACAAATCTGTGACGAACGTCAGAACGACGTTATGAGCGAATTAAAGCTCTGAAAAAGATTTGAACGCGAAAGCGTTTAGATACAATTTTTTAGAGAGTTTGATCCTGGCTCAGGACGAACGCTGGCGGCGTGCCTAACACAT
>OLNI01001663.1_pt1 | contig 10948 bp, 9 predicted proteins | sample 1672921 | NCBI WGS metagenome assembly OLNI01 (sample SAMEA3136737, study PRJEB25190) | human gut metagenome | biome: human gut; feature: human-associated habitat; material: faeces | place: Austria | collected 2013 | reverse complement strand
AACAGCGGCAATTTTCTTTGGTTCTTTCTTTTGTTGGCAAAAGAAAGAACAACCTTCCGGGAGGCTGCCGCTCCCGGTTTACGGCAGATCACTCAGCAGCCCCTCCATATCCTCGCTTAGATAGTAGGTGCTCCCGGCCTGATAGGGGTTGTCCTTGCTGTAGGGCACATGGGTGCAGAGATAGCTGACCCACCTGCTGTAGCCGGAGACCGTCAGATGCACGCCGTCGGGCTGGGAGAACTCCGTCGAGAGATACCCGGCGTCGTCGGCAAACTCGGCGCTGAGGTCAAGGTAATAGCACCCACGCTCGGCACAAAGCTGCTGAATGGCCGCGTTGATGACCGCCAGACGGTCCGGGGCCAGACCCGGCAGACTGTCGGCGACCTTCTCCTGCGTGGCAGGCAGGACCGACTGCACATAGAATACCGTGTTCGGCAGGGCGGTGCGCAGGTCGTCCAGCATTTTGCCGTAGTACGCCAAAAAGCTGTCGTCGTTGCCGGGCTGGACCAGGGCGTTCGTGCCAATCAGGATGTACAGCTTCGCGGGCTGGGCCGCGGCCAGAACGTCCAGCGGCACCTCCTCGCCGCGGTCCGGGCTGGTGACGGTGGCGCGGTTGACGACGGTGTTCGGGCTGATGCCCTCATAGCCGCAGACCAGCGCACCACCCACATCAATGTTGTATTCGTTCACGCAGAAGCCCGCGGTCAGCGAATCGCCGAGGAAGGCGGCATCCGCAAACCAGCTTGTGTCCACGCGGCCAAACGCCGGCAGCGCGGCGGGGGCGGCGGGCAGCGCCGTGTAGGTGTAGCCCGTGTCGGCGCTCTGGCGCTGCGGGCCGACGGTGCCCCAGTTCAGGGCCTGTGCCGTGCCTGTGCTGCCGTTGCTGCCCGCGTAGGGCACAGGGGCCACAAGGCGCGTGTTGGCGGGGGCATCGGAGGTGAGCGGCGCGTCCGCACCCTTAGCGGGCAGCAGCGCCGTGATGACGCCCGACACGACCAGAATGCCGCACGCCGTACCGATCAGCGCCAGCTGACGGAGTCTGCGGCGCTTTGCCCGCGCACGGCGGGCGGCGGCGCGGCGCTGCTCCTGCGTGGAGGTGCGGCGCGGCGGCGTCTGCGGCTGGTCGGGCACCGCCCAGCCATTTTCCACATGGTATTGTATATTTGTGCGCGGGCGGTGGGGCCCGCGGTCATTCGGGGTCGGCATGGCACAGCCCCCTTTCGTTAGGATTTGTAAGAACGGCAAATCTTAGGCATTGTAAATCAGTATTGATTATAGCACAAACCTTTTATAAATAACAGTAGGTGCAGGCAAGTTTTTACCTCTTGCTAAATGATATAAACCTATGTATAATAGTAAGATAATCAAAGTTAGCGTACCTATAGCCTTGCAGCGGGTCGATGCAGGCATCGGCCCCTACAACAACGTGACGCTTACTAATTTTGGGGTGTAATCATGGCAGACGAAAAATTTTCCAACTTTCTGACGGATATTATCGATGCCGACCTCGCCGAGGGCAAGGTCGATGTCGTGCATACCCGTTTCCCGCCGGAGCCGAACGGCTACCTGCATATCGGCTCCGCCAAGGCGATCTTCATCAACTACACGATTGCCAAACACTACGGCGGCCTGTTCAACCTGCGCTTTGACGACACGAACCCCGCCCGCGAGGGTGACGAGTACGTGCAGAGCATCCTGCAGGACCTGAAATGGCTGGGTGCCGAGCCGAACGGCGGCATCTTCTACGGCAGCGACTATTTTGAGCGCTGCTATGAGTACGCCGAGCAGCTCATCAAGGAGGGCAAGGCCTACGTGGATGACCTGACCCGCGAGGAAATGCAGGAGTACCGCGGCAACGATGCCGGCAAGCCCAGCCGCCCGAGCCCCTACCGTGACCGCACGCCGGAGGAGAACCTCGACCTGTTCCGCCGTATGCGCGCGGGTGAGTTTGCCGACGGCGAAAAAACGCTGCGCGCCAAGATCGACCTGGCCAGCCCGAACATGAACATGCGCGACCCTACCATCTACCGCATCAAGCATGTCGAGCATCACCGCCAGGGCGACAAGTGGTGCATCTACCCGATGTACGACTTTGCGCACCCCATTCAGGACGCCATTGAGGGCATCACCTTCAGCCTGTGCAGCCTTGAGTTTGAGAACCACCGCCCGCTGTATGAGTGGGTCATCACGAACCTGTTCGGCAAAGAATTCCCGAAGCAGCGCGAGTTTGCCCGCCTGAACGTGACGAACACCGTCATGAGCAAGCGTTACCTGCGCGAGCTGGTCGAGAAGAACATCGTGGACGGCTGGGACGACCCCCGTATGCCGACCCTGTCCGGCCTGCGCCGCCGCGGCTACACGCCGACGAGCATCTTCACCTTCGTGAAAGAGGCCGGCATCTCCAAGGCTGACAACCTCGTGGATATGCGCCAGCTGGAGGCCGTGCTGCGCGCCGAGCTGGAGCTGAACGCCCAGCGCCGCGTGGCTGTGCTGGAGCCTGTCAAGCTGATCATCGACAACTATCCCGCCGACCAGTGCGAGTATTTTGACCTGCCCAACAACCCGAACCGCGACGCCAACGACACGACGACCCGCAAGGTCGCCTTCACGAAGGAGCTGTGGATCGAGAACAGCGACTTCTTTGAGGTGCCGCCGCCGAAATTCAAGCGCCTGACGCTTGGCAGCGAGGTCCGCCTGATGGGCGCGTATCTGGTGCGCTGCACCGGCGTGGACAAGGACGAGAACGGCAAGGTCGTGGCCATCCACGCCGAGGCCGACCTCGAGACCCGCAACGGCAACCCCGCCGATGGCCGCAAGGTGCGCGGCACGATCCACTGGGTCAGCTGCGCCCACTGCCTGGACGCCGAGGTCGAGCTGTATGATAAGCTGTTCACCGAGGCCAACATGAACAGCATCCCCGACGACGCGGATTTCAAGGATTACCTGAACCCCGACAGCGTCAAGGTGCTGCAGGGTGCGAAGCTCGAGGAGAGCCTGAAGGACGCCAAGCCCGGTGACCGCTTCCAGTTCGTGCGCAACGGGTATTTTACCCCGGACAGCAAGCATGAGGGCGTGTACAATCGAATCGTCACGCTGAAGGACAGCTTTAAGCTGTAATTTGCAAAAAATGACCCCCATCGGATGTTGCTCCGATGGGGGTTTTGCTGTAGGGGGCGGCGTCCCCGACGCCCCGCGGCAGGGTGAGGTCACCCCGCCCTACGTATTGCTTGTAGGGGGGATGTAGGGCGGCCTGCCCTCAGGCCGCCGCGGAGGGGTCAAGACCCCTCCCTACAAAGCCATCCTTAAAGGGGCGGCAACGCAAACCTGCGGGCCGGGCATGCCCGGCCCCTACAGGTGCGGCGGCAATTTACGCGGCATCACCCTGCCTGCTTCTTCTCCCACTTCTCCGCGCACCGCTGCATCCAGCCGCCCTTGACGTAGTACAGAATAAACAGCGCGGACGCGAGGGACCAGGTGATGGGATAGCTCATCTCCACCGTGGCGACCTCGTGGCGGATGGGCACGGCGATGAACAGCCAGAGCATCCGCAGACCGCAGACAAAGAACACGGTGATCAGCGTCGGCACGCGGACATCGCCGCAGCCGCGCAGCGCACCGGCCAGCACCTCAATACATACGTAGGTGATGTAGACCGGCGTCAGAACGTGCATCATGCCGACACCGACGGCGACCACCGCGTCGTCCTGGCTGAACAAGCGGAACAGCACCTCCGCCAGATTGTAAAATGTAAAGCTGATGACCAGCGTCGTACACGCGGCCATTGCCAGACAGACCCGCACGCCGCGGCGCACGCGGTCATACTGCCGTGCGCCGAAGTTCTGCCCCGCAAACGTCGTGATGGCGATGCCCAGCGAGTTGATCGTCATCCAGAACAAAAAGTCGATCTTGCCGTAGACGCCCCACGCCGCAATCGTGCTGGTGCCGAAGCTGTTCATGCTGCTCTGGATGAACATATTGCTGATGTTGTACATGGCGCTTTGGGCGGCGGCGGGCACGCCGATGGTGCAGATGGCCGTGAAAACGTCGCCGTGCAGCCGCAGCTTTTCGGCGCGGACGTGCCACGGCATCCCCTGAGAGCCGACGATGCAGCGCAGCGTCAGCACCGCGCTGGCCACCTGACTGAGCACCGTCGCCAGCGCCGCGCCCATGACGCCCCAGCCGAACACCGCAATGAACACGACGTCCAGCACAATGTTGACGAGCGACGCCGCGATCAGAAAGTACAGCGGACGCTTGGAATCGCCGATGGCACGCAGGATATTGGTGCCCATGTTGTAGAGCATCTGCGGGATCATGCCCAGAAAGTAGATGCGCAGATACAGCGCTGCATCGGGCAAAATCTCGTCCGGCGTGCCCAGCAGACGCATTATCGGCGCGGCGGTCACAAGGCCCAGCACGGTCAGCAGTGCGCCAACGGCAATGCTCAGCACCAGCGCCGTGTGCACCTGCCTGTCCACGGCATCGGGGTCATGTGCGCCCCAGCTCTGGGCAATGACGACGCCCGCGCCGCTGCAAAGCCCGACGAACAGGCCCACCAGCAGGTTGACGAAGGGCCCTGTTGCGCCCACCGCGGCCAGCGCGTTTGTGCCCACAAAGTTACCGACAATCAGGGTGTCCGCCGTGTTGTACAGCTGCTGGAACAGCGTGCCGAACCAGATGGGCAGAAAGAACAGGAGCAGCTGTTTGGGGATGCTGCCCGTCAGAATATCCGTTTGTTTGACGCTTTTCATAGAATTTCTCTCACTTTTCTGTTTCTCGCAACCACATTTTATGCTATAATGGCCCTAATGTAAAGAGGTGATTTTTGTGGGTCTTTATTGGGAGCCCTGTCCCGGCGGTGCGCGGCTGCTGCGGCTGCTGGGCGATACCCCCTGCCCCGCCGTGCCGGGAACAATTGAGGGGCTGCCCGTTGCGGAGCTGGGGCCGTACTGCTTTGCGGACAGGCCGGTCAGGCCCGGGGCCCGGCGCACCGGGGATGACACGCATGAGATCACCGGCAATTTTGTGGAGGAGGTCACCCTGCCCGACACCGTGCGGGTGCTGGACAGCGCGGCGTTTTACAACTGCCGCAGGCTGCGCCGGGTCACGCTGGGGCCCGGGGTCGAGGGGTTCGGCAGCGATTTATTTACGAACTGCCGCCAATTGCAGACCTTCCGCCTGCGGGCTGCCGCCGATGCCCCGACAGGCTTAAAAAAGCTGCTGGGGGCCGTCAGCGCGGACATCACGGTGGAACTGGACGGTGCGCAGCTGTTTTACCCCGAGTATTCGGAGTTTCTGGACGAGAACACGCCCGCGCATATCTTCAACCACAGCATTGAGGGCGAGGGCTATCGGATGCGGCAGTGCTTCACGCCCGGCGGCGCGGTGGATTACGCCGCGTTTGATGCGTCGTTTGCGCAGGCCTGCGTCGGCGAGAGTGAGGACAAGCTCTGCCGGTTAGCACTCGGGCGGCTTGTGCAGCCGTTTGGACTGGGTGACGACGCCCGCGCGGACTACGAGCTTTACCTGACCGCCCACCCGGAGGCAGCGTTCCGGCGTGCCATTGATGACCGGGACGAGGCCGCTCTGCGGCTGCTGGTGGGGCTGAGCCTGCCGACAGCAGATGCCGCGGTCTATTGCGCCCGCGTCGGGTGGAGCGCCGGGGCGGCGGTGCTGTTAGGCAGGGCCAATCGAGCGAAAAAAACGTATGATTTTGACGATTTGTAGACCATAAGCGGGTGGCAGCGCAAGGCCCGTCAAAGCCCCGCAGGCCGGGCAGGCGCGGGCAAAGCCCGCGAGGAAAGCCTCCCCATCAGGGGAGGTGGCCGCGAAGCAGGCCGGAGGGGTTCAGCCCGTTGCCGGGCAGCCACGTAAGCCCGCGGGCCGGGCGTGCCCGGCCCCTACATACAGTCATGGAAGAAGGTGTCCACTATAGCCAAACACATCCAAACCCAATCGGAATGGGAACAGACGATGGCCCGCCGGGTCATGGAGCAGCTGCGGGGGGAGCTGTACCTTGACCAGCGCTACTTAACGGCAGCGCTCGGTGCACTGCCCGCGGCCCCGCGGGAGAGCGGCGGCAGCTTTGCCACCGACGGCGGGGCGCTCTACTACCCCACCGCATGGCTGCTGGACACCTACCGCAGGAACCGGCGGTACCTGCCCCGGGCCTACCTGCACAGCCTGTTCCACTGCATCTTCCGGCATCTCTGGCTGCGGGACAGGCGCGACCCCGACCTGTGGGGGCTGGCCTGTGACATTGCCGTGGAGGCCACGCTGGACACCCTGAACACTCCCGTCACGAAGCGCCCCGTCGGCTGGGTGCGGCAGCAATGCTACACACAGCTGCGCGAAAAGTGCAAATTTTTAGCGGCAGGCCCCATCTACCGCGTCTTAGCACAGACCGACGCGGAGACTTTAAACAATTGGCAGCGGGAATTTTACACCGACAGCCACCGCCTCTGGCCCGCTGACCCGGACAGCCCCGCCGCCCAGATGCGCGGCAAACAGTGGGAGAACCTGGGCCGCCAGACGGAGCTGAGCATGGAGGAAAGCGGCCGGCGCGCCGGGCAGGACACTGCCGCGCAAGCTCTGCAGGCGCAGGTGCAGGCCGGGCGCAGCCGCCGCACCTACCGGGATTTCCTGCGCCGGTTCGCCGTCTGGCATGAGGAGCCGCACCTCGACCCCGAGGAATTCGACCTCGGCTTTTACAGCTACGGCCTGCGCACCTACGGCAACCTGCCGCTGATAGAGCCGCTGGAAAGCCGCGAGGTGAAGAAAATACGCGACTTCGTCATAGTGGTGGACACCAGCGAATCCACGGCGGGCGAGCTGGTCAAGGCGTTCTTAAAAGAGACGTTCACCTTATTAAAAAGTCAGGACAGCTTTTTCCGGCAGTGCCGCATTTTGGTCATGCAGGCGGACAACGCTGTGCGGGATGAGGTCTGGCTGAACGATCTGGACGCGCTGGACCGCTATACGGCGCAGTTCACGCTGGTGGGCGGCGGCGGAACGGACTTCCGCCCCGCGTTTGCCCGCATTGCGCAGCTGCGGCAGGACGGTGCTCTGCGGGACCTGCAGGGCGTGCTGTATTTTACCGACGGCAAGGGCATCTACCCCGCCAAACGTCCGCCGTTTGAGACGGCGTTCCTGTTTTTAGAGGACGGCACCCCGCCGCCCGACGTGCCGCCCTGGGCCATGCGCCTGGTCTTGCAGCCCGAAGAATTTGACCCGAAAGGACGATGAACCATGGATATTCAACGTGCCAAAGAGGAAATCAAGCGCGCCGTGCAGGCGTACCTTGCCACGGACGACATTGGCCGCCCGCTGATCCCCGCCGTGCGGCAGCGCCCCATTTTGCTGATGGGCCCGCCGGGCGTCGGCAAGACCCAGATCATGGAGCAGATCGCGCAGGAGTGCGACATTGCGCTGGTGGCCTACACCATCACCCACCACACCCGCCAGAGCGCCGTCGGCCTGCCGTTCATCCGGGAGCGGAACTACGGCGGGCGCACCCGCAGCGTGACCGAGTACACGATGAGCGAGATCATCGCCAGCGTCTACGCCGCCATGGAGCGCACCGGCAAGAAAAACGGCATCCTGTTCATCGACGAGATCAACTGCGTCAGCGAGACGCTGGCCCCCACGATGCTGCAATTTTTGCAGTGCAAGACCTTCGGCAATCAGGCTGTGCCGGGCGGCTGGGTCATTGTGGCCGCGGGCAATCCGCCGGAGTACAACAAGAGCGTGCGGGAGTTTGACCTTGTCACGCTGGACCGCGTGCGGCGTATCGACATTGAGCCGAAGCTGAGCGTCTGGCAGGACTACGCCCGCGCCCACAGGCTGCACCCCGCCGTGACGGCCTACTTGGAGCTGCGCCCGCAGCATTTTTACAAAATCGAAAACGATGTGGACGGCGTGCAGTTCGTGACCGCCCGCGGGTGGGAGGATCTGTCTGCCTATTTACAGGCTGCGGACAGGCTGGCGCTGCCCGTGGACGAGGGGGTCATCGGGCAGTACCTGCGCCACCCCGAGGTCGCGCGGGATTTTGCGGCCTACTGGGTGCTCTACCGCAAGTACCACGAGGATTACGGCGTCGAGGATATTTTGCAGGGCAAGCCCTATGACGCCGTCATTGCACGGGCGATGGACGCGAGCTTTGACGAGCGCATCAGTCTGGTCAGCTTGCTGCTGGCGGGCCTGAACACCCGCTTTGCCGACGCCCGCGCCATGGGTGCGGTGACGGATGCCTGCTACCAGCAGCTGCGCAGCTTCAAGCGGACGCTGTCCCAGCAGCCCGACGCCGACCCTGCCGACCTGTTTGCCGAGCGGTGCGACGCCTACCGCGCCAAGCTGGAGTCCGACAAGACCGCTGGAGCGCTGCTGCCCGACGAGGCCGCGGCCCGCACCCGCACGCTGGCGCTGCTGACCGCGTGGAGCCGTAGCCTTGACAACAGTCTGGACGCCGACGAGGCGTTTGACACGGTGCGCGGCGCGTTCAACACCCAGGTGCAGCGCCGCGAGGAAGCGGTCTCCGCCGCCAGCAACGCGCTGGAATTTGCCTTTGACTTTATGGAGCAGGCGTTCGAGGACGGGCAGGAGATGGTCGTCTTCGTCAACGAGCTGGCACTCGGCCCCGACTCCGCGCCGTTTCTGGCCGAAAACGACTGCGAGCGGTTTGAGCAGTACAGCGAGAAGCTGCTTCTCCACGGCGGCGAGGATGAGCTGCTGGCGGAATTGCAGCGGGATGATGTGCGGGCTGAGGAGCATTCGGCGGAGTTTTGATGTTCACGATGCCCTGTAGGGGCCGGGCATGCCCGGCCCGCGCGTGAAAGGCAAGCGTTCGTCCGCCGTACAGTTGCGGGCCGCACATGTGCGGCCCCTACAAAGCGGCAGCTTATTGGCTGTTCGCCTAAAAGCCGCGGACGTGACCGCCGCCGTCAAGTCCCACGGGCGGATATGGAATCCGCCCCTACGGAACTACGGTAGGGGGCGGCGTCCCCGACGCCCCGCAGGCAGCTGCCCGCTAAAAAGTATTACTTCTCATTATATTCTTTACTCTTTTGCGGAATTTTGTTATAATGGCAGTATTCCGTTTATCATCGGACATTTTGAGGGGGTCATTTTATGAAAGCAGTCATCACGGTCATCGGGCGGGACACGGTGGGTGTCGTTGCCAAGGTCAGCGCGGTGTGCGCCGAGCTGAACATCAACATTGAGGATGTTTCCCAGTCCATCATGCAGGATATGTTCTGCATGATCATGCTGGTCGATCTGAGCAAGGCGAACGCCGGGGCCGCCGAGGTCCGGGACCGCTTTGCGGCATTGGGCAAAGAGATGAAGATGCAGGTCACCGTGACCCGGCAGGAAGTCTTTGATGCCATGCACACCATTTAAGGGGGCTGCCACATGAGAATCATCAACAGCCGCGACATTATGGAGACCATTGAGATGCTGACCGCCGAGAACCTCGACGTGCGCACCGTCACAATGGGCATCAGCCTGCTGGACTGCATCGACCCGGATGCGGACAAGGCGTGCGAGAAAATCTACAACAAGATCACCCGTCTGGCGGGCAATTTGGTCTCCGTCGTGGACGGCATCAGCGCCGAATACGGCATCCCCATCGTCAACAAGCGCATCAGCGTCACGCCCATTGCGATGCTGCTGGGCGCCGCGCCCGACGCCGACCCCGTGCAGTACGCCAAAACGCTGGACCGCGCGGCCAAGGCCGTGGGGGTCAACTTCATCGGCGGCTTCGGTGCGCTGGTACACAAGGGCTTTTCCGCGGGCGATAAGCGGCTGATCGCCGCCATCCCCCGCGCACTGGCCGAGACCGATATTGTCTGCTCCAGCGTCAATATCGGCTCGACGAAATCGGGCATCAACATGGACGCCGTCAAGCTGATGGGCGAGGTCGTGCGCGAGACCGCCGAGCTGACGAAGGACAACATGTGCATGGGCAACGCAAAGCTCGTCGTGTTCTGCAACGCGCCCGAGGACAACCCGTTCATGGCGGGCGCGTTCCACGGCGCGGGCGAGCCGGACTGTGAGATCCACGTCGGCGTCTCCGGCCCCGGTGCAGTACGCGCCGCGCTGGCCAAGCTGCCGAAGGACGCCCCGATGGACGAGGTGGCCGAGCTGGTCAAGCGCACGGCATTCAAGATCACCCGCCTGGGCCAGCTGGTAGCGAACCTCGCCAGTGAGCGCCTCGGCGTGCCCGCGGGCATCATTGACCTGTCGCTGGCCCCTACGCCCGCGATTGGCGACAGCGTTGCGAACATTCTGGAGGAGATGGGCCTTGAGAGCTGCGGCTGCTGCGGCACGACGGCCTGCCTGGCCCTGCTGAACGACGCGGTCAAGAAGGGCGGCGTCATGGCGTCCAACCACGTCGGCGGCCTGTCCGGCGCGTTCATCCCCGTGTCGGAGGATGACGGCATGATCAACGCCGCCAACTGCGGCAGCCTGACGCTGGAAAAGCTCGAGGCCATGACCGCGGTCTGCTCCGTCGGCATCGACATGGTCGTCATCCCGGGCGACACGAGCGCCGAGGTCATCAGCGGCCTGATCGCGGACGAAGCTGCCATCGGTATGGTGAACAGCAAGACCACCGCCGTGCGCGTCATCCCCGCCATCGGCCACAAAGCCGGCGACGTGCTGGACTTCGGCGGCCTGCTGGGCCACGCGCCCATCATGCCCATCAGCCAGTACAGCCCCGCGGTCATGATCCACCGCGGCGGCCGCATCCCCGCCCCGATGCAGGCATTGAAAAACTGATTGTAATACACACCGCCCCTGCCGGATTTGGCATGGGCGGTTTTTTTGTGGTATAATCAGGATGATAAAAAGGTAAGTGAATGGGATACCACGATACAAGCTACCATGGAGGAATAGGATAATGTCGAAAGATGAGTATTTGATAACCGATACGCCCCTCAAAGCGTTGACG
>OLNI01001661.1_pt1 | contig 10950 bp, 7 predicted proteins | sample 1672921 | NCBI WGS metagenome assembly OLNI01 (sample SAMEA3136737, study PRJEB25190) | human gut metagenome | biome: human gut; feature: human-associated habitat; material: faeces | place: Austria | collected 2013 | reverse complement strand
ATGCAATTGCATGACGCGCACCTCGCAACAAGAATGCCGGAGCATTCTTGAATGGATGAAAAACACTTCTTTTTGATAAGCGATAAGCCATAATTTTATATCGTTTTATTGAAAAAATGACAGATTTTGAAAAAAGTCGTTGATCAATGAAAAAAAAGTAGATTTCTGTCGCCAGAGGTTGTATAATAAAAACTGTATGTAATTTCATCTCTGATTGAGCTTACACGCAGCCAGAGATCAGACACTTTACAGGAACGTACAGTGATTTTGAACAAAATTACAGTGAATGAAGCAGAATAAAAACCCCATTTTGGGAGATAAAATAAACACAGGAGGAAGAAACAATGGCAGTAAAATACGTATTTGTTACCGGCGGAGTAGTATCCGGACTTGGAAAGGGAATCACTGCCGCATCACTTGGACGTTTGTTAAAAGCACGCGGATACAAAGTGACCATGCAGAAATTTGACCCATATATCAACATTGATCCGGGAACTATGAACCCGATTCAGCACGGTGAGGTTTTCGTTACCGAGGATGGTGCTGAGACAGACCTGGATCTGGGACATTACGAGCGTTTTATCGACGAGAATCTGAGCAAGAGCTCAAATGTGACAACCGGAAAGGTATACTGGTCCGTATTGCAGAAGGAGCGCCGTGGTGACTATGGCGGTGGAACTGTACAGGTAATCCCGCACATCACAAATGAGATCAAGAGCCGTTTCTTCCGTGATTTTACAACAGAAGAGACACAGATTGCCATCATCGAGGTTGGTGGAACCGTTGGTGATATCGAAAGCCAGCCGTTCCTTGAGGCCATTCGTCAGTTCCAGCATGAAGTTGGACATGAGAATGCGATCCTGATCCATGTAACACTGATCCCGTATCTGTCCGCTTCCGGAGAGTTAAAGACAAAACCGACCCAGGCAAGCGTAAAAGAATTACAGGGAATGGGAATTCAGCCGGATATCATCGTATGCCGTACTGAGCATGAGCTGGATCGTCAGATTCGTGACAAGATCGCATTATTCTGTAACGTACCGAAAAAATGCGTACTGCAGAACCTGGATGTAGAATATTTATATGAAGCTCCGCTTGCAATGGAAAAAGAAAATCTGGCTCAGGTTGCCTGTGAATGCCTGAAACTGGATTGTCCGGAACCGGATCTGACAGACTGGATCGAGATGGTACAGGCTCTGCGCAATCCGAACAAAGAAGTTGAAATTGCACTGGTTGGTAAATACATCCAGTTACATGATGCATATATTTCTGTTGTAGAGGCATTAAAACATGGTGGAATTTTCCAGCATGCGACTGTAAATATCAAATGGGTAGATTCTGAGGAACTCAACGAAGAGAACGTAGACGAAGTTCTTGGCGGTGTACAGGGAATCCTTGTTCCGGGTGGATTTGGTGATCGTGGAATTGACGGCAAGATCACAGCTATCAAATATGCAAGAGAGCATGAAGTACCGTTCCTTGGTCTTTGCCTTGGCATGCAGCTTTCCATCGTTGAGTATGCGCGTCATATCTGCGGACTGGAAGATGCACACAGCATCGAGCTTGATCCGAACACAAGCGCACCGGTGATCGCACTGATGCCGGATCAGAACGGAGTAGAGGATATTGGTGGTACCCTGCGTCTTGGTTCTTATCCTTGTGTTCTTGCAAAAGACAGCAAAGCATATGAGTTATACGGTACAGAGACCATCCATGAGCGTCATCGTCATCGTTACGAGGTTAACAATGATTACCGCGCAATTCTGACTGAGCATGGAATGAAACTCAGCGGTCTTTCACCGGATGGAAGAATCATAGAGATGATCGAGATTCCGTCTCATCCGTGGTTTGTGGCTACACAGGCACATCCGGAGCTGAAATCCAGACCGAACCGTCCACATCCGTTATTCAAAGGTTTTGTGGAAGCTGCTATTGAGTACAAAAATAAATAATACTGATTTTATTCAGTCCAAGGAGTCCCGGATGAGAAGCTGCATCTGGGGCTTCTTTTATAAATATTTTATAAAAATCAAGAAAAGTTCACGATTATATTATTGATTTCTATACAGAATAACCATATAATAAAACAATGCAGGTCGGGCATTTTTGCAATAGGGAATGCAGGCAGGCATAGGGGAAACCAGAGAAAGGATTGTGTATACAGTTCCTTCCCGGTTTGACGGAAGCGATAAATGACCTGTCAGACCAGAGCCGGATATACACAGGAATGAGAGAGATAATAAGAATGGACGAGAACAGAGGAAACAACCAGGGAGGAAATAACAAAGGGCGCAAAAATGGTCAGAACATGCTTTGGTTTGTTCTTGCGACCGTTGTGGTACTTCTCCTTGTAACAATGATTACAAATGGAATTGGAAGTCTGACGAATCAGGAGATCACATATTCTGAATTTCAGACCATGGTAAAGGAACATAAGGTAAAAAGTGTTGTCATTACCAACAGTCAGATCGATATTGAACCGGTAGAGGACAAGAAGAGCCTGTATCAGGTAACTTATTATACGGTAAACTTAAAGGATGACCGTATGTATGAATTATTGGATGAGTACGGCGTTGATTATACCGGTAAGAATAATACAACATCTGCCTGGGTATATCAGATCCTGAGTTTTGTAATTCCGGTCGCTTTAGTATGGATTCTGATTGGATTTGCCATGCGGAAAATGGGCGGCGGAGGCGGCGTCATGGGCGTTGGCAAGAGCAATGCCAAAATGTATGTGGAAAAATCAACCGGTGTTACCTTCCGCGATGTAGCGGGACAGGATGAGGCAAAAGAGTCTCTGCAGGAGGTAGTAGATTTCCTGCATAATCCACAGAAATATACAGCCATCGGTGCAAAACTGCCGAAAGGAGCGTTATTAGTAGGACCTCCTGGTACCGGTAAGACATTACTGGCAAAAGCAGTTGCAGGTGAGGCGGGCGTACCGTTCTTCTCACTGGCAGGTTCCGATTTTGTGGAGATGTTCGTTGGTGTCGGCGCATCCCGTGTTCGTGACCTGTTCAAAGAAGCACAGAAACAGGCACCGTGTATTATTTTCATCGATGAGATTGATGCTATCGGTAAAAGCCGTGACAGCCATTACGGCGGCGGAAACGATGAGCGTGAGCAGACATTGAACCAGTTACTGGCAGAGATGGATGGTTTTGATACTTCCAAAGGTCTGCTGATCCTGGCAGCTACCAACCGTCCGGAAGTACTGGATAAGGCACTTTTGAGACCGGGACGTTTTGACCGTCGTATCATCGTTGACAAACCGGATCTGAAAGGTCGTGTGGAGACACTTCGTGTACATTCCAAGGACGTTAAAATGGATGATTCCGTAGATCTGGAAGCAATCGCACTGGCAACTGCCGGATGTGTAGGTTCCGATCTTGCAAATATGATCAATGAGGCAGCTATCAATGCGGTTAAGAATGGCAGACAGTATGTGACACAGGCAGATTTATTTGAGTCTGTAGAGGTTGTCATTGCCGGTAAAGAGAAAAAAGACCGTATCATGGGACCAAAAGAAAAACGTCTGGTGGCATACCATGAGGTTGGTCATGCATTAGTTACTGCATTACAGAAAGATGCAGAGCCGGTACAGAAGATTACAATTGTGCCGCGTACGATGGGATCTCTGGGTTACACCCTGCAGATGCCGGAGGAAGAGAAATATCTGGAAACCAAAGCAGAGCTGGAAGCGCGTCTGGTTACTTACATGGGTGGTCGTGCCGCAGAGGAGATCATGTGTGATTCTGTGACAACAGGAGCATCCAATGATATCGAGATGGCTACAAGAATTGCCCGCGCAATGGTAACACAGTTTGGTATGTCTGATGAATTTGGTCTGATGGGTGTAGAATCTGTAGAGAACAGATACTTAGATGGTCGTGCCGTAACAAACTGCGGTGATGAGACCATTGCAAAAGTCGATGAAGTTGTAAAAGTAATGCTTCAGAAGGCTTACGACACAGCAAAAGAAATGCTGTTAAGCCATCGCGATGTACTGGAGCGGATTGCTGGATATCTGTATGAACATGAGACCATCACTGGAAAAGAGTTCATGGATATCTTCAAAGAGATGACAGAAGGGAACCAGCCAATCGATGTAGAGGCAGAAGAAGTAACTGCACAGACAGATACACAGTCTGCACCGATCAAGGAAAATGAGACAGAGTTTTCCGGAAATGAGCCGGTTGCACCGGATGAGGCTTTTGAGGAGTAAGAAAACAAAAGCGGTCGGATATCCGATTGTGGGATAAAAAAGTAATAATATGACAGAAACGGTCAGAGTAGAGAAGCAATTTTCTGCCCTGACCGTTTGGGGATTTCAAGAGGATTGAAAAAACTTATGGGAACAGAGAAACTATTTGATATTCAGGAAGAACTGAAAAAACTGCCGGATCATCCGGGCGTGTATCTTATGCATGATGACCGGGACGCGATCATTTATATCGGAAAAGCCATCAGTCTGCGAAACCGGGTGCGTCAGTATTTTCAGACGAGTCGGAATAAGGGACCAAAGATTGAGAAGATGGTCACGCATATCGATCATTTTGAATATATTCTGACGGACTCCGAGCTGGAAGCACTGGTGCTGGAATGCAATCTGATCAAGGAGCATCGCCCGAAATATAATACGATGTTGAAAGATGATAAGACCTATCCATATATCAAAGTGACGTTAGGTGAGACTTATCCGCGTGTGCTGTTTTCGCGTTTGATGAAAAAGGATAAATCAAAATATTATGGACCCTACACCAGTGCCGGAGCAGTGAAGGATACCATCGAACTGGTACAGAAGCTGTTTCAGATCCGAACCTGTAACCGGACGCTTCCACGCGATATCGGAAAAGAGCGTCCCTGCCTGAACTATCATATCCATCAGTGCCAGGCACCCTGCCAGGGATATATCTCAAAGGAAGATTACCGTTTACAGATCCGGGGAGCTATGGAACTGCTGAATGGCAATTTTGCACCGGTGATCAAGGATCTGGAAGAAAAGATGAAGGCGGCTTCGGAGGCATTGGAATTTGAAAAAGCTATGGAATACCGGGATCTGCTGACCAGTGTGCGTCAGGTGGCGCAGAAGCAGAAAATCACCAGTTTTGACGGCGAGGATCGCGATATTCTGGCGCTGGCAATGGATGACCGGGATGCGGTTGTGCAGGTGTTTTTCGTCCGGGAAGGCAAGCTGATCGGCAGAGAGCATTTTCATGTGACCGTTGGGGCGGAGGATACGAAAAAAGAGGTTCTTTCCACTTTTATCAGTCAATACTATGCGGGAACGCCTTTTGTTCCTAAGGAGATCATGCTGCCGATGGAAATTGATGATGCAAATGTGGTAGCAGAGTGGTTGTCTGCAAAGCGCGGGCAGAAAGTTTATATCCGGGTGCCGAAGAAAGGGCAGCGGGAAAAACTGGTAGAACTTGCGGAACAAAATGCGGTGATGGTATTGACTCAGGACAAAGAAAAAATTCGCCGGGAAGAAGGAAGGACCATCGGAGCTGTCAAGGAAATTGCAGATCTGCTGGATCTTGGCTATGTCAAACGAATGGAAGCCTATGATATTTCCAACACGAACGGTTTTGAATCGGTTGGTTCGATGGTCGTTTATGAACGGGGAAAACCTTGCCGAAGCGATTATCGTAAATTTAAGTTAAAGACCGTAACCGGTCCGGACGATTATGCATCCATGCGGGAAGTACTGACACGACGTTTTACTCATGGAATGGAAGAACGGGCACAGAACAAGGAAAAGAATCTGGCGCAGGAATATGGCAGTTTTACAAAATTTCCGGATCTGATTCTGATGGATGGAGGAAAAGGTCAGGTCAATATTGCATTGGAAGTGCTGGATGAATTAAAACTTGCGATTCCGGTTTGTGGTATGGTAAAAGACGACCATCACAGAACCCGTGGTCTGTATTTTAACAATGAGGAAATCCCTATCGACCGGCATTCGGAAGGATTTCGCCTGATCACCCGGATTCAGGATGAGGCACACCGTTTTGCCATTGAATATCATCGTTCCCTGCGAAGCAAGCAGCAGGTGCGTTCGATTCTGGATGATATTCCGAATATCGGTGAGACACGAAGAAAGGCGCTGATGCGGCAGTTCCAGTCGCTGGAGAAAATTCGGGAAGCATCGGTAGAACAGCTGCGGGAAGTGGATGGCATGAATGAAAAAGCGGCGCAGTCGGTATACCAATTCTTCCATAAGGAGTAAAAAAGTGGTATACTTACTGTACTTATTGGTAGGAACTGTAAAAAATATGTAACAGCTACTAGAGGTTATGCGATTATTCAGGGTAGATAATTTCACTTTGAATCGTTGCCAAATAATACAGAAATGGAGAAAATATAATGCAGGGAGTCAGTGTACAACAGTTAGCGGAAAAAATGAAATTCAAATGTTTTACCCCGTGTGTGGATATGTCAAAACGAATGATCACCACACCGGAGATTAACCGACCGGCATTGGAGCTGGCAGGATATTTTGAACATTTTGCAGAAGAACGAATCCAGATCATTGGAATGGTAGAGTATTCTTATCTGGAGACTTTATCAGAGGAAGATCGTGAGGATCGTTATCGAAAACTTTTGGGATTTAATGTGCCGTGTGTCATTATGTGCCGTGAATATGAGCCGGATGAAGTTGTATTGCGGATTGCAGGGGAGCGTGGGGTTCCAATTCTTAGTTCACCGGATGCAACGTCCAATGTGGCTGCGGAAGCAATTTATTTTCTGACCAGTAAGCTGGCACCGTGCATTTCCATTCATGGTGTACTGGTTGATATTTATGGCGAAGGTGTGCTGATCATGGGCGAGAGTGGTATTGGAAAAAGTGAAGCTGCTCTGGAGCTGATCCGTCGTGGACATCGTCTGGTTACCGATGATGTGGTAGAAATCCGCAAGATCAACAATAATACACTGATCGGAACATCGCCGGATATTACCCGTTATTTTATCGAACTGCGCGGCATCGGAATTATTGATGTAAAGACATTGTTTGGTGTAGAATGTGTCAAGGAACAGCAGACTATTGATCTGGTCATCAAACTGGAAGACTGGAAGAAAGACAAAGAGTACGATCGTCTGGGACTGGAAGAAGAATATACCGAGATTTTGGGCAACAACATCGTGTGTCATTCCATTCCGATTCGTCCGGGACGAAATCTGGCAGTCATCTGTGAGGCAGCAGCTGCAAACCACAGACAGAAAAAGATGGGCTATAATGCGGCAAAAGAATTGTATCGAAGAGTAGAAAATAACCTGAAAAACGGAAATTCTACGGAAATTTAACCGAATCAAATAAGTCCCCTGCTTCAATTGCGAAAAGCAATAAGCAGTGGGTGGGGACTTGCTTGTATCAGGAGGAGTGCAAGCTCCTTCTGATAAACTGCGGAGCAGTTATTCGGTTATGAGCAAGTAGCGAAGCGGATTGCGAATATCCGCTTGACCCAATGTAAAGAAGTCCCCTGTTTTTACGAGAATAAGGGATTTTGAATGATATTTTTTAATAAAACAAAATTAGAATGTCTGCTTCCCTTTACGGAGCACATTCAAAAGGAGTGTAACAATATGGAACGAAAAAACGCATGGAAAAAATATACAGAGGAAGAAAAAGCAGCAGTATTTGCTTACGGTGAAGAGTACCGTCAGTTTATCTCTGACTGCAAAACAGAGCGCGAGTGTGTCACAGAATTAAAGAAACGTGCAAAAGCAGCAGGATTTCAGGATATGGAAGATGTCATCGCAAATGGCATCACTCTGAAAGCCGGAGACCGTGTATTTGCAGATAACAAAGGTAAAAGTTTTGCTATGTATATCATCGGTAAGAAACCAATGCAGGAAGGTATGAACATCCTTGGCGCACATATCGATTCCCCGCGTCTGGATCTGAAACAGAATCCGTTGTACGAAGATACTGATATGGCATTGCTGGATACTCATTACTATGGCGGTGTAAAAAAATATCAGTGGGTAACACTGCCACTGGCAATGCACGGTGTGATCGCAAAAAAAGACGGTTCTGTCGTAGAGATCAACATCGGTGAGAAACCGGAAGATCCAGTATTTGGTGTCAGCGATCTGCTGATCCACCTTTCCGGAGACCAGATGGAGAAAAAAGGTGCAAAAGTCATCGAAGGTGAAGCACTTGATATTTTAGTTGGAAGCATGCCGCTGGAAGCAAAGACAGAGGAAGAGAAGAAAGTAAAAACTCTGGTACAGGCAAACGTGCTGAAAATTTTAAAAGAGACTTACGGTGTGGAGGAAGAAGATTTCCTTTCTGCTGAAATCGAGATCGTTCCGGCAGGTCAGGCAAGAGATTATGGTTTTGACCGCAGTATGATCATGGGCTATGGTCATGACGATCGCGTGTGTGCATATCCGTCCTTCTCTGCTATTATGGAGATGGAAGCACCGGAGCGCACAAGCGTATGCCTGCTGGTAGATAAAGAGGAGATCGGAAGCGTTGGTGCAACCGGAATGCAGTCCCGTTTCTTCGAAAATATGACTGCAGAAGTAATGAATGCCTGCGGCGATTACTGTGAATTAAAACTGCGCCGTGCATTACAGAATTCCAAAGTACTTTCTTCTGATGTAAGTGCTGCATTTGATCCGAACTATCCAAGTGTCATGGAGAAGAAAAATGCTGCATACTTTGGAAGAGGTCTGGTATTCAACAAATATACAGGTTCCAGAGGAAAATCCGGTTCCAACGATGCCGGTGCTGAGTATGTAGCTGAGATCCGCAAGATCATGGATGACAATCAGGTATACTTCCAGACCGCAGAACTTGGTAAAGTAGATCAGGGCGGCGGCGGAACCATCGCTTATATCCTTGGAAATTATAATATGCAGGTTATCGACAGTGGTGTGGCAGTACTGAACATGCATGCACCTTGGGAGATCATCAGCAAAGCAGATCTGTATGAAGCAAAATGCGGATATAAAGCATTCCTGAAAGATGCATAAATTGGAGCAGAGTATGAAAAAAGAAATATATGAAACGTTATGTCAGATCTGTGGTTCCGAACAGGTATTTTGTGAGGAATCCATGAGCCGGCATACGACATTTCGAACCGGTGGACCGGCAGATATTCTGGTGACACCGAAGGCAGAACAGATCAGTGAGATTCTTGCCCTGTGCAAAGAGAAACAGATTCCGTGGACGGTGATCGGAAACGGAAGTAATCTGCTGGTGGGCGATGGCGGTATCCGCGGCGTTGTTCTGGAAATCGGTAAACAGATGTCAGAGATTTCCATTGAGGGAACAAAAATCACAGCAGGAGCAGGTGCGATGCTTTCTGCCATCGCATCAAAAGCTGCCGCGCAGGAACTGACCGGTCTGGAATTTGCATCCGGAATTCCGGGAAGCCTTGGCGGAGCAGTTGTGATGAATGCAGGCGCTTACGGCGGAGAGATGAAGGACGTTCTGACAGAAGTAACGGTGCTGACACCGGAGGGAACGTTTCTGACGCTTCCGGTGGCAGAACTGGATCTGTCTTACCGGCACAGCATCATTCCGGAACGTGGATATCTAGTGGTATCTGCTGTTCTGGAGCTGCATCCAGGCAAAGCAGAAGAAATTCGTGCGGTCATGGAAGATCTGAAAGAAAAACGTGTGAGCAAACAACCGTTGGAGTATCCGAGTGCAGGCAGTACGTTTAAACGTCCGGAAGGATATTTTGCAGGAAAACTGATTCAGGATGCGGGACTTCGCGGCTTTCAGGTAGGCGGCGCCCAGGTATCCGAAAAACACTGTGGATTCGTGATCAACCGGGATCATGCCACATCGGCAGATATCTGTAATTTGATGAATCAGGTTTCTGAAATTGTTTTTGAAAAATTCGGTGTGCGTCTGGAAGCAGAAGTGAAGAAAATCGGGGAGTTTTAGCACGTTAGAAAAGTCGGAAAGAAGTTTTTGGCGAACAAGATTCGTGAAAGTCAGGACGACTGGAAAATAGGACATCAGGAGTAAGGTGAACAGTATGGAATATGTAATCGTGACAGGAATGTCGGGGGCAGGAAAATCAACTGCGTTAAAAATTATGGAGGATATCGGATATTTTTGCGTGGATAATTTTCCTATCCCACTGCTGGAAAAGTTTGCGGAATTTGCTGATTCCGGGGAAACACAGTTTCAGCGGATCGCTTTTGGTATGGACATCCGAAATGGAGAGGCATTACAGCAGTTATCCGGAATCATTCAGAATCTGCGTGCACGGGGAAATTGTGTGCAGATTTTATTTATGGATGCATCGGATGAAGTGCTGGTCAAACGATACAAGGAAACCCGTCGGGCACATCCGCTGGCAGGAACTGACCGGGTGGAAAAAGGAATCGAGTTGGAACGTAAGCAGGTAAAATTCCTGAAGGAGATGGCAGATTATATCATTGATACCAGTCAGCTCCTGACCAGAGAATTAAATGCTGCCATCGGTGATATTTTCCTTGGACATCAGGAATATGACAATATCTATCTGACAATCCTGTCTTTTGGATTCAAGTATGGGATTCCGGCAGATGCAGATCTGGTATTTGATGTGCGTTTTTTGCCGAATCCCTATTATCTGGAAGAACTGCGTCCAAAAACCGGAAATGATCCGGAGATTCAGCAGTTTGTTATGAATAGCCCGGAGGCGGGAGAATTTTTGGACAAATTGGAAGATATGGTGCGTTTCCTGCTCCCTAATTATATCAAAGAAGGGAAAAATCGCCTGGTGATTGCGATTGGGTGCACCGGTGGAAAGCACCGTTCGGTTACATTGACGAATGCACTTTACGAGAGATTAAAGAAAAATCAGAAATATGGTTTGCGGGTAGAACACCGCGATATTGATAAAGACGCAAAGCGTGGAAAGTAGTTGAGGAAGTAATATGTCTTTTTCTGGAGAGATGAAGGAGGAGATTGCCCGTCTGATTCCGATGCAGGAAGCG
>OLNI01001660.1_pt1 | contig 10959 bp, 6 predicted proteins | sample 1672921 | NCBI WGS metagenome assembly OLNI01 (sample SAMEA3136737, study PRJEB25190) | human gut metagenome | biome: human gut; feature: human-associated habitat; material: faeces | place: Austria | collected 2013 | reverse complement strand
AGACAAAGCAGTCTCTTCATGGAATCTATTATGATTTTCTACTGAAGATAGAGGGAGAGCAGGTTCAAAGTGCAGACCCTTATGCAAAAGCTTGTGGTGTGAACGGCCTTCGCAGTATGGCGGTGGATTTGAGAAAAACGGATCCTGTGATGTGGGAATCAGATAAAGCGCCGGAAAAAGAAGCAGAGCAAATAATCTATGAGCTGCATGTCAAAGAGTTTTCCTGGGATGCATCCGGCGGATTTCCAGTAGAGGTAAGAGGGAAATATCCGGCATTTTGTTGCAAAGATACTTCTTTGTATGGAGATGGAAAACATCCGACAGGACTTTCTTATCTGAAAAATCTCGGGGTCAATTATGTACAGCTGATGCCGGTGTATGACTATGGATCTGTAGATGAGGCGGGCAGAGCGGATGGATTCAACTGGGGATATGATCCACTGAATTATAATGTGCCGGAAGGTTCTTATTCCACAGATCCATTTCATGGGGAAGTTCGGATCCGGGAGCTGAAAGAAGCGATCCAGGCTCTGCACAGACAGGGATTTCGGGTCATTATGGATGTGGTTTATAACCACACCTATTCGCTGGATTCCTGGCTTCAGAAGACGATGCCGTGGTATTTCTACCGGGTGTGGGAAGACGGCAGTGTTTCCAATGGATCTGCCTGTGGAAATGATGTGGCAAGTGAGCAGGCAATGTGTGCCAAATACATTTTGGAGTCTGTGCTGTACTGGGCCGAAGAGTACCATATGGATGGATTCCGCTTTGACCTGATGGGACTTCTGGATGTGGAGCTGATGAACAGGATTCGAAAGGAACTGGATGCCCGCTATGGAACCGGGGAAAAGCTGGTTTTTGGAGAGCCGTGGAGAGCGGATGAAACGGCTGTGGAAGGAAATGCTCTCCTGGCGGATAAAGCACATATCCATCTTCTGGATGAACAGGTAGGGATGTTTTCGGACGATACGAGAGATGCCATCAAAGGTTCGGTCTTTGAGGCAGAAGAACCGGGATTTGCAAATGGAGGGAAAGATCTGGAAGAGCAGATCCTAGCCTCTGTGAAAGCCTGGTGCGGACAAAAGGAGCCGAAAGTGAAAGCACCATCCCAGGTGATCACGTATGTGTCTGCCCATGATAATCATACACTCTGGGATAAACTGTGTGAAACAACAGCGTCAGAAGAATTGAGAAGAAAACAGTACCGTCTGGCAGCGGGAATGTATCTGACCTGTCAGGGAATTCCGTTTTTGTTATCTGGAGAGGAGTTCGCACGGACAAAAGGCGGCAGGGATAACACGTATAATGCACCGATCACCATCAATCGTCTGGATTGGGAACAGGCATACAAGGAACAGGAGCTGGTGGAATATTACCGGGGACTGATCACACTGCGAAAAATGCTGCCGGGATTGTGGGATAAAAGCGCACAGGCGGCAAAACGCATCTTAAAAACGTGGAAAACAGATGGTTGTGTGGGCTTGTATGTGGATAACCAGACAAAAGAAAAAGCAGAACTGTGGAAAACACTCTGTATTGTATATAACGGCAGTGAAAAACAGAAGGAAGTGAAACTTTCAGAAGGGACATGGGAAGTTCTTGCAGACGGAGAGGACAGCTTTTTATGGAAACATCCGCAGATTGCAGCGAAACGTATGAAAGTTTCTCCGGTCAGTATTTTGATACTTGGAAAAAGGGAAGAGAGCAGGTAAAGTGTGATGAAATGGATGTATGGAAAACAAGACTGGAAAACGAGAGAGCGGGGACTGGAAAACTGTTATCTGATGACCAATGGACTGGGGGGGATTTTCCTCCATGACGATGACGGGGGCAGTGTCAAGAAATGACCATGCTCTTTTGATGGCCTGTACAACAGCGCCAAACTGCAGATACAATATGATACACCGTTTAAAGGAAGAACTTCTGACAGAAACAGGAGATGTGCTTACACTGTCTACACAGGAGTTTGAGGAGCAGACACCGGAGGATGGATATCTTCATCTGGCGGCATTTTCCTATGAAGATACTCCAATCTGGAGATTCCTTGTAAATGGTGTGGAGATTAAAAAGGAAATCGGAATGCCGCAGGAAAAAAATACGGTGGCGCTTTGTTATGAGATCAAAAACCGCAGCAGCCGGAATGTGGAATTTGTGCTGACTCCATTTTTCCAGTTCGTACCAAAGGGAGCCGATCTCTTGCCGGATCAGGAAATCGTATTTACAAAAGGAGCAGTGGAAAGTGAAGGAATGACACTGCATCTTCGTACAAACGGAATGATAAAAGAGATAGCAGAGACAGAGGAAGTTTATTTTTACCGCTATGATGTCTGTGACGGACGCAGGGCGTATGGACACGCAAGAGCCAACCATCAGATCCGTCTGCAGGCAGAGGCGGGAAAACAGGTGGTTCTGGAAGTAGTCTATGAGATGGAACCATCAAAAAACAGTGCACAGACGATCATTGAGCAGACGAAAGCAGACAGAAAACAGCTCGAGGAAACAGCCGGATTTACTTCGGAGGCTGGGAAAATGCTTTCAAAAAGTGCCAGACAGTTTGTTTCAAAACGGGAATCCACGGGGGGAGATACAATACTGGCAGGGTATCCGTTTTTTGAAGACTGGGGCAGAGATACGATGATTGCACTTCCGGGAATCTGCATTTCTACCGGACAGTTTGAGACTGCAAAAAGGATTCTGCGCACCTTTGCACAGAATGAGAGAGACGGTCTGATGCCGAATCTGTTTCCGGAGGGAGGAAACGAGCCGCTGTACAATACAGTCGATGCGGCACTGTTGTTTATCAATTGCGTGTATTTGTATTATGAAGCAACAAAAGATATGGAGTTTGTCCGGGAAGTGTATCCGGTGATGGAGCGGATCATGGATGGATATCAGAACGGGACAAAGTTTGGGATCCACATGGATACAGACGGGCTGATCTGTGCAGGGGAAGGTCTTGCTCAGGTGACCTGGATGGACGTACGTGTGGGAGAGATTCTGCCGACTCCAAGACACGGAAAGCCGGTGGAGATCAATGCCTACTGGTACAATGCCTTAAAAATTATGGAAACATTTACAGAAGAAGCAGAAACAAGCAGATACTACGCGCAACTGGCAGAAAAGGTAAGGGATTCGTTTACAGAAAAATTCTGGATGTCGCAGAAAAATTGTCTGAAAGACCTGGTTTCCGGAACAGAGGCAGATACCCAGATCCGCTGCAATCAGATCTGGGCACTCTCCATGCCGTTTACGATGCTGGAGCCGGAAAAAGAGCGGAAGATAGTGGAAACTGTTTTTGAAAAGCTGTATACTTTTTATGGGATGCGTACACTGGAAGAAGCAGATCCGGAATTTCATCCATACTATGAAGGAGCGATGGAAAAGCGGGATATGGCATACCATCAGGGCACTGTATGGACGTTCCCACTGGGGGCTTACTATCTGGCGTATCTCAAGGTTCACGCATACAGTGAACGCGCAAAACAGGACGTAAAAGAGCAGCTGGAAGTTCTGGAGTGCGCACTTAAGGAAGGGTGCATTGGACAGCTGCCGGAAATCTACGACGGGAAAAACCCAGTGTCTTCCAAAGGCTGTTTTGCACAGGCATGGAGTGTCGGAGAATTGCTCCGTGTATATGAACAGATTGAAAAAAAGAAGAAATAGAACATGGAATCTGAAAGGAGAATGATAATGGAAAAAGAATTAGAGCAGATGTTACAGACAGTTTGCAGCAAAGGAATAAAAGAGGCATCCAGTGAAGAGATTTACGCAGCGCTTCTTCAGTGGTCCAAAGAAAAAATGAATGGTATGAAACACAACGAGGGAGACAGAAAACTGTACTACATTTCCGCAGAATTTCTGGTGGGGAAACTCTTGTCCAACAACCTGATCAATCTGGGTGTATTTGAAGAAGTCAGAGAAGTGCTGAAAAAACACGGACACGATCTGACAGAGATTGAAGAAGTAGAATTGGAACCATCTCTTGGAAACGGAGGACTGGGACGTCTGGCAGCATGTTTCCTGGATTCCATCGCAACACTCGGACTTAATGGAGACGGTGTGGGACTGAACTATCACGACGGATTATTCCTTCAGAAATTTTCTGACAACAAACAGTGGGAAGAGAAAAATCCATGGATCACAGAAAAGAGCTGGCTGACAAAAACAGATGTGAGTTTTGAGGTTCCGTTTAAAGATTTTACTCTGAAATCTACCATGTATGATATTGACGTACCGGGATATCAGAGCGGCTGCAACAAACTGCACCTGTTTGATCTGGACAGTGTAGATGAGAGCATCATTGGAAACGGGATCCAGTTTGACAAACAGGATATCCACAAAAACCTGACATTGTTCCTCTATCCGGATGACAGTGATGAGGCAGGACAGCTTCTGCGTATTTATCAGCAGTACTTTATGGTCAGCAATGCAGCACAGTTGATCCTCAAAGAAGCCGAGGAGCGTGGAGTGAATCTGTATCACTTGCATGAGCATGTGTGTATCCAGATCAACGATACCCATCCGACGATGGTGATCCCGGAACTGATCCGGATCCTCACTGAGCAGAAAGGATTCAATATCGACACTGCAGTGGATGTGGTGAGCAAGACCTGTGCCTATACCAATCATACAATCCTGGCAGAGGCGCTGGAAAAATGGCCGATCTCTTACCTGGAAAAAGTAGTGCCTCATCTGATGCCGATCATCCGGGAATTGGACAGACGGGTCAGAAGAGATTTCCACGATCCAAGAGTGTATATCATCGATGAGATGGACCGTGTGCATATGGCACATATCGATATCCATTTCGGATATGCAGTAAACGGTGTGGCAGCGCTTCACACAGAGATTTTAAAAGAATCTGAGCTGAAACCGTTCTACGATATTTATCCGCAGAAGTTCAACAATAAGACCAACGGAATCACATTCCGCAGATGGCTGGTACACTGCAATCACAATCTGGCAGAGTACTTAAAAGAACTGATCGGACCTGGATATATGGAGAATGCAGAAGAACTGGAAAAACTTCTGGCATATCAGGATGATGAGAATGTTCTTGCAAAATTGAAAGAGATTAAAAAAGAAGCAAAAGCAGAGTTAAAGAAATATCTCAAGATGACACAGAATGTGGAGATTGATGAAAATTCTGTATTTGATATCCAGATCAAACGTCTCCATGAGTATAAGAGACAGCAGATGAACGCACTGTATGCGATCTACAAATACAAAGAGATCAAAAAAGGAAATCTGCCGAAACGTCCGCTCACAATGATCTTCGGAGCAAAGGCAGCTCCGGCATATACGATTGCCAAAGATATCATTCATCTGATCCTCTGCCTGCAGCAGCTCATTGACAATGATCCGCAGGTAAGCCCATATATGAAGATCGTGATGGTAGAAAACTACAATGTGACAAAAGCAGAGAAGCTGATCCCTGCATGTGATATTTCCGAGCAGATTTCGCTGGCATCCAAGGAAGCCTCCGGAACAGGAAATATGAAATTCATGCTCAACGGCGCCGTGACACTTGGAACAGAAGACGGAGCAAACGTAGAGATCCACCAGTTGGTAGGGGATGACAATATTTATATCTTCGGAGAAACATCAGAAAAGATCATCAAGCTGTATGAGACAGGAGAATATTGTTCCAAAGACATCTATGAGAATGATCCGCTGGTAGAAGAGCTGGTAGACTTTATTATCAGTAAAGATTTGATCCGCATCGGAGATCCGGTGAACCTGGGACGTCTGTACAAAGAAATCGTAGGCAAAGACTGGTTCATGGCACTTTTGGATGTGAAAGATTATATCAGAACAAAAGAGCAGATGCTTTCTGATTACGAAGATGAAAAAGCGTGGGAGAAAAAAATGCTGGTGAACATTGCCAAAGCCGGATTTTTCTCTTCCGACAGAACGATTGCAGAGTATAACAGAGACATCTGGCATCTGTAGGATATGGCAAAAGCAAAAGGAGAGAGTAAAATGAGAAAAACAGGAATTTTGATGCCTGTATCTTCCCTCCCGTCCCGAACGGGAGTGGGAGAGATGGGGGCAGAAGCATATCATTTTCTGACATTGTTAAAAGAAAGCGGTGTGAAGATCTGGCAGATTTTGCCGATGAATCCGGTGGGATACGGAAACTCCCCGTATCAGCCATATTCTTCCTGTGCAGGGGATGAGCTATATATCAGTCTGGATACGCTGTATGAGGAAGGGCTGTTAAAAGAAAGACCAGAAGGGTTTCACGAATATGCGACGAAAGTCGATTACGATGCTGTGCGTCTGCACAAAGAGCCTTATTTAAGAGAAGCTTTTCAGGCATTTCTTACAAGTGGCGGTTGTGAGACAAAAGACTATCAGGAGTTTGCAGCTCAGAGCTGGGTATATGAATATGGTGCTTTCCGTGCACTGAAAAAGGCAAACGGGGGATGCTGCTGGAATGAATGGAAACAGGAAGATAAAATGTGGCCGGATGCGAGAACGGATTTGGCGCCTGAGTTAGAAACAGAAGTGCAGTATCATATGTTTTTACAGTATGTATTTTTCAGTCAGTGGATGAAACTGAAAGAAAAGGCCAATGCGTATGATATTCAGATCATGGGAGATGTGCCGTTTTATGTGGGGGTAGATTCTGTGGACGTGTGGGCATCAAAAGACAATTTCCTTCTGGATACAGACGGAAGGCCGATCTTTATTGCAGGAGTTCCGCCGGATTATTTCAGTGCTACCGGTCAGAGATGGGGCAATCCAATCTACAACTGGGAATATTTAAAAGAAAACAACTATCAGTTCTGGGTGGACCGGATCGGATACAGCAGCAAGCTGTTTGACATTATCCGGATCGATCACTTCCGGGCGTTTGACACCTTCTGGAAAATTCCGGCAAGTTGTCCGACAGCTGTGGAAGGTGAGTGGATTGAGGCGCCGGGATATGAAGTGATCGACACGCTCAAAGAGAAGATCCCGGGTGTAAATCTGGTGGCGGAAGATCTGGGAGATCTCAGACCGGAAGTACTGGAATTGAAGGATCACTATCATCTGAAAGGCATGAAGATCCTTGTATTTTCGATTGAGACAAAAGGAAAATATGCATATGACAGCTTCCGCGATGTAGAAAATATGATCGTGTATACAGGAACGCATGACAATGATACTTTGATGGAGTGGTATCATAATCTGACCTGCGCGGCGAAGCGTAAAGTGCGCAGATTTCTCACACGTGAGGGAATCAGACAGGGAAGTGTCAAAGACCGTCTGCTTGCTTATACATTAAAGAGCAAGGCAGAATATGCGATTATTCCGATGGCGGATATTTTAGGGCAGGGAAAAGAAGGGCATCTGAATACACCGGGGACAGTCGGTTCTCCGAACTGGGAGTGGAGAATGCAGGACTTTACACTTGCCGGGAAAGAACTGAAACGATATAAAAATCTGATCACATTCCGGAACTAAAGGAGAGACAACATGCAATTTGCTGGAATTTTTCATAAAACATCAGAACAGATGAGTTATGCGTTAAATGAAAATGAGCTGATCGTAAACTTAAGAACAGGATATGATGTCAGACGGGTCTTCATTCATTATGGAGATCCGTTTGAATCGGGAATCCTTGGCGGAAACGAGAAATGGACCGGAAAGAGAGAGGAAATCTGTTTTAAGAAACGTTTGCGTCACCAGCTCTGGTGGACAACGACATTGGTTCCAAAGTATAAACGCTGCAAATATTATTTTGAATTACATACAGAGGAAGAAGTCTGGTATTATTTTGAGGATGGATTTCTGACAGAAGAACAGATGCAGATGGATGGAAGGATGCAGCAGTGCTTTACCGTACCGTGGATGAATCCTGCGGATATTAATGTGACGCCAGACTGGGTCAACGAGACAGTATGGTATCAGATTTTTCCGGACCGGTTCTGCAGGGGAGCAGATACGAAGGAAGAGGCCGGTGTGACGAAGTGGCGCACTGGTACTGTGACCAATGAAGAGAGGTTTGGCGGAAATTTAAATGGAATCCGGGAAAAAATTCCTTATCTGGAAGGGCTCGGAATCACGGGAATCTACCTGAATCCCATTATGAAAGCAGAATCCAACCACAAATATGACACCACAGATTATACGGTGATCGATCCTCATTTTGGAACGGAGGAAGAATTTAAAGATCTGGTAGAAGAGGCACATCAGCATGGGATTCGGATCATGGTGGATGCTGTGTTCAATCATTGTGGAAGAAAGTTTGCACCATGGCTGGATGTTCTGGAGAAAAAAGAAAAATCTGCGTATGCAGACTGGTTTATGATCCATGACTGGGAAACAGTCGAAAAACGGGCAGATACGAGAGACGGACGGTTTTATTCATTTGCATTTACTGATGGAATGCCAAAGCTGAATACAAATAACGAAGAAGTAATTCAATACTTCTGTAAAATATGCGAAGACTGGATCCGCAAATTCGATATTGACGGAATCCGGTTTGACGTGGGAAATGAAGTTTCCCACCGTTTTCTGAAAAAAATCCGGGAGCATTTAAAACAGATGAAACCGGATCTGTACTTACTGGGTGAAATCTGGCATGATGCAAGTCAGTGGCTTCTGGGAGATGAGTACGATTCTGTAATGAACTATCCTCTGATGAGCGGAATCCATGATTTCTTCTTAGATCGGGGAATGGAAAAAGAAGAATTTGAGTATATGGTGAACCGCTGTTATACGATGTATATGCAGCAGAGCAACAATGTGATGTTCAATCTTCTGGATTCTCATGACACGCAGCGTTTGATGAGTCGGTTTGATGATCTGGATCTGTTTTACCAGCAGCTTGCCGTGTTGTTTACAATGCCGGGAAGTGCCTGCATTTATTATGGAACAGAGATTGCAATGGAAGGCGGTTTTGATCCGGACTGCCGCAGATGTATGCCGTGGCAGGAACTGGATTCATCCGAAAACCAGGAAAAAATCCAGATCATGCAAAAGCTGATCGCAATGCGGAAACAGGAAGCAGCCTGCAAAAGTCTGTATTTCCATTTTCCGAATGAGTATGAGAAGAGACGTCTTGTGGAGTATATCAAACTGGATCAGGACGGCAATCAGCTGGAAGTACTCTTAAACTGTTCTGAGGAATCGGTATCAGTAAAAGAAGAGGGAGAAGTTTTGTTTTCCCGCAGATTTGAGCAGGGTGTATTGAAGAAAAATGGAACTTTGATCAGAAGAAAGAAATAAAGGAGAACATCAATGGAAGGGACAAGAAAAGAACACTGGTGGAGGGATGCGGTGATCTATCAGATTTATCCACGCAGCTTTCAGGACAGCAATGGAGATGGGATCGGAGATCTGCGAGGGATCATTCAGAGACTGGATTATTTAAAAGAGCTGGGAATCGATGCGATCTGGCTGTCTCCGGTCTACAAATCCCCGCAGGATGACAATGGATATGACATCTCTGATTATCAGGATATCGATCCTATGTTCGGAAGTCTGGATGACATGGAAGAGCTGATAAAAGAAGCCAAAAAGAGAAATATCCGGATTATCATGGATCTTGTGTTAAACCATTCTTCTGATGAGCATCGCTGGTTTCAGGAGGCAAAGAAAAGCAAGGATAACCCGTACCATGACTATTATGTCTGGAGAGATGGGAAAGAGGGCGTGTATCCGAATGATATGAGATCCGTATTTGGGGGACCTGCCTGGGAATGGGTGCCGGAACTGGAACAGTACTATTTCCACCAGTTTTCGGTAAAACAGCCGGATTTGAACTGGGAGAATCCAAAAGTGCGCCGTGAGATCTATGATATGATCCTCTGGTGGATGGAAAAAGGAGCGGGCGGATTCCGTCTGGATGTGATCGATCAGATCGCCAAGGAGCCGGATCAAAAGATCACAAACAACGGACCGAGACTCCATGAGTTTATTCAGGAACTGAGCAGGGAAACATTCCAAAAGGGAGATCTGATCACAGTAGGAGAGGCATGGGGCGCAGATATTGAACGCGCCAAATTGTACAGCAATCCGGATGGAAGCGAGTTTTCTATGGTGTTCCAGTTCGAGCATATTGGTCTGGATCAGCAGGAAGGAAAGTCGAAATGGGATGTGGCGCCGCTTCCAGTAGTGAAATTAAAACAGGTGCTTGCAAAATGGCAGAGAGAACTGCACGGATGTGGATGGAACAGTCTGTTCTGGAACAATCACGATCTGCCAAGAATCGTGTCCCGTTGGGGAAATGATCAGAAATACCGCGTGGAATCTGCAAAGATGCTTGCTACCTTGCTGCATGGAATGCAGGGAACTCCTTATATCTATCAGGGAGAAGAACTGGGTATGACAAATGTGCGCTTTGCAGATATCAGCCACTATCAGGATATTGAGACACTGAATATGTACAAAGAGCGTCTGGATGAAGGATATAGCAAGGAAGAAATCATGAACTCCATTTATGCAAAGGGCAGGGACAATGCAAGAACGCCGATGCAGTGGAGTGGTGAGGTGAATGCAGGATTTACAAAGGGAACCCCATGGTTGGAAGTGAATCCGAATTATACGAAGATCAATGCCGAGTCGGAACTATCCGATCCCGATTCTGTATTCTACTATTATCAGAAGCTGATCCGGCTGAGAAAAGAACATTCCGTGTTTGTAAATGGAGAGTTTACACTTTTGATGGAAGAGGATCCGCAGGTGTTTGCCTATATAAGAAAAGAAGGCGATACAGAAGTCCTGGTATGTGCAAATTTCAGTGAAACACCGGCAGCGTGCGATCTTTTGAGTGAATGGAAAGACGGAGAGGTACTGATCTGGAATTATAAGGAAAAAGGAGAGACTGGAGTGCTCAGACCTTATGAAGCAATGATGATCAGAAGATAAATAGAGAATCCATATTTGAGAGAGGGGGAGGAATCTTCCTCTCTTTTTACGTAATAAGAAACGATGGAGTTTTCAAGGTGAAAAACAAATTTCAACTTT
>OLNI01001654.1_pt1 | contig 10995 bp, 9 predicted proteins | sample 1672921 | NCBI WGS metagenome assembly OLNI01 (sample SAMEA3136737, study PRJEB25190) | human gut metagenome | biome: human gut; feature: human-associated habitat; material: faeces | place: Austria | collected 2013 | reverse complement strand
TCGGCAAGTCCACGCTGTTCACGGCGATGACCAACAAGGGCGGTCTGGCCGCCAATTACCCGTTCGCCACCATCGAGCCCAACGTGGGCATCGTGCCCGTGCCCGACGACCGCCTGCAGGCGCTAGCCGAAATCGACCATCCGGCGAAGATCGTGCCCGCCACGGTGGAGTTCGTCGACATCGCGGGTTTGGTGGCCGGAGCGAGCCAGGGGGAGGGTCTCGGCAACCAGTTCCTCGCGAACATCCGCGAGACCGACGCCATCGCGGAAGTGGTGCGCTTCTTCGGTGACCCGGACGTGACCCACGTGGCTGGCAAGGTGGATCCGCTCTCCGATGTGGACACCATCAAGACCGAGCTCATCCTGGCCGACATCGCCACGTTGGAGAAGGCCATTCCGCGTCTGGAGAAAGAGGCCAAGCGCGACAAGGCCGGCGTGGCGAAGCTGGAGGCGGCCAAGAAAGTGCTCGCGGGCCTCAACGAGGGCCATCGCGCGCGCACGCTCGGGCTCACCGACGACGAGCAGGACGCCATCTACGAGCTGCATCTTTTGACCATGAAGCCCATGCTCTACATCGCCAACGTGGATGAGGACGCCGTGGACGCCGGGCTGCCCGAGATCGACGGCTGCACGCCGGTGCCCATCTCCGCGAAGGTGGAGGCCGACATCGCCGAGCTGGCCGAGATGGACCCGGCCGAGGCCCGCGAGTACATGGAGGCCCTGGGGCTGTCCGAGTCGGGCCTGGCGCGGCTCATCCGTGAGGCCTATGCCCTGCTCGGCCTGCAGAGCTACTTCACCAGCGGCGAGACCGAGACCCGCGCCTGGACCATCCCTGTGGGCGCGAAGGCGCCCCAGGCGGCCGGGGTCATCCACAGCGACTTCGAGCGCGGCTTCATCAAGGCCGAGACGGCCAGCTTCGAAGACTACGCGGCCCTCGGCGGCGAGAAGGGCTGCCGCGAGGCGGGCAAGCTCCGTCAGGAGGGCAAGGATTACGTCGTCCAGGACGGCGATGTGATGCACTTCAAGTTCAACGTGTAGGGTCGAGACTGAGACGGTGGGCGTAACGCCCGCGTCAGCCTGAGCCGCAACGTTGTTCAACGACAACGATGGGCGGATTAGGGAGGCAATGGCCGTGGCGCCCCGCCGGTTTGGGCCGTCTCATTCTTCCATGGTCACGGGGATGAACATCCTGAGGGGCACATCGTCGATGCCCTCGGTGCCGATATGCCGGTTGATGTCGCCTTGGGAGAAATAAGCCCCCCGAATCTTCAGCCCGTGGACGTCGATGTAGTCGAGCATTTTCTTGAGCAGCACGGGCTCGGCCGCCGAGTCGTCTTCGAACCGCAGGCCCGAATGGTAGCAGGTGAGGTAAAAGCCGGCGGGAATGTGATGCAGCTCCTCGAGGCGCAGTCCACGGCTTTCATCGACGAAGATGCAGGCGCTGCTCACCGCGAGATTGCGTGCCAAAAGGTCCGGCACGCTAATCAGGTCGCACACATTCCCGAAAAGCTCGAGGGGGATGTTCCGGGCAACCATATCGTGCTTCACCAGGCGCAGGACGTAGTACCACGCCAGCGCGTCGTTCTTGTCGTAGTAATCGACAAGGGGAAGGGCATGCTCGAGCACATCGAAACGCAGGTAGGACTTTTCGGGCAGCCACTCCATGCGTATCTCGTCGGCGGGGCCCGGCTGGTTTTTCAGGGCGTGCTGCTCCAGGTGCATGAGCACGGCGTCCTTTGCGACGGCCAGGCGAGCCAGTTCGTCGTCGAGCTTCTTGATTTGCCGCTCAAAAACGGGAATGAGCGTTGGCAAGTCCTCGTTTTCCAGGATGAAGGCAATCTCCTCCAACGTGAAACCCATGGATTGATATCGCAAAATGCGATCAAGGCGAAAAGACTGCTCAAAGGTGTAGTAGCGGTAGCCGGTGTCTTCGTTGACGGCGCTGGGCGAGAGCAGCCCCTTCTTCTGGTAGTGCTGGAGCTGTTTCTTTGAAACGCAGTTGAGGGCGGCCATATGCCCGATGGAGAGGTTTCCACCGCTTGCCTTCAGGCTCTCGAATTCGGGGAAGGCCCCCTTGTCGTCGGCGCCTTCGGCGGCGCGCACTCCGTTGTTCCCCATAGCCGAGTTCCTTCCCTGAAAGCGCGGCGCCGGCTGGCTCCGCATGGGGCGCATTGTAGCAAAAACCGTGACCTAGGGACAGAGTTTGACAACCCGTCAGCAAGTCCTGGCGCCTTGGAGCGAGAGCGCGACTCCCCGTTGCCTTCTTCGACAAAAACATAACGGCAGTGTTTTTCCAGGTGGAAATAGTACTGAAAATAGGATAAATCCGAAGTGATTCTCTTTGAGATTCCCCATTGACTCGAACCTTCGGGCACGGCCTAAGCTTAGGCCAACGGGAGCGCAAGCTCGAAGCGGAGAAAAAAGGAGGAGAGATGTCGGAAGGCACCATGAACAACAAGGGCCGTCGCGCGAGCCGTATTCGCAAAACGGGCCTGGCGTTCGCGGCGGCGCTGGCGGTGTGCGGCCTCGCGTTTGCGGGCTGCGCGCAGCAAAAGGCGCCAGACGCGGAGGCGGGCACGGGCGAGACGCTTGAGCTTGAAGCCGTGGAAGGCGACAAATGGGCTTCCTTTGAGCCGGTCGTCGAGACACTGGAAGACGGCCGCCAAATTCAGAAAACGCCCTACGCCTCGGGCGGTGGCGGTACCGGCAGCGGCTACGGCTACCCGTCGGAATGGCCCTACTACAACACCTACGTGCTCAATGCGGATAAGCGCGGCTGCAACTCGTGCCACGACTTGAAATCGGCCTTGCAGACGCGCCTGGCGGGCGGCTCGCACCCTAACTACCTTTCGACCTACGGCAGCGAGGAGCTGCCCTGGGCCAGCTGCATCGCCTGTCATATGGCCTACGATGTGGAACTGGAGAATTCCATGCACGCCCATATGAACAGCGAGGCCTTCACCGGTATGGGCGGCAACTGCATGTCGTGCCATTATGTGGACGAGAACGGCGACTACCTCATGTGGGATGACGTGAAGTACGACGTCATGGAGGGCTTCACCGACCTGGCCGCCGAAGAGGCAAGGGTTGAGGTGGAGTGGAATCAGGACGAATTGACGCCCCAGGACAAAATGTTCGTGGTGGTGGAGCCCCAGAAGGACTTCAAGAACGCGCTGGTCGAGCACAGCGACAACATTCTGGCCGACTACACGGTGACGTTCAGCGGCGAGTTCGAGAACCCCTGCACCATGTCCATTCAGGAGATGATCGACAAGTACGGTACCGAGACGCGCACCCAGGCTTACCAGTGCACCATCAACGGCGTGGGCGGCGGCTTGGTCTATCAAGCCGAGGTGACGGGCATTCCGCTGGACAAGGTTCTGGCCGATTTGGGCGTGAAGGAGACCGGCACGGTGCTGACGCCTTTCGGAGTTGACGGCTACGGCATTCAGATGCGCCCCGATGTGGCCATCGACCACGATCCGTTGCTCGTGTTCGAGATGAACGGCGAGCCTCTGCCTGATGACCAGGGATATCCGCTGTCCATCTGGTTCACCGACCTGTCGGCCGGACAGCATACCCGCCACCTTTCGGAAATTGCCCTGACCGATGAGAGCACGGCGGTGTTCTACCGCGGCAACAACAACCTGAACGGCGTGTTCGGCGATTACTACTATCCGAAGACAGGCAAGGCCATCAACACGCCGAACATGGGCGTGCTCACGGCCGAGGACGGCCAGATCTTCCCGGCGGGTCAGCCGGTGCACCTGGAGGGCTATGCCCATGCCTTCGACGAGACGGTGACGAAGCTGGAATTCTCCCTCGACCACGGTGCCACGTGGGTGGAGGTTCCCACGCCGAACACCGATAACACCCGCTGGGTGTACTGGAAGATGGATTTGGACGAGCTTGAACCGGGCTCCTACACCATGAAGATGCGGGCCACCTGCGTCGATGGCGAGGGTGCGGAGCATCAAAGCGAAGTGCTCATCCCGTTCATGTTCAACGTTCGCTAGGACACGTCAAACGGGAGGCGGTTCCTATGCCCGCCGCCTCCCTCATCGAGGAGGATTTCCATGAATACTGTAGCGAAAAAGACCCTCACTGTCGGATCATCGGCCCTGCTCGTGGTCTCGTGCGCGGCCGCTGCCATCCCCGAGGCCCAGGCGGCCCCTGTCGAGGCGAGCGGCGCGAACGCCGCCTGCGAGAAGGCGGTGGCGTGCGGAGAATGCGCCGCGGTGCGTGCGCCGCAGGTGATGGGCACGTTCTCGTTTACCCAGGGCGCGGTGGACGACATCGGCTATATCGCAAGGAACGTCGCCGCAGCTTCGAAGTATCTGTGCGGCGGCTTTGTTGCCGATGGAGCCCCGGCGTCCGCCGCCGATGAGTGGACGGTGTCCGTCGAGGGCGATGTGGCCTGCGCCTACACGGCCACTCTCGTTGAGATGGCCGAGGACGGCGGGGCGGTACTCACCATGGGCTGCTCGTGCGCGGGCAACGACGTCGACGGTCGCGCGAGTGCCAATGCCGAGGTGTTCGGCGCGACCATCGCCTCCATCATAGAGCGTGCCCAGCCATCGGATGCGGTGAACACCGTGGTCTTTGCTTGCGAGGACGGCTACGAGGTGGCGGTTCCCTACTTCTATCTGCTGCAGCACTACAGCGTGCTCGCCTACGACTTGAACGGCGAGCCTCTGGCCAATTCCATGGGAGGCGCCAACCAGCTGTGGCTGGGGGCCACCGACGCCAGCTACTTCGCCCAAGACGTCGTTTCCATTCGCTTTGAGGAACGTGAGACGCCGCCGGTGACGCCGGGGACCGGTGAGAATCGCGATGCCTACGCCAACGTCCCCAACGCGAGCATTCTCTCTGCCGTTGAGGCCGCGTAATGAAGGGGGTTGCCATGAGTAGCGAGCGCTTGCTGCCAAGGCGCAGCATCATAAAGGGCGGCGCTGTGCTCGGCGCGGCGTTGGCGGCTGCCGCTGCGGGGTTTGGCCCCGTGCGCGCCCTTGCCGACGAGGGAGAGATCGAGGTCATTGCCACCCATGACGAGGCAGGAGAGATCGAGGTCATTGCCACTCGCGAGGATTCAGCGGCCATCGAGGACACCCAATATGGGTTCATAGTGAACACGGCGCGTTGCGTCAACTGCGGTGAATGCGTGCAGGCGTGCCACACCTACAACGGCCTGCCCGAAGGCACCACGGGACGCCGGCGGATCACGCCCTACGAAAGCTCGTTCGGCAAGCGCGTGTACGTGTCCACCTCGTGCATGCATTGCGAGAATCCCTCCTGCCGCGACGTGTGCCCGGCAGGTGCCATCGAGAAGCGTGCCGACGGCATCGTGGTGGTGCATCAGGAGCGCTGCATCGGGTGCAAGTACTGCTACCAGGCCTGCCCCTTCGGCGTGCCGCAATATTCGACCGAGGGCATGGACAAGTGCGACTGCTGCCTGGGCTGCGGTGTGCCGGCCAGCGAAGAGCCCCATTGCGTCCAGGCCTGCATGTTCGACGCGCTCAAATACGGCAAGCTGGAAGACCTCGAGCGGAAAAGTCATGGCGCGGCACAACGGCTCGAGGCCTCGACCGATCCGTCGTTTCTGCTCGCCTAGGGCCGGGGGAAGGAGATAGCGATGACAGAGTTGCAAGCAGTGTGGGGTTGGCAGCCGGCCCTCTACCTGTTCCTGGGCGGCATGGGCGCCGGCGCGTTCGTGACGGCCGCGGTGCTGCACTTCCTCGACCGCGGCAACACTCGCCGCACGGTAGCCGCCTCGGCGTGGGGCGCGACAATTCTTCTGATGGCGGGCCTGCTGTGTCTGATAACGGAGCTTACCAACCCGCTGCGCGGCATGATGATGTGGCAGAGCTTCACCAACTTCACTTCCTGGATGGCCTTCGGTGCCTGGATCGTCTTCGCTGCCGTGGTGGTGTTCGGCCTGGCTGCTGTGTGCGCGACCGACGCCACGGCGGCACTCGTGCAGAAGGTGTGGAAGGGCTTCGGCGCGGTACGCGGACGCCTGTTGAGCGCGCTGTGCGTTCTGGGCCTGTTCTGCGGTTTTTGCGTTGCCGCCTATACGGGCATCCTGCTGATGTCAGCCCCGGGCGTGCCGCTGTGGAACACGTCTCTTCTTCCCCTTCTCTTTACGGTGTCGGCCTTTGATACCGGTATCGCCTTTGTGGAGGTGGTCATGGCTGCCCTGGCGGGGCGCGAGCATGCATCCCGTCGCACGCACAAGGCGATGAACGTGTGCGTGGTGGCGCTCGTTGTCGCGGAGTTGGCGGTGCTCGGTCTTTTCCTGGGCGGTATGCTGGCCGGCGGGGCGGCCGGCGGGGCTGAGGCCCTTACGGGTTCTCTCTCCGCCCATATGCTCGTGTTCGGCGACCTGGCGCTGTGGTTCTGGGGCGGCGTGGTCCTCGTGGGGCTTGTGCTTCCCCTCGCCATGGCCATCGTCGGCCTTGCTCGCGAGACTAAACGCGGCAACGCGGCGATGAATCCCGTGGAGGACGAGGCCGCGGCCGGGGAGGTTCAGGTCGCCCGTGGCGGCCAACCGGCGCGCTGCGACGGTAACGGGCTTGCGGTCACGGGGGCAATCGGAGCGATGATCGGAGGCTGCGTTCTGCGCTTCCTCGTGGTCATGGCAGGTGTGCACGGCGACTTGGTGGCTCAGGGGGTCGATCAGATTTTCGAGCAGATGATCGCACGCCTGTCTTGAGAGGCCGCAATAAGCAGATGGCATTGCGGGTATGCTCGGTAAGCGCCCCTCGCGTTCTGTAATGAGCGTGGGGCGCTTGCTTATGCGCTCTTGCGCGTCGGGGTTTCCGTATGGTTTGGAGGGGCAATGGCTGCACCACGGTCAGAGAGCATCTGGAGCGCCTCTTCGCCGGCCTACTTCCCGGCAGCGGTGTGATGGAAGGGCCGGCCGCGGCAATGGGGGCTCAGGTAGCGGCCTGCAGAACCGTGTGGCTTGCCATATTCGTACCGGCCGGCCCGATTGGGGCACGGATGGCTCTGCGCCGTTGCGCGGAAGCGGTGGCTGGAATAAGATAGCGCTACGAACAGTTGGCAGCGAAGGAGGCCTTCATGGCAGAGACTGAAGAGCGAGATGTGCGACAGGGCGGCCCCGCCGGCCGTCGGCGCGACAATCGGGGCCGCGAGGGTGCTCGGGGCGAGGGCCGTCCCAGCCGCGATGAGGTGCGCGAGCAGCGGCGGCGGGAGGCAGCCCGGCACACGGGGCTCATGAAGGCGGCCTTCGGAAAGGAGATCGAGGAGGCCATCGAGGGCGCCCGCATCTACGAGGAGGGCGAGGGCCGCACGCTTCTGTGGGGCGCGGCGGCTGCGGAGGCGGCGAAGGCGGCGGCTGAGGCGGCCGGGGCCGATGCCGACGGTGCCGTTGCGGGCAACGAGGAGGCACGGGAAGAGGCTGAGCTGGCCGAGGAGGCAGCGGAAGCCGCCGAGGGCGCGGCTGGCGGCGATGCCGCCCCCACTGCCACCGAGACCGTCACCAAGGTGGTGACCTCCTTCGCCCCCGAGGCCCTGTACCGCGACGGCGAGGGCAAGACGCTCATCGTGGATCCCGGCGCATTCACGCATCCCGGCGGTGCCTACGAGGACGGCGCCTTCGGCCCGGAGCAGATCCTCTGCTCCGAGAGCAACCTCTACCCGGTGCTCTGCGCCCACAAGCGCGACTTCTACGACAAGAACCGCGACTACCGCCGTGGGTCGCTCTTCACCGACCGGGCCCTCTATGTGCCCGAGGTGTTGTTCTCCCGCGAGAGCGACACGCGCCGTGCCGACGTGCTCGTCATCGCCGAGCCCATTCGCGCCTACGCCCTGGAGAATCACCGCTCCGAGCGCGAGTGCGACAAGGCGCTCGCCGACCGCATCGAGACCATCTTCCGCATCGCCGCCGCCAACGGCACCGAGACGCTCATCGTGGGCGCCTTCGGCTGCGGTCGCAACGGCTATCCCGTTGAGCAGGTGATCGAGCTCATCCAGAACTGGATCGCGGAACACCCCGGCGCCGTGCCGAACGTGGTGTTCGCTGTGCCGCGCATGCACGCCGATGCCTTCCGCGAGGCCTTCGGCACCCCGGAGCCCGAGCGCCCCGCGCCGGTGGTCGTCGCCGAGGACGAGGGCGACCGCGAAGGCGATGACGAGGACTGGCGCAACGTGGAATTGCCCGAGGGCATCACGCTGCGCTAAGGATGGCTGCTCCTTGAGGGGCAGAGCATAGAGGAAAGAGAATCGGGCGGTGCGCGGCGTCGGCGCGTCGCCCGATGTAGTACAGAAGGCGAGTATGGAAGTAACGAAAATCGCAGAGATCGAGGAAAAGAGCACGGAAGCGGCGGTGGATTTCGAAAGCGTTGTCGCCGAGGACGCTGAGGATGTGGGGCCCGGTCAGCACCTGTTCGGCGAGTCTTTGGAGATGTACCTTCTGCGCGAGCCCAAGTTGGCCGTGGCCTTCTCGGGCGGCTGCGACTCGGCGCTGCTTCTGGCCGCGGCAAAGCTGGCGGGGTGCGAGGTGCATGCCTACCTGGTGAAGACCGCCTTCCAACCCGACTTCGAGCTTGATGACGCCCGAACTGTGGCGGCGGCGCTGGAAGTGCCCCTCACGGTGGTGGAAGCGGACGTGCTCGCCCAGGCCGACATCTGCGCGAACCCCGCCGATCGCTGCTACCTCTGCAAGCGCTTCATCTTCGACGAGGTGCGTCGGACGGCGGCGGCCGACGGGTTCACGGTCGTTGTGGACGGCACCAACGCTACCGACGATCCCGAACGGCGCCCCGGTTTCAAGGCGCTGGCCGAGGCGGGGGTGGTGTCGCCTTTGCGCCGTGCCGGTATGACCAAGGCCAACGTGCGCCATGTGCTTGCCAGCTTGGAGGAGCGCTTCGGCTTGGCTCCGGGCGCGCTCATGTCCGCCAAGCCGAGCTTTCCCTGCCTGGCCGTTTACGTGCCCGAGGGCGAGCCGATCACGAAATCATCCTTACGGGAGGCCGCCCGAATGCGCGGACTGTGAGTCGCCCGCTCTGTTAAATCTTCGCGCTCGGTGGGCACGGGGAGCGCGCCCGGCGCGGCTTTTGCTATCATGGAGCGGTTGACTTAACGAACCGGGAGTGCCGGGCGCAACGGCGCGGCCGTTCCCGGAGAAGGAGCGCGATTCATGACGCAGCATCTTTCTGAGACCGACGTGCGGGGCATCGCCGAGTACGCCCGCATCGGTCTTACGGCCGAGGAGGTCGTCACCATGACGGCCGACCTGAACGCCATCATTGACAGCTTAAAGCCGATCACCGAGTTCGAGCTCGACGGCGTGGAGCCCACGTTCCATCCCATCGGCGACCTCTCCAATGTGATGCGCGAGGACAAGATTCGCGGCAGCTTCACCCAGGAAGTGGCGCTTGAGAATGCCCCGAAGCAAGCCGACGGCAGCTTCCTCATCCCGTCCATTTTGGGAGAGGGGGGTGACCGCTAATGACGCGTGCTTTCGGAGAAATGGGCATTCGCGAGCTTCAGGCGGGTCTTGCCGCCAAGGAGTTCTCGGCCTCGGAAGTGGCCAAGGCCACCTTTGCGCGCATCGCCGCCGCCGATGAGACGGTGCATGCGTTTTTGGAAACCACCGAGGCTCTGGCGATTGACGCCGCGGCCCGCATCGATAAAGCCATCGCCGAGGGGCGCCTCGTCGAGATGGGGCCGCTTGCCGGCGTTCCGGTGGGCTACAAGGACAACCTGAACCTCACGGGCACCCACACCACCTGCGCTTCGAACATGCTGCGCGACTACGTGTCGCCCTACACGGCCACCTGCGTGGAGAACACCCTGCGCGCCGGCGCCATTCCCATCGGCAAGCTGAACATGGACGAGTTTGCCTTCGGCGGCTCCACCGAGACCTCCGCCTTCGGCCCCACGCGCAATCCGTGGGATTTGGAACGGGTGCCGGGCGGCTCCTCGGGCGGAAGCGCCGCGGCTGTGGCAGCGGGGTTTGCGCCCGTGACGCTCGGGTCGGACACCGGCGGCTCCATCCGCCAGCCCGGCTCGTTCTGCGGGCTGGTGGCCGTCAAGCCCACCTACGGCGTGGTGTCGCGCTACGGTGTGGTGGCCTTCGGTAGCTCGCTGGACCAGGTGGGTCCTTTCGCCCGCTCGGTCGAGGACGCGGCGCTCGCGCTGAACGCAATCTCGGGCCGCGATGAGCTGGACTGCACGAGCCAGCCGTGCGACGTGGACTTCACAGCCAACCTCGCTGAGGGCGCGCGTGGCATGAAGATCGGCATCGTTCCCGCGTTCATGGAGGCGGCCGGTCTTGCGCCCGAGGTGCGGGCGAAGGTGGAAGAGGCCGCCGCGGCTTTGGAGAAGATGGGTGCCCAGCTGGTGGAAGTGGAGCTGCCCCACGCCCAGGCGGCCATGAGCGCCTATTACGTGCTGGGGCCCTGCGAGGCCTTCAGCAACCTGGCGCGCTTCGACTCGGTACGCTACGGCTACTGCGATCCGGGCCACAAGGACTTGGGCGGCCAGTACGAGGCCAGCCGCGCCGCCGGCTTCGGCGCCGAGGCCAAGCGCCGCATCCTGCTTGGCAGCTATCTCCTCTCTTCCGGCGTTTACGACACCTACTACTACCCGGCTCAGCAGGTGCGTACCCTCATCACGGGCGACTATGCGGCGGCTTACGAGAAGGTGGACGTCATCCTCGCGCCGGTGGCGCCGCGCACGGCCTACAAGCTGGGCGAGATCGGCGACCCCACTGAGATGTATCTGGGCGACATGTTCACCATCTCCATCAACATCGCCGGCAACGGTGGCCTGTCCTTTCCCGTGGGCCTCGGCACCGACACGGGGCTTCCCGTGGGCGTGCAGCTGATCGCCCCCCCATTTAGGGACGCGAACATGTTCCGCGCGGCCGCTGCTTTGGAGACGGTCTACGGTCCGGCTCCGGTCGCCCCCGATTTTGCCGACGGAAAGGTGGGTGCGTAAATGAAGACCCTCGAAGAGGGATTCGAGACCT
>OLNI01001653.1_pt1 | contig 10997 bp, 10 predicted proteins | sample 1672921 | NCBI WGS metagenome assembly OLNI01 (sample SAMEA3136737, study PRJEB25190) | human gut metagenome | biome: human gut; feature: human-associated habitat; material: faeces | place: Austria | collected 2013 | reverse complement strand
CGAGGCATGCGCATGATATCCCTTGCCCGAGCCGTAATGTAGGTTGGTCGCTTTTCCCACCTGTACGTGATCGCGCTTGCTCATGGCCCCAAACTCCCACCGCCCGGCACCCCCGTACCGCACGGCATCAAACCTCGCTGCGCGGAAGGACCGTCTTCTCGATCGCGCATCCTGCCACGCATTGCATTACCTGCTTCAATCACACCAAGTCTAGCGTGGAGCGCTCGCGGCAGCAGGCACATCGCGCGAACATTAACCATTGCTTAAGGGAACCATTAAAGAACGCTTATACAGTTCTATTAAGTATCTACAACGTGTCCACAGCGCACCGTTCGAAAGCCCGCGGCGCAGGCAGCGCAACGCCCGCACGCGGGGTCACCACGGCGCGCTGCACACGCACTCACGGCGCAGCCACACGCCAGGCCCTCACGGCGCACCGCCCGCGCGCCTGTACGCTACGCGCTAGACCCCTCATCGTCGGCCGGCACCGTGGGCAGTACGGCGTCTTCGGGCATCGAGACCTTGGAGATATCGAGCTCCTCGGCGAGGTCCTCGTCCGTCGCCACGAGCTCGCTGAGCGTCACGATGGTGAAGCCATCCGCCTGCAAGCGATCGATAAGCGTACCGAGCGCCTCGGCCGTCTGGGCTCCCGTGGCCTCGCTGTCGGTAAGAAGAACGATGTTGCCGCTGCGAACCGATCCGGTAACGTTGCTCACCACGGTGTCCGCGCCCGGGAGCAGCCAGTCGCCGGAGTCGATGTTCCACGACACCACCGCGCTCACAAGGTCCATGCTCTCGGCCCAGTTTTCGGTCGAAAATGCCGCGTAGGGAGCGCGCAGCAGGCTCGTCGTTGTGCCTGTCGCGTCCTTGATGGCGGCGAAGCCGTTCGTGAGCTGCGACCTCAGATCTTCGCCCGAAAGCGAGCTGAGGCGCGTGTCGGTGTAGGCATTCGAACCGAGCTCGTGGCCCGCCTCGGCTATGGCGCGTGCTGCCGACGGATTTTGCGCGACCGTCTCCCCTTGCAGGAAGAAGGTCGCATGCACGCCCTTCTCCTCAAGCACGTCGAGAATCTCCTGAGTATGCGAGCTTGGCCCCTCGTCAAAGGTGAGCGCAACGTATTTTCCGTCGCCATCGGGCGACACAGAGCGGTACACGACCTCGCAGTTCTGGACCTCTTGCACCACGCCGTGGTCCTGGACGATCCCCGACTGCTTGCCCGTCCAGACCTCAGAGCGCCCGGGGATGCCCCACGTGCGCACGAAGCCGATGGCGCCCGTCCCCTCGACGGTGATCGTGGGGGCGATTTCGGTTGCCTCTACATCATGTTCCTCGTAGACGTCAGCGCCGTCGGCGACCTCGACCGTCTCTCCGCCGGCCAGGTGCACGGAATCGAGGTCACCCATCGCAACGTCCTCGCCGTCAAGCGTGACGGCGTAACGGTCGCCGCCACCTCGCTCGAGCACGCTATCGTCTACGGCAAGCAGGTCGCCCGCATCGCACGACTCGTCGAGCCCCTCGTTTTCGATGAGCTGGGTTAGAGTCGCGTTGATGTGAATGCTGGTTTCGGAGCCGTTGAGCGTTACCGTAACGCTGCGGTTGAGGTACCAGATAACACTTGCAACGAAGAAGAGCAGGGCGCAGCCAACGATCATGAAGGCATAGGTGCGCCGCGTGCTGTTTCGCCTGTTGTTCTGGGTACGGCGAGGACCGCGCGCAGCATTGCCACCGCGGCGCTTATGACCGGCGTTACCGAAGCCTTGAGAATGGTTGAGGTACGTTGCCCCCGGCCTGCGCGCAGAACGCGCCCTGCCACGGGGCAGCTGATAGCCCGTCGTTTTCTGATTGCGCCGCGGATGCGGTCGCTTGGGCGGGTAGGAAGTAGTGTGATTAAGCAATGGTTTCCTCCCCATGAGCACAGACGCGCGAGTTCTCGAGCGTCCACCGATTTGGTGTTACGAGGAGCGCTTTCCCTTGGCCGACGACGAGCTCGCAGCCCCCGATGCCTTTTTGAACTCGTCCTTGAACGCCGAGAACATGCCGCGCGTCTTGCCGAGCTGCTTGCCCAGCGCGCGCGATCCCTTCTCGACCGCAACGGAGCCCTTCTCATCAAGAACCTTGGCCCCCTGCTTGACCTTCACGCCGATCTTCGCGCTCGCCTCGCCTGCCTTCGCCGCAGCGCCACCCGAAAGCTCAAGAGTTGCCGCCTCGTCATCCACGATCATCGCGCCATCGCGATAGCCCTTGAGATAGCGCACGGGCATCTCGATCGTGCCGAGCAGCGCGGCGGCTGCCGCACCGCCCGTGAGCGTGAAACTCGTGACCGCGCCCGTCTTAGGGTTGAACGCGGCGTCCGAGCAATAGCCGAGCTTGGTTCCCTGAACGGTCACCACGTCCATGCCGGTCCAGATGATGCAGGTGTCGAGGTCGATGCCTAGACGCTTGGCAGCGGCGGCATCATAGGAACCCTTCGCGTCGTCCACCGCGATAACGCCTTCATATACGCGAACGGCATCGCGCGCAACGAACCGGTCGGGCTGTTTGATCATCCCCGCCACGTCGGGCGGGGAGACCATAAAGCCAACCACGCTCCTGCCATCGGCAGTGAACACGGGGAAGTGCACCTTTCCCAAGCGCTTAGGGTCACGCGGGGTACCGTCCTTGCGCGTACGCTTGGCCTCGGGCGGGATGCGATAGATTTTTACGCCTTGGAAATCCTTGGTGCGCATTACGCCTCGGCGGGAGCCTCGTCAGCGTCGACGCCGGGAGCGACCTCAACCTCGACTTCGACCGTGGGCATCGAAGTAGCACCCGCGATGGCGTCGTTCAGGGTCTCGCGAAGCTGATCCATGCGCTCGCGGGCCAGATCGACCTTGGCGCGCAGCTCATCGGTCTTCGCGTCGACCATGGGACCGAAGTCGCTCACGGCCGCACGAGCCTGCTCGCTGCCCTGCTCGTACATATCACGAGCACTATCCCAAGCGTCGTTGGCCATATCGGCGGCCATGGCACGGGTCTCGGCGCCGGAACGCGGGGCGACGAGAATGCCGATGATGGTGCCGGCAGCGGCGCCAACCGTGGCGCCGACGATGAAGCTGAAGGCCTTACCCATACGTGTCTTCCCTTCTTATTGACTCCGTCACGTGGACTTCGTGTTCGCCTATTATACCCACCGAACGCGCGGCACGGCAGGGCATCCGCAAACGTTACGCTTCGCTATCCTGCACGGGATCGCCGGGCGCTGCGGCGAAGGATGCATCCTCTTCTGCGCCTGCGGCATCGGCACCGGCCTCAACCTGTTGGCCTTCGCCCGCCTCGAGCTCGACGTCGGATTCTGCCTCGGCCTCGATGCCTTCTGCAGCCGCGCCATCATCCGGCTCGCTCTCGCCGCGCAGGCTCAGCACGAGCTGGCGCAACGCCTCAACCGTACCAGCGAAATCCGGCGCCGTCACATCTGGATGCAAAAACGCCCATTCCATCATGAACGAAGCCGAAGACAGCGCGCCGATGGTCAGCGCGTCATCGGGGCAGGAAAGCTCGATCTCAAAGAGCCGCGGGTCCTCTGCGACCGAACGCGTACGGCCGCTGGAAATATCACCGGCAAGGCCCGTCTCGTTCATGATCTCGACGGTAAGGTGCTCGAGCAGATGCGCGAGCTCCGTGTCGCCCATGCAGTCTTGGAACTTCTCGCCCGCGTCGCCGAAGCACGCGTGTTGCGCGATCGCCGGGGCGAGGTAGTACACGCGCGCCGTGGCCTCGATATCTTCCGAGGTCATGAGCGGCATACCAGGGTTCACGAGCACCCTGGCGCGGGCCTTCGTGTCATCGACCGTGATCTTCATGATGTTGAACAGGCTCGCCATAGCTCTCCGATCCTCAGCCGCAGGTCTCTTGCGCGGCGGGTTGTTCTTCCTGTCATCGTACCGCATCAGGTGCATCGGGTGAGAGAACGCACCGTGATAAAACGAACCCGGTTCGTTTTATCACGCTTCGGTTTCGGCATCCTCCGAGGTGCCGCTGCCCTCGGCAGCCTCTTCCGCTGCCGCGGGCTCGGGCTCCTCTGGCGCGATCACGCGAATGAGCGAGATACGGCGGCCACGCATAGACTGAACCTTGAAACGGTACCCATCGACCTCGAATACCTCGCCAATATCCGGCACTCCGTCGCAGACATCCATAATCCAGCCGGCGATGGTCTCGTACTCATCGCTCTCCTCGATGGGCCAACCGAGCTCTTCTGCATCGTCGCAGCTAAAGCGACCATCTACGAGCCACTCGCGACGAGAAAGGCGCGTGAGGTACTTGTTGTCGGGGTCGAACTCGTCCTCAATCTCGCCGACGATCTCTTCCACGATGTCCTCGATGGTGATGATGCCGGCCGTTCCGCCATACTCGTCCACCACGACCACGATCTGGTCGTGCGCGGTCTGCATCTCGGAAAGGAGCGGGAGGATGTCCTTGGTGTCCGGAACGAACGTCACGTCGCGCAGATGCGCGCCCACCGGCTCGCTGCCGCTGCCGCCGAGCGCGATACCCACAAGATCCTTGATGTGCGCGATACCCACCACGTTGTCGGTGTCTTCGCGATACACCGGCACGCGCGAGAAGCCCGTACGGCGCATGAGCTCCATGACCTCGTTCACCGTGTCGGTGTCCTCGGCCATCTGCACGTCAACGCGGGGCACCATGACCTCGCGCGCGACCGCGTCGCCCAGGTCGAAAATCTCGTGAATCATGCGCTTTTCCTCGTCGAGCAGGGTGTCCTGCTCCGAGACCATGTATTTGATCTCTTCCTCCGAGACGTTCTGTCGGTCGTCGGCGCTCTTGATGCCCAGAAGCGCGCTGATGCCGTTCGCGCTTGCCTGCGTGAGCCACACGAGGGGCTTCGCAAGCTTGCGGAACGTACCGATGGGCCCCGCAACCGCCTTGGCCATGCCCTCAGCGTCCGAAAGACCGATGCGCTTGGGCACGAGCTCGCCGATCACGATGGAAAGATACGAGACGATGAGCGTGATGACGATCGGCGAGGCCACCGGCGCCACGGCGGTGAGGGGCGCGATACCGAACGATTCCACCCACGCGGTAAGCGGCTCGGAAAGCGTGTTGGACGAGACGGTTGCGGAGAAGAAGCCGACGAGTGTGATGGCGACCTGGATGGTGGCCAAGAAGTCCGTGGAGTCGGTTGCGAGGTCGAGTGCGCGCGCGGCGCGTTTGTCGCCCTCCTCGGCGTCATGCTCGAGCGTAGCGCGCTTAGCGGTGGTAAGCGCCATCTCGGACATCGAAAAGTAACCGTTGAGCAGCGTGAGCAAGAGGGTAGCAACGATGGAAATGAATATGCCCATAGGGACGAGTTCGAACCTCCTCGGTTGGGTACGGAATGCGGTGATGCCGGTGCGGAGCCATATGCCATGCGCTCACATTGAGCGCGGCTGGCGCGCGCTGCGTGACGCGGCGTGCGGCGGGGCGAGGTGCCGCCGTAAAGGTCAGATCACGAAGAGGATCACCGCCATAAAGATGAAAATGCTTCCCGCGAGCACCCACAGGTGCCACACGCTGTGCATGTAGGGAATCTTCTTCATAAGGTAGAAGGCCGTACCAATGGTGTAACACAGGCCGCCCACCACCAGCAGCGCGAGCGCAACCGGGTCGAGCGCCTGCAAGAGCTGTGGCAAACGGAACACCACGAGCCAGCCCATGATGAGATAGATGAGAATGGTCACCCAACGAGGTTGACGCTGGCGGCCGATGATCTCGAATGACACGCCGGCGAACGCGAGCGCCCACACCACGAACAGCACGATGCCGCCATACGGCGCGAGCGTGATAAGGCAAAACGGCGTATAGCTACCAGCGATGAGCAGGTAGATGCTGCTGTGGTCGATAATACGGAAAATGCGCTTAGCCGCGGGCACCTGGATGGCGTGGTAGAGCGTGGAAGCCAGGTACTCTAGGATGAGCGTCACGCCGAAAACGATTGCCGAGATGATGTGCGTTGAATCGGCTCCGCCGAGGGCCGCCTTCACGATGAGCAACACGAGCCCGGCGATGGCAAGCAGCACGCCAATGCCGTGCGTGATGGAATTGGCGATCTCTTCGCCGAGCGTGTAGAGAGGCTGCCCGGCCGAGGAGTCGTCCTTGTTGTCCTGTGCATACTTGGGGCATGACCGACGACGCTTGCGACACGTGGCGCAAGGGTCCGGAAGCGCCGTTGGAGGCACTGCAGAACCACACGCCGCGCCGCCACTCACCGATGCCGAAGAGCTCGGATCAACAACATCAACGATTTCCGCCGCAGCCGTTGTCGACTGCGGCCGGGGACTGTCACTCGAATCTGCCATACGGGCGGTACATCCTCCATAGATAGGGTCTGCATAACTATAGCAGAATGCGGGAGGCACATATCCCTCGGAAAGACTCTCGACACCCTCCTCCGGCAGACCGCGCCCTGCAAGCATTACCGACAAAGCGTCGCATAACTCGACGGTAAGGCCGAAAATCGGGCTTCACCCCAGAGTTATGCGACGCTTTCGACGCACCCTTGCGCACCGTCAACTCCGCTGCACTGTCAACCCCTCTGCACCGTCAACTCCCGTTGCACCATCTGCGCGTGACAAAGCGGCGGAGTTGCTCCTGCGCCTGCTGAAACTTCGCAGAAGAAGACACTTTGATGCCAATCGATGCTGCGATCCCGTTCATCGCCCGATGCATATCCAGCTGCCGAGAAAACTGCACACTCGTGAGTACCTTGATGTCGTATCCCATAAGGGAAAGCACGTTCATGCGCTCGGCATCGTGTCCTCGACGAGCCTTTTTGCTATGTTCATCCCCGTCGTATTCCACGCCCACACCACGCACCGGTGCGAACAGGTCGATTTCGTAATATGGGGCCGACGTGTACCGGGAATAATCCGGCGGCACACCAACGCGATGATTCAGCACAATATGGCGATACCCAAGACCGCCCATCGATTTCGGACAGGAAACCATCATTGCCTGCGCCGTCTCCATGGGCGAGCGCGCGCCGTCGTGCACCGAGTTGAGAGCCCGCAGCGCATGCGTGGTGCCTCGCACGCCCCGATAGCGCTCGAGCTGGCAGCGTAGCTCGTCCCGCGTCAAGCACACAGGTCGCTCCGCGTAGTCTCCATCGAGGGGAAGGCAATAGGCTCCGCAAAGTTCATACGCCCACTCGATGAGCTCCATGCTGCCCATCCAAGCCCCCGCTTGCGCGAAGCACAGTGCATCCGACACCGCCACGAGGCCTCTCGCCACCGGGAAAACGTCGTTCTCTCCAATCACACGGCCGAGTGTATGGCAGTCCATGCCGCGCGTCCGCACACGATCTTCCGCAAAGGGGACCATCACGTCGAGCTGAACGAGGTCCCGGTCGGGGATTCCCCAAGTCGATAACGCGCTCCGGATGCGCTGCACGATGGCTGATGCCTTGAGGCCGGATGCCGAGAGGCCGATATCGGGCAGATCGCTCTCCTCGACATACGGGGCCACGCCATAGCGCTCGCCGTTTGCTCGCGCTGCTGCACGCAGACGTTCAAAATGCTCCGTTCTCCGGATAAGCGCCGCCGTTCGATGGGAGAGAACTACCGGGATGTCCATGGTCGCCTCCTTGCCCCATGCACGCCGCGCCTCGCATTGACGGCACACCCCAACCGCGGGCCTACCAAAGGCTGCGGACGCACTCCAAACGTTGCTGTGCAGTTCTGTACAGCATAGTCAAAAAAGCGTCGCATAACTCGACGACGAAGCCCGAATTTCGACCCCATCATTGAGTTATGCGACGCTTTGAGGAACAGGCGGATGACAAGGTAGGCGCGAAGGCGAACCGAATGGACGGGCGGCCCCGGCCGGTGCACACGTGGAGCACGGCCCCAGTTCGGCCGAGATGTCCGAACGGTCTGGCCCTCGTCTACTCCCCCTCTTCGCCTACTTCACCTCTATGAGCTCATAGCGGCTCGTACCCAAGCCGATCTTCTCGGCGTGCTCAATCATGCTCCGCCAATTGGTGTCGGGGTGCGTCATGTTGAAGTGATCGTGCTCGCAGCGTTCGGGCACGCCGTCGCCCGCCTCGAGCTTGGCGCGCATGTCCGTGAGCTCGGTATTGGGGAGCGCGGGCGCCGCAAGCGCCATATCGATTGCAGCCTGGTCGATCGCCACGGGGTCAAAGCTCGCGAACATGCCCAGATCCGGCACGATGGGCGTATCGTTCTCGGGATGGCAGTCACAGTTGGGGCTGATGTCCATGGCGAGCGAGATATGGAACTGCGGGCGGTCCTGCACGATGGCCTGCGTGTACTCGGCAATCTTATAGTTGAGAACGTCGACCGCCGCATCGTAATCCGGCTCGATGGCGTCTTGGTTGCACGCTCCGATGCATCGGCCGCAGCCCACGCAGCGATCATGATCGATCGATGCAACGGGCACCGTGCGCGTGGACCCGTTAGACAGCTCGCGCTCGCGCGTGCCCTCGAAGCTGATCGCGCCGTGCGCGCAGATGCGCTCGCACGCGCGGCATCCAACACACAGCTCGGTGGTAACGCTCGGCTTTCCTGCGGCGTGCTGCTCCATCTTGCCGGCACGACTGCCGCCGCCCATGCCGAGGTTCTTCATGCATCCACCAAAGCCGGCCTGCTCATGACCCTTAAAATGCGTAAGGCTGATAACGATGTCCGCATCCATGAGCGCTCGGCCGATCTTTGCCTTTTGCACATACTCACCGTTCTTCACCGGAACGAGCACTTCGTCGGTACCCTTGAGGCCATCGGCGATAATCACCTGGCAGCCGGTAGCATACGGCGTAAAGCCGTTTTGATACGCGCAGTCGATGTGCTCGAGCGCATTTTTGCGGCTGCCCACGTAGAGCGTGTTGCAGTCCGTAAGAAACGGCTTGCCGCCGAGCTCCTTCACCACGTCGGCCACGGCGCGCGCATAGTTGGGGCGCAGGAAGCTCAGGTTGCCAAGCTCGCCAAAATGCAGCTTGATGGCGACGAACTTGTTCTCGAAGTCAATCTGGTCGATGCCCGCACGGCGGATGAGCCGCTTCAATTTGTCGAGCTGGCTCTCGCGCCCATACGAGCGCAAGTTGGTGAAGTAAACCTTGGCCGGTGTGGTTTCTGCCATGCGATTCGTCCCCTCTGTCGGCGTTGCAGTGCTCTTATTATCGCCGAAACGCCCGTGCCGGAGCGAGGCGCGCGCCATAAAACCAGCCCATGCAATCAACGAAGTCTAGGACTAGAACCATGCGAAAGACGGGGCGTCGACAGATTACGCCTCGGGGCGCCGCAAGCGTGGCAGCATCCCCCGGCACCGGTGTCGCGAATGAGACAGTTTCACCCGGCACAAGTGTCTCACCTGGTGCAAGCGTCACGCGCCGAGTGCGCGCTGAGCAGCAGCCGTGATCCGCGCGACATCCTCCTCGGTCGGATGTGCGAGCGCCGCATCGAAGTTGTCGATCATCGCCTGGATGCGGGCGTCGCCGGGATTCTCGGCAAGCATCGCCTCGTAGCGCTTGCGCACGCCCGCGCCCATCTTCCCCTGGCACATAGCGCCGCCCAGGTATTCAACCGAGTCCGAAAGGTGCTTGCGAACGTTGCCCAGAATGCGCTCGAAGTATTCGGGGCTACCCCCGAACCCCGCCGTGCCGAACAGGAACACGCGCTTGCCGGACAAACGCTCCAAAAACGTCGCCATCTCGGGGGCGCAATCGCCCTTATCGGTCCAAAAGCCTGCAAGCACAGCCTCGGCCGCATCAACCGAAGCGCGGTCCACGGCGGCCGGATCATCCACGAACATGGCCTCGGAGCCAGCCTTTTCCAATGCATCTACCAGTGCGTTCGCCACCATGCGGGTGTTCCCGCCCTTGCTGTTCACCACAACGAGACACTTCATGACCGCTCCTTTACGTCGCCTCTGAATCGGTATCACCCTACCCCATTCGGCCAGCGCAGAACCGCTCAAAAAGTTCGAGGCTCGAATCGGAAGGTTTTCCACACATCGCCGAACAGGCCGCACTGCACGAGCGGCAATCCCGCGCTACAGCTCGCGCCCCTCGTAGAGCTTGAGCGAAACGGCGGCAGAGACACCAAGCACCACAACCGTGAACGCGAGGAAGATCGCGAAGCACGTCGCCACGCCAACAGGTGTCTCGATGAACCCCAGAAGCGAAGCGATGTTCCCAAAGCTCATGGACCCGTTGTCCAGAATACCCGTTCCGTTGATGATGAGCATAGGCCCCACGAAGAGCAGCACCGTGATCATGGGCAGCCACTGCGTGGTCTTGTTCTGGCCGAACTTGAAGTAGATGGGCGTCTCGATCGACGCGATGAGCGAGCCGAGCGCCATGCAGAACGCGGTAGAGAAAACCGCCCCCAGGAACATGCCCTCGTCAAACGCGATGGCATCCGAAAGGCCGAACGGAAGCTCAACGACACTCCCCAAAGCCAAGATGAGCAGGCAGGCCACCCAGCCCGCCGCCATGCCCAGGAACCCGAGCGTCACGATGACGCCGTAGCGGCCGAGCACCACATCGCGGCGGCTCACCGGCATGGTCAGCCGGAAGGCGCCCCAGTTGCTCTGCTCGTCGTAAGCGCTCGCCGACATGCAGCCCATCATGAAGAACATCATGGTGAGAATCGCCGGCGCGGCCACGATCGAACCCATGCCCGCCGAAACGAATATCGAGACGAAAAAGCCAACGCCCATGAGCTGCTTGATGTAATCGCGGAAAATCGTCATTTCCATAAGGTACGCGCGCTTCATTTACCGCACACCACCTTTCAGGGTAAGGGAGAGATAGTCGTCGATGGACATCCGGTCGCACGGAACGTTGGGGAAGATCTCGGCGAAGACAAAGCGATCGGGAACGAGCAGGTCGATGCCATAGTCGTTCTTGCGGTAACGCAGCTGGCCCTCGGGGATGATGCCGCTTGCGCAGATGCGCTCGAACTCCGCCACGCGGCAGCGGGCGATACCCATCTCGTCGGTGATTT
>OLNI01001651.1_pt1 | contig 11027 bp, 7 predicted proteins | sample 1672921 | NCBI WGS metagenome assembly OLNI01 (sample SAMEA3136737, study PRJEB25190) | human gut metagenome | biome: human gut; feature: human-associated habitat; material: faeces | place: Austria | collected 2013 | reverse complement strand
GGAGGCCGGGCTCTTTTCAAAAAAGAAGAGCACCGGATCAAAATCCCGGTCGATCTGGGGTTCCAGGGTAAAGGCCTGAATCCGCTCCCAGTCATGCCCCGGCCGGCGCTGGCACTGAACCCAGCCGTAAAATTCCTCTTGCTGATACCGATAGGTGCAGTGCCCGTCCCGCTGCACCACCCCTTCCGCCAGCAAAAGGGGCACACGGGCATTCTCCGTGGCAAAGCCCACGTCTGTGGTATATGTCCCACCCGCCAGCCGCACCGCCAAAATCCGGTGACGGCGGAAGAGATAGGTGTCCGGCGAGAGCATCCGGGCATTGTAGCTGGTCACCTGAAACCCCAAGGAGTAGAGCAGCCAGTTATACAACGTGTTCAGTTCCGCGCACACACCGCCCTGGCGGCGCCGAACAATTTTATCATACAGATGGGGCAGCTCCAGGGATAGGGGGCGTCCAGCCACAATATCCAGGTTTTCAAAAGGCACCGTCAGTCTGTGGGCCATTTGGAGTTTGCCCAACCCCTCCAAAGTCAGGGGCACCGGGCTGGAAATCCCAATCCGGGCCAGGTAGGCTGTGATCTGTTCTTCCGTCATCTTCGGACCGTTGCGGGCATTGAGCTCCATGGTTCCCCTTCTCTCTGGCAAGGCAGCCGTTTTCCCCATCATAGCACAAGCCCGGGGGGGCCGGCAACCGGTCCCGGCCCTTTCTGCCGTTTCTTCGGGAAAAATTTTCCCCTCCCCTTGACAACTTCCCCGGGTTTTCTTATACTATTTTTTAATGTAGCAAAGGCAAGGATGGGAAGGAGTACGCGGCAGTGCGGGGCCCAGAGAGGAGACGGCGGTGCAAGTCTCCCCCCAGCGGCGCGGAAGGTCGTCCCGGAGCTGCCTGCCGGAACCACAGTACGGCAGGACGGCATTCCCCCGTTACGGGAAAACGAGCGCGGACGGCGCCCTGCCCGTCCGAATTCAGGTGGTACCGCGGAAACGATTCGCCCTGAGCCCCCATGGGGATCAGGGTTTTTTTGTTCCCTTGACCCGGGAAAAGGAGGTTGTTTATGAACGAGTCATTGTATCCCTTTGTCAATCACACCACCTATGACATCAAGGCCCTCTCCGCCCTGAACCGGCTGGCGGAGGCCAGTGTCCGAAAGGAAAAATCCCGCCGGACCAAAAGCCTGTGCTGGCTGCTGGGCGTGGTGGGCCTGGTGGGCGGCGCTTACTGCTATCCCCACCAAAACCTGGTGGGCAGCCTGCTGCTGCTGTACGGCGTGATTTTGCTGCTGGTGGCCATCTCCTGGAAGAATTTCCAGCTACGCTCCTCCCAGCGGCAGCTCCCCCGGGGGATGCGGGAGTGCACCTATGAATTTGATGAGGAGGAAATCATCTGCAACACCGAGGCCGGCATCACCCGGTACTCCTATGAGCAGGCTTTCGCCGTGGTATCCGACCAGAACTGGTACGTCATCTTTTTCGACATGAGCCACGGCATCATTCTGGACAAGGCCGGCTTCACCACCGGAGACGCAATGTCCTTCAAAGCCTTCATCGGCCAGCACACCCAGCTGCCGATCCAAGAGTTCTAAGGGGAAACAATCCCCCAAAACCCAGAAAAGAAATCCGCTTCCGGTGCCAGAGAACCGGAATGCTGCAACGTGATGGAGGAGAAACCACTATGAGAAAAGAACTGTCCAAGGTCTACGACCCCCATGAGGTGGAAGGCCGAATTTATCAGCAATGGGAGGAAAACAAGTGCTTCGCCGGCGTCCGGGATGCCAAAAAGAAGCCCTATACCATCGTCATGCCTCCCCCCAACGTCGCCGGCCAGCTCCACATGGGCCACGCCATGGACTGCACCCTGCAGGACATCCTCATCCGCTTTAAGCGAATGCAGGGATATGCCGCCCTGTGGGTCCCGGGCACCGACCACGCCGGCATCGCCACCCAGATCAAGGTGGAGGAGGAGCTCCGGGTGAAGGAGGGCCTGACCCGCTATGACCTGGGCCGGGAGAAATTCCTGGAGCGGGTCTGGGACTGGAAGGCCATGTACGGCGACCGCATTGTGGCCCAGCAGAAAAAAATGGGCGCCTCCTGCGACTGGGACCGGGCCCGGTTCACCATGGATGAGGGCTGCTCCAAGGCAGTGCGGGAGACCTTCTGTGAGCTCTATGAGAAAGGTCTCATCTACAAGGGCAGCCGGATCATCAACTGGTGCCCCCACTGCGTCACCGCTCTGTCCGACGCCGAGGTAGAGTATGTGGACAAGCCCGGTCACCTGTGGCACATGCGCTATCCCCTGTCTGACGGGTCCGGCTATCTGGTGGTGGCCACCACCCGGCCTGAGACCATGATGGGCGACACCGGCGTGGCGGTAAACCCCAATGACACCCGGTACCAGCATCTGGTGGGAAAGACCTGCCTTCTGCCCCTGATGAACCGGGAGATCCCCATTGTGGCCGACGAGTATGTGGAGATGGACTTCGGCACTGGCTGCGTGAAGATGACCCCCGCCCACGACCCCAACGACTTTGAGGTGGGCCTGCGCCACAATCTGGACACCATCCGGGTGCTGGACGACAACGGGGTGGTCAACGCCAACGGCGGCAAGTATGAAGGAATGGACCGCTACGCCGCCCGGAAGGCCGTGGTGGCCGATATGGAGGCGCTGGGGCTCATGGAAAAGGTGGAGGACTACTCCCACAACGTGGGGACCTGCTACCGCTGCCACAACGACGTGGAGCCCATCATCTCCGCCCAGTGGTTCGTGAAGATGGCCCCCCTGGCCAAGGAGGCCATCCGGGTGGTGGAGGAAGGAGAGACCAAGTTTGTCCCCGACCGCTTCTCCAAGACCTATCTTAACTGGATGGAAAACGTCCACGACTGGTGCATCTCCCGGCAGCGCCGGTGGGGCCTGCCCATCCCGGTCTTTTACTGCAACGACTGCGGCAAGCCCATTGCCACAGACGAGACCATCGGGATCATCTCCGACCTCTTTGCCGCCGAGGGCTCCAACGCCTGGTTTGCCAAGGACGCCGCGGAGATCCTCCCCGCCGGCTTCACCTGCCCCCACTGCGGCAAGGCGTCGGGCTTTACCAAGGAGGAGGACACCCTGGACGGGTGGTTCGACTCCGGCTCCACCCACCTGGCCTCCATGAAGAAGGACCAGGGGTTCTGGCCCGCCGACGTGTACATGGAGGGGCTGGACCAGTACCGGGGCTGGTTCCAGGCCGCTTTGCTCACCGCCGTGGGCTCCACCGGGGTGGCCCAGGCCCCCTTCAAGACCTGCATCACCCACGGCTGGACCGTGGACGGGGAAGGCAAGGCCATGCACAAGTCCCTGGGCAACGGGGTGGACCCCTATGATATTATGAACAAGTACGGCGCGGACCTGATCCGCCTGTGGGCGGCCTCCGCCGACTACCACGCGGATATGCGCTGCTCGGAGAAGATTTTCAAGCAGCTGAGCCAGAACTACCTGAAGTTCCGCAACACCGCCCGGTACTGCCTGGGCAACCTGAACGGCTTTGACCCCAACCATCTGGTGGCCCCCGCCGACATGCTGCCCCTGGACCGCTGGGCTGTCACCCGCCTGAATGTCCTCATTGAGAAGTGCTTCCAGGGCTATGACGACTTTGACTTTAACGTGGTCACCCACGCGGTGAACGATTTCTGCGTGGTGGAGCTGTCTAACTTCTACCTGGATATCATCAAGGACCGGCTGTACTGCGAGGAGAAGGACGGCCTGGCCCGGCGCTCGGCCCAGACGGCGCTGTATTTCATTCTGGACACCATGACCAAGATCATGGCCCCGGTGCTGTGCTTCACCGGGGATGAGATTTGGCAGTCCATGACCCATCCCGAAGGGGCGGACGGCCGGAACGTGGTCTTCAACGACATGAACCAGCCCTTCACGGCATATGCCCTGCCCCAGGAGGAGATGGCCCGGTGGGAGAAGATCATCCAGGTCCGGGACGTGGTCAACGGCGCCCTGGAGACCGCCCGGGCGGAGAAGAAGATCGGCAAGAGCCTGGAGGCCAAGATTGTCCTCACCGTCCCTGCCGAGGACGCCTTCCTGGCGGAGATGGACCAGGCGGACCTGGCCGACCTGCTCATCGTCTCCCAGGTGGAGGTGACGGTGGGCCAGGCGATCCAGGCCACCGTGGAAAACGCCGCCGGGGACAAGTGCCAGCGGTGCTGGAAGGTACTGCCCACGGTGAACGGGGAGGGCCTGTGCCCCCGCTGCGCCAAGGTGCTGACCCCCCTGGTGTGAGCCGCCCGGGAGGATGGCACGCCAACGCTCGTTTTCCGTCAAAAAGTGCATTGTACTCGTGGCCGGCCTCCGGGCCGGCCACCGGTTCCTCTGACCAAGAAAGGAGGGCGCTTGCATGCCCCTTTATTTCCTGCTGGCCGCCGCCCTGGTGGCCGTAGATCAGGTGGTAAAATATCTGGTCCGCGCCGGGATTCCCCTCCACACGGCGGTGGACTTCCTCCCCGGTCTGGACCTGACCTATGTGCAGAACACCGGCGCGGCCTTTTCCCTGTTCAGCCAGCACACCTGGCTGCTCACCCTCCTGTCCGGGGTGGTGTCCGTGGTTCTGGTGATCTGCCTGGGGAAAAGAGTCCTCCCCCACTGGTCGGGGATGCTGGCCCTGGCCCTTCTGCTGGGCGGGGCCGTGGGGAACTTCATTGACCGCCTGCTCTTCGGCTTTGTCACCGACATGTTTGCCACCACCTTTGTGAACTTCGCGGTGTTTAACGTGGCGGACGTGGGGGTGGTTCTGGGCGGGGTTCTCCTGTGCCTGCACCTGATTGTGTTTTTCGGCCGGGAGGGAAAGAAGGAACCGGACAAGGAGGAGACCCCATGAACGTCACCCTGTCTGTGGAGACCGCCGGCCAGCGGGCGGACCAGTTCCTGGCGGCCCGCCTGGACGGGCTCACCCGCTCCGCGGCCCAAAAACTCCTGGAGGAGGGCCATGTCCTCTGCCAGGGCCGGCCCCTGAAAAAGAATGACCGGCTGAAGCCGGGGGACCAGGTCGCCGTGTGCATTCCCGACCCCACCCCAGTGGAGCTCCTGCCCCAGGACATCCCCCTGGAGGTGGTCTATGAGGATGAGGACGTGATCGTGGTCAATAAGCCTGTGGGCATGGTGGTCCACCCCGCCCCCGGCCACCCCGACGGCACCTTGGTCAACGCGCTGCTCTTTCACTGCGGCCAGAGCCTGTCCGGCATCAATGGCCAGCTTCGGCCGGGGATCGTCCACCGGATTGACCGGGACACCAGCGGCCTGCTCATCGCGGCCAAAAATGACGGGGCCCACCTGGCCCTGGCCCAGCAGCTCCAGGACCACAGCCTCTACCGGGAATATGAGGCGGTGGTTTTGGGCAACCTGCGGGAGGACCAGGGCACCATCAGCCTGCCCATTGCCCGCCACCCCACGGACCGGAAAAAGATGGCGGTGAACCATTCCAGCGGCCGCCCCGCGGTGACCCACTGGACGGTGCTGGCCCGCTACCCGGGCTACACCCATGTCCAGTGCCGGCTGGAGACCGGACGGACCCACCAGATCCGGGTCCACATGGCGGCCCAGGGCCATCCGGTGTTGGGGGACCCGGTGTACAACGGCCTGCGGAAGGGGTTCCCTGAGCTGGCCGGCCAGTGTCTCCACGCCCGCCGGCTCTCCTTTCAGCATCCCCGCACCGGGGAGCGGATGACCCTCTCCTCTCCCCTGCCGGCCTACTTTCAGACTGTCTTGACAAGATGCAGCCGGTTAGTATAAAATAAAACGGCTATTCAAAAAAAGACCGAAGGGAGGAGCCCCCATGGGAAAGTTTTCCGGCGTTCTGCTGGCCACGGATTATGACGACACCCTGTACAGCAGTGACTGTACCATTTCCCAGGAAAACCGCCAGGCCATTGCCCGCTTTGTGGCGGAAGGGGGCCTGTTCTGCATCTCCACCGGCCGGTCCTACATCAACTTTGCCATTCAAATGGAGCGGGAGCGCCTGCCGGTGAATACCCCGGTGATCCTGTCCAACGGGGCCTCCATCTATGACTTTGCCACGGAGGAGAGCCTGTGGCTGAAATACCTTCCCGCCCAAGCGCCCGTCCACCTGGCCCAGGTCTGCGCGGCCTTTCCCCAGGTGGGGTTTGAGGCCTATCATCAGGACGAGGTCTATATTTTCCGCCCCAACGAGGTCACCCAGCGCCACCTGACCCGGTGCCACCTCACCGGCCGGCCCAAGGCCATTGAGGAGATGCCGGTCCCCTGGATCAAGGTCATCCTCCAGCACCCGGACACGGCGGTGCTCCACCAGGCCCGAACCTACCTGCAAACCCAGTGGCCTGAGACCTACGATGTCACCTTCTCCAACCCCTATCTGCTGGAGGTCACCGCCCGGGGGGCCAATAAGGGCCTGTCCGTGCTGTGGGTGGCCCGCCACCTGGGGGTCCGGCCGGAGGATATCTACTGCGTGGGCAACGGGCTCAACGACATCCCCATGCTGGCGGTCTCCGCCCTCTCCTTTGCCCCCGCCAACAGTTATCCGGAGGTTCGGGCCGCGGCGGATGTGGTCCTCCCCTCCTGCGATGAGAGCTGCGTGGCCCGGCTCATTGAGCATCTGGAGGTCCGCTACGACAACCGATAGACAACATGCAGACACCCCCCGGAACCCCGGCGCTTGGCCGTGGGTCCGGGGGGTGTTTTTTGCTATTCAATCCGCTGCTGGGTCACGGAGGAGACGCCGCAGTGGGTCCGCAGCGCCTCCTCAAAGGCCTGCATCCAGGGGACCAGCCCCTCGGCACCGTCAAAGGCGTACAGGACGGAGGCCACCCGGCGGAGGCCGGGCTGGATCATCGCCCGGCGGCTGTCGCTGCTGGGGTTGCCGAAGGGGCCCAGGTCGTCGGTGAGCACGGGCATGTGGGCGATGGAGAGACTCCCCTTGCCAATGCCCTCGTACCGGGCCCCTGCCGGGGGACAGGCCAGGACCACCTGGCCCTGGAGCTGGTCCAGGTCATAGGAGCCGATGGCGTAGCCGGAGGAGATGGAGATCAGGTTGTTCACCTCCACCACATGGTTGATGTGGTAGAGGCCCGCCTGCTTCACCACCCGCCGGAGCATGGCCTCCGCCGCGTTCCGGTGTTCGTGGGGGGAGGCCCCCAGGGCCTTGTAGGCCTGGCGGGTGGCGGCGATGTGGGGGTGCTTGGCGATGGTGTCCAAGGTATACTGCTGGGCCAGGCTGGCCACGGTCTGGTCGAACTGGGCCAGCAGCTGGGGGGAGCTGGGGGCCACCTGAACCTGATAGAGAAGCAGGCCCAGGGCGGTTTCCGGCCAGCACTGTTTGATGGCAGGGGAAATGGTGAAGGTCATAGGGGTTCGTTCCTTTCTCAATGGGTTCCTTGGGTCAGTATACAGGCTGGCGCGGGGAAGGTCAATCCCGGAGAAAAAATGGCCCCGGCAGAGCAAAGGGGGGCTCTACCGGGGTCAAAGCGAAGAGAATGAGGCCCCTGTCCCAAGGGGATGGGAGAAGGCGGCTGGATTGCTTCCCTTGACATAAGGATAGCGGCTGGGTATTATAAAGTAAAACTAAGAATTGTAGAAGTTCCTTTAAGTGAAACTGAAAGGGGGATGGGAACCATGGAGAGTGCCCGCTGCAAAGCCTTTGTCACCGCCGCGGAGACCGGCAGTTTTTCCAAGGCGGGCGAGGTGCTGGGCTATACCCCCTCAGGGGTGAGCCAGCTGGTGACCTCCCTGGAGCGGGAGCTGGGCCTCCCTCTGCTGGGGCGGAATCGAAAGGGGGTCACCCTCACGGAGAACGGCCGCCGCCTGCTGCCGGCGGTGCGGGAGTTTCTCCAGCAGGAGAACCGGATCTATCAGCTGGCCGGGGAGATGAGCGGCCTGCTGGTGGGCAGCGTCACCATCGCCACCTATTCCAGCGTGGCCACCCACTGGCTGCCCCAGGTCATCCGCCGGTTTCGGGCCCGGTACCCTCACATCCAAATTAAGCTCATGGAGGGCATCCGCCAGGAGATCATCCAATGGCTGGAGGACAAGGCCGCCGACCTGGCCTTTTTCAGCCACAAGGCCCCCATGCCCTACGACTGGATTCCCCTGGCGGAGGACCGGATGGTGGCGGTGCTCCCGCCCGGCCACCCTCTGGCGGACCGGGGGGCCTATCCCCTGGCCCAGTGTGCCCAGGAGGACTTCATCATGCCCGCCCTGGGCCGGGACGACGATGTTCTGGGCCTGCTGGAGACCCACGGTCTGGAGCCGAAAATTGCCTTTACCACCCTGGACACAGTCTCAGCCCTGGCCATGATTCAGAATGATCTGGGGATGAGCATTATGAATGAACTCATCACCAAAAGTTGGCCGGGGAAGGTGGCCATCCTCCCGCTGGACCCGCCCCAGCAGCTCACATTGGGGGTGGCTGTTCCCTCCCTGCCCCGCGCCGCCCCGGCGGTGAAGGCCTTTCTCCAGTTTGCGGTTCAGGCTCTCACCCAGGGCCAGGCGGAAGGGTAAAAAAAGACCACGCCGCGGGCAGAAATCTTTGCCTGCGGCGTGGCGGTGTGCAGACAGGGGCTGGGGCCGTCTCAGTGGACCACCAGCTCTCCGGCCACGCAGTCCACGGTGAGGGTGCTTCCCGGGGCCACCTCGTCGGCGATCATCTTCCGGCCCACCAGGGTCTCCACTGTGTGCTGGAGGAACCGGCGCAGGGGCCGGGCCCCGTAGAGGGGATCGTAACCGTTGTCGATGACATAGCTCTTGGCGGCGGGGGTGAGAACCACCTTCAGCTGCTTGTCGGCCAGGCGCTTGTTCAGGCCGCCGATGAGCAGGTCCACAATGGCGGGGATGTTCTCCTTGGTCAGGGGCTTGTAGCAGACGATCTCATCCAGGCGGTTGAGGAACTCCGGCCGGAAGGATTTCTTCAGCAGCTGGTCCACCTGGAGTTTGGCCTCGTCGGAGATCTCCCCCTGTGCGTTGATGCCCTCCAACAGGTACTGGGACCCCAGGTTGGAGGTGAGGATGAGGATGGTGTTCTTAAAGTCCACCGTCCGCCCCTGGCTGTCGGTGATCCGACCGTCGTCCAGGACCTGGAGGAGGATGTTGAACACGTCGGGGTGGGCCTTCTCCACCTCGTCAAAGAGGACCACGGAGTAGGGTTTGCGCCGCACCGCCTCGGTGAGCTGTCCCCCCTCCTCATAGCCCACGTAGCCGGGGGGCGCTCCGATGAGCCGGGAGACGGAGAATTTCTCCATGTACTCCGACATGTCGATCCGCACCAGGTTGCGCTCGGAGTCAAACAGGGCCTCGGCCAGGGTTTTGGCCAGCTCGGTCTTGCCCACGCCGGTGGGCCCCAGGAAGAGGAAGGAGCCGATGGGCTTGTCGGGGTCGGCGATGCCCGCCCGGCTGCGGAGGATGGCCTCGGAGACCAGGCGTACCGCCTCGTCCTGGCCCACCACCCGCTGGTGGAGGATGTCCTCCAGGTGGAGGAGCTTTTCCCGCTCCCCTTCCATGAGCTTGGCCACGGGGATGCCGGTCCAGCGCTCGATGATCCGGGCGATCTCCTCCTCGGTGACCTTGTCCCGGAGCAGGGAGCGGGCCTTGCCGTCGGCGGCAATCTGCTCCTCGGCCTCCAGGGCCTTTTTCAAAGCGGGGATCTTGCCGTACTGGAGCTCGGCGGCCTTGTTCAGGTCGTACTCCCGCTGGGCCTTTTCCAGCTCGGCGTTGGCGCTTTCCAGGTCGGCCCGCAGCTGCTGGACCTTGCCGATGGCCTCTTTTTCGTTGTCCCACTGGGCTTTCTTGGCCTTGAATTCCTCCCGCATGTCCGACAGTTCCTTCTGGATTTCCGCCAGATGTTCCTGGGACAGACGGTCGGTCTCCTTTTTCAGGGCGGCCTCTTCGATCTCGTGCTGGATGATCTTCCGCTGGATCACATCCAGCTCGGTGGGCATGGAGTCAATCTCCGTGCGGATGAGGGCGCAGGCCTCGTCGATGAGGTCGATGGCCTTGTCCGGGAGGAACCGGTCGGTGATATACCGGTTGGACAGGGTGGCCGCGGCGATGATGGCGCCGTCCTGGATTTTCACCCCGTGGAAGACCTCATACCGCTCTTTCAAACCTCGAAGGATGGCAATGGTGTCCTCCACAGAGGGTTCGCTCACCATCACCGGCTGGAACCGCCGCTCCAGGGCGGCGTCCTTTTCAATGTACTGCCGGTACTCGTTGAGGGTGGTGGCGCCGATGCAGTGGAGCTCCCCTCTGGCCAGCAGCGGCTTCAGCAGGTTGCCGGCGTCCATGGAGCCCTCGGTCTTGCCCGCTCCCACGATGGTGTGAAGCTCGTCGATGAAGAGGATTACGCGGCCCTCGGATTTTTCGACTTCCTTGAGCACGGCCTTCAAGCGGTCTTCGAACTCGCCACGATACTTGGCACCAGCCACGAGCGCGCTCATGTCGAGCTCGATGAGGTCCTTGTCGCGCAGGGTGCTCGGCACGTCGCCGGCCACGATGCGCTGAGCGACACCCTCCACGATGGCGGTCTTGCCCACACCGGGGTCGCCCAAGATGAGCGGATTGTTCTTGGTGCGTCGAGAAAGGATCTCCATCATGCGCGAGACCTCTTTTTCGCGCCCAATCACCGGGTCGAGCTTGCCGTCGCGCGCTTCCTGCGTGAGGTTGGTGCCGAACTGCTTGAGAACCGAGGAGTCGTCGCCCTTGCCCTGGCTGGCGTCGCCCGAGAAGAACGGCAGGCCGGAGCCGGGGCGCACGGATGCGGCGCCCGCGAACGGACGGCGTCCCTGGTCCTTCGAGGTGAGCTTCTCGACCGCCTGGCGCACGGACGCCGCCGAGACGCCGAGACGCATGAGGATGTCCATGGCCATGCACGACGATTCGTCCACGATGCCGAGCAGCAGGTGCTCGGTAGATACGTAGGTCTGGTTGTTCTCGCGCGCGTGGCGGAAGCTCTTCTCCATCACGGTGATGACGGAAGGGGTGAAGGCGAGCTTGCCCTGCCCGGCGTTGCGGCTGGAGG
>OLNI01001650.1_pt1 | contig 11033 bp, 10 predicted proteins | sample 1672921 | NCBI WGS metagenome assembly OLNI01 (sample SAMEA3136737, study PRJEB25190) | human gut metagenome | biome: human gut; feature: human-associated habitat; material: faeces | place: Austria | collected 2013 | reverse complement strand
TCGGAGAGCCTTTTTGGCCGTTTCGGCTGTATTCCAAAAAAGATAATTGGGAGGTTATTATTTATGCGTGCAGTCATCACCGTAATTGGAAAGGACATGGTGGGCATTCTGGCCCGCGTTTCCTCCATCTGTGCAGAGCATAACGTCAATGTTGTAGAAGTAACCCAGTCCGTCCTACAGGATCTGTTTGCCATGATTATGATGGCGCTGGTGCAGACGCCTCTTGGAACAACGATCAATGGAGCCAGACGATGGATCCAGCTTCCGGGAAATATGACATTGCAGCCATCTGAGATTACAAAGATCGCGATTATTTTGTTTATTTCCTGTGAGATCTGTAAGATGGGAAGAAAAGTCAATGACTGGCTTGGAATCCGGAGACTTCTGATCTATGGCGGGGTGGCAGCAGGGGGAGGGTTTATTCTTACAGACAACTTAAGTACTGCCGTGATCGTAATGGCGATTACCTGTGTCTTGATTTTTGTGGCACATCCGAAGACAAAGCCGTTTTTGATGATCGCTGCCATCGGAGCAGGAATTTTGATCGTGATAGTGGCCATACTTGCGGTTTATGCGACGAACAGTGATAATTTCCGAATCGGAAGAATCACAACATGGCTGGATCCGGAAGGACACTCGGATGGCACCGGCTTCCAGGTGCTTCAGGGACTGTATGCGATCGGATCCGGGGGATTTTTCGGAAAAGGTCTTGGAAACAGCACGCAGAAGCTTGGTATGATCCCCGAAGCGCAGAATGATATGATTCTGAGCGTTATCTGCGAAGAACTTGGCGTTTTCGGAGCAATCGTAGTATTGATCCTGTTCGGACTTCTTCTATATAGATTGATGTTTATTGCAAGAAATGCACCGGATCTGTACGGCTCACTGATCGTGACCGGAATTTTTGCACATATCGCGCTGCAGGTGATCTTAAATATCATGGTTGTAACGAACATGATCCCGACAACGGGTGTTACGCTTCCGTTTGTCAGTTATGGAGGAACTTCGGTTCTGTTCCTGATGACGGAGATGGGACTTGCCCTGAGTGTATCCAGGAGAATTAAGCTTCAGACAGAATAGGAAAAGCAAAAGATGTAAAAATGTCTTTTCATCCGACACAAAGTGTGGTATATTAAGTAACGTAGTATTGAAAACCACATATAATAGATGGTGGAAAAAGAAAGTGTGGTTTGGGAGGAAAGACATGAGCTATAAAGTAATTGTTGACAGTTGCGGAGAATTTACGCCGGAGATGAAAGCAGACGGAGGATTTGAACACGTTGCTCTCGGAATTCAGATAGAAGACACTCAGTGGACAGATGATGACAGCTTGAAGCAGGAAGAGCTGCTTTTAAAGATTGCAGAAAGTACATCCTGTGCGAAGACATCCTGTCCGTCTCCGGAAAGATATATGGAAAGTTATCACTGCGATGCCGAACGTATTTATGTGGTGACACTATCGGCAGAATTGAGCGGATCATATAACAGTGCGGTTCTTGGAAAAAATCTGTATGAAGAAGAATATGGGGAAAAACAGATTCATGTATTTAATTCACGCTCCGCTTCAGTAGGAGAGACTTTGATCGCATTGAAGGTTCAGCAGTGTGAAAAGGCCGGGATGACGTTCGAAGAAGTTGTGGAAAGTGTAGAGTGTTATATTGAGGAGCAGCACACTTATTTTGTACTGGAGAATCTGGATACTTTAAGAAAGAACGGAAGACTTACGGGAATCAAATCACTGGTAGCGGGAGCCTTGAATATCAAACCGATCATGGGATCTACTCCGCAGGGAACGATCTGTCAGAAGGAAAAAGCGAGAGGCATGAAAAAAGCACTTGTGAAGATGGCGGACTGCGTGGCAGCAGATGTGGTCAATGCAGGAGATAAGATTCTGGCTATTGCACACTGTAACTGTGAGGAGAGAGCAAAAGAAGTGCAGCGCCTTTTAAAAGAACGGTTTGCAGTGAAGTCCAGTTTTATCGTAGATACATCCGGGATCAGTACGGTTTATGCCAATGACGGAGGAATTATTGTTGTAGTTTAGAGTCGGATGTGGTACACTATGTAGAAAGAGTGCAGGACAGAAGCTGTCAAATACATAGGGGACAAAGGAGCTTTTAGATATGAGTCAGGAAAAAGTAGACCGCTATAAACAGGAAAAGGCGAATCGGAAGAAGAACATGAAAAAGCAGCGCATTATGAACATTGTCAGAAAGTGTGTACTGTCACTGGCTGCATTGGCATTGGTGGGATGGCTCGGATATTCCGCATATGTGTCTCATGAGTCAAAGCAGGAACGGGAAGTGGCAGAAGTGAATTATGATGCGGTGAATAATTATCTGAGCGGACTTGGCGAATAAAAGAATAAAGAATGATATGAGAACAGGTTTTGGAAGCCTGTTCTTTTTTTAACCAAATTTTTACAGAATTGTGACATAGATGTGAAAAATGTGAAAAAAGGGTTGAAAAAGGGGGCGTGGTGGTTTACAATGGTTTCAAGTGGTAGGAAGTGGTGAATAGTGGCATAAAGTGGGGCGAAAGTGGAGTCCTGCTTTTAGAAGGGATTCCAGATGTTATTAGGAGAGTTTAATCATAGTATTGATGAAAAAGGCCGACTCATCATTCCAGCCAAATTACGAGATGACTTGGGAGAAAGCTTTGTGATCTGTAATGGCTTGGAAGGGTGTCTTTTTGTGTATTCTCAAGACGAATGGAATCAGTTTGTTGCTGAATTAAATACCTTACCACGGATGAACAAGGATGCCAGAATTTTCAAGCGTTATTTTTTTGGAAGTGCTTCTGAGGGCAGCTTTGACAAGCAGGGGAGGGTTTCTGTACCTGCATCACTTCGAAAAGCTGCACATCTGGAGAAGGACGTTGTCCTGGTGGGAGTTCAGGACCGCGTGGAGATCTGGGATAAAGCACTTTGGGAAGAGCGCAGTATGGTCAGTGAAGAAGATCTGGATGCGATTGCAGAACGTATGGAGGCGATCGGTATCCGAATTTGATTCTGGACAGAGAGTGAATGGAGGATTCTATGGCATTTAAACACACATCAGTTTTACTTGAAGAGACAGTAGATGGTCTGAAGGTGAAGCCGGATGGCATCTATGTAGACGCGACACTTGGCGGGGGAGGACATGCATATGAAGTCGCAAGCCGCTTAAGTGACAAGGGGAGATTTATAGGAATAGACCAGGACGCCGACGCGATTGAAGCGGCGGGCGCCAGATTATCCGGTTTCGGGGAGAAAGTAACAATAATCCGGAGCAATTATTGTGATATGAAACCGAGGCTCCATGAAATAGGAATTGACAAGGTAGACGGGATTGTAATCGATCTGGGAGTGTCTTCATATCAGTTAGATACGGCGGAGCGCGGTTTCTCTTACCGCACAGATGCGCCGCTTGACATGCGGATGGATCAGAGACAGACTACGACAGCAAAAGACATTGTCAATGACTATAGCGAAGCGGAACTTTACCGTGTCATCCGTGATTATGGAGAAGATAAATTTGCAAAGAATATTGCAAAACACATTGTGATGGAGCGCGGAAAGCATCCAATTGAGACAACAGGACAGTTAAATGAAGTTATCAGAAGAGCCATTCCGATGAAGTTTCAGAAAACATCCGGACATCCGTCCAAAAGGACATTTCAGGCAATCCGGATCGAGCTGAACAGAGAGTTGGATGTACTGCGGGAGACTCTGGATGATATGATCGATATGCTGAATCCGGGAGGCCGGATCTGCATTATCACGTTTCATTCTTTGGAAGATCGGATTGTAAAGAGTGCATTCCGAAAGAATGAAAATCCGTGTACCTGTCCAAGTCACTTTCCGGTTTGTGTATGTGGAAACATATCGAAAGGAAAAGTGATCACAAGGAAACCAATTCTTCCTTCTGAGGAAGAGTTGATGTATAACAGCCGTTCAAAAAGTGCCAAACTTCGCATTTTCGAACGAAGCTGAAAAAAATGAGGGTGAGTATCTGAAAAAATAAAATCTGCCGGGAAGGGGAGAGCCCGGCAGATTGTACGTGGAAAGGGGCAGACCAAATGGCTGCAGGAAAGAGAACTACATACAGAAGACAATCTAATACAGGAAACAGATCTGGACAGTTCTACGTCTATGGAAATGTAGCGCATCAGCCGAAGGTATTGCCAAATCAGGAGAAACAAGCAGTGGAAGTACGTCCTAAAAAACGGACAAGCAGTCAGGTGAAAAAGAACCGCAGGCGTGCATTGGATATGAGCCCGATCTATACAGGGTTTTTGACAGTGGCGGCTGTTTGTGCGGTTTTCATCTGTGTCGTATATCTGCAGCTCCAGTCAGAACTCGTGCAGAGGTCAGAAAATATCACGGCTCTTCAGAAAGAGCTGTCGAATCTGGCAGAGGCGAATGATACGGCATACAATGCGGCAGCAGATTCTGTGAATCTGCAGGAAATCCGGGACAAAGCAATGAATGAACTTGGCATGGTATATGCGGCGAATGGTAATGTGGTGGAGTATGACAGCCCGACCAGTGATTACGTGAAGCAGTATAATGAGATACCATCTGACGGGATTCTTGCAAAGTCAAAGGACGTGTCAAAATAGGAAGATGTAATGACAAGAAGACGAAGAAAAAATCCATTTCAATTTTTAACAAAAAAATTTCCGAAAAGGATGCAAAAGAAGCTGGTAATGCTGTTTGTGGCAATTATACTGGCTTTTGTTGTTCTTATCGGAAGAATCACGTATATCAATCTATTCAAAGGTGGAAAGTATACCAGGATCGTTCTGAACCAACAGCAGTATGGAAGCAGGACCATTCCGTATAAACGAGGAGATATCGTAGACCGGAACGGAACAAAAGTAGCGACCAGTGAGCGTGTGTATAATGTGATCCTGGATGTGGTGGTTGTGACAGACGAGGGAGAGAGTGATAAGTATATCGATTCCACACTGGACGTTTTAGAAGAATGCTTTGGTATTGACAGTGAAGAAGTAAGGGATACGATCAAGGCAAATCCGGACAGCCGTTACGAGGTTTTAAAAAAAGGCGTTTCTTATGAAGATGCCAAGAAATTCCAGGAAATTGACGAGGATGATAAAAAATATCCGAATGTTCAGGGAGTCTGGCTGGAGGATGATTACCAGCGTACATACCCTTACAACAGTCTTGCAAGTGATGTGATCGGATTTTCCGTATCCGGAAATCAGGGAGCAATCGGCATTGAAAGTGCATACAATGATATTCTTAACGGTACAGACGGAAGAGAATATGGATATTTTGACAGTGCTTCTTCAGTAGAACGTACTGTGAAAGCGGCAAAGAATGGAAATACGGTAGTGTCCACGATCGACGTTACACTGCAGAGCATTGTAGAAAAATATATTCTGGAATTTAATGAGGCACACAAAGGAGAAGAACGGGAGGATGAGCTGGGAAGTAAGAATACGGCTGTGATCATAATGGATCCGAACAGCGGAGAGATTCTTGCAGAGGCTTCATACCCGAATTTTGATCTGAATAATCCAAGAGATCTGACGCCGTGGTATACGACGGAAGCGTTGGCAAAAATGTCAGATGATGATAAGCTGAATGCAATGAACAATCTCTGGAGAAATTTCTGCGTCAGTGATGCCTTTGAACCGGGATCGACAGCCAAGCCGTTTACTCTGGCCACAGGTCTGGAGACCGGAACTTTGACCGGTCAGGAAACCTATGTATGCCAGGGTGGTACATGGAAAGGTGACTGGTATATTCAATGTCACAATACGTCAGGGCATGGGACAGAGAATGTAGATCAGGCAATCGCCAATTCCTGCAATGTGGCTCTGATGGCTATGGCCGATAAGATCGGAGTGGAAGATTTTATCCGGTATCAGCATATCTTTGGGTTTGGAGAGTACACGGGAATTGACCTGCCGGGAGAGGCGTCCACAGAAAATCTGATCTTTACTGCAGAGAATATGGGGGAGACAGATCTTGCAACGTCTTCCTTTGGGCAGAGTTTCAATGTAACGATGACACAGATGGTGTCGGCATTTTCTTCTCTGATCAATGGCGGGTATTATTATCAGCCTCATGTGGTGAAGCAGATTCAGGATGAAAACGGAAACGTGATTGAAACAAACGATCCGACTTTGCTTCGAAAAACGGTATCAAAACAGACTTCTGACCGTGTCAAAGAAGCGCTTCGCGCGGTAATGACAGACGGAACCGGAGTTCCGGCAAATGTAGAGGGATACGACATTGGCGGAAAAACCGGAACAGCGGAGAAGCTTCCGCGAGGGAATGGAGACTATCTGCTTTCTTTTATTGGATATGCACCACAGGAAAATCCGGAAGTTGTGATCTATGTGGTCATCGATGAGCCAAATGTGGAAAATCAGGAATTAAGTTCGTATGTTCTGGAGCTGTCACAGAAGATCATGGCGGAAGCATTTCCATATCTGAACATTACAAGAAACGGGGATGCACTGCCAGAGGACAGCGGTGTAAGAGAAGACGTACAGCAGGATTTCGATGAGAACTTCGAAGATACCTACAGTAATCAGGATGGCGCCTATATCGATCCGAACTACCAGCCGGATTATGATAGCTAGGCAACCTCTCCGGAATCATCGGAAACAACAGAATAAAACAGGAATAACCTTACAGAAGAGAAAATATGTTGTATAAAGTCTTCTGTAAGGTTTTTTTATGAAAAATAAAACGTATCATAAAAAGAAAATTCTGGTAGTGTTTACCTGCGCGTTTCTGATTTTGACAGGTTTGATCGGGCGACTGGTCTATCTGATGGTGTTTGATGCCGAGTATTATCAGAAACGAGCCGAGGATCTGCATAAACGGGAACGTAAGATCAAGGCAGCCAGAGGAGAAATCGTGGATCGAAATGGCGTTGTGCTTGCTACAAACAAAACAGTGTGTACGATTTCTGTGATCCACAGTCAGATCAAGGAACCCGAACGGGTGACGGAAATTCTCGCAAAAGAGCTTGAAATGGATCAGGCAGAGGTGAGAAAGCGAGTGGAGAAGGTCTCTTCCATGGAAAAAGTAAAAACCAACGTGGAAAAAGAAGTGGGAGATAAGATCCGGGAGTATAATCTGGATGGAGTCAAGGTGGATGAAGACTATAAGCGATATTATCCGTATGACAGCCTGGCATCCAAGGTGCTTGGATTCACAGGAGGAGACAATCAGGGGATCATTGGTCTGGAAGTGAAATATGAAGAGACATTAAAAGGCAGCAACGGAACCATTCTCACGACAACGGATGCAAGAGGAATCGAACTGGATGCGGTCGCGGAAGGCCGGATCGAGCCTGTGGCCGGCAAAACGCTGGAGATCAGTATGGATTATAATATTCAAAAATATTGTGAGCAGGCGGCTGAAAAAGTCATGCGGGAAAAACAGGCGGACGGAGTGTCGATTTTACTGATGAATCCGCAAAACGGAGAAATTCTGTCTATGGTCAATGTGCCGGAATTTAATCTCAATGATCCGTTTGAATTGAATACAGGAGAAGAACTGGAAGGAGAAAAATTGCAGGATGCGTTAAATGCAATGTGGAGAAATCGATGTATCAATGATACGTATGAGCCGGGATCCACATTTAAGATCATTACGTCTGCAGCCTGCCTGGAAGAGGGAGTCGTGACACCTGAGGATACCTTTTCCTGTCCGGGATACCGCATGGTAGAAGACAGAAGAATCCGGTGTCACAAAGTGGGCGGACATGGCAGTGAAACCTTTGTTCAGGGAATTCAGAATTCCTGCAACCCGGTGTTTATCGATATTGGTCTGCGTCTCGGAGCAGAGCGGTTTTATGACTATTTTCAGCAATTCGGACTTCTGGATCTGACGGGAATCGATCTGCCGGGAGAGGCGGGAACCATTATGCATCAGGTGGAAAATATCGGTCTGGTGGAGCTTGCCACCATCAGTTTTGGACAGTCATTTCAAGTTACGCCGGTTCAGATGGCAGTGACAGTCAGTTCCATTATCAATGGAGGGCGAAGAGTTACCCCGCATTTCGGAAAAGCCGTTCTTGACAGGGAAGGAAATGTGCTGGAAACATTGTCCTATGAAGAAAGATCAGGTGTGGTATCAGAGAAAACATCGAAAACGATGCAGACACTTTTGGAGGGAGTTGTTGCCAATGGGTCCGGGAAAAATGCATATATCGAAGGATATTCCATCGGCGGAAAGACAGCCACCTCTCAGACACTGCCGCGAAGTGCGAATAAGTACATTTCTTCCTTTATCGGATTTGCACCGGCAGAGGATCCGCAGGTACTGGGAATGGTGGTGATCCATAATCCGCAGGGGATTTATTATGGAGGAACGATCGCCGCACCGGTCCTTCGCAGTATTTTTGACAATGTCCTTCCATATCTCGGGATTGAAAAACAGTAGGTAATGCGGTATACTAATTGAGATATTGAAACAAAAGAGATGAAGAGGTGGAAGTATGAGTTATCATGTAGTAATACCGGTATTGGTATCGTTTGCTTTGAGCCTGGTGCTCGGACCGATCGTAATACCATTCCTTAGAAAACTGAAAATGGGACAGACAGAACGGGAAGAGGGAGTACAGTCTCATTTGAAGAAGGCAGGAACGCCGACCATGGGAGGAATTATCATTCTGGCCAGTGTCGTTATCACGTCCCTGTTTTATGTAAAAGATTATCCGAAAGTGATTCCGATCCTGTTTCTGACGCTTGGTTTTGGTCTGATTGGATTTCTGGATGATTATCTGAAGGTTGTGATGAAACGTTCAGACGGTCTGTATCCGAAACAGAAGATGGCACTCCAGCTGGTGGTGACAGCAATTTTTGCATATTACGTGTTTAAAGTGGCAGACATTCCGATGTCTATGCTGATTCCGTTTTCCGGTGGAAAATACTGGGATATCGGCTGGCTGGCAGTTCCGCTTTTATTTATTGCAGTGATCGGTACTGTAAACGGAACGAATTTTACAGACGGACTGGACGGACTGGCATCCAGCGTGACGGTTCTGGTAGCTACGTTCTTTACGGTGGTTGCTATTGGAACAAAGAGCGGAGTAGAGCCGATCACCTGTGCGGTTGTAGGTGCGCTCCTTGGATTTTTATTGTTTAATGTATATCCTGCGAGTGTGTTTATGGGAGACACCGGTTCTCTTGCACTGGGCGGTTTCGTGGCAGGAACGGCGTATATGATGCAGATGCCGTTGTTTATCATGATTGTAGGGCTGATCTATCTGGTGGAAGTGGCATCGGTGATGATCCAGGTTACATATTTTAAGAAGACCGGTGGAAAGCGTTTCTTTAAAATGGCACCGATCCATCATCATTTTGAATTGTGCGGCTGGTCAGAGACAAGAGTTGTGGCAGTATTTTCAATTGTGACTGCACTGCTCTGTCTGATCGCATTAATGGGGGTATAGACATGAAGTTTAAAGACAAAAAAGTACTGGTGTTTGGTTCCGGTATCAGTGGTGTTTCTGCTGCGGCTCTGCTGCTGCAGGAAGGTGCAGAAGTCGTATTGTATGATGGGAATGACAGGTTGGATGCGGCAGGAATCAAAGAACAGATCGAAGGACAGGCAAAGGGGAGCGTAAGCGTTGTTCTCGGAGCATTTCCCGAGGCGCTTCTTTCAGAGCTTTCTCTGGTTGTGATGAGTCCGGGTGTTCCGACAGATTTACCATCGGTGAATCAGATGCGGGATGCAGGGATTCCGATCTGGGGTGAAATTGAACTGGCATATGTCCTTGGTAAAGGGGATGTGCTGGCGATCACCGGAACAAATGGAAAGACGACCACGACAGCACTGCTTGGTGCAATCATGAAAAATTTCCGGGAAAGCACATTTGTTGTAGGCAATATCGGCAATCCTTACACGAGCGTTGTGCGGGAGACAAAGGATGATTCTGTTATTGTGGCAGAGATGAGCAGTTTTCAGCTTGAGACGATTCACACATTCTGTCCCAAAGTCAGTGCGATCTTGAATATCACGCCGGATCATCTGAACCGCCATCACACGATGGAAGCTTATATCGAAGCCAAAGAGCAGATTGCAAAAAACCAGACAGAAGAAGATGTCTGTGTTTTGAATTATGAGGATGATGTGACCAGAAAATTCGGAGAAAGAGTCAAAGCGCAGGTGATTTATTTTTCCAGCCGCCGCAGACTGGAAAAAGGAATTTATCTGGAAGATGGCAATATCGTCTATTGCAGAGAAAATCCGGAGAAAGTCTGTCATGTGGATGAATTAAAACTGCTTGGAATGCATAATTATGAAAATGTAATGGCAGCTGTGGCTATGGCGGCAGCGTATCACGTTCCGATGGAGATCATCCGTAAGACCATTCGGGAATTTACGGCAGTGGAACATCGGATCGAGTTTGTGGCAGAAAAGAACGGGGTTGCATATTACAACGACTCCAAAGGCACAAATCCGGATGCCGCGATCAAAGGAATCCAGGCAATGAACAGGCCTACATTTTTGATCGGCGGAGGATATGACAAGGATTCTTCTTATGATGAGTGGATTCAGTCTTTTGACGGTAAGGTAAAAAAACTGGTGCTTCTCGGAGCGACAAAAGAGAAGATCAATGAGACGGCAAAAAGGCTGGGATTTACAGATACGATTCTTGCAGATACGTTTGAAGAGGCGGTCAATATCTGTGTAGAACAGGCAGAACCCGGAGATGCAGTTCTTTTGTCTCCGGCGTGTGCAAGCTGGGGAATGTTTAAGAATTATGAAGAACGCGGAGATAAATTCAAAGAACTTGTAAATCAATTATAAGGAGTGGATCTGCATTGAAGCATCCGGCAAAAAAGCAGCGGTATGATTATACTCTGCTTGTGGTGGTATTGCTCCTGGTCGGGATTGGTCTGATACTGCTATACAGTACCAGCGCCTATAATGGCCGGGTAAAGTTCCATGATTCTTTTTACTATTTGAAAAAGCAGGGATTTGCGACAGCGTTGGGACTGGCAGGCATGTTTATTGTGGCAGGGATCGACTATCACAGGTGGATTCCTTTTGCAAAGCT
>OLNI01001648.1_pt1 | contig 11038 bp, 10 predicted proteins | sample 1672921 | NCBI WGS metagenome assembly OLNI01 (sample SAMEA3136737, study PRJEB25190) | human gut metagenome | biome: human gut; feature: human-associated habitat; material: faeces | place: Austria | collected 2013 | reverse complement strand
TTTCGGCTTTGTTTTCAGCCCGCTTTGGTTCCAGGGTCTTCATTGTCGGGAACAGTCCTCCGTCATAAGTGGAGCAGGCCAACACCAGTTTCCCACAGTAGAATGCGCTGGTCACGGCATAGGAAAGGTTTGTTGCCGTCAGATCGCACAAGGTGACTTGCGCACCTTTTCCCTCCAGCTTGCTCTTGAGGGCCTCCGATGCATATGCGGTATTTCCATGGATGGATGCGTGAGCGATCAGGATGCCCTCCGGTTTTTCCGGTTTCCATTGTGACCAGAGATCATAGAGCCGCAGATACTCCCCCAAGTCTTCTGTGAGCATGGGGCCATGGAGCGGGCAGATCGTTTTGATCTCCAGCGCGGAGATTTTTTTCAGCAGCGCCTGCACCTGTGCGCCATACTTTCCGACGATGTTGTAATAATACCGCCGGGCCTGCGGCGCCCAGGGGGCACGGGCAGTCCGTTCCAGTGAACCGAAGCGGCCGAAGGCATCCGCCGAGAACAGGATCTTTTCCTCCTCTTCATACGCTGCCATCACCTCCGGCCAGTGTACCATCGGCGCCAGCAGAAAGCGCAGCCGGTGCAAACCCAAGGAAAGCGTATCTCTTTCGCCAACCTCCAGCATACGGTCTTCCGACAATGCACCTGTGCCGAAGAACTGCTTGATCAGGGTAAATGTTTTCGCGTTTCCCACGATCTTCATCTCCGGGTACTTTTGTGCCAGCCGCATGAGGCTGCCGGAATGATCCGGCTCCATGTGTGTGACCACAAGATAGTCGGGGCTGCGCCCCTCCAACACCCGCGCTACATTGGAAAGCCATTCTTCCGCCGCCCGTGCGTCCACGCTGTCCATCACGGCGATCTTCTCATCCAGAATGACATAGGAGTTGTAGCTCACTCCCATAGGCTGGACGGGGTACTGGTTTTCAAAGAGTGCCAATGTGTTATCATCCACCCCTACATAGCGGATGGCATCTGTTACCGTTTGAATGGTCATAATACAAAACAACTCCTTATCATCTGTTCAGGACCTGCATCTCCGGGTTCTTCTCCCCGAATTTCTCGCGCAGCGCACTGCAGATATCCTCCCGGGACTTGCCCTGCTTCTCACCGTTTTTAATGAGCTTGTACGCCTGAAACAGCGCCGAGGGGCCGATCTCGCTGCTGAAAAAACCGATACCCTGATTCCATGCCAGCAGCTCGAACACATCGTCCAACGCGGCGCTCTCCACACCGTGGATATATGCCTTTACCAGCTCTCGCGCCGCCTGCCTCATCCGGCCCGCACCGACAGCGTTGGTCAGGGACAGCAGCAGCCGCGTTTCGTAGGGCAGTACGCGCTTCTCGCTCTGCCATGTGGTCTCCCAAAAATCCACGGCGATCTGCCCCAGCTTTTCATCAATCATGGGATAGTTCAAAAGAGCCAGCGGCTTGAAGGGAGCGGAGCTGTCGCCTTCCTTCTTCTCCACACGGCAGAACCAGACATGGAACTCTGCCTCACTCCGCTGCTCGGTGTGGTGCTCGTAGCCCAAGCCCTCCATGACAGCGTACAGTGGATGCGGCTCAAAGGTCTGGATGATGTGTAATCCTTCGCCCACCTCCAACGCCTCGGCTCTTTTCTTCAGCCCTTCAAAGAAGCTGCCCTGTATATGGCGCACATCCACGGTCTGAAACCCCTGCGCCTTATTCTTCCAGTTTTCGTAGCTCATGCGGTTATTCTCCTTTCTTCACTCGATAAAACCAGATGTGATATTCGCTGCCGCTCACCTTCTCCGTGTGATGCTCAAAGCCCATAAGGGCCAGCACCGGGTACAGGGGGACAGGCTCAAAGGTCTGGATGATATGCAGTCCTTCGCCGTTTTTCAGTGCGGCAGCCTTTGCCTTCAATGCGGGGAAGAAGTCCATCTTTTTGCCCCGCACGTCCATCAATTCAAATGTGCCGATTTTGTCCTTCCAGTTTTCATAACTCATAGTCTTTGCCTCTCTTGCAGAAAGCTCACGCCTCTTCGAAGCTCCTGTTGCTTTTGTGCGTTTATTGTACTATACTAAAAGCAACAAGTCAGTTGAATTTTCAACGAAAGAGAACTTTTTATGAAAGAATTTTTCCCGACGCTCCACGCCGCGGCGCTTTTCTCCGGTATTTCCGACGACGAGCTTGCCTCCTTGCTCTCCTGCCTCGGGGCAAGGATCGACACCTTTCCAAAAGGCTCCCATCTGCTTCGCGCCGGAGAGGCGGTGGAGGAGGCGGGCCTTGTATTGGCGGGCAGCGCCCTAATTATGCAGGAGGATATCTGGGGAAACCGCAACATCCTCTCCAAGACCGGGCCGGGGCAGACCTTCGCGGATGTGTTTGCCTGCGCGCCGGGAGCGGTGCTGAACGTGAGCGTGGAGGCGGAGAGCACGATGACGGTGATGTTTCTACAAATAAGGCGCGTTTTGAGCGTGTGCCCCTCCGCCTGCTCCCACCATAGCCGGATCATCCGCAATCTGCTGGGCGAGTTAGCGGAGAAGAACCTGCGGCTCAACGAAAAGCTCACCCACATGGGCCAGCGCACAACGCGTGCAAAGCTGATGTCCTATTTTTCCGCCGAGGCACTGCGGCGCGGGGTCTATGAGTTCGACATTCCGTTTTCAAGGCAGCAGCTTGCGGATTACCTCGGTGTGGAGCGCAGTGGGCTGTCCGTGGAGCTTGGAAAAATGCGGGATGAGGGCCTGCTCGACTTTCACAAAAGCCATTTTCTTCTCAAAACGCCGGAGGCTGACCGTCCCTTTCCTTCTGCGCGTTAAGGAGCCCCCTTTGGGCGTATTAGCAAGTGCGGATAACCCCGTCAGCCACGGAGCGCTGGGGTTTTGCAGATGGAAGAAGCAGCTACAGTCTGTAGAGATCGGCAGGACAGCGTCAGCTCGTACAATCTGATTTGATCATACCCACAGCCGCTTTGGCTGTGGGTATTTTCTGTTTGAACTCCAAAAGCTTTGCAGAGCTCAAGGAGCCTAATCGTACAACCGGAGCAGCGCCGCGCCGATTTTCTCAAATTATGTGAAGCCGTCACAGTAAAACCGCTTGTCACGCGGTATACTACGCATAAAAACACAGCCGCAGAGTACATCTGTGGCTGTGTTTTGTGTTCAGTTGCTCACTGTTGCGTGGACTGGATATGGAAAGACAACATATCTCCCGATCTTACATGGGTTATCTTATCTGCCATCACTCTGGCAGTTTGCCTTGCAGATATGTCGGCATCCCCACTGCGGTCGTATCCGGCCTGACCTTAAACATGGCTTTTTCAATCTACCTCCTTTATCGGTTTTCCGCGATATATTTCTCCGCCATGTGGACTGCCACCGCGCCGTCCGCCACGGCGGTGACCACCTGACGGAGGGGCTTCGTCCGCACGTCGCCCACAGCGTAAACGCCGGGAATACTGGTTTCCGTGGTCTCTCCGGCCACGATATAGCCGCCGCCGTCCAGCGCCAGTTGACCCACCGCCAGCGCCGTGGCGGGCTGTCGGCCCACGCTGACAAATACGCCATCGCAGTCCACCACGCTTTCCTCACCGGTGACGGTGTCCCGCAGGCGGACGCCGGTCAGCCTGTCCCCGGAAAGGAGCGCGGAAACGACGCTGTTCCAACGGAATTCCACGTTTTCGGCCTGTGCCAGCGGCTCGTGATAGATTTTGGTGGCCCGCAGGGTGTCTCTGCGGTGGACGAGGATCACTTTTTTCGCCACGCGGCTGAGAAGGAGGGCATCTGCTGCGGCGGAATTGCCGCCGCCCACCACGACCACCGTTTTGCCCTTGTAAAACATCCCGTCGCAGGCGGCGCAGTAGGCAACGCCCCGGCCCACCAGTTCCGACTCTCTGGCCACGCCCAGCGTTCTGGGTTCCGCACCGGTGGCCAGCACCACGGTTTTCCCCCGGAAGATCCCCTCGCTTGTCTCCACGAGCTTGGGAACCGCCGTCAGATCCATGCGGAGGACTTCTGCGTATTCGCTGCGTGCCCCAAAACGCTCCGCCTGCTTTTGCATCTTCTCCGCCAGAGAGAAGCCGTCGATCCCGTTCTCAAAGCCGGGGTAGTTGTCGATCTGCTCGGTCAGGGCCATCTGCCCACCGGCGGACAGTTTTTCCAGCACGATGGTGTCCAGCCCCGCCCGTGCCGCGTACAGGGCGGCGGTGTAGCCGCCCGGTCCACCGCCCACCACAATCATATCATAAACATGATTGTTGTTCATATCTGAACCCTCCGTTATTTCGCCAAGGTTTCCTGAATGAAACGGTCGATCTCTGCCTTTGAGCCGGGCGCGGTGATGGAACCCACGGCCTTTCCGTTCCGGAACAGCACCAGAGTTGGGATGACCTTGATCCCCTCGGCCCCCGCCAGCTGCGGCTCCTCGTCAATATTGATCTTGCCGACGGCAAGGCTGTCCGCGTATTCCTCTCCAATCTTCTCATACGCAGGGCCGATCCTCCGGCAATAGCTGCACCAAGGCGCCCAGAAATCCACCAAAACAGGCTTTTCCTCCCGGATCAACTGCTTAAACTGCTCCTGATTCATGTTCATAGCTGCCATATTTGCCAGCTCCCTTCCTTTGTTTTCTTATAAATCGTCTATCAGTGCGGTACTCTTGGCGTAGGCGGTACTGCGTGCCTCAAAGAAATCGGTCTTGACCATGTTGGCGTCGGCGTACTGGCTGACCCATTCCATGCTCTCCGGTTCGCTCTCAAAGCCCGGATACAATGCCGGATAGCCAAGGCTCGTCCAGCGAAGATTGCCGAGATAGCGGATGTAATCGCTGATCATCTGCCGGTTCAGTCCCGGGATGTCGTCGCCGATCACATAATGCCCCCATGCGATCTCCTGCTCCACGCCCTCACGCATCATCTCGCGCAGCGCTTGTACGCTCTCGGCGGTGAACAACTCCGGCTGCTCCTTTTGCAGCTCCGTGATGATATTGCGGAACAGCCACAAGTGCGTGTTCTCGTCGCGGTTGATATAGCGGATTTCCTGCGCCGAGCCGGACATCTTTCCGTTTCGGGAGAGATTGTAGAAGAACATAAAGCCGCTGTAAAAATAGATGCCCTCCAAAATATAGTTCGCCATCATCACGCGCAGCAGCGTGGGAGCATCCTTCCGCTCCTGAAACTCGTTGTAGCAGTCCCCAATGAAGGTGTTGCGGCGCAGCAGATGCTCGTCCGTTTTCCATTGGTAGAGGATGTCATTGCGCTCCACAGGAGAGCAGATGGTGTCGAGCATATAGCTGTAGCTCTGTGAGTGGACACACTCCTGAAACGCCTGAATGGACAGGCAGAGATTGACCTCGTTGGCCGTAATGTAGGCGCCGATATTAGGCAGGTTCGCTGTCTGAATGGAATCCAAAAAGACAAGAAAACTCAAAATTTTATCGTAGGCGCTGCGCTCGGCTGACAGCAGGCGGGGATAGTCCTTCACATCCTGTGAGAGATTGATCTCCTCAGGAATCCAAAAGTTGTTCATGGCCTGCCGGTACCAGTCGCTGACCCAAGCGTACTTCATATTGTTGAAGTCGTTGAGGTTGGTGGTATTGCCGCCGATCATGCGCCGCAGGCGCACATCAAGGTTGCCCTCCGGGTTAAAGAGGGGCTTTTTCTTCAGTTCCGTCATGCTATCCTCCTTATGACGAGCAGCTTTCGCAGTCCTCGACCTCAAGGGCCTTGCTGCGGACATAGTAAATGGTCTTGACGCCGACCCTCCACGCCTCTAAATACAGTCTGAGCACCTGACGCATGGAATAGTCATTGGTGATATAGAGATTCATGCTCTGCGCCTGGTCAATATGTCTCTGGCGAAGGCCCGCGGCGCGCACCGACCAGCTTTGGTCGATCAGATGCGCCGCCTTATAGTACCACCATGTATCCATAGAAAGCTCCGGGGCAACGCGGGGCAGCATGCTGCCTTTTTTCTCCTCTAAAAAGAATTTCTTCATAATTGGATCAATGCCCGCCGACGTGCCGGAGAGGATGGATGTGCTGGAAGTGGGTGCGACAGCCAGCAGATAGGCGTTGCGCATTCCCTGCACCGCCACCGTTTTCGCAAGCGCCTGCCACTTTTCGGAGGTATAACCCCGCTTTTCAAAATACGCGCCTGTCTGCCAGTCGCTGCCCTCAAAGAGTGCGTAACGACCCTTTTCCCGTGCCAGTGCTGCGTCCGCCTTGACTGCGGCGTAGTTGATGTGCTCGAACACCGCGTCGGTGAAGGCAAGGTGCTCCTCGCTCTCCCAGCGGATGCCGCGCTTTGCCAGCATGTGGTGGTAGCCGCTGACGCCCAGGCCGATGCTGCGGTACTTCTGATTGGTAAGCCGCGCGTATTCCAACGGGTAGAAGTTGAGGTCGATCACATTATCCAGTGCGCGGATGGCCGTTTCCACCGTGCGTTCCATATAGGCCTCGTCCTCCACCGGCAGATTACCGAGAGACAGACTCGCTAGGTTGCAGACCACAAACTCACCTGGGCGTGTGGCCGTCACCACCACTGTGTCGCCGTTCTCCGTGTGCACCTCAGTGCTGATATGCTCGATGGGCGCCATGTTCTGCGCGATCTCCGTGCAGAGATTGGAGCAATAGATCATTCCCGTGTGGCTGTTTGGGTTCATACGATTTACGCTGTCACGGTTGAAGGCGAAGGGCGTGCCGGTCTCCACTGCCGAGCGAAGCACCAGCCGCACGATGTCCTTGACGGTGACGCTGCGCTTTTTGATGCGCGGGTCATTGACGCAGTCCAGATACCGCTTCTCCCATTCCGTACCCCAGTAATCCTCCAGAGCGTAGCCCTTGACCGTGAGGATCTCATGCGGACACATGAGATGCCACGGCGCGTCTATGTTCTCCTCCGCCAGTCGCCAGAAGAGATCCGGATAGCACACGGCGGGAAACACATCATGCGCCTTCATGCGGTCGTCGCCGTTGTTGGTGCGCAGTTGAAGGAATTCCGGCAGATCCCGGTGCCATGCGTCTAAGTAAACCGCCACAGCGCCCTGCCGCATCCCCAACTGATCCACCGCCACGGCGGTGTCGTTGACCAGCCGAATCCAGCGGATAACACCACCCGCCGCCCCTTGAAAGCCGCGGATGGTGCTGCCTGCAGCGCGCACCTTACCGAAGTACATCCCCATTCCACCGCCGAATTTAGAGACCTTTGCGAAGTTGTCCAGCGAGCGGTAGATGCCGTCCAGACTGTCCGGCACAGTGTCCACAAAGCAGCTTGAAAGCTGATGGTAGGGCTTTCGCGCGTTAGACATGGTAGGTGTCGCCATCGTGACCTCCATACGGCTGAGCATATCGTAAAAGCGCTTTACCCACCCCATGCGGTCAGAGCCTTCGTTCATAGCAAGATGCAGCGCGATACCCAAAAACATCTCCTGCGGTGTTTCCAGCGGCACGCGGCTGCGTGACTGGATCACGTAGCGTTTGAGCAGAAGGTCAAGGCCGGAGTAGGTGAACAGCTCGTCCCGTTCCGGGCAGAGAAAATCCTCCGCCATGGCAATCTCCTCGTGGGTATAGTGGGCAAGGATATAGTCACCGTAGAGTCCCTTATCCGTCAGATAGCGAAGCCTGCCATAGAGGTCGCCGACGCCGCGCCCCTCCCATTCTTGTGCGTTGCGACAGCGAAAGGAGTGGTTCAGAAGCCGCGCCGCGATGAACTCCCACTTGGGTGCCTCTGCCGTAGTCAGCTCTACCGCCGCCTTGGTCAGTGCCTCAGCCCGCTCATCCTCCGTCATGCCCGGGCGACAGAAACTCTCAAACTTCATTTGAAGCGCCGCGAGGGAGTAGACTTCCTCGGTAAAATCCATCTGGATGCGGCGCAGCACCTCGTCAAGCGAGTCATCCCCAACCGTCCTCGCGATGGTATGCCGGACACGGCGCAGCGCAGACCGCTTTTCGCGGTAGAGGATGTACGCCTTGGCCACCTCATAGTGTCCGCGCTCCATGAGCGTTCGCTCCACCTCGTCCTGCACACGTTCCACGGTGAGCGGCACTGTGACGGAGAGATTGTCGAGAACGGTGGCGAGAATCTCATCCAGCTCTCTGCTCCCGATCTCCCTGCCCTGTCCGTCAAACGCCTTTTTCATGGCGTTGAAAATTTTCTCCTGTTGAAAGGGAACGGACTCCCCGTTTCGTTTTCTGATCTCCATTTCGATTCTCTCCTCTTCTCCGGTCACTTCTCTGATGGTGCTGACAATCTCCTAATCGGGATTGAGCTTGATTTTCATGTTCGCCACATCTTTCTTGTTTATTGATTGTGGCTTTATCATACCGCAGGACAAAGCATTTTTCTGTGACGAGGTCACGTTGATAAAAAAATCCGGTGCTCAAAAAAGCACCGGATTTTTGAAAGATGAATTACGCTTTCCACAGACTGTGGAGGTTGCAGTAGGCGTAGACCGCCTCGACCTCATCGCCCTCGCAGAGCGCGAAGCAGACCTCCGGCTTTTCGCCGGGATGCAGTTCCTTACGCTGATTGCCCTGCTTGGTCTGGAGAGATACCCATTCGATGTAGTGCTCCGGCAGCATGGGGTGCTCCACGGAGCCGACCTTGACATGGACGATGCCGTTTTCCACCGTCCAGACAGGGACGTGCTTCTCCACGGCGGCGTCGGTGGTGCCGGGAACGAGCTCGCTCATCGGCTCGCCGCAGCAGACGACAGGGACGCCTACGTCCTTAACTTTGGCAATGATGTTACCGCAACGCTTGCAAATGTAAAACTTCTGATCCATGATAATTCTCCTTTTCTTTACTTTAATAGTTTTCTGCGTGAATTTCAAAATAGCTCTGGGGATGGTTGCAGGCAGGGCAGACCTCCGGCGCTTTCTCACCGATCACAATGTGACCGCAGTTGCGGCACTCCCACACCTTGACCTCGCTCTTGGCGAAGACCTCCGCCATCTCCACATTGTGCAGCAGGGCACGGTAGCGCTCCTCGTGGTGCTTTTCAATGGCGGCGACCAGGCGGAAACGCTGCGCCAGCTCATGGAAACCTTCCTCATCGGCTGTTTTGGCAAAGCCGTCGTACATATCCGTCCACTCGTAGTTCTCGCCCTCAGCGGCGGAGAGAAGGTTTTCGGCGGTGTCGCCAATGCCGTTCAGCTCTTTGGACCACAGCTTGGCGTGTTCCTTCTCATTATCAGCGGTTTTGAGGAACAGTGCCGCGATCTGCTCGTAGCCTTCCTTCTTGGCCTTGGATGCAAAATAGGTGTACTTGTTGCGCGCCTCGGACTCACCGGCAAAGGCAGCCATCAGGTTTTTTTCGGTTTGAGTTCCTGCGTATTTCGTTTCTTTCATGGTCGATGCTCCTTTCAGTTTTTCTGTTTTCATTATATCAGAATTATGATTCCGTTCTGTAACAAAGTCACATTATTTTAAGTGATTTAGTCTGTTCTTATCCCGCAGCGTGATTGCACCACGCTTCAGCTCCACCAGCCCGTCCTCCGAGAAGCTTTTGAGCATCCGTGCCACTGCCTCCCGTGCCGAGCTGATGTGCTGGGCGATCTGCTCATGGGTCATGCGTATCGTGTCGGAGCCGGTACGTTCCGCTTCGGCAAGGAGAAATTCTGCCAGCCGCTGATCCAATCCCTTGAACATAATCTGCTGCATCGCCCACATCACATCAGAAAACCGTTTCGTTGCCAGTTCATAGAGAAAACAGCGGACATGGAGATTTTTCTCCTTGAGTGCAGCAATGACAATTGCAGGGATAATCAGAACGTCCGTATCCATTCCGGCAGTCATTTGCGTATCAAAGGTGATCTGACTGATCACGCAGGAGGCGGAAAGCACGCATAGTTCGCCCGGATACAGGCGGAACAGCGTTACCTCCCGCCCCTCATCAGAGAGAAGATAGGTGCGGATCTCGCCGGAAAGAATAAGCAGCATTCCGAGACATTCATTGTCGCTGCTGTGAACGAACGCACCCTTTTTATAATGACGGACAAAGGCACTTCGGCGTAGCGTTTCTTGCTCCTGTTCGGTCAAGGATGACCAGAACGGAAGTTGTGTCAGTGTGCGTTCCATATCAATGGCAGCTGTGCTTGCCGCAGCCGTGGTCACCGCAGGAGTGACCAGCCTCGCCGTGCTCATGGTCATGGTGGTCACAGTGAACATTGGGATCGTAGCCCAAACTTCCGTTGAGCAATGCGCTCACCGCCGCATCAGCGTCCCCGCTGACACCGCCGTAGAGCTTGATGCCCGCTTCGGTGAGTGCTGCCTGCGCACCGCCGCCGATGCCTCCGCAAAGCAAAGTGTCCACACCGTGCTGCATTAGGAAACCTGCCAGTGCGCCGTGACCGCTGCCGTTGGTGTCAACAATTTCCGCATGGACGATTTTGCCGTCCGCAACTTCATAAAGCTTGAACTGCTCTGTGTGGCCGAAATGCTGAAAGATTTGACCGTTTTCATAGGTAACTGCAATTTTCATAATGGAATCTCCTTTGCAAGTTTTGCCTGATTTTTCCATGTTGGCTCTCTGCATCCGGCAGCAACGGCCGCAGTGGGCTGCCTCCTGTCCTCCGCAGATGCGGTAGTTTCCCCCGGTGATGTGCAGAGGTTTCCCGTGGACAAGACACGCTGCGATCTTGCGCCGTGCGCTTTCGTAAATCTCCTGCACGGTAGAGCGGGAAATGTCCATCTGCGCGGCACACTGTTCGTGGGTTTGCTGCTCCAAGTCAACCAGCCGAATGACCTCGTAGTCGTCCAGCGTCAGCAGGATCGGCTCGGTATTCTCGCACCCGTTGGGACAGAATGTATCGACCTGTGGTACGCCACAAATTCGACGGCACCGTGGCGGTCTTGGCATGGGAGCTTTCTTCCCTTTGTATTTGGTATATTCCGATTATAGCACTTTGAGCAGAAAAAAGCAATTTTTTCAAAAGCTGCTACATTTTCCGTCCTCATATGTGTACTGGCTGATATTCGGTGTCGAATGCTACATGTGAGCCTTGTTCGTAATTCCAGATTTAAGAAAGTTACCGAGAAAATAATGACTGAGTTTTCGGATTTGAATCTATGC
>OLNI01001645.1_pt1 | contig 11061 bp, 8 predicted proteins | sample 1672921 | NCBI WGS metagenome assembly OLNI01 (sample SAMEA3136737, study PRJEB25190) | human gut metagenome | biome: human gut; feature: human-associated habitat; material: faeces | place: Austria | collected 2013 | reverse complement strand
TCGTAATGCACACGGTCGTCGCTCGTCATGAGGTACGCAAACGGCGTGTACACGCTCGCGCGGATCGTCACGAGCAGATCGTTGCCGTCCTGCTCCACCTTTTCAATCTTTGCATCGCTTTCCGGGAAGACGTAATCGCGGTAATACGCACGCAGGCTGTCGGCGGTGCCGAAGCCCTCGGCGCTTGCAAAGAAGAAGCCGTGCTTCAAGTCATTGCAGACAGAAATGTGGAACTGCTGCATGGAGTGCGGAGCGACCTTGAGCGTCTTTGTGCAGAGACTGTCGGTCTCGCCGGTAAAGGTCATGTAGCCGCAGTGAATATCCGCCGTGAACGCTTCGGGCGTTTCGTTGATGACAGTCACTTCTGCGCCGCCCTCACACGCGCGGATGATGAGCTTTTTCGTTGCAAACGCGCGCTTTAAGAAATAGAACGAGATCTTTCTCGTCAGGTAATAATCGATGATCGTCCAACCTGTCTCCGGCCAGCAATCGTTGTACATCCAGATGAGGTCGCCTGCGCCGTACGGCTTGCGGCGCATGGCTTCGGCAAGCTCGGCGTACAGAAGGCCCTGCATGATGCCGCTGTACAGCAGATAGCCGTGTTCATCGAGGGTTTTGAACTCCGTCAAATGGCGGTCAATCGCGCCGTCGATGTTGCTGCGCTTGCGGTCAAACTCGCCGTGGTGCTTCCAGATGGGGTTATCGAAGCGCATTTCGGTGCCGTCGAGGTAACGGCGAACGGTGCTTTCCATCTGTGCGCCGAAGAAGCCGTATTCACTGGAGAAGCGCGCCGGGATGCGGTCGAACGCCTCAAGCTCATAGACAAACTTGAACTTCGTTTTCGGGTGACGGCCGAAGAACGACCATGCGTGTACGTCGCCCTGTTCGCTCTCGTTGGCGCGGTCACCGAAGTACGGCGAGGACGGCATATACGGAACGAGCGGACTGTTGCGGTGCACGGCACGCGGCTGAATATAGTTGAATATTTTCTCGCCGTAGAAGCGCTCCGGTTTGATGGGCGCCGGGAACCAATCGGTGTAGGATTCCGCAATCTCGTTGTTGCCCGTCCAGATGGCCATGCAGGGATAATGTGCAAGGCGCTTTGTCTGGTACTCGGCTTCGCGCTCCGCCTCAAAGAGGAAATCGTTTTTGTGGTCGGGGTAGAACGCGCAAGCGTACATAAAGTCGTGCATCAGCAAAATGCCGTACTCCGAGCAATATTCATAGAAGCAGTCCGGCTCATACGTGCCGCCGCCCCACATGCGGAACATGGTGAAGTGCGCCGCCGCGCCCTCGCGCACGAGGGTTTCGTAGCTTTCCTTCGGGGTGCGCAGATAAAGGGAGTCCGTCGGCACCCAGTTGCCGCCCTTGCAGAAGATGCGCACGCCGTTCACCTTAAAGAAGAAGTTGCGGCTGCCGTCTTCGAGCTTAGAGGTATCGAGCTCCAAGGTACGGATGCCGATCTTCTTCGGCTGCATCTCGTGCAGGATGCCCTTTGTGACGCAGCAGGCTTTAAAGGTATAGAGGTTCTGCGCACCGTAGCCGTTCGGCCACCAGAGCTTCGCGTTTTTGATTGTGACGCGTTCCTCGGCGAAGTTCACGCCGCCGACGAGCATGAGCGTTTTTTTGCCGGTGTAAACGGTTTTACCCTCAAATTCGAGCGTATAGGTAAACTCGCACTCGGCACTTGAGACCATGTCGGATTTTTCGATTTCGAAGTGGAACTCCACTTCGGCGTCATCGCCGTCGAGCTTTAACGTATCGACGCGGGACGCGATGACCTGCGCACCGCTGAACGCTTCAATTTCGATGGAGCGGCCGATGCCGCAGGTGGGCACGGGCTGGCACCAGTCCCAGCCGTAGGTAAACTGCGGCTTGCGGGTGTAGACACGCTGGTCACAGATGGCGTTTTCACTTGCGCAGTAGAACGAAACGGCGTCGCGCGGATAGTGCAGCTCCATGCCGGAGGTGAGGCGAATGACGAGCTGGTTTTTGCCGACGTGCAAAAAGCGCTTGATGTCTTCGCTGAACGCGCAGAACGCGTTTTCGTGGTGCGCGGCGGGCATGCCGTTTACGATGATATCCGCATTGAAATCGAGCATTTCAATGTTGAGGCGCACGATGTCTTCGTTCAGCATCTCCTCTGTGACGTCAAAATCGCGGACGAGCCACCAGGAAAGATCCTTGATCCACTGGTTTTTCTTTGTGTTTTCCTTCAAAAAAGGTTCTTCTACGATGCCGTTTTCGATGAGGGCGGTGGTGACGTCGCCCGGCACGGTCATGGGGATAAAGCCGTATTTAGAAGGGAACGCATGATTCGCTTTATCCGTCATCACGTGAAAATGCGGGTTCGGGTCTTTTAAGAACTCTGCCTGTTCTTCTTCGGAAAGGTCTTCAAGCTTTAAGAACGCCGGCAGCGTTGCGCGCACGGGGGCTGCGTCCATTTTACGCAGCACTTCGTTGTAGCGCTCTGCCGTAACGTCCATAAATTCGCCGCGCAGCTTCCACGCGCCGGCAAGAGACAGTTTGCTCATTTTTTACAACTCCTTCGGGGGATTTGCATAGGCGTATATTTACCTTTCTTTGCATTGTAGCCGATGCAAAGCGAGAATTCAATAGCTTTTTGCAAATTTCATATAGAGAAAAAAACGCACATTTTCTTGCAAACATGCACAGTTTTTTCGCGGTCTATTTTTGCATAAGAAACAAAATGGGAGAAGCCCGAAAGCTTCCCCCATCTGTATACATTTTAATCGAGATCAGATCAATCGATTACGCTTCGCCGTGAGCAGCGAGGTACTCTTCCATCTGAGCGCTGAGCTCTGCATAGTCCTCGTTTGCTTCAGCAAGAACGTCCTCGAGGCCGAGGCTGTTCAGCGTTGCAACATAGTTGTCCCAATCGTCGATGGATTCCTGACCGGCGATGACACCCCAGAGGTACTGATCCTTCTCAGCCTCGATGTCAGCGCTGCACTCGGTCCAGGACTCGAAGGAAGCCGGATCCTTCCACTCAACGAGGTGAGCAGCTGCATAGCGGCTGTTTTCGCCGGACTTGTTGAACAGAGCGGTAGTCTCCGGAGTATTGGAGATGTTGCACTCGTCCTTACGGTTCATGAGGTTATCGAACAGCTTGAGGCCGATATTCTTAGAGGTGTTCTCCTCGGAGTCCGGGCCAACGATAGCGACATACTGGCCGTTCTCATCGTACTTGTAATCGGTGCCTTCGATACCGAAGCGGCGTGCGATGTAGTTATCGGAATCGCACATGTCGTCCCAGGTTGCATACAGTCTTTCCGGATCGGAAGCTGTGTTGGTGATTGCGAAATATGCCCAAGCAGCGCTTGTAGCCGGGTCTTCCTGCGGGTTGCCGTTGGAGCCCTTAACCATGTCGATCGGTACCCACTTAGCATCCGGGTTGGAAGCATAGAAGGACATCATCGGAGCAGAGTCCGGGTTGTTCCATGCGCACCAGCTGTACGTTACGCCGAAGCCGCCGTTTGCCATCTGCTCGTCACGGTCGGTATCCTGCGTGATGTTCGGGGTGATGTAGCCCTTTGCATACAGATCAGCAACGTCGCTAACCCAGTTCTTGGTGCCCTCGTTAGCCGGGCCGTAGGTGACAACGCCGTCGTCATCTACGCAGAAACGGCTGTAATGGGTCTGGTCATAGGACTGGATCCACGGCCAGAAGGAACGGAAGTCGTAACCGTCGCCGCCGAGGCCGTAGGTGTCGTTCTGACCGTTGCCGTCCGGATCGTCCTCCGTGAAAGCGCGGAGCACTTCGTTGAGCTCTTCGATCGTGGTCGGAGCCTTAAGATTCAGGTTATCGAGCCAATCCTGGCGGATCCAGAGGTTCTCGCAGGACGGTTCAGCAACGTCGCCCGGGATTCTGTAAATGGAGCCGTCGGCCTCAGATGCATAGAAGAGGGTCTTCGGGTCCATCTTGTTGTAGTAGTCGCGGATAACGGTGTACTTATCCATGTAAGCGGAGACATCGTCCAACAGACCTGCCTTCACCCACTTGTTGTACTCGGTATCCATGGTCCACCACCACATGATGTTCGGCATGTCGTTAGATGCCATCAGCAGGGAGATCTGGGACTGGCCGTCAGCCCAACCCGGGAGAACAACGAGATTGAACTTAACGTTGTACTTTTCCTCAAGTTCCTTCTGAACGCGGCTGTCAGCTGCGGTGAAGCCGGTCATAACTGCAACGGAAACGTCCATCGTTTCGCTCTGGTTCAGAACGTCGATCTTATCGCCGGTCGCAGCTGCGCTGCTGTCAGTAGAAGCAGTGCTGCTGTCGGTAGAAGCAGTGCTGCTCTCGGTGGAAGCCGTAGAGCTTGCGGAAGAATTGCCGTTGCTGCCGCACGCTGCAAATACGCTTACGCTCAGTGCAAGTGCCAGAACAACGGATGCGATTTTCTTCATGTTCATGACTAAAATCCTTTCTTTGGAAATATGATAATATAGTTTTCCGAAGCCATGCTTCGGGACAACCCAAAAGAGTGCGGGCTTAGCCCTTAACGCCGCCGATCATAACGCCCTTAACGAAGTACTTCTGCACGAACGGGTACACGATGAGGATCGGCACCGTAGAAACCACGATGGTACCGGCCTTGATTGTCTGTGCGTTGGTATTCGTCTGCGCCATGACGTTGACGCCTGCCTGCTGCATTGCCTGCTGTGTATTCGTCAGCATGTTGCGCAGAACCGCCTGCAGAGCCCACTTATCAACGGAGCGGATATAAAGGACCGTGGAGAAGTAGTCGTTCCAGTAGCCAACCGCTGTGAACAGCGCGATGGTGGCGATGGTCGCCTTGGAAAGCGGCAGGATGATGGAGAAGAAGATGCGCAGGTCGGTTGCACCGTCGATGCGGGCGGATTCTTCAAGGCTTTCCGGAATGGAAAGGAAGAAGCTCTTCATGATGATGCAGTTGTATGCGCTTACGAGACCCGGCAGGATCAGCGCGAGGATGTTATCCATAAGGCCGATTGTCTGAATGAGCAGGAAGCTCGGAATCATACCGGCGGAGAAAATCATGGTGAAGAGGACAAGCGTCATCAACACTTTGCCGCCGCGCAGTCTGGACTTAGAAAGCGGATAAGCGGTCATAGCGGTGAGCAGCGTGCCCAGTGCCGTACCGGCAATCGTGACGATGATCGTGGTACGGAAGCCCGTGTAGATGTTCGGGTTTTTAAATACGGATTTATAAGTATCCAGGTTAAAGCCCTTCGGCCAGAGGAAGATGCCGCCCTTCATGGATGCTTCAAGGGAGCTGAAGGAAAGCATGATCTCATGCCAGAACGGATACAGCATGACGAGGCAGAGCAGCGTAAAGAACGCGTAGTTGAATACGGTAAAGATCTTTTCGCCTGTGGAGGTTTTGATTTTGTTCTTTTCCATGTTCATAACCTCCTTACCAAATACCCTCGTTGCCGGTCTTCTTGGCAACAAAGTTGACGATGAGGATCATGACGAGAGCGATGATGGATTTGAACATGCCCGCTGCGGTAGAGAAGGAGTAGTCTGCCTTCTGGATACCGATACGGTACACATACGTATCGATGATATCGGCTACGTCATAAACCAGTGCGGAATACAGCATGAAGATCTGGTCGAAGCCTGCGTTTACGATGTTGTTGCAGTTGAGGATCAGCATGATAACAATCGTCGGGGTAATCGCCGGCAGCGTGATGTTGATCATCTGCTTCCACTTGCGTGCACCGTCAATCTCGGCTGCTTCGTAAAGCTGCGGGTCAACACCGGACAGCGCCGCGAAGTAAATAATCGTGCCCCAGCCCATCGTCTTATAGATGTCGGTGATAATCAGCATCGGGACGAAGAGCGCCTTGTCGGTAAGCACCTGCAGGTCCTTGCCCGTGATGCTCTTGAGGAGCGCGGTGATGAGGCCCGTGGACGGATCGAGGAAATTCATGATGAGGCCGGCCATAACAACCCAAGAAATGAAGTGCGGCAGATAAAGGAGTGTCTGCGCCACTTTCTTAAACTGCATGTTGCGCATCTCGTTCATCATCAAAGCGAGGATGATCGGAATCGGGAAGCCACATACCATCTTCAAAATGGAGATGTAGAGGGTGTTGTAGAAAGTCTGCATGAACGCCGGCTTATTGAAAAGCTTGATGAACTGGTCAAAGCCTACCCATGTGCTGTTCCACATGTTGTAGGGGTTGAAGTCCATAAAAGCAATCACATTGCCGAAGATCGGGATATAGCGGAAGATGAGCATGAAAAGCATGCCGGGAAGAATCAGAAGATACAGCCACTTATCGCGGACAACATCTTTTTTAAAGCGCTCCCAGCCGCTCAGCTCATACGCCGGCTTTGCCGGTTTAGCTGCTGCTGCCATACGGTATAACCTCCTAAAAATATTGTGATGACCGCGCTTTCAATAAGAAAACACAAGGCTGTTTTTGCCCGAGGCAACATCCGAATAACAGGTTTCCCCCGTGACGCTGAAACATACCGAAACTTGTCTCCTTTTCTGTGGAACCGCTGCCATAGAAAAAGAGACACGAACAAAACAAGTTAAACGATTTGCTTTGCATTTGGTGCATCTTACAAAAACACGGTATATCATTTTGTTTGCATTTATGATTTTATCACCCTCTTTTGTGAATGTCAACAACAAAAATAGCCTGTACTCGGTTTTTTACCTAAATTTGTCATTGGTTTTCGGTTTGTGCATCTTGCCTATTTTTTTGATCTCGCTTTCCACTCCATACAAGTTTGTGTAAGCGGTTCCATATTTTTCATGCGTTTTCAAAAGACAACAAATTGCTAAATTCGCAGAATTTATGAAACCGCTTTCACAACGCTTGCAGTTATTCAACTGTATTTCACTGGTTTTTTCAAAAATCCGGAAATTTTGCAGGAATATTTTGTGTTCAGTCATTTCGATAGATTTAGGGCAATTTCATTTTCCTGTGCAAGTTGAAATAACATAAACGTACCTTTGCTTTTATTGTTAAATCATGTTTATCTTTTAATCAAATAATTTTCGAGTTGTACACCGTAACGGCGTATCAAATTACAATTTTGTAATTTTTTAAAATTGTCTTCAAAAAGGCGAAAAACTTCATTCCTATTTGCTTCTTCCCCCTCTGACCCGAAAATACGCAGGATACCGTCTTGCAACTTTCCTAATTCACATTTTGCACACACATCTCCCGTTTCGGGCGCTTGACGGCAGAGTAAAAACGCAGTACAATTATAGTGAAATGACCTGCACAGCAGGCAAACGGACAAGAAAGGATTGAACCTATTATGGCACTTAAAGTCGGCATTCAGCTTTACTCCGTGCGCGACGAAATGAAAAAAGACCCGATCAACGCGATCCGCCAGGTCGCAGAGATTGGTTATAAGAACCTTGAGTTTGCAAGCTCCAACGCAGATACGGACCCGGGCGTAGGCTTCGGCGTCAGCGTTGAGGACATGCAGAAGCTTTTAAAAGAAACTGGCGCAAACCTCATCAGCGGCCACATCCGCCCCATCAATGAGGAGACCATCGACCCGATGATTGCGTACCACACGCAGGTGGGCACGAAGTACCTCGGCCAGTCCGCAGACTTTTACACCGGCTACGACCAGCTGATGGAGCGCTGCGAATATTACAACTGGGCGGGCAAAAAGCTCTCCGAGCACGGCATCGAGTTCCTCATCCACAATCACTACCACGAGTTCCAGAAGCTGAACGGCAAGGAAATTCTGTTCCACATCATGGACAATACCGACCCGAACTACGTCAGCTTTGAGCTTGATACGTTCTGGGCAATGCGCGGCGGCATGGATCCGCTCGCTGTTATGGACCGCCTCGGCGACCGCCTGAAGCTCATTCACCAGAAGGATTTCTCCAAAACCTCCGATTCCCCGATCAACCTGTGGACCGTCAACGACCCGAACGTGCTCGTCACGTGGGACAGCTTCGGCAAGGGTTCCGACCACAAGGATTTCTGCGAAATCGGCACCGGCATCATGGACATCCAGTCCATCATCAACAAGGGCAACGAGCTTGGCGCAGAGTACATTGTGCTTGAGCAGGATCACACGCAGCTGACTCAGATGGAAAGCGTCCGCATCAGCATGGACAGCTTCCACAAGTTCTCCGGTCTGGATTGGTAAACCTTTTCTGAACTTAAAAGGGTATCTCGGCGAAAACCGAGATACCCTTTTTTATTTGCCTGTACCGTACATTTCGTCCATTTCATTTTCCTTTGCAATGCGCAGCAGGCGGTTGTATTTTGCGGTGCGGTCGCTGCGGCACGGCGCGCCGGATTTGATGAACCCTGCGTTTACGGCAACGGCAATATCCGCGATGCTCGTGTCCTCCGTTTCGCCCGAGCGGTGCGACATGACGATCTTCATGCCGTTCTCCTTTGCAAGCTCCACGGCGGCGAGCGTTTCCGTCAGTGTACCGATCTGGTTCGGCTTTACAAGCAGTGCGTTTGCGGCCTTGCGCCCGATGCCCTCGCGAATTCGTGTCGAATTCGTAACGAACAGGTCATCGCCGACAAGCATGATTTTTTTGCCGAGCTTTTCGGTAACGGTTGTCCACGCGGGCCAATCCTCTTCGCCGAGCGGGTCTTCAATAGAGCAGATGGGGTACTTTTCGCACAGCTTTTCCCAATACGCGATGAGCTGCGCGGAGGTGTATTTTGTGCCGCGCTTCGGTAAAAGATAGCCGTCGTTCGCCGTCCATTCGCTCGCAGCCGCGTCAAGCGCAATCTTCACCTCGTCCGTCGTGTAGCCCGCGCTCGAAACGGCCTCCAAAATGACCTCTATCGCTTCTTCGTCGCTTGCGAGGTTCGGCGCGAAGCCGCCCTCATCGCCCACGGAGACCGCAAGACCGCGCTGCTTCAAAATGCCGCCGAGCGTGTGGTAGATCTCGCTGCCCATGCGCACGGCCTCCGAAAACGATTTTGCGCCCACGGGCACAATCATGAACTCCTGAATATCCACGTTATTCGCCGCGTGCGCGCCGCCGTTTAAAATGTTCATCATCGGCACGGGAAGCTTCTGTGCGTTCGTGCCGCCGAGGTAGCGGAAAAACGGTTGTTTATAGTGCGCGGCAAGCGCCTTTGCAGCAGCGAGCGACACCGCCAATGTGGCGTTTGCGCCGAGCTTTTCTTTGTTTTTGGTGTTGTCAAGCTCAATGAGCATTCTGTCGACGTTCTGCACCGTCACGCGCTGCATATTTTCGAGCACCGGGGCAACGGTTTCCTCAATGCCCTCCACGGCTTTTTTCACGCCGCGCCCGAGATAGCGCTTGCGGTCATTATCGCGCTTTTCGTGCGCTTCAAATTTACCCGTCGATGCGCCGGAGGGCGCGTTCGCCGTGCCGACGGAGCCGTCGCTCAAGATGACTGTTGCGCCGACGGTCGGCGTGCCGCGGGAATCGAGAATTTCCGTCGCCAGAACCTTTTGTATTTTCATCGTTCTCATCCTTTCTGTTTTGCAATACGCTTTCAGTATGTCCAAAAGCCGTTTTTTCATGCTTTATATCTGGAAAGTTGAAAGCCGCTGTGATATACTGTGCTCATCCTCAGTACACTGCACCAAAAAGTAATTTCTGCATGATATCAAATAAAACAGCACCGCTTTAAAAAACAAACGGAAAGGAATTTTCACCATGAACAAACTGCTGCACACTCCGCTCACCGTCCATAATGTGGAACTCGCAAACCGCCTTGTCATGCCGCCGATGGCAACCGGCAAAACACCGGACGGTACCGTGCAGGACGACCTGCTCGCATACTACGACGCGCGCTCCAAGGGCGGCGTGACAAAAGCGAACGAAGCCGAAGCACTGCTTGAGGAAGGTGCCGCCGACCTCATCGGCGTAGGCCGTGCGATTTTCAAGGACGCCGACTGGGCGAAAAAGGAATTGGAGGAATAACCATGAAAGACGTGTGGAGAGTCTACTTTAACGGCAGTTTCGGCGGCAAAAGCCCGGACGGCAGCCACCCCGGGCAGGTGCTCAAGCTAAATCAAAAGTTCCGCTTTGCGGAGCGCGATTGGTACGTGCCCGCGGCGTACCTTACCGCAAAAGGACTTGTGCTCGCCATTCTCATGCGTGCTGATAAAGCGGTGCTCGAAGATTTCTGTAAAAAATGGGAGCACCTTGAAGATGAAGACGTGCCGAACGATGTATTCGAACAGGCGGAGCGCGAAAATCCGCTGGCTTTTGAGTTTTCGCCGCAAATTGAGCTGAACGGACAGACGCTCCCGTTTTCGCAGGGTCACGGGCTTTCGTACCACCCGCTGTTTCAAAACGCTGCGGCTTGCGAGCCTGCACTCGACGAACACGGCGAAAGCGATTTTGACACGCCCACCGAGCGCGCGACCATCGACCACTATGGGCTAAACCCTGAAGACGGCTGGGCGATTCACCGCTATTCGTTCCCGTGGAAGACGAAGCGCCGCCCGAAAAGCATTTCGTCGCTCGCGTTGACGCTGACCCCGCAGCCCGTGTGCGTGCCCGGCGCAGAGTTTGAAGTTCAAAAGCCCGGCGACATATTTGCGTTTTCCCATAACGGCATACCGTACACGCTGACGGCTCAGAATTTGGAGCCGCAGACGCTGCCGAAAAACGCTTTTTCCGACGCGCGTTTCGATTTTCCGAATCGATTTACCGCAATGACCTATACGGTCTCGCCTGCCCCGCCGAAAAACCTCATCTCCGTTGAGGACTGCACGCAGAACGATCCGCCTGTTGAGCGCGAAGCGCCCAAGGACTACCCGTTCATGCCCGAAGCACAAAACGCTGCCGTTATCGTCATCGGTGGCGCAGACGGACCCACGGCGCTGTTTGTCACGGCAAAAAGCGAAGACAAAGCCGTGCTGACCACCTGCTCGGCGCTGCATTTTGCGCCTCCGGAGAAGATCACGTGGCGCATCGTCTTCCATGAAACGCCGTTTGCGCCCGAGACATTTCCTCTTCTATAAAAACTTGAGCGGTAAAATTATGAGCCTATGACTTCGTTCATGTGGAAAAGCCCCTTCCGTTTCGGCTTTCCGCCTTTCTTCGGATTTATTATAAC
>OLNI01001638.1_pt1 | contig 11092 bp, 7 predicted proteins | sample 1672921 | NCBI WGS metagenome assembly OLNI01 (sample SAMEA3136737, study PRJEB25190) | human gut metagenome | biome: human gut; feature: human-associated habitat; material: faeces | place: Austria | collected 2013 | reverse complement strand
TAGACGGCAGAAACGCCATTCCGCAAACAACAGCACAGTTGACAGAACTTGCGGCAACCGGCGGACAATTGGGAATTGCTACTGATGAAATAGTTAATTTTACCGAAACTATGGCTCAAATGAATACCGCTACTAATTTGAACGGTGCAGAGGGTGCGGCAATTCTTGCAAAATTTATGAATGTAACCGGTACTGAACAGAGAGAAGTAAGAAACTTGGGCAGTGCTATTGTGGATTTGGGAAACCATTCTGCGACAACAGAGGCAGATATTGCGAGCATGGCTCTTAGACTTGGCAGAACCGGAACTGTTGTCGGTATATCGGCGCAGGACGTATTAGGTTACTCAACAGCGTTGTCGTCTTTGGGAATTGATGCTGAAGCAGGAGGCAGCGCAGTATCCCGTACGTGGACTAAACTTCAAAACGCGGTATCACAAGGCGGCGAAGATTTAGACAATTTTTCTAAAATATCAGGTATGTCAGCCGATGAATTTAAGCAGGCATGGGCAGAAAGTCCAAGCAGTGCATTTAATTCCTTTGTAAAAGGTCTGTCACAATCCGAGGATATAATATCCGATCTGCAAAACGTAGGCATAAACGACGTTAGGGAAGGCGACGCCATGAAAGCACTTGCAACCGGATATAACAAGATGGTTTCAGCACTGCAAAGGGCAAACACTGCATGGAAAGAAGGAACAGCGCTCCAAAATGAGTTTGACGCCAAAGCAGAGACAACAGCAAGCCAAATACAAGTTACTAAAAATAACTTGGTTGAAGCCGCACGCGGTATCGGAGAAACATTTTTACCAACAATCAAGAATGTATCCGGCGGAATAAAAGATTTTGCTCAGGATATTGCTAATATGAGCGATGACAGTAAGCAAGGACTTATTAATATCGGCACCGGGCTTATTGGTATGGGTGCAGGCGCAAAAGTAATAGCCGGGACTGCAAAGGGAGTAGGCAATTTTGTTGAAACTTTGGGGAAATTAGGAGTTGCGGCACCAACATTAGCTAGTATGGGACCTGTAGCTCTAGCGGCAGCCGGTGGAATTTTGGCTGTTGGTGCGGCGGCTGTAGTTGGTGTAAAAGCTTATCAAGCATATCATGACGCCCAACTCGACGTTGTAAAGACTACCGACGAACAAATTCAAGCTACTAAAAAGAGTTTAGATACATATACAAAGATACAGGGGTGGAAGTCGGAAGCACAGCAGCTTGAAACTACAATAAAAACGTCTACTGATACGGAAGAGGTAGACAGAGCAAAAAAGAAACTTGAAGAACTAAAAGCTCAGGTAGAGCAAGAATATAATATAACATTAACTGCAAATGATGGTGATTTAAATAAAACACTAGAAAAGTTAGGTAATAGGGCTACAAGCGATTTAAGAGGTCAGCGCGGAGACCTACAGCAACAGATTAATGAAAGCGACTTTAGTCAAGCTGTCAGCAACATGAAAGATTATGATAATCAATTACAGACAGCGCAAAATTCGGTTGACAAATACTCATCGGCACTCGCAAAGTCTAAGGACATCATGTCCGATTATAGGACAGAGCAAAATGAACTAAAATCAGCAGAAAAAAGTATGCCGAGAGATGAATATATAAAGAAACAAAATGAATTAGCCGAAAGTTACGAAAAGACATTAAATGCAATGTATGAAGCTGAGGGGGTCTCTGATAAAGTAAAAGCTCATGCTTTGACAGACCCTTATGGCAACGCTAATATTGATGAGGGTATTGGATATTTAAAATCAGCATTGAGCGACGCGCAGACAGAGGTCAACAATTTATCTGCTGATTTTGACAAATCCAGTGCAGAGGTGGAACAGTACAAAGAAGCTGTGAAGGGCGTTGCAGATGTAACTAGTGCTTTAGTGCCTGAACAGCTTGCAAACGGTGAATATTCTCAGGCTTTAAGCGGAATAAAAACAGCTTTGGGTGATGTGAAATCCTATACTCAAGAAATGGGATTTGACAAATTTGCCAGTGACATAACAGAGCAATTAACTGTTGCACAGCAGGGATTTAAAAATATAGCCCAGGTAGCAAAAAGCGGTGATAATGGTATAAGCAACTTTTTCAGCGACTTTGCCAGCAATGCCGCAAAAGCCGGGGCAGGTGCAGATGATATATCTAAATCATTAGCTAGTGCCGGAACCGCTTTAATTGAGAATGGCGCAGACATTAATAATACTGTTGATAAATATATAAATACAAGCCAAAAATTCAACGCAAGCGCAGAAGATACAGCGGTAGGAGCCGCACTTATAAAGAATGGTTTTAGAGATATAGCGAGTGCGGCGGCAACTAACGGCGGTTTAGAGGTAGTAACAGAACAAGCTAATGAACTTGCTAGGTCTATGGGCGTACTTTCTGATAATCAACGTATACATATTACCGCAGAAGGTGATATATCAACAATTACAGAAATTGACGGTAAGTTACAAGAGATAAACGGAAAGAATGTTGATATAAAACTTAATACCAAAACAGAAAATTATGAGGTTTTGGACAAAGCCGGAAATAAAATTTCTGAAATTGACGGCAAGACCGCAACTGTCTCGGTTAATGCCAACGGAAACTACGACGTATTGAATCAAGCTGGTAATAAAATAGCTGAGATAGACGGAAAAACAGGGCAGGTCAGATTAGAGGTGTCAGACGGAGCGACACCAACTGTTGAGCAAATAAACAGTGCAGTTGGGGAATTGGACGGACGCGCGGCAAGGGTTGAAGTAGTTGCTGGCGGAAACTACGAAATTTTTGACGAAGTTGGCAACAAAATTGCTGATATAGATGGGAAGACCGGAACTGCAACTGTTAATGTGAAAAAAGGCGATATGTCAGGTGTGGAATTGCTTGACAAGCCGTTTAAGAATGAATCTATATCCAGCACTATAAATTTTACACTCGGGACATATCCTACATCTATTCCAGATGTACCCGGAACAGCGAATTATAACTTAGGTACATATCCGACATCGGTGCCTGATGTACCTGGTGTTGCTAACTATAAAGGTAATTTCCCGTCAAGTGCCCCGACACTTCACGGAACAGTTGTTTATAAGGCTGAAATTCAGGGCGCGCCCAGAGCCAAAGGCGATAAAAATTTCCCAGGCGGTATGGCAATGATAAATGATGAAAAGGGAACGTCAGACCCTAGGGAGCTTGTTGAATACGGCGGCAGGGGGTATATATTTGAGGGCAGGGATGTTGTGCTTCCTCTGCCTGAGCACGCCAAAATTTATACGGCAAAGCAAACAAAACAAATAATGTCAGGCGCAGGAATCCCTCGTTATGCAAGCGGCAAGAATAACGAGGATTGGGAGAACGCTAAGTCTGACAGGGAGCACTTACGCAAAACCTCATACAACATTATCCCGGCCTGGGAAGAGCTTGAATGGCTCGACCAAATGAAGCAGAAATTTGCTTCTGACGCTGAGGTTATAAAAGAAATTGAGGAAGAAATAGTCAATTATACAAGAGAGATGTGGAGCCAAAACTTAGAATCAATGGAGTTTGCTCTTGATATGGGCTGGACATCTCAAGAAGAATACTATAATAACCTTGCCGTATATCGTGATGAAAATTTCGCGCCCGACACGCAGGAATGGAAAGACGCTACGCTCAAGTTACATAAGTACAGTCAACAGCTTATTGACGATGCTAATAATGCTTCTAAGGCGTATATTGATTTACACGCCAGGCTAAACGACTGGGGCGAAATGGGCACAAGTATGGGCGCTGTTTGGCAGACGGTTAATCAGCGCAATGTTCAGGCGGCAAAGGACGGATTAATAACCTGGGAAGATTATTTTGACACAAGGCTTGATTACACAGAGCAGTTTCTTGACGGTTATTTGGATTATTCTGATGACTGGGTAGAGAACGAAAAAGAATATAACAATATGTCGGCTGCTGACACTATAGCGGCGGTTAATAGACAGAAGAAAGAAGTACAGAAATATTTTGAGGAACTTGGAGAACTGACCGATGAAGAAAAAGTAGTTAGAATTAAAATAGAAGCAGACCTTGATAAGAAAATGTATGACGCGGTTAGAGACAAATTGAGCGAATGGGAAGACGACGCAGATTGGTATGAGAAGCAAGCCGGAGCATACGGCTGGGATTTTATGCACGATGACAGTGCAACAGATTTTTACCAACGTAAAATTGATGAATACACAAAATGGTCGCAAGATGAGAGCCTGGACCCGACTAAACAGCAATATGCTCGCCGTCAAGCTGACGAAATGCGGCTTGAATTATATAAAGCCACAGAGGACAGATATGACGAAATGCTGGATATGGCTAAGGAACGTATGGACGAGGTCAAGGATTTGCTCGATGACAAGCTGTCAGCATTAGAAGAATCCTGGGAAGTGGAAGACCGGGCTGAAGATAAGGCCGAAACCCTGTCAGATATTGAAAAATATAAGAATGCTGTAACTATAGAGGGTAAACAAAAATATCAGGAAGCATTAGACAAACTCAAAGAAATAGAGCGAGACGAACAGCGTTATCAGATAGAGCAGGAAAACAACGCCATAATAAAGCAAATGGAAGCTGAATATAAGGCGCTTGAAGACGAAAAGGCAAATATATTACAGCAGACAAAAGAAGCAAATTTAAAAGTTGCCTCTGTTGTTGAACCGCTGGAACAGAGTATAAATTCCAACATGGATAATATGGCGAGCAGAATAGAAGCTGCTATTAAGGAAATCAAACCGAGTGTAACAATTAATCAAGAAAATACAAATAATTTTTATGACACGACCGATAATATATTGTACAGTAAAAAATATCTAACCGATATGGCAACAGCAGTAGGAGGCTAAAAATGAGACATGGAATAACATTTAGGGGTAAACACAGTAATGATATTGGCGTAATCGTAAAGACCGTTGGAAGGCCGTTTTCCCCTCCGGTAAAGCAGATAGATGAGGAGGTTCAGTATAGAGACGGAAATATTGACTTATCGGAAACAGGGGGCAGATTATATTATGAAGATAAAGTTCTTGAACTTGAATTTCAGATGATATGCCCTGATAATATCGCTTTGCAGCGTTCAGCCTCTAAGCTGGTAAATTGGCTAAGCGGAGGTTATGGAGAGCTTATATTTGATGATATGCCAACAGTAAAGTGGATAGCAAAACCTGTTGAACTAGATGATATGAAAATAGAGCTTTATAAAAACAGCAAAGCTACTGTACAATTTAGGTGCCGGCCGTTTAACGACTGGCTGCATGACAGTTCGGGGATACCGCTGGACAGCGACATTATTTTGGACTGTGATTTACCCATAGGAATGGGAGACGAAAACGAAATAAGTTTTCAGGCAGGAACAACAGAAAATACAATGATTTATTATGGCTCAGCACCTGTCAGACCCGGCTGTGAGTTATCTCTGTCTTCTGCCGTGAAAATGCTTGATGTAACAGTCAATGGGGTGATGGTGCGAATAATTCCCGAATCTGAAACTAATATAATTATTGACTGTGAAAAAGCCATTATGCCCGAGATATGTGAGGGAGATTTTTTTGAACTACAGCCAGGAGAAAATACAATAAAGATTATATGCACCGGAGGTCAGGGAGTGCTGAAGTTTGTGTATAATCATAAACTTTTATACGGAGGAGAATTTTAATGAAATTTATAGCAGTATATGACAAAGACACAAAAGATTATAGCGGAAAGGACCGTTTGGGATTTTTAGAAAATGCGAAGGAAATACATATCAGACAGACAATTAACGGAGAAAACGACATTGAGTTTGACCTGCCGAACGGTGATAGTAAGTGGGCGATTGTGGAGCCGGAAAGAATTGTAGGTTATGACGGCAAATACTTCAGAATAAAACGAATTGAAGGGAAGCATATATCTGCTGCAACATTAATGCAGGACGCCTGCAGAACACATATACAACATATAGACGATATGATAAATACCCCTGCGAATAAAATCGTGGAGGGTATTTTTGCAACGACGCCGTATGTGACAGTGCTTACGGAGCAGGAAATCAGAGCGTTGGGGCTTGAACCTGTGACTGACAGTATAGATTTTTTTGAGCAGTCAAAAACTACGCCGGTAGGCTGTCTTAATATACTTATGGAGACGCTGAATAAGTACAGAATACACAGCGAAATATATATTGACAACAGAAATATTGCGCTTGTGCGAAAATTGGGAAAAGACAGAGGGGTCAGGATAGACCCGAAATACAACGCCAGGGATATAAAGATTGAATATACAACGTATGGTGTTATAACAAAACTGTACCCATATGGAAAAGATGATTTGCCGCTGGGAGAGATACAATATATAAAAAGTCCTAATTATGATGTTTTTGGAGAATATGAAGCATTCTGCAACTTTGATGAAATATCAGATGTAGACGACCTCAGAAGCGCGGCAGAGTATCAATTTTCGCCTGATAATATAGACAGGGCGGACGTGCCGAAGTATTCGGTCACAGGAAAACACTTGTCGGTGAAACAGGAAATATTCTTAGGGGATACGGTGACAGTGGTAGACAGGGATAACGGAATAACCTCAAAACAAAGGGTTATAATGGTAGACACATATCCAAAGGCACCGGAAAAGAATAATTTTCAAGCCGGACGACCGTCTATAACTGTTCAGGAAGGATGGAACACGTCTTTTGCCGCGTCACAGTATTTGAGACTGAGAAAGAATGGAGCAGCACAAGAGTTAAAAACAAGCGCTCTTGAATTTATGAAGAAAAATGAGGACGTAACAGTTGAAAACAACGGAGAATATCAAAAAATAGCGCAATATGAAACGGGAGCAATGTTCGTATCGGACGACGGGAAATATGCAGTTGCTTTGATTGATGGGAAAATCAAGATTGGAGCAGCTGACAAAAGTCGTGACGACGGCTGGAACTGGATAGGAGTATTCGGTCACGGTGACGGAAGCGATTGGGCAACGACATATCTATATACCAACTTAATCACAATAATGTCGCAAAATGGCAAACTTAAAATAGAGGATAATCTAATCACGATGTACGACGGAAATGGAACATTGCGCTATCAATCGGGCTACGACGGTCATAAATATGTATTTGAACTATATAATGAACAAGGAAAACGCACGGCGTATATGGACGACAACGGAAATTTAACAATTTGCGGTATATTTAAGACAGGCGAGGACGGAGAAGCAAGAACTGTTATAGACGGCAACGGAATCAAGAGTTATAATGAAAAAAATCAGTTACACGGATTAGTTAGTAACTTAGATAAAACATGGGGCGATTTAAATATTTTTTACAACGGCAAAGAAATTTTTAGGGTATGTAATGAAGGTGCCGGTTCTGTTGTAGTAAGTTGTATATCAAAAGAAGTAATACGTTTAAGTGATATTAGAAACGCATTGAAGGGTACATGGTATTATAAGGGAGCGGAAATTGCAACAAAAGATGATATAGAATCTCTACAAGCTCAAATTAATGCGTTGAAAGGTATGTAAATTATGAAGATAAACAAAACTGTCAAAATGACAGTTTTGATTGACATACCTTTGCGCTATATGATATATTGATAATAACATATAGCGAAAGGGTGTTATTTTATGAAAAAGTTTATTTGTGGCCTAGTAATTGGTTCGATTTGTACACTATCAATTGGAAGTCTAGCAAACGGTGTTTGGGACAATATCAGCGTGCTAAAAAATGATATAAATGTAGTTGTTAATGGTGAAACTGTTACAGCAGATAATTTCTTATATAATGATATTACCTATTTGCCGCTTAGAGCAGTATCAGAAGCCCTTGGCGAAAATGTTAATTATGACGATAAAACAAATACCGCATATATCGGTCTGCAAAAAAACAGTGAAACAATAACAGGTAAGTATACTCCACCGAAGGGAATGTTTGAAAAAAATCTTGTAGAAGTGTTTAATAATCAGTATTATTTAACAGAAAATGGAATATTAACATATTATTCAGATTATTTTGATGGAAAAAATACATATGTAATTGGGGATAGAGATACAATGACATTTACTTTTAAATTTTCTGACGGTAGCACTAAAGTTTTACCTATAGTGCTTATTGAGAGTATTGGAGGATATGGAATATTGTACGACACTTTTGTTGATGAAATATTGCCATTAATGAAGTAAGAAAAGATTATACTACAAAGACACCCTATATTGGGGTGTCTTTTATAATATGAATTAATGATTTACTGCATGTATTAAATGTGAATTTAGAGAACATGTCATAAAATTCCTTTACAAGTCATGAAAAATATGGTATTATGTAGAAAAATATAAAATAGAGGGGGAAGAAAAATGAAAAAAGAATTAAAAGGTTTTGTTTGTGGTTTTACTGCTATGGCGGTCTTAAGTGTGGGAGTAGCTTCTGCAAGTGGATTTTGGGATACGATTAACGTTCTGCGAAATGACATAAGTGTAGTAGTTAACGGTGAAAATATAACGGCAGACAATTTTGTTTACAATGATACGACTTATTTGCCGCTTCGCGCCGTTTCAGAAGCTCTAAATCAGCCTGTAAGTTATGATGAAAATTCAAATACTGCATATATTGGAGTAGATTCAAATAACCAAACTCAAAATGCAAATAATTCTCAAACAGCGTATTATGCGGAAGTTCCGTGGTGTCCTGATTATGGTTCAGTAACTGGTGCAAAAGTATTATATTCTAAGGATATAAATGATGATACAGACATTGGATACGGATATACATATTCAGTGCTGGACGGAGATGAGCATAGCTTAGTAACATATTATGAAACTTTAAAAGCCGAAGGATTTCAATTGAATGTCTATTCAACATCTGAGCTTGCAGTTTTCTATAAGGGAAAATATACGGTGGTGATTGGAGTTGATAAAGATAAACTACTAGTTACAGTACTGGCTAGCGAGGAAAAATAAAAATTAATAGAAAATATATAAAGGAGAATAAAGATGAAAAAAGGTGTAAAAGGCTTTGTATGTGGAGTAGTTTCAACGGTAATTATTGCTAGTGGACTGGCTTTTGCCGCCGGCAATTGGAAAACTATTGATGTACTTGAAAATGATATAAATGTTTTGGTGGATGGTAAATATATTTCGGAATCAAATTTTGTATATAATGATAAAACATTTTTGCCATTGAGGTCTGTTGCTGAAGCAGTTGGAAAGCCAATTGATTATGACGAGTCATCAAATACAGTCTATATCGGAACTCGTGAAGTAGTTAAAACATTTAAAAAAATAGGCAGTTATAGTGATAGGGCTAATCTTAGCATTTATGAGGATGAAAATGGTGTGCAATACGTAGATTTTGATGAAATTAACTCAGTTACAGCTAGAACAGGAATATATACAAGCATTTGGGCTTATTTTGATGGAAGTTGGAAATTTGAAGAATGGGATAAAAATTTATCAAAATTTGTAGAACGTTCAGAGGGTACTTGTGTTGTATATGAAAGCGAAAATGATATAAAGTTTTATATTCCTAAACTTGAATATGATTCAAAAATAAAGCCAATATTAGATATTTACGTAAATAGATTATACAATTAGAAAATTAATTGACTATATTAACAAAAATAGAAAGGAAATAAACATTGTGAAAGAAATAAAAGGTTTTGTTATAGGTATCATTATTACTTCATTATTGTTATGCGGTGGCATAGTCTTTGCAAAAGGGCAATGGAAATCTATTGATGTATTAGAAAATGATATTACCGTAATTGTTGATGGTAAAAAACTAAATGAAAGCAATTTTCTTTATAATGATACAACATATCTTCCGCTTAGAGCCGTGGCAGAAGCAGTTGGAAAGCCGGTTGATTATGATGCAGCAAGAAATATTGCTTATCTAGGAGAAAAAGTAATAGCTTCTAATTATAAAATGTATGATACTTGTAAAAAGGTTCCGGATTTTGGCGTTTTGGCTGATATTCATACAACATATATAAATTTTATAGATAAAGGAGTTGCATATAGGTATCCATTATTTTCAATAACTGAAGGAAATATTTCCGAATATGTATTTGCATTAGAGAATTGCGGTTTTAATTTTGTAAAAGAAACAGATGTAGATGGTATTATTACTTATTATTATAAAAATGATATTGAAAATTTAGGTGTTATTATGTATAGTGAAGGTTCATACTTTTTTATAATTATATTTAATGTTTGATATATTCTAAAAATTGACGTTAGTAAAAAAGATGAATAATTATAGAAAATTACAAAAAACCTCTTGACTTTTGCAATGGCATATGTTATTATATAATTGCAGTGGCAAAAGTGAGGTGATGAAATGAGTCCACGAACTGGCAGACCGCCTAAAATGGGGAAACCTAAAAATGTTAGTTTACAATTAAGAATTACTCAGGAAACTGCTGACAAATTACAATGGTGTTCCGATAAGTTATCTATATCAAGAACAGAAGTAATTGAACAAGGTATAGAGTTAATCCATCAAAAGGCAAAAAAAGAAGAATAACATATTCTCCCCAGGAAAGAGATTAATATGCTATTCTCGAGCGACAGATTGCTCCGTCTGTAAATATTATACCATGCAGAAGAGCTTCTGTCAAATTGAAAATTTGAAAGGAGTTTTTATTATGAAAAAGGCAATTACGATTAATAATCAACAATTATCAGTAAAAGAGTACCAAGGAAAAAGAGTAGTAACTTTTAGGGATATAGACACAGTACACAATAGACCACAAGGTACGGCAGGAAGAAATTTCAGAGCAAATAAAAAACACTTTATCGAAAATGAAGATTATTATAAAATTCAGCCCGACGAAATTCGTCTAGTTGGTATAAAAAGCCCAAATGGCGGCATTGTAGTAACTGAATCAGGGTATTTAATGTTGGTAAAATCATTCACGGATGATTTAGCGTGGGAAGTCCAAAGGCAGCTAGTGAATACATATTTTAAGCAACATCTTACCCCGCAATCTAAGGCAGAAGAAATTACACCCAAATACCACAACGGCGAGCCGGTTATAACAATACAGGATATAGCAAGACTGACAGACCTAAACGTAAATACTATACGTTATTATGTTAGACGTCTTGAGCGTAATAA
>OLNI01001624.1_pt1 | contig 11167 bp, 5 predicted proteins | sample 1672921 | NCBI WGS metagenome assembly OLNI01 (sample SAMEA3136737, study PRJEB25190) | human gut metagenome | biome: human gut; feature: human-associated habitat; material: faeces | place: Austria | collected 2013 | reverse complement strand
CTTTTGGTATCTAGGCTATGCTGCTGTGAAAGTGCGCAAGAGATTGTACGTTACCCCGACCCCCACGGTTTCGCGGAAATGCTCTCGCGCGAACCGTGGAGAAACCGTGGCGGCGTCCCTGTTTCTTGTCGGCGCCGTCCCTCCTGGGGCGGCAACGGGCGCTGGCGGCTTTCTGCCGGTGGCGCGAGAGGACGGCGAGAGCCCGTCGCGCGGGTGCCGTTCGACTGCTTGTCGCTTGCATGGAGCGCGAATGGCGCTGGAGCTTTTCCGCAGATGACTGGAGACGCCTGCCGCGGGCCTTCCTCGCGCGTTCCTTGTGCTTGCGGGTGCCTTTTGCGAGGCTGCCTGTATGTTGCGGGCGGTTTGTCCGGGCGGCAATGGAAGGGGATCGGCGGCCTTGTGTTCCTTGCTGGTTGCCCGGACAGTCGGGGCCTCGTAAGGTGCGACCTGTTGTTAGCGAGGGCCGAAAGAAGAAGGAGATGCCCATGACCCGTTTCATCCAGCAGAGCGCTTGCGAGGGGAGGCGCCCCCACGGAGTGGTTCCCGACCGCCTGAGGAGCCGACCGCGCCTTCTGTCGCGGCTCCTCGAGGATCGCGGCGCCCTGCGCCTTGTCGTCGCGCCGCCGGGGTTCGGGAAGGCGACGCTCGCATTTGAGTACGCATCTGTGATGTTCCAGTTCGAGCACGTATTCTGGCTGCGCGGCTCGTCGCCCTGCTTCTTGCGGGATTTGGATGCGGGGGTGCTGGCCGAGGCGGTGCTTGAAGCCGACGAGCACGCCGCGCTGATGGTGGTGACCGATCTTCCGCTCCTTACCGATGATCGCGCCGAGGCCTTTGCGGAGGTCGTGGAGCGCTTGGCGGATGCGAACTGCGAGGTGATCGCCACGACAACGCGGGCCGATGCGCCGATGGAGCTGTTCGGCAGGCGCGTCGTCATCGGGGCCGCGGAGATGCTGGTAGCGCGGGAGGATTTGGAGGAGGAGCCCGAAGGGGTGACGGATCGGCGCCCCTTAGGGTTGGCCGAGCGCATTGCCGCCCTGCGATGGGGGTCTGCGACGCCGATCCAGCTGGTACTCGGCGCGAGCCGGGCGGGATGCACTCCGGAAGAGGAGCTTGCCCTGTGGGCCATGACGGTGCTCGGAAGGGGCACGATAGACGACGTGCGCGCGCTGCTCGGGGCGCGCCGGGCCGAGAAGGCCTGGGATGCTCTCGCTGCGCGTTGCCCTCTTGTGGGCATTTCCGCCGGCGAAGAGAGCTTCGCCGCGCTTTCCGTGTCCCTTGGGGAGGTGAGGGATCACGGGCGGGCGCGTCTTCAGGCGCTCGCCGAGACCTGCGGGTTCGCCGGTAGGGAGGAGGCGATGGAGGTTTTGGCGGAGCGCTTGATGGAGCGTGGGGAATGCGGACGCGCCGTGAGCGCGATGACGCTGCTGGCGCGCCGGCGGGCCCACGGCCGGTGGCTGGCGGCGAACGGCTGGGCGGCCCTGTGGGGCGGCGCGGCCGTCGAGGTGTGCGAGCTCTACGACTCGGCGACCCGCACCCAAATGGCAGCCCGTGCGGACATCAACGCCATGATCGCCTGGGCCTGGGCGCAGCGGGGCGATCGCGCGCGGGCCGATCAGTTCGCCCAGCGCAGCCTTGTCTCGGAGAGGAGCACGCCGCGAACGGTCCTCTCTGCGGCATTGGCGGCCTGGGAGGTGGGCAACGCGGCCACGCGCCGGGCCATGGAGGAGACGGTCGCCTCCTGCCTGGCTGAACTGGATGGCGCCGGGGGAGTCGAGCGCGAGGACGGTCTGGCCGAGCTGGTCGTGGTGGCGCATGGAGTACTGGCGCTGGGCCGCGGCGACGACGTCCTGGCGGTCTGGGCGTCCCGGGTCGGCGAAGCGCTGGACTGGGGAAGCGGCTCGCGCATCGACGTGGAGCGCCGGCTGCTCGGCGCTGCGGCGGCGCTGGAGGGCCTGGAGGCGACCGGGGCGCTGGGCGCCGGCGCCGATACGGCCATTGCCGGCCGACCCGAGCTGGTGCGGCTCGTCGCTTGCAGCCATCGCGCCCTGGACGCGCTGGTGGAGTGCGGCTGGAGCCTCGGCTTCGGAGCCTACCGGGCGGCCGCCGCGCTGGAGCGGGCGGGGGAGGTGCTCGAAGGCCTCGGCCTGCCGCGGCTTTCCGCTCCTGTGGCCGCCGCATTATTTGCGGCTCATGTCGAGAAGGGAGCGGCCCGCTCGCGCCGCGAGAAGTCTTCTGGAGCTCCTGTCGTCGAGGATCCCGAGCGCGGGCGCAGTTTGCCGGTGTCCAGCGCGCCCCGGACGGCGATGGCCGTCGCGCCCGAGGTGTCCGTGGAGCCGCTGCGCCTGAAGTTGTTCGGCACCATGGAAGTCGCTTTGGGGCGGCGCGACATCACCTATCAGTTCGAGGGCCGCCCGAAGACCCGTCTTCTGCTGGCGCTGCTCGCCCTGCACCGCGGGCGCGAGCTGGGACGCGACCAGATCGTCTCCATGTTGTGGCCCGCCGCCGACAAGCGCACGGGGGCGAAGAGCTTCTACCGCGTGTGGGGAGATCTGCGATCTCTCCTTTCCCAGCAGGGGTCGTGCCCCTACCTCATCCGCAGCCGCTACGGCTGCCGGCTCGATCCCGATTTGTTCGAGAGCGACCTAGACGAGTTCGAGGAGCTGATTCGCTGCCTTCTGTTCGGCCCTGCCGACGATATGGCCTGGGAGAGGGCCATAGCCACGATCCAAGGCTCCTTCGGCAGCGTGCTTCTGCCCACCGAGCGCAAGTGCGAGGCCATCGTCGTCTTCCGCGATCGCCTCGACGCGGAGTTCGTGGACGGCCTGGTGGCGGCTTCGCGGCGTCTTCTTGTCCGGGGGGAGCTCCAGGGGGCGCTGTGGCTCGCTCGGGAGGCCTTTCAGCGCGATGCGGGGCGCGAGGACGCGGCGGCGGCTCTCATGCGCGCGCAGATGGCCACCGATCAGCGCTCGGCCGCCGTACAGACGTTCTTCGCCTGCCGCGACCGCTTGTCGCGAACGCTGGGACTCGATCCCTCGCCGGCGCTGGCCGCCCTCTACCGGCAGCTGTTGGAAGGCGAGTTGTCTTTCGCCTAGGGGTGAGGCGGGCGAGGCGGCGAAACGAGCAGGAAGTGACACCAGGTTGACACGCTGCCTTCCGTACAGAAGGAGTACTATGGAACCTGACCGTTCCGCTTGGGAATGGGAACGTATTCGATTGCGCCCAGGGGCGGCCGCATCCCGGCCGCGGGCGCGCAGAGAAAGGGGGTGTGCAATGGAGGCTTTCGCTGATGTGGCGGTGCTCTCGCGCATTCAATTCGCGCTGACGGTGGCGTACCACTTCCTGTTCGTGCCGCTGTCCATCGGACTCGGGCTCATTCTGGCCATCAACGAGACCCGCTATTACCGCTCGCGCAAACCCGAGGACGCTGCGGCGACGAAATTCTGGGTGAAGGTGTTCACCGCGACTTTCGCCATCGGAGTGGCCACGGGCATCACCATGGAGTTCTCCTTCGGCACCAATTGGGCGAACTACTCGCGGTTCGTGGGCGATATCTTCGGAGCTCCTTTGGCCGCCGAGGCGCTGTTCGCCTTTTTCCTGGAGTCGGTCTTTCTGGGCGTGCTCCTGTTCGGGCGCGAGAGGGTGAGCCCGAAGTTCTACATGGTGTCCTCGTGGCTCGTGTGGGCCGGGTCGTGCCTGTCGGCGCTGTGGATCCTCATCGCGAACTCCTGGATGCAGACGCCGGCCGGCGCGGAGCTTAACGCCGACGGCACCGAGGCCGTCATCACCGACTTCTTCTCGGCGGCCTTCAACCCGTCCATCTTCGCCCGCTATACCCACACCGTGGACGCGCTGCTCATCATGGGCGCGTTCGTGGCCATGGCCGTGGCCGGCTGGTATATGCTTAAGGGCCGCAACGCCGAGTTCGCCATGAAGACCATGCGCATCGCCGCCGTGGTGGGCATCGTGACCTCCTGCGCCATGATCGTGTTCGCCCATTCCTCCGCCGTGGTGGTGTGGAACGAGCAGCCCACCAAGCTCGCCATGATGGAGGGCATGTACGATTCCGAGGTGCCCCCGCTGTACGCCGTGGGCATTGTGGATGAGGACAACCAGGAGGTCATCGCTCCCTTCGCCATTCCCGGCGGCACGAGCTTTCTGGCCACGGGCAACTTCGAGACGGAGTATCCGGGCTTAAACGAGCTCGCCCAGACCGAGGAGTACGGCGACATGGTGGTGGAGGACATGCCCGTGGGGCTCGTGTTCCAGAGCTACCACCTCATGGTGGCCATGTACGGGCTCATCATGCTGACGGGCATTCTCGTGCTCGTGTTCACCTTCAAGGGCGGCCGCATCGCGAAGATGCGCTGGTTGCAGTGGGCGGCGGTGCTTTCGCCCATCTGGCCGTTCATCGCCATTCAGACAGGTTGGATCACCGCCGAGGTGGGGCGCCAGCCCTGGGTGGTGTACCCGTCGGTCACCGGCCCCGACGGCGTGTCGCTGCTGACGGCCGACGGCATCTCCATGTCGGTGTCGGCGCCGGAGCTGTGGCTGACGCTGGGCCTGTTCGTGCTCGTGTATCTGGTGCTGCTCATCGGGTGGGCGCGGGTCATCGGCCGCTTCATCAAGGAAGGGCCGGTTGCCGAGGGCGCTGCTGCCGCCGATGCGGCCGCAGTCGCCGTGGTCGCCGCCGACGCCGAGGGCGATGTCGTCGTTGCGGAGGCCGTCGCCGCCGCGGGCGATAGCGAGAAGGAAGGTGAGTAGCCATGATGGAGTTCTTAAGCGTGCTGTGGTTCTTCCTCATCTTCGTGCTCATCGCGGGCTATTTCGTGCTTGACGGGTTCGATCTGGGCATCGGCGTGCTGTCGCCCTTCATCGCGAAAAACGACGAGGAGCGCGCGGTGCTGCGCCGGGCCATCGGTCCTGTGTGGGACGGCAACGAGGTGTGGCTGCTCACGGCGGGAGGTGCGCTGTTCGCCGCCTTCCCGGACGCCTATGCCACGACGTTCTCCGGGTTCTACCTGGCCGTCATGCTGGTGTTGTTCGGCCTTATCGTGCGCGCCGTGTCCTTCGAGTTCCGTGCCGGCGATCCGTCCTGGGGAAAGCTCTGGGACGCGTGCTTCTTTGTGGGCTCGCTGCTTCCGGCGCTGCTGCTCGGCGTGGCGGTGGGCAACATCTTCGCCGGCATCCCCATGGACGCCGCGGGCGATTACGCCGGCGTGCCTCTGATCGGCCTCATCACGCCTTTCACGCTGCTGACGGGGCTTTTGGGCCTGGCGATGTTTTTGGCCGCCGGCGCCTGCTGGGCCGCGCTGAAGGCGCCGCTGCCCTCTTACCTTCAGGCCCGCGCCGCACGGCTGCGCCTGCCCCTGCAAGTGATCGCGCTTGTTCTGTTCGCCGTGGTGTCCGTGTACGCCCTCGTTCTTGTCGGGCCCGAGATGGATCCGAACTTGGGCATCCTGCGGTGGCTGTTCGTGGCGCTGGTGGTGGTGGGGCTGCTGGCCTCGCTCGTCGTGGGCAAGACGTCCGGGGACGACCTGAAGGCGTTTCTGGCTCAGTCCGCGTCCATGATCGCGCTCGTGGCGCTTCTGGCCTGTTCCATGTTCCCCGTGCTCGTGAACGCCACGGCCGATTCCGTGGGGCCGGCCATCACCTTGGCCAACGCCGCATCGTCGGAGCTGTCGCTCGCCTGGATGACCATCATCCTGTGCATCGGGCTTCCGCTCGTTCTCGTGTACCACGTGGTCATCTACCGCACCTTCCGCGGCCGCGTGAACCCCGCCGATCTGGAGGAGTACTAGTCTCTTCCGCGGCATTTACCGGGGCGTTGCGGGGTGCTCGCTTGCATGGGCCGAAGTCTCCGCCATCATGTTTCTGGGGGAGGGGGCGGCCCGATGCCCGGGCCTTGTGAGTCTCGCATTGGTGGGCGGCGATGTCTCGTCAGGAGAGGTGCCGCCATGATGCTTGGGTCTCGCGGGACGCTTCGTCGTTGTTGACGTACTTTCGGGGAGGACCTGCTATGGCGGGCCCTCCCCGTTTTTCCGCCGCTCTGTCCGGGCTACTTCGCACTTGCCTGCAGCTTGCGTTTGGCCTGGCCTGGCCCCCTCAGTCTGCAGTTTGCGCCCAGGTCTCCCCGGTTTCTCCTGCCTGCAGCTTGCGCCCGGATCCTTCTGGCCTATCTGCCTGCAACCCGCGCCCGGGCCTCCCCGATCCCGCTGTTGGCTATTTTGCCTCTGGCGGTCTTGCTCCTGCCAACCTTTGCCAAATTCTCGGACGACAATTTCGAGTTGTTAGGCTTTTGTTCGGCGCTATGCCGAGGTAGATCGCCATGACGTTCATCAATGCGTCCGAGCATGGTGAATACCCCCAGGTCAGAGATGTGATGTGGAAAATGAGATACCGTAGGGGGTGGGGCTGCTGTCTGCGAAACTCTAACAACTCGAAAATCTTGCGCCATTTTAGTTCACTGATTGAAATGCTTTGAGCCCAGATGGCATGGGCTTCCGCTTGCCCTTGTGTGCTTTGATCCCGGACGGAGTGGGCCTCCGTTTGTCCTTGTCCTGAGTTTGCCTCTGTGACCAATTGCTCGACTACCGCATCTTTCGCAGACGAATTTCCCTCTGGTATATTTCGCTCGATTGTGATATAGCATACAGTAATACACTACTAAGTAAAGGAGGGGAAATGCGGTGCATCTGCTTAAGTCATGAGACTGCTTTGGAATTCTGGAGGTTGTGGTCCGCTCGCAATGGCATTGCCTTGCATCTTTTCCATTGCCGTAAGACGATGCAGACCGATGATCTGCCTTTTCGGATCTTTCCGTCATCGGCCGTTCTGGTGGATTCGTCCTCAGCAAAACGCACCGTTGTCGAAATCATTGATGGTGCGCTAGAGGATGGTGTGCCGGAAGAACTCGCTGAGCTGCTTGGCGCTTGTCGCGTTGTCTTGTCGGAGACGCATTCGTCGAAGCGCTCGGAAGAGTCTGGAATCGCTGATAGTTCGAGTGGTGCCGGAAAAGTTCTCCATGTGCTCGGACATCGCAAGCCCGGGGTGCGTACTGCGGACGGGTTGACGTATCACCACAGCTCGGCAACATATCCGAAAGGGTCTTTCCCGAAAATCACGCGGGGTGTGTACGTTTGTGTTCCGGAACTCGTTTTTGCCCAGATGGCATCGTTGCTTCCCTTTGGCGCGCTTCTGTCATTGGGTTATGAGCTATGCGGTTGCTATCCTGTCGAGGCCAGCGAGTATCTTGTGCGGCATCCGCTCTGCTCGCCGAATCGGCTGGTTGCCTTCTGCAGCCATTTGCGTGGCTTCAAAGGGTCGGCGGCAGCGAAGACGGCTGCGCGATACGTTCTGGCAAAGTCGGCTTCGCCAGCTGAGACGTCCTTGGCGATCATAGCGACTGCGCCACGTAATTACGGCGGATTCGGCATGAGGGGTGCGCGTCTTAATGAGCCGGTCAAGTTGAGGCGAGAGGCGGAGCGCATTGCCCATGACTCGTCGTTGGTATGCGATGTGCTATGGCCCGAGCGCGGTGTGGCACTTGAATACGATAGCTCGCAGTTCCATGGGAGCAGCTTGAGCCTTTCCCGTGATTCGCGTCGCAGGAGCGCGCTGGCTGCTCAGGGATTGGAGATAAGATCAATCACGGCGAGTCAGCTTGAGAATGTTTTCGAATTCCAAGAGACAATTCTGCATGCATTTCGCGCAGCTGGTTGTGATTTCAAGCGGCTCAACGGAAAGCAACTCGATCGCCATATGAGGCTTCGCAGCGAACTGCGCAAGTGCGTGTGAGGAGGTGGGGCGAAGCGGGCGGCCGAGGCGAAAGGCCGAGATGCGAGGCTGAACCAAATGCACTAACGCCATGACTTTGTTCATTTGTCATACCTGAGACAATGTCTGGTTTGGTTTGAGGCAAAAATTTTGAGTTGTTAGACGTTTGCGGAGCTGGCGCTCGCATAAATCTGAAATCTAAACGACTGTATATGCTAAAGTATTTAAAAAATATCTTAATACGTATATCAATCTCAAAACCACTACGGGGTAGAGTGATGTGAATTGGCTCTAAACTCTAACAACTCGAAAAAAAGAAGCATCTGGTTAGGAGAGATTGGCCGGTGGTCGATTTCCAGCGATTTCCGCGAAGACTGTAAGGCTGTATGAGAGTGGGCTTTCGAGGGAGATGTCGTCGGGAAAAGCAGTGGCAACGATTGAAGAAGTGACGCGAAGGGCCGGGGTGTGACGGTGCAGGAGTGCGAAGGGGCCGGGGTGCGATGGCGCTGGAGCGCGAAGGGACTGGAGTGCGAAGGGGCCGGGGTGCGATGGCGCTGGGGTGCGAAGGGACTGGAGTGCGACGGGGCTGCGCCGCGAAAGGGGCCGGGTGCGACGGTGCGGGATGGTGCGGGACGGCACTGGACGGCACAACCGGGCGCAACCGGGCGCAGAAGGGGGTCTCGCCGCCTTGCAAACCCTGTGAAATTGGGCGCGCCACCTGCGCTCTGTGGTAGAGTGGAGCAGATTTGCACCGAGGCGGCCCGCGCGGCCGCCCAACGAAGGCGACGGGAGTTGTTGAAGGGGAGGCGATCGCCGACCCCATGACCGCTCGCCGACCACAGAAAGAAGACGCAACCTATGGGATTTCTCTCCAAACTGCTCACGATGGGCGAGGGCAAGCAGCTGAAGCGCTACCAGGCCAAAGTCGATAAGATCAACGCGCTGGAACCGGAGTTCCAGGCGCTTTCCGATGAGGAGCTGGCCGCTAAGACGCAGGAGTTCCGCGAGCGCTACGCCGCCGGCGAGAGCCTGGACGATTTGCTCCCCGAGGCCTTCGCCGCCGTACGCGAGGCTTCCGTGCGCACCATCGGGCTTCGCCACTTCGACGTGCAGCTCATCGGCGGCATGGCCCTGAACGAGGGACAGATCGCCGAGATGAAGACTGGCGAGGGCAAGACGCTCGTGTCCACCCTGGCCGGCTATTTGAACGCCATTCCCGGGCACAACGTGCACATCGTGACCGTCAACGATTATCTGGCCCGGCGCGACTGCGAGTGGATGGGCCAGATCTACCGCTTCCTCGGCATGAAGACCGGCCTTATCCAGAACGGCATGCCGCCGGCGGCGAAGAAGCCCGCCTACGAGGCCGACGTCACCTACGGTACCAACTCCGAGTTCGGCTTCGACTACCTGCGCGACAACATGGTCACGCGCGGCAGCTCGCGGGTGCAGCGCGGGCACCACTTCGCCATCGTCGACGAGGTGGACTCCATCCTGATCGATGAGGCCCGCACCCCGCTCATCATCTCCGGCGCCGGCACCCAGGCCGCCGACACCTACAAGAAGTTCGCCCGGGTCATGCCCGGCCTCAAAGAGGGCGTCGACTTCGACATGGACGAGGCCAAGCGCACCATCAACGCTACGGAGAGCGGCCTTGAGAAGATCGAGGTTATGCTCGGCATCGAGAACATCTACGCCGACCCGTCCGGCCAGCTGGCGAACCACCTGCAGCAGGCGCTGAAGGCCCAGTTCCTCTTCCACCGCGACGTGGACTACGTCGTCATGGACGGCGAGGTGAAGATCGTCGACGAGTTCACCGGCCGCATCATGGAGGGGCGCCGCTACTCCGAGGGCCTGCACCAGGCGCTCGAGGCCAAAGAGCACGTGCTCGTGCGCGAGGAGAACCAGACGCTGGCCACCATCACGCTGCAGAACTACTTCCGCCTCTACGACAAGCTCTCCGGCATGACCGGTACCGCCATGACCGAGGACGCGGAGTTCCGCCAGATCTACAAGCTGCCGGTCATGGCCATTCCTCCCAATAAGCCGGTCATCCGCGTCGACGAGAACGATCTGGTGTACCGCACCATCGACGGCAAGTTCAACGCCGTGGCCGACGACATCGCCGCGCGCCACGCGAAGGGCCAACCGTGCCTGATCGGCACCGTGTCCATCGAGAACTCCGAGAAGCTCTCGCGGCTTCTGGACAAGCGAGGCATCAAGCACGAGACGCTGAACGCCAAGCACCACGAGCGCGAGGCGCATATCGTGGCCCAGGCCGGGCGCCTTGGCGCCGTCACCATCGCCACCAACATGGCCGGCCGCGGTACCGACATCCGCTTGGGCGGCGAGCCGGACATGCTCGCCGAGGACCTGCTGCGCGAGCGCGGGTTCGACGTGGACGCCCAAGAGGGCGACGAGGAGGCGCGCGGCCCCATCCCATCGGCGGCCGACCGCGCCGACGCCCTTACCCGCGCCCGCGAGATCTGCGACGCGGAGCAGGAGCAGGTGCTCGCCGCCGGGGGACTCTGCGTCATCGGCACCGAGCGCCACGAGTCCCGCCGCATCGACAACCAGCTGCGCGGCCGTTCCGGCCGTCAGGGCGACCCGGGCGTGACCCAGTTCTACCTCTCGCTGGAAGACGATCTCATGCGTCTGTTCGGCGGCTCGAAGATGGACTCCATCGCGCACATGATGGAGAAGACCAACCAAGAGGACGACATGCCCATCCAAGCCGGCATGGTGTCGAAATCCATCGAGAGCGCCCAGCGCCAGGTGGAGTCCATGCACTTCGCCGCCCGTAAGAACGTGTTGGAATACGACGATGTCATGAACCTCCAGCGCAAGGCCATCTACGAGGAGCGCAACGCCATCCTGGACGGCAAGTCCATGACCGAGCGCATTCCCGGCATCATCCGCGACGCCGTGGACGCCATCGTGGGGGAGTGCTGCCCCGGGAATTCCGCCAGCGACGACTGGGACGTGCGCGCCATCGACCTGTGGGCCGCGAACATGACCGGCTGCAACGATTTCTCCGTGGCGAAGGTCGATCACGAGGACGAGGCGGAAAACGTCGCCGAGGCTTTGAACGACTTCCTCACCTGGATTTACGAGCAGAAGAGCGAGCAGCTGGGCCACGACCTCATGGAGAACCTCTCCGCCCAGGTGATGCTGCGCATCATCGACACGCGCTGGATGGCGCATCTGCAGGAGATGGACTATCTGAAGACCGGTATCGGTCTGCGCGCCTTCGGCCAGCGCGACCCGCTCGTGGAATACAAGAACGAGGCCTACAACGCCTTCCAGAATCTGACGAGCTCGATGTACGACGACTACCTGCGCACGTTGCTGCGCCTGGAGATCGCCGCGAAGCCCGCGGCGGAGGGCGCCC